>Ga0335073_10003764_pt1 | contig 21189 bp, 18 predicted proteins | sample Lox_Sample_22_FD_207093 | JGI IMG/M metagenome (GOLD analysis project Ga0335073, IMG submission 207093) | Soil microbial communities from Loxahatchee National Wildlife Refuge, Florida, United States - Lox_Sample_2.2 | ecosystem: Environmental > Terrestrial > Soil > Wetlands | place: USA...
GTTGTCTGAGGCCGGATATATGCACGCGTCTCATTCCATGGTGCCAAACCTCAAAGGCTCTTGCACAAGGGATGGGTCCATATATGCCCCCTGGCTCCGCGCGCGGCATCATACGACGGTTGTAGTGCACCCCGCCCGCGGGATGGGGGCTAGTCGTCGGCTAAGGCGGCTAGGGGGGAGATGTGGGCGGCGCGGTGGGAGGGGAGGAGGCAGGCGGCTAGGGTTAGCAGCGCCATGACGGAAGTGGCAGCGGCGAAGATGGAGAGATTGAGAGCGGGGACGTGAAAGAGGATGGCTTGCATGGCTTGGCCGGTGAGCCAGGCGCCGATGAGGCCCAAGAGCGTGCCCGCGGCAAGAAGGCGTAGAGAGACGTAGAAGAATTGGCGGCGGATTTGCGCTGGCTGCGCTCCGAGGGCCATGCGGAGACCGATTTCGCGGCGACGCTGAGCTACGGCGTAACTTAAGACGCCGTAGGTGCCGATAGCGGTGAGTAATAGAGCGATGGCCGAGAAGAGACCGGCGAGGAGTGCGGGTGAGCGGCGAGCGACAAGGCTGTCCGCGATGCGGGTGTTCATGGAGCGGATGTCGCTGACGGGAATATTGGGGTCGACCTGGCGGACGGCTTTTTGCAGCGTTAGAGCGAGTGATTCGGGCCGCAAGCTGGTGCGGACGGTGACAAAGACGCTGTCCGTCACGTGATAGATATACGGGTAATAAACCGCGCCCTGGGCTTCGTCTGCGGTGAGGCCGGCTTGCTTGACTCCGCCGACGACACCAACCACGGTGAACGCGTCGTCCGCCTTTCCGGGTTCGCCCCCTTCCCATAAGCGCTGGCCAATCGCGTTGCCGTGCGGCCAGTAGTAGGCCGCGAAGTCTTCGTCGACGACGCAGACGCCGTCGGAGCGGCGGGAATCGTCGGCGGAGAGGAAACGTCCAGCACGCAGCGAGAAACCCATGGAGCGGAAGTAGTCGCCAGCGACGGCGTAGGAATAATGGCCGCGGGCGGATTCGCCCGGCTGGCGAACATGACCGGCTACAGTGGCGGCGCTTTTGCCGTTGCGGCCGCTGAAGGGGACGTTGCTGACGACGCCCGCGGACAAGACTCCGGGCAGGTGTTGGACGTGGTCCAAGAGATTGCTGAGGAAGGCGAGGCGGGAAGGGCCGTCCGGGTAGTCGGCGTAGGGGAGCAGGATTTGGCCGGTGAGAACGTGGTCAGACTGGAAACCCGGAGAGACGGCCAGGGCGCGCTGAAGACTGAGGCCAAGCAGGCCTGCTCCGGCCAAGAGCATGAGGGCCAAAGCAATTTGAGAAACGATGAAGCCGTGACGGAGGAATTGCGTAGCGCGAGTAGTTGTGCCGCCACGACTCTCGGATTGCAGAGCGCTGTCGAGATGGCGGCGAAGATTGAACCAGGCGACCGGCACGGCAAAGGCGATGCCCAAGACGATGGAGGCAGCCAGCGAAACCAACGCCAAACGTAGGTCGAAGGCGATGCGACTTCCCAGGGGCAAGTGGTCCGTGGCAAAGGCACGTAGGGCCTGGATTCCGCCGGCGCCGACCGCGAGGCCAAGCAGACCTCCGGATAAGGTGAGCAGGGTGGTTTCAACGACGACCTCGCTTATGACATGTCCGCGGCTGGCGCCGAGGGCCTGGCGGACGGCTAGTTCTTTGACACGGCTGCTGGCACGAACGAGCAGGAGATTTACGAGGTTGACGGCGCCGATCAGGAGAAGCGCGAGCGCGGCTGCTTGCAAGAGGAGGAGAGTGGGGCGGATGGCGGCGACATGGTCGGCGTGCAGCGGGACGATGAGCGAACGGAAGCCCGCGTCGGCGATCATTTTGGCTTGGGGATCATCGAGTTCGAGGACGGCGTTCTGCGCGTCGAGCTCCGACTGGGCTTGCGCGAGAGAGGCAGTCGGTTGGAGGCGAGCGATCATCTGGATGACGTTGCCGCCGCTATGCCGGTTTGCCGGTGTGCGATCTTCGGGGCGGGAGGCGAGCGGGAGAAAGACCCGGGCGTCGGAGGAAAGGAAGCGGAAGTTGGGAGGGAGGACGCCGATGACGGTTCTGGGAACGCTGTTAACGCGGATTTGTTCGCCGATCACAGCGGAAGTGGCATTGAAGTGTTGGCGCCAAAAGGCGTCGGAGAGAATGGCGACGTGGTCGGTTTGACTGGTGGTTTCCTCGTCGGTGAACGTGCGGCCGATTGCCGGACCTAGCCCGAGGGTGGCGAAGAAATCGGGAGAGACGCGCATGGTTTGTTCGCGTTCGGTTGAGCCGGGCTCGCCGATAATCTCGGTGCTGTAGGCGTAGATCGAGAGAGAGGTGAAGGCGGCGAGGCGGCCGCGGCGTTCGTAGTAGTTGGTGATGGAAGAGCCGTCGCGCTCGACGCCGGCTTTGGGATAGGTATTGAATATGGTGACCAGGCGATCCGGGTGGGGAAAGGGCAGCGGGCGGAGCAGGATGGAGTCGACTACGGCGAAGATGGTCAGGTTGGCGCCGAGGCAAACGGCGAGGGTCAAAAGGGCGGTGGCGGTGAAGCCGGGCGTTTTGCAGAGCAAGCGAGCGGCATAGCGTAGTTCTCTGCGAAATTCATCGAACAGGTGGAGGCCGCGTTCTTCGCGGCAGTCTTCTTTGACCGAGTCGAAGCTGCCGAGTTCCATGCGCGCCTGGCGCGCTGCTTCTTGGCGGGACATGCCGGAGCGCACGAGTTCGGCGATGTTCTGCTCGAGGTGAAAGCGGAGTTCCTCGGACATACCGGCTTCGAAGTCACGCCGCTGAGCAAGGACGCGAAGCAAAGAACGCCAGCGCTTGAACATGTCAGATTTCCTCCGGCGTGGTGTTCAAGGCGGCAGCAATGGCAGAGGCGAGGCGGTTCCAGCCGGCGGTTTCGTCACGCAAGCGGCGACGCCCTGCGGGCGTTAAGCGGTAGTACTTCGCGCGACGGTTGTTTTCGCTCTGCCCCCATTCGGCGGTGATGAGAGCGTGATGCTCGAGGCGGTACAGAGCCGGATATAAGGAACCCTGCGGAATCTCCAGAGTCTCTCGCGAGATTTGGCGGATGCGCTGCAAGACGCCATAGCCGTGCAGAGGTTTTAGGGAGACGGCTTTGAGGATCAGCATGTCCAGTGTGCCGGGAAGGAGGTCGGCGGTTTTGTGCACGGTGCGAGGGTCTCCTAGTCTAACTAGGAGTGTAGCGACCTTCTCCTAGTTTGACAAGGGGAAGCGATAGTGATCGGGAGTTCCGCAAATGGCTGGACAGCCCACAGGAAAATTGGAGCGAAGTTCTGCCGGAATTTGGGGGCACATCCTGCCGCAACCGGTGGGCAGATCGTGCGAAATTGCAGGCACGCGCCGGAAAACCGGAAGACTCTTCTTGGCCGCAACGAGGATTTAGCAGGAGGGAACAGGGACGGTCGGCAGGCGTGAAAGAGTTGCAAAGGATGGTAACATTTCACGATTACGAGCACTGCAAGCAACCCGGTGCAGACGGGGGTCCATGAGCACAGAGTTCGGTCTGGCTGCGGCAAATCACGCAGCTGCCATGCTGGCCGTTGGCGGCGTCGCTGAGGAAGGGCGGGCCGCTCCGTTCCGCGGCAGCTTCTTCGCCACGATGCTTGCTATGATGCGCAACGCGCGCCGCCGCATTCCGGGGCGGGCGTGAGAAATCATTTTTTCATCACGGGTACCGACGCGGGTGTGGGGAAAACCACGCTTTCGGCGTTGCTGTGCGCGGCGTTGGATGCGGTGTATTGGAAGCCGATCCAGACCGGTACGCTGGAAGGGTCGGACCGTGTGACGGTGATGCGGTTGGCAGGAATTGGCACGGACCGTACGCTGGACGAAGTGTACAAGTTTGTGCCGCCGGTTTCGCCGGACTTGGCGGCGCGCTGGGCGGGCGTGGAAATTGACCTCGGGCGGATTAATTTGCCGACCAGCTTAATGAACGACTGGTTGGTGGTGGAAGGGCTTGGCGGCGTGCTGGTGCCGATCAACCAGAAGCAATTCATGCTGGACTTGATGGTGAAGTTCAAACTGCCGGTGATATTGGCGGCGCGCAGTGCGGCGGGAACCATCAATCACACCCTATTGACGTTGGCGGCGTTGCATGCGGCGGAGTTGCCGGTGCATGGCGTGGTGTTGATCGGGGACCAAAATCGGGAGAATCGCGAAACCATCGAGCGGTTTGGGCATGTACGCGTGATCGGGGAGATTCCGCGTTTGCCGAATTTGCACCGGACCGCATTGATGCAGATTTTTATGAATCATTTTGACCGGGCGGCGTTTGCGCAGTGAGGCGAGAAGGGAAAAGGGTTTCATGAGGGCAGAGCTTAGAGTTGAGAGCTTGCAGCCTGGGAGCAGGACTTCTTGAAGGAAGAACGGGTCTGAAGACCCGCCACTACATGGGCTGGCGTTGGCGCTTAACCTAAACAATTGGAAACGGAAGATTATTGCGTTTGCCAGCGGTCTCGGCGCGCCTGGATTGTTTTTGATTTCGTTCCTCGATTCGTCCGTGCTGTCGTTTCCCGTTATCAATGATTTGCTGCTGGTCGACCTTTCCATACGCAATCCCGCGCGGATGCCGCTGTACGCGTCGATGGCGGCGACGGGTTCGGTGCTGGGGTGCGTGCTGCTGTACTACATTGCGCGGGCGGGCGGCGAAGCCTATTTTCACCGGCGCGCGGGAAAACGTGCGCACGCGGTGCGGCACTGGGTGGAACGCAATGGGTTTGGCGGCGTGCTGCTGGCGGCGCTGCTACCGCCGCCGACGCCGTTCAAATTTTTTGTGTTCGCGGCCGGAGCCTTTGAAGTGCCCGTCGTGGCGTTCGGTTCGGCGATTACGCTGGCGAGGCTTTCGCGATATTTTTTGGTGGGGTTTCTCTCGGTGCGCTACGGGGAAAACGCGTTGCCTTACCTGAAGGCGCACTGGCCAATGGTGACGCTGCTGGCGGTGGTGTTTGTGGCAGCGAGCTACGGCGCTTCGCGGATAGTCCTGCGGCATCACCCGCCGAAGTACGAGGAACCCTGAGCGAAGCAGGCTAGAACGAACCGCGCAACTCGCGTGCCCACATCACTTCCTGGGAAGTCACTTGATTGGCTGGATCGAGTTCGATGAGCGCGACGATCTCGTGGCGGGCGTCGTCCAGAGCTGCATAACGCAGATCGCGCAGGATCACCACATAACCAACATCCGTTTTCTCGACACTGGCGCGGGGCATTTGCGCGGCAGCAAGAAATTCTTTGGCGATGCGGGTGCTGCGCGCGGTTTCGAGAGTTGGCGAGGGTTCGGGCTTGAAGATGCGGAAGCTGGTGTCAGGGTCGAAGGAAGCGGTAGCGGCGAGATTGACGTTGATCTGATTGAGCGCGCTTTCGGTTTCGGCAATGCCGTGCCAGGTGAGGAGCGACAGCGCTTCGGGATACGCGGAAGCCCGGCGCGCCGGCTCGCCGTGAAATGATCGAGATTCCATCAACGCCACAGCGTTGGAATGCAGCGTGGCGCGCCCGCCGATGTAGACGGCCACCATAGCGAGGCCGATCAGTGCGCCCGAGCGGCCGCGAGGCTTTCTGGATTTTGCTCCAATTTCGGCACTCACGAGATGCAGCAGTTCCGGCAGGGCGACTGCCAGGATAAGAATCGTGAGGATCCAGGGATCGAGGGAAGGAAGCCAATCTAGAGCGAAGCGCTTGGCGCTGAACGGCCAGAGCAGCAGCACACCTTGCGATTGGCAGGCGTCCATGGCGAGGTGCAGAAGCGCAGCACAGAGCGGAGCCAGGAAAAAGAATACAAAGATTTCTCGCGCTGCGAATTTTCGGAGCGTGGCCGGCTCCTGGGGCAGCGCTGCGCCGTCTCTGAGGTTGCCCCCTCCCACGAAGGCTGGTTCTCGGCGCAGACCTAGGAACAAGAGAAGGACGAGTGGGACCAGAGCAAACAGGACCGCCGCAGGCGCTGAGTGAAGATACGTGCCGCGCCACACGAGCGCGGCGGGCGCGCCAAAATAATTCGACAATTCGTCGAGGCTGGCGAGGCAACCGGCCAAAACGGCACCAGCGACGGCGAGTATGCCGGCGCGTGGAAAGATTCCTCGCGCAACGGCGAACGAGGCCAAACCATGCGTGAGGAGGTCCACGTCAGGACTTGGACGACGAAACCGGTTGCGACAGGCGCGGAGTGGTGGGTACCACTAGCTTGAGGGCGCGCGGAATAATTTTAAACTCGACGGGAAGGCGTGCCAGCGGTTCGCCGTCGATTTGGGCGTAGACGTGGTCGTCGCCGAGTTGTTCGCAGAGGACACTATCCGCTTTCCAGAAGTGGACGTCTTTTTCGCCGCGGAGTTTGCCGAGCCAGAGGGTGGGCAGATAGCTCAGATAGCGCAGGCCGCTGCGGGTGGTGAGTGCTAACAATTCGAAGCGGTCTTCATAGAGATCGGCCTCGGTGGTGATCTTAAATGGGCCGCCGTAATGTTTCGTGCGGCCGACGACAAGTAAGGATGCGTCCACAGTTTTTCCGGCAGCCGTGATCCGGAAACGCGGGAATTTGTATTTCAAGACTTGGCTGGCGCCCGACCACCAATAAGCAAGAATACCTATGCGGGCCTTCAGTTCGAGGTCAATGGAATAGACGATCATGCCGTCGGGACCGGCGCCGCCGACGCTGAGAAAATATTTCTTGCGCGCGGGTTCGTTGAGCGGCGTGGCCAGGCCGAGAGCGATATCGCGGATTTCGCCGCGCAAGAGCTTTTCCGCGGCGCTGGGAATGTCCCAGGGCAAGTCTAATTCTTTGGCCAGGACGTTGGCAGTGCCACCGGGTAGCAAGGCCAAGGGAACACGGTGGCCGTTTTGATTGGCGGCGAGGCCGTTGACGACTTCGTTTAGCGTGCCATCGCCACCGCAAGCGATGACCAGTTGCCGGCCTTCTTTGTTGGCGCGCTCGGCGATTTCAGTGGCATCGCCGGGTTTGGTGGTTTCGGCGAGGTCGGTGTGGATGCCAACTTGCGCGAACATTCGGCGCGCTTCGTCGAGTAGCGTACGGCGTCCGCGCCCGCCGCCTCCGGCGTTGGGATTGTGGATCAACAAGGCATTGTGGATTTCGCCGGTCGCGGCGTTGCAGCCGCCGGCGAGGCTATTCTCGCGGATTTGGTTGGTATCGTCGGTCACGGAGTTCATTTTATATAATGTCCCGGAAAATCAGGTATCTCTTGTTTTCGAGGATTCCATGGCCAAAGCCGCTCCAGCGAGCGTGAAAAAAGACGTTGAGAAGCTGCGCGAGAAGTTGCGGCATCACGAGTATCAATATTACGTGCTCGATGAGCCGGAAATTTCGGACGCGGCGTATGACGGGTTGATGAAGAAACTGCAGCAACTCGAAGGAGAGCATCCCGAACTGCTGACGCCCGATTCGCCCACGGTGCGCGTGGGCGGAAAGCCGCGCGAGGGATTTCAGACGGTGCGGCATGCGCGGCCGATGCTGAGCCTGGACAACGCGTTTTCGTTCGATGCGTTACGGGATTTTGACCGGCGAATCCGAGAAGGCAGCGGCTCGGACAGCATCGAGTATATCGCGGAGCATAAGTTTGATGGGCTGAGCGTTTCGCTGCAGTACCAGGGCGGGAAGCTGGTGCGCGGGGTGACGCGCGGCGATGGCACGACAGGGGAGGACGTGACACCGAATGTGAAGACGATTCGGTCCATTCCGTTGCAGGTTGATTTGGCAGTGGTGAAAAAAGCGAAGCTCGGACCGGATTTTGAGGTACGGGGCGAAGTGCTGATGACGCGGAAAGCGTTTGAGGCGCTGAACCGGCAGCAGGAGCAAATCGGCGGAAAAATGTTTGTGAATGCGCGGAACTCGGCGGCAGGGGCGGTGCGGGTGCTCGATCCTTCGATTACGGCGGCGCGGAAGCTGGATTTCTTCGCGTACTACCTGTATGTCGATGGCAAAGTTCCTTTCGCGAAGCATTCGGATAGCTTGGCCGCACTGAAGCAATTGCGGTTCCGCGCTTCGGACGATTGGAAGCTATGCAACGGAATTGAAGCGGTGATTGCGTATTGCGAGGACTGGGACGGAAAACGCGAGAAGCTGCCGTATGAAATTGATGGCGTGGTGATCAAAGCGAATTCCGTCGGTATTCAGAATGAATTGGGTTTTACGTCCAAGGCGCCGCGGTGGGCGATCGCGTACAAATATCCGGCGCGGCAGGAAACGACGGTGGTGAACGACATTCGCGTGCAAGTGGGGCGAACGGGGGCGTTGACGCCGGTGGCGTTTCTCGAGCCGGTGCAAGTCGGAGGCGTCACGGTCAGCCGTTCCACGCTGCACAACATGGATGAGGTGGAGCGGCTGGGCTTGCAAATCGGCGACACCGTATTGATCGAACGCGCCGGGGAAGTGATTCCGCATGTTTTGAGGGTGGTGAAGGAAGGGAAGGACCGGCGGCCGTTTCGCATGCCGAAGAATTGTCCCGAATGCGGCAGCACGATTCACAAAGCCGAGGATGAGGTGGCGTACCGGTGCGTGAATGCGGCGTGCCCGGCGAAGCGAAAGGAGTCGTTGCTGCACTACGCCAGCCGGCATGCGATGGATATCAATGGGCTGGGCGACAAGATTGTGGATCAGCTGGTGGATAAGAGTGTGGTGAAGGACGTCGCCGATCTTTACGCGCTCAAAGAAGATGAAGTGGCCGGGCTGGAGCGGATGGCGGAAAAGTCCGCGCAGAACTTGCTGGCGCAAATTGAGAACAGTAAGAAAGCAAGTTTGTCTCGATTGATTTATGCGCTAGGGATGCGGTTTGTTGGGGAGCGGACGGGGCAGTTGTTGGCGGAACATTTTTCTTCGCTCGAGGATTTAGCGGCGGCTAGCGAAGAGCAGTTGGTGGCCGTCCCGGAAGTGGGGCCGAAAGTGGCGGCGGCGATTGCGGAGTTTTTCTCGGAAGCGGCGAACCGGCAGTTGGTGAAGAAGCTGCACAAGGTAGGTGTGCATCCGACGGCGGCGAAACGGGAAATCAAGAGCCAGAATCTGGCGGGGAAGTCGTTTGTGTTTACGGGCGGACTGGCGAACCGGTCGCGGGAAGAGGCAGGCGAGTTAGTGCAGCAGCATGGCGGAAAAGTGTCGGGGGCGGTCAGCAAGAAGACGGATTTTGTGGTAGTGGGGACGGATCCCGGATCGAAGTACGAAAAAGCGAAGGAATTGGACGTGGCGATCCTCACCGAATCCGAATTTGAGAAATTGCTGAAACCCTCCTGAGATCTAGTAACCTTCTGTGCCATAATCGCGCGGTGCATTCCGTTCCCACGCGCTTCCGCTGGCGCAGAGCTCTGCCAGCGTTCCTTCCGCAACCTCGAACACAACTGTTTCCCTTGCTTGCTGCCTTTTGCCTGACGGCTTGCTTTGCGAGAAGTTGGTTGGTCCTGCCCAATGTACAAACCGCCGTCAACTGGGGGTTCCTCGATCAAAACGAGATTGAGAGGTGGGTTTGGACTACGCAAATCTTTTCTCTGGCGCTGCTGGTCGCAGGCGCTGGAGCTTACGTCTGCTGTCTGTGGCCGCTGAAGAGCTCCCTGCGAAAATGGATTGCTTGGGTTATTGCTCCCGGCGTACTCGGCATACTCGGCGGCGTATTTCTGCCAGCCGTTATTGTGACGAGCCAGCGCACTGGGTCCGTCCTCGAAAGATTTGAACCGCATCCCCATCGCTTCTGGGATTTCAAAATTCCGGAGGGAATGTTGCTGCTCAACCTTGGCACAGGCTTCCGCTTAGCCGTGGTGGGCTTGCTTCTGGCGCTGGTGACAGCGGCGCTGCTAGGCCTCCGTAAGGTTTCCCTGCCTCTACGATTTGGGTCAACGCAGACGCTCGGATCCGCCGTGCACGGGACCGGCTCCGTCCAAATCGGCCAAAAGCTTTTCGCACTTTTTATCCTCGCGCTTCCGTGGTTTGCGGCGAACGTTTTGTCTCTACTCCTTGCGCCAGTCTTGAGCCAGCTGGTACTGCCGGCCTTGAAAGATGCCCGTAAATTCAGCTATTGGCTCGGTGCGGCGCAGTACGTGTTACTTGCCCTGACTTTTTTTCTAGTCGCAGTCTGGTGCCTCGGCCCGGACCGAAGCAGGCAACTGCGGGAGGCTGCCCGCTTGCCCGATGCGATATCCCTAGGCATCGGCGCGCTAATAGGGGCCGGCGCTTTCTTTGCTCCGCACCTCGTAGCCTACGCCATCGACCGAGTGCGCTGGGCCCAACATGGGAGCGGAACGTCGCATGTGCCGGTGGCGCTCTACTATCTTCATTTCCCGCCCTTCGCACCGTACTTGGTCCTCACGGCTCTTGCCTCGGCGTTGAGCGAATGGTGCTGGCGTGGCTGTGCGCAGCCGCAGTTGATTCGTCTACTGGGTATCCCGCGCGGCCTCTTTGTCTTGGGACTCTTGTATGGCTCGGTTCAATCGATTGGGTTTCCGCGCATCTTCAGTGGTCTGCCCGAGGTTTTCTTTAACCTTCTGCTCATGCTTATCTCGGGGTTGGCGTGGTCGGTTATCTACGGCTGGCTGGCGATTCGCGCACGCTCGGTTTGGCCTTCCGCGCTGTGTTTCGCGCTGACCAACGCGCTCGTTTGGGGTTCAGGCGACGACACCCTTGAAGTCCTTCGGCGCCCGTTCATGAGACTGGGCTTGCTGCTCTTCGCGATCGTCCTGGCGCCATTTTTGATTCGGTACTTTCCGCGGCCGCCAGAGCCGGAAGGGGCGGCGCTGCCGGAAGTCCCTCCACTTCCCGAATCGGCTTAGATTAGCGCCGTGCTGTCACAGCGAATCGCTGGCTGAGATCGCCGAACAAATATTCGTGTTCACTTTCGACGCCCCAGGTTTCGAAGGGCGCCCAATACCACGCGGGACGGAGCGTGGAGCGAATGATGGTGGTGCGCGTGATGGTCGTGCCGGTGGCGTCCGCGGCGAGGTCGTATTCGGCGCCGTTGAAGGAAAGCCAGTGGCGGCCGGGCATGTTAGTGCGGTCGATGGCGAGGCGCATTTTGCGCGGCGGATCCCATTCGAGGACAGATTCTTCGATCGAGCCCTGATCGAAATAGCAGATGCGTTTGCTGCCGACGGAAGTGCCCTGCAGTACGCATTTTTGCGGAATGGGCAAGCCGATGTGCATGAGAAACGGTTTGCGCCCCGACAAACTCGAGAGCGACTGAATATTTCGCCAGACCTCTTCCGGGGGCGCGGCGAGATGCGTTGTGGTGGTCACCGTTTGCACGCGCGGTTGGGGATAGTGCGCCTCCTCAAAGCGATGGCCACCAAATAGGAGTAGGGGGCCGAGAAGGAGAACCAGCGCGTTCATCCGGGCGCCTTCGAACGGGCGGATGAGCCTGCGCAAGAACATCCCAATCACCGCGCCAAGCGCGAGCGGCACAAAAATCAAGGGAAACGCCAGCACGGCGCAAAGAATTCCTTCGGCGTGCATGGAGACCAGGGACAAAAGACAAATAAGCAGCGAGCCCGTTGCCGCCAGCAACAGGGAACTGAGAAAGGCACGCGGAGTGACCATCGCGATGGTTGCACCGACCACGAAAGGCAGCATGAAAAAGAAGACCGCACCCATTTGTTGCGCGTTGGGAATCTTCAAAAGAAAAAAGCCAGCCATTCCATAAACTACGCCAGCACCAACTCCGACCAAAGCGCCGAGCCATGCAGGGAAGCCGCGTTGCAGGTCAAAGGGATTTTCAGGCTGCGCGTGGGCGAACTCCAGCGGCGTCTGGGGCGGTGGCGTTTGGGGCATGGTTTTCTCCGCATTATTGCGTGGGGGACTTTTCCTGAGGCTAGCTCCGGCTGGCCTGCGCGACAACGTTTTTGTGTTTTTGAATGCGCTGAAAGGGAACGAGGTGTTTGGCGTTTCTGAAAAGTACGGGAGGTTTGGCAGATTCAACGGACGGGACGCTATTGGGACGCTGCTAAGAGGAGCCGGTTCGGAAATGCAAGGGGTGCGGCGGCGTCGTACGTTATAATAAAGGTAGCGGGTGAGCCGGGTGATCGCTGGCTTGATCGGGATGCGGTGCCGAAAGGCGCCGCTACACGAGTCGAGCGGGAGGAAAGTCCGGACACCGTCGTCGTAGGCTCGCAAGAGCCGGTGACGAAGACCTTCCGCCGTCTAACAGCGGCGTCGGGGTAAAGGGCGACGCGCCTGATAACGTCAGGGGACAAAGTCGAAACGGTGGGGAAACCTGCCGGGCCGGCGGCGTCACGGAAAGTGCCACAGAGAATAGACCGCCGGTGGAGTGCAGCGCGGTGATGCGGAGCAGGGAAACCTGTGAGGCGTCGACGCCAGCGCTGGGCGCAAGCCCGGCACCTGCGCACTGCCTGGCAAGGGTGAAAAGGTGGGGTAAGAGCCCACCGCTCCGGTGGTGACACCGGAGGCACGGAAAACCCCGCGTGGTGCAAGGCCAAATAGGAGGGGAGAGCCGGCCCGGCTCGCCGAGACAGCGTGCGCGAAAGCGGACGTTGCTCCGTTCGCGTCGAAAATTGCCGCAAGGCAACGTACGACGCGGATAGCAACCCTCGGGTAGGCTGCTGGAGCCGCAGCGCAAGTTGCGGCCTAGAGGAATGATCGCCGCAGCGCATCGCTTCTTTACGAAGCCTTGCGCTGGACAGAATCCGGCTTACAGGCTCCCCGCTTATTTTCAATAACTTACAGCCGCGTTTTGGGTGACTGTGCCACAACTGTGACACGAAGTGGCGGATCGGTCCCTAAATCGCCAAATTTGGAATTTTCAAACTACTGATTTCGTTGGTCTTACGCAAATCGGAATCTGTTCACTTTTCCTGCCGGACTGCCCATTTATACCAGCTACTGGCGAAGTGGCGCGAAATTGTGATTGCAAAAAGCATCATATGTGATGGATTTCGAAAATATGTGCGGACAGGGATGGCTTGGCACAACGCACACTCTGCATGGAGCTACTGAACTTCGACGATTACAAGAGATGCGTCGTCGGATAGGACAGCGACGGTTGCGCGCGACGAGCTTCAAAGGGTATATGCACTTAAGAGGCAATTTGTCTCGAACGAATATGCGGCCCGCAGGCTTGGCCCGTGCCTGAGGCAGTCAGATGAAAATAACATGAGCCCGCCTTCTATGCGATTCTGCGTCCTCTCTTGACAGCTTCACAGATTGTGAAGTACTCTTTGTGCCGTGCACATCGTCACGCTGAAGCATCTGAGTCCGGCGAGCGAGGATTATCCAGATGCGGCGAACGAGATCAAAGCATGGACAGCTATCGTGAAAGCCGTCCGCTGGCAGAATTTCCCGGAAGTTCGTGGCACTTTTAAAGATGCGGACAACGTTCGGGGCTACGTGGTTTTTAACATTCGGCAAAACCGATACCGGCTGATTACCGTGATTCACTACGCGAAGACAATAGCTCAGAAGCGAACTCAAGGCCACGTCTACATTCGCTCGTTTTTGACGCACAAGGAGTACGACAATCCCGCTAGTTGGGACAAGAAATTTGGTGGAAAATGACTACCGTTCTCGCTGACCCGGCCAAAATGATCGCGAAAGGCGCGCCTCACGTCATTCACAATGATGCCGAGCTCGCTGCCTATGCGGAAGTTCTCTTCCGCTTGACTTCTCTCGCTCGTCCTTCTCGTTCCGAGGAGGACGCCATCGAACTCCTCACTCTTCTGATTGAACGTTATGAGGAGGCGAACTATCCGATTCCTTCCGCCGATCCCGTTTCCGTCGTGCGCTTTCTTCTAGAACACCAGAATCTGACTCAGCGCGACTTAATTCCTGAATTCGGTTCGGAGAGTGCTGTCTCCATGTTTCTTTCCGGTGAGCGCAACCTCACTCTGGATCAAATTCGCAAACTCAGTCTCCGCTTCAAACTTTCTGCGGACGTCTTCATCAACGCCAGCCGCAAGTCCAAGTCTTAGGTCCTGCGTATCTAACCTGCTCGAATCCACCCTCCGATCTCGCTGATAAGCCGGTCCGACCTGCGAAGACCTGGCCAAATCGGTCGATCCCTTGGCCAACTCCGTCATTGCAGGAGCCCTGAAACGAATTTGTCGGAAGAACCACCATTCAATACCGGAGTTCGACGGTCTAGCGGAGGGCGTCCATGGGAAAGTTTCGCCGGGTCTTCTGCGGTGTTTTCACAATAGCATTCAGTGTATTGCTCGCGGCATGTTCGGCGAAGCGCTCAGAATCCTCCAATGAGCATTTGCTCCGAGCAACGATACCTCCGGGGGTACAATCCCCGATCGCAGTCAAGACCAAGCCGACGTCAATATGCGTCGTCCGCCCGGCTGAAGGCGGAGACTCCAAGAGTATGGCCCGTTTTTTCTCGGACGAGAGGGGAAACGCAAGATTCTTTGTCAGACCGAACGACGGGACTGAGAGCACGACGCGCCTGGCTGTGCATTGTGAGTCGCCTGAAGGCAACACCGATCAGACAGTAGAGCTGCGAGCGTCTGGAGCGGCGAATTCGGAGTATCCAGGGCCACCGGCGCTGCCCGCGCCCGAAGGGAAAGCACGCCGGGCGCTGACCAAAGATGAAGCTGCAAATATATCGGACGAGGAACTCATTAAGAATGGCTATCCTCTCCCACCGGATGAGCGACTGTCTCCCAATGAATACGACATTTGGCTGCGAGACGTAACCACGCAGCGAATCGCTGTCAACCCCGGTCTCTTCGTCAACCGCTACACGAGACACGACTACGGCAATACGCGCAACGGACCATCCACCTCCAACAACTGGAGTGGAGTCGAATTGCGCGGAGCAAGCGGTCCTTTTGCATGGGTATCCGCCTGGTGGACAGTGCCTACGGTGACCGGCGAGTCGAAGACCCAGACCAATTCATCGACTTGGGTCGGGATCGACGGCGATGGCACGACCGACCTAGCCCAAGCCGGAACGGAGCAAGACGCATTTGGCACAGGCAACGCAACGGTAACCACGTATCGTGCGTGGACGGAATTGCTCCCGAACCAGCCAACAGAGTCCGTGCTGACCGGAATCAGTATCAATCCCGGCGACCAAGTATTTACGGAGGTGTGGATCGGACCCGCAGGCGGCGGGCCATCCCTTACCAATCCCTTCTTCATGGTCGTCTGTATGGAAAACCTGACTTCTTCCGGCGGGGCCTGTTTCAATTACACTCCCGTCGGCAACACCATCATCGGAGGCAGCGAAGCCGAGTGGATCATGGAACGGCCTGGCCAATGCGACAGCAATGGAAACAACTGCACGCTGAGCGATCTTGCCAACTTCGGGAATGCCAACGTATTCACTACGAATGTGCTCGCGCGCCGTTCCAACTCGGGCCGGCATCAAGGTTACGTCGGATGCTGTGGGTCGGGGAGCTTTCTCATCAACATGACGAGCGATGGTACAGCAACGGGAACAACGCTGGACACGACGAACACAACCGGCGGGACGATCAATTTTGTGTGGTCCGCTTTCCACTGACGGAATAGCCGTTGATGGCCCAGAGTACATCCTGTAGTCTCGTAACTGCGATGCGCCGTTTCGCTGCCTTTCTTCTGATCCTTCTGCTTGGCGGAGTTCCTGCCTTCTCCGCGCTTGCGACGGCGTCTGCCTCTCCCGACTTGCCGGACTGCTGCAAAAAAGATGGGGCGCACATGTGCGCCATGCGGCACGTGCACGCAAAACAAGAGGACGGCAAGGGAAAGCTGTTTGCCTATTGTCCGTTCGACGGCAAAGGAACTCCCGCAGTCGCAGGTCAGCGTGTTGGGCATGTCGTCGCAGTGAGTTTTGTCTCCGCATTCATTGCCACGAGCAGCGTCGCTGCGAAGCCGCAGGTTCTTACTCTCGCTTCAACAGCGTTCCTTCCGAATTCCAAGCGCGGTCCTCCCTCCGTTTCGCTCCATTCCTAACTGAACTTAACCAAAGCGCGCGACGCAGCGGAGGCTTGTGCCTATTTGCGCTGTTCTTGTCGCTCTTTCTCTTCACATAAGTGATCTCGTGGAAAGGCAATGGGAGGAATCGTGAGGATTCTCGCAGCACGGACATTTCTGTTTGGTTGTTTGTGTTTCGTTTTGTGTAGTTGCAGCAAATCAGACCGGCATTACGACTTCAAAGGCCGTGTGGTCAGCAAGGTTCCTGAGACACACACGCTGGTGGTTGATCACGAAAACATTCCCGGGTTCATGGCTGCCATGACGATGCCATATCCGGTGGCTGCGAATGTGGATTTGTCCGGCGTGGAGACGGGTGATCAGATTGCGGCTCGCGTAGTTGTGAACAAAGACGGCGACTACGAACTGACCAAGGTGGCTGTGACGGACTCGAGTCATCGACAAAAAGAAGTGAAGGAGACAAGGCAGCTATTTCCGGGAGAGGAGATTCCGGACGTGGAGCTGGTGAATCAGGACGGGAAAAAGATCCGGCTCTCGGATTTCCGCGGAAAAACAGTGCTGCTTACGTTCATCTACACGCGCTGTCCGATGCCGACGTTCTGTCCGCGGTTGAGCAGCCTCTTCGCCGCTGTCGAAAAGGAACTCGCAAAAGATCCCAAGGAATATGCGCGGACGCAGCTCATCAGCGTGAGCATCGATCCGAAGTTCGACACGGCTCCGGTGCTTCGCAAGTATGGCCTGGCATATTTGGGCGAAGACGAAAAGAAGTTCGAGCACTGGTCGTTCACCGTCCCAACTCCCGAAAACCTGAAGCGTCTGGCGCAAGCCTTCGCTCTTATCTATGAGGAAGAAGACAACCAGATCGCGCACTCGATGAGCACGGTTCTCATCGGACCGGATGGACGGCTGATCAAGGAATGGAACGTCAGCGACTGGACCTCCGCTGAGGCCGTGGCCGCGATGCGGCAGGTAGAGGATGCGAAGAACTAACCGAACGACTCGCAGTTTCATTGCGGTTTTTGCCCTGATCGTCTTTTTCAGCTCCGGCTGTTCGCGAAACAACATGGACTACGGGCCGGCGTTTGCTTCGGCGGAGACACGCGGCGAAGCCGTGTACGAACGGAACTGCAGTCCATGCCACGACGCCCAAAATCTACAGCTTCTCAAACAACCGCCGAAACTGTCCGGACTGTTTCAGCGTCAGCAGCTTCCGAGCGGCGCTCCAGCAACGGAGGAGCAGGTGCGAAAGACGATTGTCAGCGGGCGCGGGATCATGCCGCCGTTCGAGCACACGCTCGACAAGCAACAAGTGGATGACCTTCTGAAGTATTTGCACAAACTGTGATGAGTCGGAGAACGAAGAAATGTTTGGAATCCTTTCAGTACTGATCCTGGTTAACCCGGCATTTCTCTCCACCGCGCGAACCGCCCAGATTCAAAAGGTGGAGAAGCGGCTCCTCGCTCCATGCTGTTACACGCAATCGATCGCGGAACACGGAAGTGATATTGCCGTGCAGATGCGAGGCGAGGTTACAGAAATGGTCGCCGAGGGGAAGTCCGAGAGCGAGATTGTCGAACACTACAGAAGCATCTACGGCGACCGCATCCTGATTGTTCCGGATGGGATGACCGGAAGAATTCTTTTCACCTTGCCGGTGGCAATTGCGGCCCTCGCGTGCCTTGTCCTCTTTGTGTGTTTCCGCAAGATGCTGCGTTCCGGGAGACGCGAGCGCATTCGAAATGTCTCGCAATCACGGCCCGTGCTCAGCGACGCGCTTAAGGAAAAGATTGAGCGCGAACTAGGAGACCCGCTGTGAGCGACTCGTTCTCCGCATCGGGTGTGGTGAACATTGCCGTTCTCGTTTTCCGCGAGGGCCTCGAATGCATTCTTGTGCTCGCGGCGCTCACCGCAAGTTTTCGCGGGAAGGAATCTCGGTATCACCGTCAGATCATCGGAGGCGTTCTCTTCGGAGTGTTGGCCACGGCTGTTACATGGATGATTGCCGTTCGCATTGTGAACGATATCAGCGAAAACGTGTCGGCTCTCGCGCTGCAGGCTGGAACGGGATTGCTAGCAATCGTTGTCCTGTTGGTCGTGATGAACTGGTTCTTCCACAAAATGTATTGGACAGGGTGGATTTCCCTGCACAACCGCAAGAAGCGAGAGTTGGTCTCGAGCGGGATACATGAAAAAAGTGTGTGGCGACAGACGTTGGGCATGGGGCTGCTCGGTTTCACGTCGTTTTATAGAGAGGGGTTTGAGGTCGTGCTCTTCCTGCAGAGCTTCCGATTGCGACTGGGAGGGCGCGCCGTATTCGAAGGTTTGGTCTTCGGATCGCTTGCGACGCTAGGCGTCGCCGTTCTCACGTTCGTGATTCACCAACATCTTCCGTATCGAAGGATGCTGGTTGTGACGGGAATAATGCTTGCCGGCGTGCTTCTGGTGATGGTCGGCGAAGAAGCGCAAGAGATGCAGCTTGCCGGTTGGCTGCCAACGACTCATTTGCCGCACTTGAATGAAATAATTCCCGGATGGGCGGGTCTCTGGTTTTCGGTATTCCCGACGGTCGAAACGCTCGCCTCGCAACTCGTGGTTGCCGTCCTTGTATTCGGCTCATATTTCACTGCGCGACAACTACCCGGCACGGCGCGATGAATCTCCGGGTGTCGCGTGGAATGAGATTTCAGTGCACAATAAGGGTCAACACTCGAGCCTTCCGATGAGAATGACGCAGGCAAATGCCGAGCGACGCAGAGCCCTTAGACTTCGGGCGATTGCTCTCTTGGTCTGTCTACTCGCTGGTCCCCTACGGACGATTGCCGCTCCCTGGCTTCCCGGTGGAGATGAGTGTTGCGCCGCGGGAATGTGTAAGACGCACAAACACGCGCAAGAGCAAAGAAAAGCGGAACTGGCGTGCGAGCACGGGAAAAACACGCCCGGCTCCGATTGCACGATGAAATGCAGCGGAACGAGCAAAGAGTCCGCCGTAGTGTCGCCGGGCATCCCCGAGACGATTCTTGTTGCTGAAATTGCGGTCCTAGAACCGCGAGAATCGCGTGCAGATTTGACCTCGACTTCGCGCACTTTTAAGAACCAAGTTCCAGCACCTCCCGAGCAACCCCCTCGTTCGTAGCCGAACTCTCCCAAGACAAACCGTTCAAATACCCATCGGGAGGATGGTATGAGTTCGCGCATTTTGCGCCCGTTCCTACTGGCGCGCGCTATTTTCTTTTTGCTCTTGGCTTTTGGTGTCGGGCCATCTGTCTTGGCCCAAGAATCAGGCGGGTCTCTGTCCGGCACGGTCAAGGACCAACAGGACGCCGCGATCCCGGACGCCACCGTGATTTTGCTCGATAACGCTGCCGTGCGTTTGCAGCGCGTGAAAACAGACGACAACGGCGATTTCGCTTTTGCGGGCGTACGTCAGGGAAACTACGTTGTGGAAGTCGAACGCGCAGGCTTCGCAAGAGCCACCGTCTCGGTCAACGTTCGATCGTCTGCGGAAACAAGAGTCACAATTCAACTCAAGGTTGTGGGCCCCGGCCAGCAGGTCATCGTGACGGCAGAGCTTGGTTCGTTCCGCACCGACGAATCGTCAACGGCAACGAAGATGAGCATCCCGATTAACGAGATTCCGCAAGGAGTCGGTGTCGTCAATCAATCTCTCATTCAGAGCCAACAGGACATTCGGTTCGGCGACGCGGCCGAAAATATCAGCGGCGTCAATCGCGATGTACTGGCATCGGGTGATCTTGGAAGTGCTTTGACGATCCGCGGCTTGCCGCTCGGCGTTTTTTCGAACTACTACCGCGACGGATTCACGTTCGATGGCATGGTGCCTGCGGACACGACGGATGTGGATCGCGTCGAGATACTGAAGGGGCCATCGTCCGTTTTGTATGGCCGCGCTGCCTCGGGCGGGATCGTGAACCTGATCACCAAGGAGCCTTTGCCCGAAACGCATGGATCGTTCTCGCTCCAGGCCGACCGCTATGGCAGTGTGCGTCCCACGTTCGACATCACTGGGCCGCTCGGCGGAAGCGGAAAGCTGTTCTACCGGTTGAACGCGGAGTTCGCCGACTATTCGAGCTTTCGCGACAGTTTCGGAGATCGCCGATATTTCCTCGCGCCGGCACTGACTTGGAAACCGGACGACGCGACGAGCGTTCGTCTTCTTTTCGAATATCTCCACGCACGGACGACGACCGACTATGGCATTCCCGCGCTTGGTGACCGGCCGGCTCCAGTGCCCATCAGCAATTTCTACGGTGAGCCATGGCAGTACTCGCTGTTGCAAAACAAACTGGGAAGCGTGGATGTGTCCCGCAACTTGAGCCAGCGATGGACGGTCCGAAGCCGGTTTCGCGCGACTCTAACGAACTGGGATTATCTCGATGTGAGCACCGGATTCCTCGAAGCAGACAACGAGACGCTCGCCCGGTTTTCCGAAAATGCGCACTATCCGTTGCGTTTCTACGACTGGCAGACGGATCTGACTGGCGTTTTCAAGACGGGACCGTTCGAGCACAACTTCCTGGTTGGATTCGAATACGGATATCAGTCGGTCGTTCAAGACGCGATCTTCAGCGACGCGCCTTCCATCAATCTCTTCAATCCAGTGCCGTTCAGCCAGACCATGCCCGATCCGGCGACGCTGACGGCGAATTTCTTCAACCCTGCTTCGCCGGATTATTTTCCGCTCGACGGAACGACGAAGCTGATGACGCACGGCGGATACCTGCAGGACCAAATCACGCTGGCACGTGGGCTCAAATTACTTGCCGGTGTGCGCTTCGAAGGCTTCACCCAGAAATACGATGAGATCATCTACGACACGCACAATCGGCAGGGCGATTACAAAACACTTCCCCGCATTGGGCTGACCTATCAGCCGATTCAACCGTTGACGCTCTATGCCAACTGGAGCCGCAGCTTCAGTCCCACACTAGCAGCGCAGTTCACGCCAGGCGGACAACCGTTTCCGCCAGAGCGCGGCAATCAATATGAGTTCGGGGCACGGACCTCAAGCTTCGGGGGCCGTCTCTCGTCGTCACTCTCCTTCTACAAGATTCGCGCGTCGAATCTGCTTATCACCAATCCCGGAAACCCGCTGGCTTCGATTCAGATTGGCGCCACAGAGTCGAAGGGGATCGAGTTCGACACTGCGGGCCGTATTCGTCCTGGCTGGGACGTAACCTTCGCCTATTCCTATAACCAGGCGCAGATCGTTTCGGATCCTGTCTACGCGGTCGGCAATCTTTTTCAGAATGCACCACGGCATAGCGGAAGTATCTGGACGGTGTATGAAGTGCAGCACGGACCGCTCGCA
>Ga0335073_10003765_pt1 | contig 21188 bp, 17 predicted proteins | sample Lox_Sample_22_FD_207093 | JGI IMG/M metagenome (GOLD analysis project Ga0335073, IMG submission 207093) | Soil microbial communities from Loxahatchee National Wildlife Refuge, Florida, United States - Lox_Sample_2.2 | ecosystem: Environmental > Terrestrial > Soil > Wetlands | place: USA...
CCGCGGTGGTGGTCACCGCGCCGTCCGCCAGGCCGGTGGCGCCCGTCCCGGCCAGCATGTCGATCTTGTCGGCCAGGGACATCCTGGGCAGCAGCATGCCCACCCTCTCGCTGACCGGCAGGGACCGTTTCAGCCACGGGCACGACGGGCCGGCGGCCGGCCGGTGGCCCGTGGCCGCCGCGTTCGGGGCGATCGTGGCGGCCATCGGGAGCGCGACCGCCGCGACCCCGGCCGCGATGGCCACCTGCGGCAGGCGGCGGCGCCGCCGCACCAGCCCGCCGTCACGGGCTGCGGCAAAACGGGACAGACCACTCAAGCATGACCTCCGATGCCCAGACCATAGTTAACGTCCAGGCATCGCGAAGGTCATCCCAATGCAAAAAATGTCACACTCGGTGGTTGCTAACTCGTGGGCGTGCCCGTGCCGGCGGCCATCGCGAAGATGTGCATCTCGGTCTGGCCGAACGAGCCGGGCAGCGAGGGCAGCGTCACCGACGCCACGGTCTTGCCCGGCTCGAGCGGCACCGAGGCGAAGTACACGCTCACCGCGTGCGAGCCGGTCGGCGTGCTCTGGTTCCAGCTGGAGGTGGTGTCGACGATCTGGTCGCCGGTTGCCGGGGCGTTCGAATACCAGTCGGCCATGCTCAGCGTGAAGGACTGGCTGGTCCCGTCGGTGTAGTTGACCGTGATCGCGGCTGTCGCCGTCCCGTTCTGGCTGGCGGCCAGGATGCCGAGATCGCTCCCGGAGCCAGACAGCTGCACGGTCTGGCCGTCGGTGACCACGTTGTCCAGGGCTCCGGCGGCCGCGTTAGGCCAGGTGAGCGTTGTTCCGTCGATGGTCACCTGGCCGCCGGGCGTCAGCGCCGTCGGCGTGCCGGCGGCCAGCGCCTCGGCCGAGTAGCTGTCGCCGCCCAGGTCGTAGTTGGCGGCAGCCGGATCGGAGTTGTCGCTGATCCCGAAGTTGTCGTACGCGGCGGCCAGCGACGCATACGGAACGGCCGTGGTCGTCGAGCCTGCCACCACCCCGCCGCTGCTGCCGGCCCCTGGCTGGTAGCTGACCTTCGCATTGAGGGTGGCGGTGCCCGGCGACGCGCCGGCCGGCGCGGCCACCCGGAACTTCACGATCACGGTCTGGCCGGGGGCCACGAAGCCGGGCACGGACCCTACCGTGCTGGCCGACCAGCCACGCGGGACGCCCAGCGTGAACCTGGCTCCCGGCATCGCGTAGTCGCCGCCGTTGACCAGGGTCTCGCTGACCGTCGCCGTGGAGCCGGCCGCAATCACCGACGGGCCCGAGGCCGTCACGTAACGGGCGCCGATGCTGCGGGTGACGGTGAAGCCGCCTTGCAGCGGCAGGTTCGCCAGGCCCGACGAGTCGCCCACGTAGACCTGGTAGTGCCCGTCCGGCAGCACCCATCCGTTCGCCGCGTCGTCCCAGTAGGACAGCGCGTGGCCGCTCAGGGTGAAGCGCACGCTGGTCGACTGGCCCGGCTTCAGCGTGACCTTCTGGAATCCCTGGAGCTGCCGCGGCGGCTGCCCGGCCGAGGCCGGGTCACCGAGGTACAGCTGGGCGACGTCGGACCCGGCGACCTTGCCGGTGTTGGTCACGGTCGCGGTCACCGTGACCTGTTTCCCGGACTGCCCGTTGCAGCCGCAGCTGGTGGCGCCCGGGTTCGAGCTGCCGTTCTGCACCTGGCCAGGGGTGACGGTCAGGTGGCTGTAGGAGAAGCGGGTGTACGACAGCCCGTACCCGAACGGGAACAGCGGCGTCTCGTTCTTGGCGTCGTAGTACCGGTACCCGACGTCGATGCCCTCGGAGTACAGCACCTGGCCGTTTACTCCCGGGAACTCGGCCGGCGTCGACGCCGGCACCTGGGACAGGTCGGTGGGGAACGTCACCGGGAGGTGGCCGCTGGGATCGACGTCGCCGAACAGCACGTTGGCCAGCGCGGTCCCATTGCTCTCGCCGGGGTACCAGGCGTCGACCACCGAGGCGACCTGGCTGATCCACGGCATGACCACCGGCGCGCCCGCGTCGATCACCACGACCGTGTGCGGGTTCGCCGCGGCGACGGCCGAGATCAGCTCGTTCTGCGCCGAGGGCAGGTTCAGGCTGGCCCGGTCCGCGGCCTCGGTTTCGGTGTCATCCGACACCACCACGACCGCGGTCTTGGCCGCCTTGGCCGCCGCCACCGCCTGCGCGAGGCCGGGCGCCAGATCGGACGGCGTGGCCCAGCTCAGGTTCGCCGACTCGCCGCCGCCGGCCAGCTGCAGCGTGTAGGTCTGCCCGGCCACCAGGTTCACGCCCACCGAGTACGTGGACACCGGCGGGGTGCCCGGGTTGGCCAGGAGTTCCTGGCCGTCCAGGGACAGGTCGACCGTGCTGTAACAGCCGCACGGGTTCTCGAATGACAGCACGTAGGTGCCGGTCTCCGGGGCGGTCAGCGTGCCGGTGTAGGTCCCGCCGAAGCCGGTGGCGGCGTACGCCGGGGACAGGTCCGTGCTCGGGATCGCAGACAGCGACGTGTCGGTGGGCAGGCCCTGCGTGTAGCTGACCGTGGTGCCCGAGCCCGCGGCGGCCTGGATGCCCTGCAGCGGGGTCACGTGGAACGTGGACGTGACGTACGCGCTGCCGCCGCCGGTGTAGACCGGCGAAGCCGAGGCCGCCGGGCCGATCACCGCCACGTTCCCGGCGCCGTCCGACGACAGCGGCAGCGTGCCGCCGCTGTTCTTCAGCAGCACGGTGCCATCCTCGGCGACGTCCTGGGAGACGGCCTGATGCGCCGGGGTGGTGACCACGGAGGTGGTCGTGCCGGTCGGCGGGTTGTTGAAGTCGTTGAACCGGAACATCTCGGTCAGGGCCCGGGACACCATCTGATTCAGCGTGGCCATGCTGACCTCGCCCGCCTGCACGGCCGCCTCGAGGTCGGAGCCGTAGTACACGGCGGCGGGCATCTCCTGGTCCAGCCCGGCGTCCGCGGACTGCAGGGTGGAGTGGGTGGCCAGGTAGTCCGAGGTCACGTAGCCGGGGAAGCCCCACCGCTGGTCGAGGGTCTCGCCGATCAGGTACTGGTTCTGGCACGCGGGCACGCCGTTGATCGTGCTGTACGAGCACATCACCGAGGCCGCCTTGGCCTGCTGGGTGGCGGCCCAGAAGCCGGGCAGGTAGATCTCGTGCAGCGCCTGCTCGCTGACGATCGCGTTGTCGGCCGCGGTGTTGCGGTTCGTCTCCTGGTTGTACACGGCGTAGTGCTTGACCTGGGACTGCACGCCCTGGCTCTGCACCCCGTCGATGAACCCGACCGCGGTCTGCGCGTTCAGGTACGGGTCCTCGGTGTAAGACTCGAACTCCCGGCCCCAGCGCGGGTCACGGTCGATGTTGATCGTCGGGCCCAGGTTGACCGTCGCGCCCTTGCCGCGCTCCTCGGCGCCGACCACCCCGCCGTACGCGTTGGCCAGAGACGGGTCGAAGGTGGCGGCCAGCGACTGCGCCGACGGCATCTGGGTCACCCCGGTCAGGCCGTCGCCCACGCCAACCGGGCCGTCCTCCTCGTTCTGCGACGGGACGCACAGGCTCGGGATGGCAGGGATGTAGAACACGTAGGGCTCGGAGTAGCCGCCCCCGGTCACCTGGTTGATCTTGTCGGCGAGCGTCATCTTGGACAGCAGCATGCTGACCCGCGCTCTGATCGGCAGCGACTCGTTCAGCCACGGGCACGACGCGTCCGACGCCGACGTGCGCGCGCCGGACGCCGAGGCCGGGCCGCCGGCTAACGCCAGCGCAACCGGCAGCGTCACCGCCACAAACCCTGCGATCACCACCAGCCGCGGGGAACGGCGCCTGGCACGCGGACTGCTCGGAACGCTGGCGGAACGGAACAGCTTCATCGAGGGCCTCCTGCTCGCTGGGCGCTGAATAGTCAAGCCCCGGGCCGGGCGGATGCCAATACCGAGATGAGCGGAACGGCAGAAATATTCTGATAAAAAACCATCAACAGGTTCACAACGCCGCCGCGGGCCTCGCCAGCCGCGGCCTCAGTGGGGTAGCGACGGCCCCCGCGATCACCGGCTCAGTCGGAGTTGCCCGCGGCCTGGCGCCGGCCCGATGGACGGCGGATGATCCGCCGGACGACCCTGCGTCCGTCCATCGCCCACGTGCGGTCGCAGCCCGGGCAGCTCAGGAGTTCCCCGAACTTGGCCGAGGTCCGGCCCGCCTGCTGAACCGTGCCGCCGCAGATGCAGAGGTCTCCCGCCTTCACTCTTCGCTGCCTGCGCGCGGCTCTCCGCAGGACCTCGGGGTCGGGCTGGCTCTCATGGCGTACGTAAACAATGGCTATGCCGATCATGACCGCCACCGCAACAATGACAGCCGTCGTCAGGTAACTCAATGTCATCTCCTGCCGGCCGGAATGTACGCAGACCGTACTTGGCTGCCGGGGTACTGCCCTAACGTCCGGGGAACAACCGCCCGCCGGAGATCGCGGTGCCCATGAGCGCCTCCACCCGCGCGCGTGCCTCGCCGGTCGCGTCGGCCACGGCATCTCCCCCGGCACCGGCCAGGCGCTCGGCCATCTCCGCGACGTTGACCGGGGCGCCGATGCGGACGATCACCACCCCGCGCCGCGGACGGCGGCGTGCTCCGTCCGGCGGCAGCAGCGTTCCCGTCCCGCTGATGCCGGCGGGCACCAGCGGTACCCCCGCCGCAGCGGCGAGGCAGGCCGCGCCGCGGTGGAACCGCCCCGTCCGCCCGTCCCGTGACCGGGTTCCCTCCGGGAACACGATGACGTCGTGGCCGGCCGCGAGCAGCCGGGCGGCGGAGGCGAGGTCGGCGCTGCCGCCTCCGGTGCGCCGCACCGGGAACGCCGCGCACAGCGCGCGGCAGATCCCCGGCCGCAGCGTGCCGCGGAACCAGTAGTCAGCGGCCGCGGCGACGGCGGGCCTCCGCCCGGCGGGCAGCGCCGCGATCAGCGCGGCCGTGTCGGCGTGCGAACGGTGGTTGGCCACGATCACGCACGGGCCGGCCGGCAGGCCCGGCACGCCCTGTACCCGCAGCCCGCCCATCAGAGCGAGGACGGTGCGCCACAAAGCCCTGCGCGCCGCGGCGGCCGGGCGCGCGCGCCGGTTCACAGGATCACCGCCAGGGCCAGCGTCACGAGCAGCGAGTCGATGCGGTCCAGCAGGCCACCGAACCCGGGCAGCCAGCCGCCCGCGTCCTTCGCGCCGGCGCCCCGCTTGACCATCGATTCCAGCAGGTCACCGGCTGGCGGGCCGGCGATGACCGCGATCACATGCGCGGGGGTGAACACTCCCGGGCCGCTCACGGCGCCCGCCGCCGCCAGCGCCGCCAGCCCCGCCAGCGCCCCTCCGGCCACCCCGGTCCAGCGCTTGGCGGGGGACAGCGGCGACAGCGCGGGGCCGCCCAGCAGGCGCCCGGCGCACCACGCGCCGACGTCCGCCACCGCAACCGCGATGATCAGCGGCAGCGCGGCGGCGCGGAGCAGCACGAGCCCGGTCAGCGCCGCGAGCCAGCATGCCCCGAACACGGCGGCCGCGGCGCGCCGCGATCCCGCGACGGCGTCGCCGCCGGCCACGGGGAGCAGCGCGGCCGCGAGCAGCGCGGCGGCGAGCACGCGGCCCAGGTCGGCGGGCATGCGCCAGGCAGCCAGCGGCAGGACCACCGCGATGCCCGCGACCAGCGCCGAGTCGGCGGGCCGGAGCTTCGCCAGCCGCCCGTATTCCACGGCGCCGGTCACGCCCAGGCCGGCGGCGAGCAGCGCCGCGCCCGGCGCGCCCAGCCACAGGCACCCCGTGACCAGCGGGGCCGACACCATCCAGGTGCGCCACTTGCGGATCACGTCGGCGTTCCTCGACGCCAGCGCGCCGATCCCGCCCACGGTCAGCACGCCGGCCACCAGGACCGCCGGGCCGGCCAGGCCGCTCACCGCGAGCCCCGCGCGATCCGGGACGTCCGGGCCAGCCGGGCGGCGCGGACGACCGCGGTCAGCGCCGAGCCGGCCGCCAGCACCGGGAGCCACACGGCCGGCCAGCCGAAGACCGCGAGCAGCGCGAGCAGCAGGCAGCGCTCGGTCTTGCCGACCGGGCCGCCCTGAACCCGGCCCAGGCCGGCCGCCGCGCCAGCCAGCGCCACCCACGAGGGCAGCGTGGCCGCCAGCGCCGCGGTGAGCACCAGTGACGCCGGGGCGAGCGCGAGGCAGCCGGCCAGCGCGGCGAGCTCGGCTGCGCGGTCACCGATCTCGTTGAGAACCGAGCCGAACGGGGTGACCCGGCCCCCATCCCGGGCCACCCCGCCGTCGAGGTTCGCGCAGGCGAGCCGGGCGGCCAGCAGCGCGGCCACCGCCACGCCGGCGGCCGGACCGGGCCGCAGCGTCGCCAGGGCGGCGCCGGCGCCGCCGCCGAAGAGGATCCCCGCGATCGTGATGGCGGCCGGGGGCACGTTCGCGGCCACCAGGCGCCGGCGGACCGGGGCCAGGCGGCGCGCGTACCAGGGCTTGAAGCTGTACAGGCCGCCCGCGGCGGCGTGTGCGGAAGTGTTCATGGCCACCAGCCTCGTGACCGGCGGCCCGCGGGACATCGGTGCTGGTACTCAATCCGGCTGCCTAAGCTACTCATGAGTAGCAGAGGCGGCGGAGGCTGAGCCTTACGCGGAACCGCCCGGCTCGGGCGCGCCGGCCAGGCCGTGCTCGATGGCGTACCGGACCAGTTCCACCCGGTTGTGCAAGTGCAGCTTGCCGAGCGAGTTCTGCACGTGGTTCTGCACGGTCCGGTGGGAGAGAACGAGCCGGGTGGCGATCTGCTTATAGGACATGCCGGTCGCGACCATGCGGAGAATCTCGGTCTCCCGCTCGGTCAGGCTCGGGGCATCCCGGCCGCCCGCGGCGGGCACCGAAGCGAGCCGCCGGAACTCGCCAAGGACCAGCGCGGCGAGCCCGGGGGTGAACACCGCGTCGCCCTCGGCGGTGCGGCGGACCGCCTCGAGGAAGTCCGGGAGCGCCGCGGACTTCAGCAGGTAGCCGACCGCGCCCGCCTTCACCGCGTCCAGCACGTCCTGCTGCTCACCGCTCGCGGACAGCACGAGGACGCGCGCGGCGGGACAGGCCGCGCGCAGGCCGCGCGTCACGTCCACGCCGGAGGTGTCCGGCAGCTGCAGGTCCAGCACGACGACGTCCGGCCGGGCGGCACCGATGACGCGCAGCGCCTGCGCGCCGTCGGCCGCGGTGGCGACCACGTCGTATCCGGCTTCGGTCAGGTCCCGCGCGACGGCGTCGCGCCACATCGGGTGGTCATCGACCACCATGACCCGGATCGGGCCGCTGCGCTCCACGTCGGCACCTTAAGCCCGTTCGGCGGACCGCGCCACCGCCGCGCTGGCTCCGTGCGGCAGGCGAAGCTCCACCTCGGTGCCGTCGCCGGGGACGGAGCGGATGCTGGCGGAACCGCCCAGGTCGCGCAGCCGGCCGCTGATGGAGTGACTGACCCCGAGGCGGCCCGCTGCCGCGGCCTCGGCCAGCCGCCCGTCCGGGATGCCCGGCCCGTCGTCCCTGATCGTCACCGTGACCCGGTCCGGCTCGTCCTCGACGAGCACCCAGGCGCGGGCGCGTTCCCCGCAGTGCAGGCGGACGTTGTCCAGGGCCGCCCGCATCGCCGAGGCCAGCTCGCCCGCGGCGGCCGTCGGCACCAGGACGGGCTGCGCGGGCACCGACACGGTGACCCGGTCCGTCTGGGCGGACAGCATCATGGCGCGGACGTCCACGTTTCCCGGCGAGCCCGGCGCCGCGTCGTCCGCGGTCTCACCGGAGCCGCTGCCCACCAGGGCACGAAGCGCGGCTTCCTGCTGTCCGGCCAGCCGGCCGAGTTCCGCCGCTGGGCCGCCCGCCTCGGCGCCCCGGCGCTGCACCATCGCCAGGACCTGGAGAACCGAGTCGTGGATGTCGCGTGCCAGGCGCTCCCGCTCCCGGCTGGCCGCCTCGACCTCGATGACGCGCTGCCGTTCCGCCTCCACCTCGGCGCCGAGCCGGGCGACGTGGCCGACAATGACCCCCGCCAGCAGCAGCAGCACCAGGCCGTTGAGCGCCACGCCGAACGCAGCGCCCCGCACCAGGGCCACATCGCAGCCGCACATGATCAGGGCGGCGATGGCGCCAGCGCGCCTGCCGTACCGGACTCCCCAGGCCAGCACCGGGCCGGCCAGCCACGTCGCGGTCACCGGCGTGACGCCGTGCCGCGGCGCCTGCGGGTACTGCAGGGCCGCGGTGCTCAGCAGCAGGCACGCGGTGACGGCGAGGTCGACGCTGAGCAGCGTCCGCGTGCGGCGCTCTGGCCGGGCGTAGGCGATCGTGGTGGCCACCGTCCACGCCGTCATCACCGCTATCACCGCCCACGCCCAGTCCGGCCGCGAGTAGTCGGCACGATCGATGACGGCCACGCGCAGCGCGGCGTAGCCGACGCTGGCGAACCGGAACACCGCGATCGCCCGCCATAGCGGTTCGGAACTTCCCCGCTGCGCCTGCTGCGGGCGTCCGCCCGGGATGATCACGGCTGACCGGGCTGCCCGGCCGGGTCGTAGTAGTGCGCGTACTGCCAGGCGCCGTTCTTGATCAGCAGCTCGTCGGTCATCGCCGGGAACCGGTCCGGCGAGAACGGCGCGAGCCCGGCCGGCTCGCCGGTGATGATCCACCCGGCCAGGGCCTCGCCGATGGCCGGCGAGGAGGAGAACCCGGAGCCGTTGCAGCCGCTCGCCACCCACAGCCCGGGCGCGTCGGGCACCGGGCCGACGACGAAGCGCCCGTCCGGGCTCATCGTGAACATCCCGCCGCGGTGCTCGGCGACCGGGGCGCCGCCGGCCAGCGGCGCCTCGTCGGCGACCTGGGCGGCCATGTCACGCAGCACGGACATGTCCAGCGGCATGTCGCCGGTGCGGAACGACGGCGGCTGCTGCGTGGGATCGACGGGCAGCGGGTCGGCCTCGAACCCGCCGAACATCAGGCCGCCGCGCGCCGGGCGCAGGTAGACCGCGGCGTCGACGACGCGGATAATCGGTTCCGCCGGGTCGACCTCGGCAGACGGCTCGGTGATGAGCAGCTGGTGCCGGACCGGCGCGATCGCCACCCGCCCCCCGGTCCCCGTGAGCCCGGCGACCTGCCGCACCCATGCGCCTGCCGCGTCGACCACCGCTATCCCGGCGTCGATGGACCTGGCCTCGGTCTCGACACCGGTCGCCCGGCCGCCCGAGAACGGGATGCCGGTCACGGCCTCGGACTCGAGGATCTCGACGCCACGCCGCCCGCAGGCCGCGGCGTACGCGCGCACCAGGCTGCCCGGCTCCTCGATGTAGACGTCCTCCGGGCACCACAGCGCGAACTCCTCGCCCGGGTCCGACCCGCGGTAGAAGGACACGCGGGCCGCCAGGTCCGCGGCGCTGGCCTGCCGCACGTCGGCGCCCCAGCCGCGGGACTGGGTGGCCTCGGCCAGCAGGTAGTCCCGGTGCTTGGCGGTCCGCGCGACCAGGAAGCTGCCGCTGCGGGCCACCTCGAGCTCGGACCCGGCCCAGTCGCCGAAGCTGACCGCCAGCTCGATGCTGCGCCGCGCCAGCACCGTGCGCGGCTCGTCGGCCTGCACGGACTTGAACAGCCCGGCGGCCCGGCCCGACGCCTGCGAACCCGCCGTGTCCCGTTCGACCACGACCACGGACCGGCCGGCCAGCGCGCACTGCAGCGCCGTGCTGAGCCCGAGCGCACCGGCCCCGATAACCACAATGTCGGTCTTCACCAGGCCAGTGTCCCCCGGCCGGGCCGCCCGCGTCACCTGGCGATCAGATGCTCGTCGGCGGGCTCGCCGAGCAGCGCCCGGGACAGCTTGTCGAGCATCTGGGCCAGCTCCGCGTGCTGCTCGGGCGACCAGTCCGACAGGAGCCGCGCCAGGCCGGCGCGGCCCGCGGTGAACAGCCGGTCCGCGGCCACGCTGCCCTCCGGTGTCAGCTCGAGCACGCCGTCGTCGCGCCGCACGTATCCCGCCTCGACGAGCTTGTCCGCATACGGCCGGCCATGCTCGACGGTCACGCCCGCCTCGCGGGCCAGGTCCGCGCCCGCCACCCGGCCGCCGTCCTTGGCCATCCGGGCCAGGATCCAGCAGCTGCCAGCGGGCAGGCCGAGCCCGCACAGCTCGGCGAGCCTGGTGTAGCCCTGCCGCCGCAGATCGACGTCGGCGAGCCGCAGCAGCGCGCGCTCGAGCTCGGCGGCCGACGACCGCTGGGCGGAGGCGGCGCCGATGCCCTCGCCGATGTCGGGGGCGGCGGAGGTGGCCCGCAGCGGCACCTCGCGGAGGAACCAGGTGAGCACGAACGTCGCCGCGGCCACCGGCACGGCGGCGAGGTACACCGTGTGGAACGACAGCACGTACGCGTGCACGATGTCGGCGCGCAGCAGCGCGGGCAGCCGCTTCAGCGCGGACGGGTTGGCCTGCGCCGAGGCCGCGCTGAATCCCTTTGGCAGCGGCGTGCCGTGCAGCGCCGCCGTCAGGTTGGCCACAAGGCGGCTGGAGAAAATCGACCCGAAGATGGCGACGCCGAACGATCCGCCGATCGTGCGGAAGAACGTGACGCTGGACGTGGCGGTGCCCAGATCCGCGTAGTCAGCGGAGTTCTGCACGGCGATGACCAGCACCTGAAGGATCAGGCCGAGCCCGCACCCGAGCACGGCGAAGTACACGTCCATCTCCAGCGACGTGGTCGTCTCGGTGAGCGTCGACAGCAGGTACAGGGCCAGCGTCATCGCCGCCGTGCCGATGATGGGGTACGCCTTGTACCGCCCGAACCGGGAGATCAGCTGGCCGCTGGTCACCGACGTGAGCAGCAGGCCGAGCACCATCGGCAGCAGGTACACGCCGGAGATCGTCGGCGTCACCCCGCGCACGACCTGCAGGTACAGCGGCAGGAACGCGGTCGCGCCGAAAAGCGCGAACCCGGCCCCGAAGCTGATGCCCGCGCTGACCGAGAACACCGGGTTCCGGAACAGGCGCCGCGGCAGCACCGGCTCCGCGGCCCGCCCGGCCGACAGCCACCAGCCCACGGCCAGGATCACCGCCCCGGCGCCGAGCCCGAAGACCTCCGGGGACAGCCACGGGTAGGTGGTGCCGCCCCAGGAGGTCAGCAGCACCACGCAGGTCGCCGACGCCGCCAGCAGCCCGGTGCCGGCGTAGTCGATCTTGTGCGCCCGGGTGGCCGCGCTCGCGGGCAGCGCGAACGCGATCGTGGCCAGCGCGAGAACCCCGATCGGGAGATTGATGTAGAACACCCAGCGCCAGCCCAGGTTGTCCACGAAGAACCCGCCGAGAAGCGGCCCGGCCACGCTGGCCACCCCGAACACCGCGCCGAACGCGCCCTGGTACTTGCCGCGTTCCCGGGGGGAGACAACGTCACCGACGATGGCCTGGGCCAGCACGATCAGGCCGCCGCCGCCCAGGCCCTGCAGCGCCCGGAAGCCGATCAGCTCGAACATGTTCCGGGACAGCCCGCACAGCGCCGACCCGATCAGGAAGATCACGATCGCGGCCTGGAAGAGCCGCTTGCGGCCGTACTGGTCGCCGAGCTTCCCCCACAGCGGCGCGGACACGGTCGTGGCCAGCAGGTACGCGGTGACCACCCAGGACAGGTGGCTCAGCCCGCCGAGGTCGCCGACGATCGTCGGCAGCGCGGTCGCGACGATCGTCTGGTCGAGCGCGGCCAGCAGGATCGCCAGCATCAGCGCGGCGTAGATGATGACCAGGCCGCCGCGGGGGGGCGTCGCAGACCCTTCGGTCCCGTTGTCCTCGGGGGCGGGGTGCATGCGACGTTATCTACCCATCGCGGTCCCGGCTCTCCCGCGCGGTGCTGGACGTTCCTGCTGCCGGCCAAGGGCTAGCGCTGGCGCGCAAGCAGTGGCGGCGCCTCCTCGCCCGGTACGGGAGGCGCCGCCACGCTCACGCGGCACAGCGATCAGTAGCCGTAGCCGCCACTGCCGCTGCCGCTGCCGCCGGAGCCGCTGCTGCCGCTGCCGGAGCTGCCGCTGCCAGAGCTGCCGCCGCTCGACGAGGCCGTGTCCTTCTTCGCGAGCTTCTTGCCGCTGGAGGTCATCATCCACCAGAGGCCGCCGGAGGCGTTCAGGTCGTTGCCGGTCCACTGGCCGGCGGCGGTGTCGCTCTTGAACAGGTACAGCGGGTGACCGTCATAGGTGGCCTGAAGCTGGCCATCGGCCCGCTTGATCGTGCCGAGCTGGCCGACCAGCGTCACTCCGGACGCCAGGGTCGGCTTCCCGATGAGAGGCGGCCAGTAGGTCGCGCAGCTGCCGTTGCAAGCCGACTTCGTCGGGGTGTCGGGTGCGAACCAGTAGAGCACGAACCCGCCCGAGTTGGTGAGCACCTTGCGCCCGTCGATCGACATGGTCTTGATCCCGGTCGCCGAGGTCGAGGCGGCGCTGGCCGACGGGGGGCTCGTGGTATTCGTCGCGGGGGGAGGGCTGGAAGACGAAGAACCACCGCACGCCGCAAGCCCGACGACGGCGGCAGCGGCGAGTACAGAGGCCGCCAACCATCGATTACGCATCGTATCTACTCCATTCGCTACGGTTACCCGCTCCGCGTTCACACAGGACCACGTAAGGCTGGGCGGAGTAGTTCAACGGTTTTTCGATGAATCTCAGGCGGCGATCCGCTGGCACAGCCAGGCGAGCGACATCGGGTACCGGTAGTCGATGGCGGCGTGGGTCGCGTCGAACAGCTCAAAGCGGATCACCTCGTCGGCGACGCCGACGTCGCGCAGCGCCTGCCGGAACGCCTCGGCGCCCAGGTCGAGGTAGTGCTCGTCCCTGGTGCCGGCGTCGATCCAGATCGCGCGCAGCGACCGGAGCGCCCCGGCATACCGGGGGGCCATCCGGACCGGGTCCCAGTCCAGCCAGCGCTCCCACACCTCCGGGCGCAGCCCGCCGGTCCGCTGGTCGAACGGCAGGTCCACGGTCCCGTCCTCGTGCGCCGAGAAGCACGCGGCCACCCCGAGCAGCCCGAGCAGCACCTGGTCGGCGGGCTTGGTGAACGAGACCCGGGACCGGAAGTCGTCCCACCAGCGCCAGATGTCGCCGCCGTAGTCCCGCAGCAGCCGCGCCGCCTGGCCGAAATCGGGGATGTAGGTCAGCTCATAGAGCGCGTCGCCCGCGTGCGTGGCCAGCGCGCCGAACAGGTCGGGCCGCAGCATGGGGGTGATCATCGCGCCAAACCCGCCGCTCGACTTGCCCGAGATCGCCCGGTGCGCCGCGGCGGACAGCGTCCGGTAGCGCTCGTCCACCCAGGGCACGACCTCGTCGCACAGGTAGGAGTGGTAACGGCCGGTGCCCGGCGAGTCCACGAACTGACTGCCGCCGTAGGACGTCCACGCGTCCACGAACACGACGAGGGACGGCGGTGCCTCGCCGCGGGCGAACACGGCGTCGGCGGTCTCCGGGAACGGCTGCCGGAACGGGGCCCGGTTCCACCACATGGCGAGATGCCCGGTGTACCCCTGGATCACGTAGACCACGGGGTAGCGGCGGTCCGGGTCGGCGTCGTACCCGGGCGGCAGGTACACCCACAGCGGCCGCTGGAACGGGTCGCCGAGCGGGTTGTCCCGCAGCAACTCGCTGGTGATCACCTGTTCGTCGAGCCGGCCGGCCAGCTCTCCGGACCAGGGCAGCATGCAACCTCCCGGGAAAACAGCGGTGCGGCGCCCAGTCTCTCAGACCCCCGGATCAGCCACCCTGGCCAGGAACAGCGGCTCCCCGGTCTGGGTGTCGGTCACGAGCAGCACGTACGGCCGGTCGAACACGATCAGGCTGAGCGGCGCGGATACCGCGGTCGGCGCGATGCCGACCGCGGTCGCCGCGCTGGCCACGGTGCCCTTCTCGGCCACCGCGAGCGTGGCCGCGTGCACGACGAGAGCGATGCAGCATGCCTGCGGGGACAGGCCGGTGAAGTCGGCGGCGCCGCTGAAGGCCACGCCCATGCCCAGGCCGGCCAGCAGGCTCCCCACGTTCGCCGAGGAGCGCAAGCTGACCTTGGGCAGCGCGATGTCGGTCAGCCCGCCACCGGTGCTCGGCGCGGAGAACGCGGCGGCGATGCCGCGCAGGGTGGCCGGCGCCAGCGCCGGGCAGCCGCCGGAGCCTGAGCCGGGCAGCAGCGCCGTCATCGCCAGCTTGCCGCCGCGGTACGGCAGCGACACGGCGGTCCATCCGCCAGCGGTGACCGTCCGGAACCCGCCGCCGTGCAGGAACTCGGCGCTGGCCTGCTGGCCGGCCGCCGTGGTGAACTCCCCCGGCCTGGTCTGGCTGGCGGGGAACGGCGCGGCCCAGTCCGCGTCCAGGTACAGCGCGTCGGTCAGCACCCACGCGATGCCGTTGAGGCTGTCTGGCCCGAGAAGCGCGGGGATGTGGCCCCGCGTGGTCGCGGCGATCGCTGCGTCGATCTGCCGGGCCGCCTCCGCGGGATCGGTCAGCAGCGGGGCCCGCCCGACCGTCGCGCCATACCCGGCGGCGACGGCACGGGTGTAGCTGCGCAGCAGATTCATGCGCGGGCTGGTCCACACCCGGTCGCTGCCGGCGACGGTCACGCCGGGGCCGCCGAGCTCGCGGAGGGCGGCCGAACGGGCGTGCAGGCCCGATTCGAGCCCGGCACCCCCGGCAGGGAGGTGCAGCACCGCGCTCATCGCCCGCGCCGTGCTTCCCCGCGCACCCAGGTACGCCATGCCGAGGCCGCTCGCGAGGCTTTCCGGGGAAAGCACGATGTTCGCGCGCGGGTTCTGGCGGCACCAGGCACCGAGGACGTCGAGCCCGAACGCGGTGTCGGCGGCCGCCAGGGCTCGCGGGGTGGCGGCCAGGTCGCTGGCTGCCACCCCGCGGCTGACCGCCGTCGGCCGCGGCCTCGCGGCCACAGCCGGCCCGCATCCGGCGGCCGTGATCACGGCCGCGGCAACACCGGCCGTGATCCGCATCCGGGACCCCATGCCGATCAGACGGGCGGGCGCGGCCAGCCGTTGCATCGCAGCGGAATTTTCTGGTCGGGGCGGCCGGGGCACGTCAGCCGGCGGCCACCTCCAGCAGCATCCTGGCGAGTTCCTCCGGCCGGTTGCTCGGGATCATGTGGTTCGTGGCGATTTCCCGGTAGCGCCAGGCGGGCGACTGCCTGACCCGGTCGGCGGCGGCCCAGAACGGCCCGCCCGGCTCCGGCCTCGGCTCCCCGGTCGCCTTGATGTACGTGCGGGTGAACGGCCATTCCTCCAGCGGGCGCGGCAGCCGGACGGGCTCCGTGAAGGAGCCAACCGGCTGCGGCGTGCGCCGCGCGCTGGCCCACGCGGCCTCCTCCGGGTCGTCGTACTCGCGCGGCGCCGGCGGCACCAGCCAGTCATCCCCGAGCATTCCCGCGGCGTGGCCGCCGGTGCCACCGGACACGCTGTCGCCGTCACCGGGCACGAACGCGTCGAGGAAGACGAGATGGGCGACGCGGTCGCCGATGTACTCGAGCGCACCGGTGACCACGAAACCGCCGTACGACCAGCCGAGCAGCACGAGGTCGCGAAGGTCTTCGTAGAGCACGGCGTTGACCACGTCGGTGACGTGGGTCGTCAGGCAGACCTGCGGGCTGCTCAGGTGCGCGCGCTCGCCGATGCCGGTCAGGCTCGGCGTGAACACTTCGTGGCCGGCCGCCCGGAGCGGGCCGCGGACCTTGCGGAAGCCGTACGAGCCGCCCCAGGCTCCGTGTACCAGAACAAAGATCGCCATCTCCCTGAACCCTTCACCCGTCGCTGCCTGGCATCCTAGAGATCGTGACCACTGGTTTCCTCAGCCCCAGCATGGTTGGCCGGGACGGCGAGCTCGCCGTCCTGGATGCCGCGCTCGCCAGGGCGGCCAGCGGCGAGCCGTCGGCCGTGCTGATCGGCGGGGAGGCGGGGGTCGGCAAGTCCCGGCTGGTGGACGAGTTCGCCACGCGGTCGCGGCAGACAGGAGCCCGCGTCCTGGCCGGCGGCTGCCTCGAGCTCGGCGCCGACGGCCTGCCGTTCGCCCCGTTCACCTCGGTGCTCCGCGAGCTCGTCCGTGACCTCGGTGCCGACGGCGTGGCCGCGCTGCTGCCCGCCGGAGCGACCAGGGAGCTGGCCCGGCTGCTGCCGGAGTTCGGCGAGCCGGCCGGCCCGGACGACGCGGGCGCCTCCCGTGCCCGGCTTTTCGAGCAGATGCTGATCCTGCTCGAACAGCTCGCCGACCGCGGCCCGCTGGTGCTGATCGTCGAGGACGCGCACTGGGCCGACCGGTCAACCAGGGACCTGCTGCAATTCCTGATCCGCAACCAGCGCGCGATCGACGGCCTGCTGATCGTGGTCACGTACCGGTCCGACGACCTGCATCGCACCCACCCGCTGCGGCCGCTGCTCGCCGAGCTTGGCCGGGTCGACTGGGTGAGGCGGATCGAGCTGGCCAGGCTCACCCGCGCCGACACCAACGCGCTCGTGGCCAGGCTCACTGGCCGCCCGCCGCGGGAGGACGCGGCCAGCCTCGTCTATCGCCGCACCGACGGCAACCCGCTGTTCGTCGAGGCGCTGATCGGCGATGGCCAGCCGGATTCCGGCCTGCCCGAGTCGCTGCGCGACCTGCTGATCGCCGGGGTCCGCCGGCTGCCCGAGCAGACCCAGGATGTGGTCAGGATCGCCAGCGCCGGCGGCGAGCAGGTCGGCCACGCGCTGCTGGCCACCGTCACCGGCCTCGATGACGCCGCGCTGGCCAGCGCGCTGCGCCCGGCGGTGGCCGCCAATGTCCTGCTGACCGGCTCCGATGGCTATTCGTTCCGGCACGCGCTGATCCGCGAGGCGGTGCACGACGAGCTGCTGCCCGGCGAGCGGGGCGGGCTGCACGGCCAGTTCGCCAGGGCCATCGAGGGTGACCCGCTGCTCGTCCCGCCGGGCCGGGCCGCCGTGGAGCGCGCCTACCACTGGTACGCGGCCCTCGACCCGGGCTGGGCCTTGATCAGCGCCTGGCAGGCTGCCGAGGAGTCCGGCCGGGCACTCGCGCACGCCGAGCAGCTCGCAATGCTCGCGCGGGTGCTCGAGCTGTGGGATCGCGTGCCCGGCGCCGCCGACCGGATCGGCGCCGACCACGTGGCGGTGCTCGAGGCAGCGATCCGGGCGGCCGAGCTGGCCGGCGACTACGACCGCGGGCTGGCCCTGGCGACCGGGGCGCTCAAGGAGGTCGACCCCGGGGCAGAGCCCGTCCGCGCCGGGCTGCTGCACAGCTCCCGCGGCCGCCTGAAGCTGCTGCTCGGCCGCGATGATTACGCGTGGGAGCTGGAGAAGGCGGTCGAGCTGGTCCCGGCCGATCCGCCGACCCCGGCCAGGGCACGGGTGCTGGAGGCCGCGGCGCACGACATCCATCATCGGCATGGCTACGACCTGGACGAGTGCCGGGCCCGCGCCGAGGAGGCAGTGGCCGTGGCCCGGCTGGCGGGCGATCCGGCGATCGAGGCGATGGCGCTGAACACGCTGGCCTGCGCCGACCCGTCCGCCGCCAACCTGGAGCGGAACCGGGCGCTGCTCGCGGAGTCCCGTGCGGCAGCGGCCAGGGCCAAGGCGTATCAGCCGCTGCTGGGCGCGGCGATCACCGAGTCGGACATGCTGGAGGGCCTCGGCGAGCATGAGGCAGCCGCCGCCGTGGCCCGCGAGGGTCTCGCCACGGCCGTCGAGTACGGCCTGGCCCGCACGTCGGGCGTGATCCTGGCGATCAACCTGGCCGAGCCGCTGGTGTCGCTGGGCCGGTGGGACGAGGCGGCCGAGGTCATCGAGCGCGCGCTGGAGTTCATGCCGCCGCGGGTGACGCGATCCTCGGTGTGGCGTCTGGCCGGGGACGTGGCGCTGGCCCGCGGCGACCTGGCCGCCGCGGACGAGCGCGCCGCCTCGGTCCGTGCCGCGCTGGACGGCGTCAGGTACAAAAGCGAGCACCAGCTGCCGATGGCCCGGCTGGACTGTGAGGTGCGGCTGGCGCAGGGCCGGCCGGGCGACGCCATGGCGGCCGTCGAGGACCCGCTGGACCGCTACAAGGTGTCGGTCAGCCCGCGGTACGCGTGGCCGCTGCTGGTCGCCGGCGCCCGCGCCTGCCTGGCCGCCGCGGCAGCCGGCGGCGAGACGCTCGCCAGCAGGGCGGAGGCGCTGCGGGAGCGCATTCGGGCCGAGGCGGGCGGGCTCGAGGCCGACGGCGTGACCCAGACGGCGCACCGGCTGACGTTCGCCGCCGAGCTGGCGCGCGCCGGCCGGCAGGACGCTGGCGGCCAGGTCGCCGCGTGGGATGAGGCGGCACGGGCGTGGGAGACCGCCAGCGAGCCGTATCCAATGGCCGTGGCGCTGCTGCGATCCGCCGAGGCGGCGCTCGGCGGCGGTGACCATGACGGCGGCGCGGAGCGGCTGCGCCGGGCCGCAAAGCTCGCGCGCCGGCTCGGCGCCGGCGCGCTCGGCGACGACATCGCCCTGCTCGCCAGGCGTGCCAGGGTCAGCCTCGGCGGCCAGGACGACGATGCCGGGGCCGGGAGCGCCGGTGCGGGCGCCGCGGTGCCGGCGCAGCGAGACCGGCTGGGCCTGACCGCGCGCGAGTTCGAGGTGCTGCGCCTGGTCGCGGCCGGCCGGAGCAATCGCGAGATCGCCGCAGAACTGTTCATATCGGCTAAAACGGCGAGCGTGCACGTGTCCAACATCCTGGCCAAGCTCGGGGTGGCGGGCCGCGGCGAGGCCGCCGCGACCGCGCACCGGCTGCGCCTTTTTGACGAATATCCGGCTAGCGAGGGCCGCGGCGGCGCAGCAGCCGGAAGGTGATGAGCCCCAGTGCGATACCGAAGACAACCCAGGGCAGCAGCATGACCAGATCACCGCGGGTCATCTGCGCCACCTTATCTGCCGGGACTGGTGCCACTAAGCTCTCGCGTCGGGATGCTGGACCGTTGGAGGCCCCGTGATGACCGTGTGGAGCCGCGGCCTCACGGCTGGGCAGAAGGGGGGTGCGTGGCGATGGCCGCGACAGTGCTGCTGGTCGAGGACGAGCGCAAGCTGCGGGAGCTGATCCGCTCCTACCTGGAGGGGGCCGGGTTCACGGTCCTGTCCACGGATTCGGGGGCCGAGGCCCTCACGCTGGCCGCCTCGGCATCGCCGGACCTGGTGATCCTCGACCTCGGCCTGCCGGACGTACCCGGCGAGACCGTCGCCAGCGAGGTGCGCGCGGCCGGGAACACGCCGATCCTGATGCTCACCGCCAAGGCGGCCGAGGAGGACCGGATCGCCGGCCTGGAGCTAGGCGCCGATGACTACGTGACCAAGCCGTTCAGCCCTCGCGAGCTCGTGCTGCGGGTCCAGGCGATCCTGCGCCGCGGCGGGCCCGCCACCGGGCACGGGCACGCCTCCTACGGCGACGGCGCCCTCGTCATCGACGAACCGCAGCGGCAGGCCCTGGTGCACGGCACCGCCGTGGACCTCACCCCGACCGAGTGGGGGATCCTGGTGGCGCTCGCCACCGTCCCGGGCCGGGTGTACTCGCGGTTCGAGCTGATCAACCGCGTCCGGGGATACGAGTTCGAGGGGTACGAGCGCACCGTCGACTCGCACGTGAAGAACCTGCGCCGCAAGATCGAGCAGGAGCCGGCGAACCCCAGGATCGTCCAGACTGTGCTGGGCGGTGGCTACCGGCTGGGCCTCACCCGCGATGCCTGACGGCGGCGCCGCGCCGCCGCAGCGTCCCGCTGCCCGCGGCGAGGCGCTCGGCCTGCGGCTGGCGCTGGCCTTCCTCGCGGTGGCCCTGGCGGCGGTTGCCCTGCTGGCGGGGCTGACCGCGGTCTTTGCCGCGGCGGACGTGTCGGCCCTGGCCAGCCGGCAGCGCCAGGAGCTCACCACCGCGATCGCCGTGGCCGCCGCGGCCGCGTATGAACGTGGGGACAGCTGGCCGTCGGCCGACCTGTCCCCCGTGCTTGACCTGGCCGCCCGGACCGGCGCGGAGATCCAGATCCGCGACAACGCGGGCCGGGTGGTCTCGCACTCGGCCGGGTTCGCCGCCGAGCCGTCGGCTCCGCAATTCAGCGCGATCGCCACGGTGCGGGGCACGCCGGAGGGCCGGGTCGTGGTCCGGTTCAGCGGTTCCGGCCTCGGCGGCGCGGACCGGAGCCTGGAGATCGCGCTGCTGCGGGCGATCTCCGGCGCAGCCGGGGTGGCGGCCCTGGGGGCGCTGCTGACCGGGCTGGCGGTGGCCCGGCGGATCACCCGCCCCGTTGACCGGATCATCGCCGTGACCAGGGCCATGGGCGGCGGGGAGCGCACCGCACGGGTGGGCCGGGTCGCCGCGCCAGCCGAGCTGCGCGAGCTGGCGACGGCCTTCGATCAGATGGCCGACGCGCTGGCCCGCCAGGAGCAGCTGCGCAGGGATCTGGTCGCCGACGTCGCCCACGAGCTCCGCACCCCGGTCGCTGTGCTGCAGGCCGGGCACGAGGCGATGCTGGACGGGGTTGCCGAGCCCACACCCGAGCAGCTGGCCTCGCTGCGCGACGAGGTGCTGCGGCTGGCGAACATGGTCAGCGACCTGCAGACCCTGGCCGCCGCGGACGCCGCCGCGCTGCATCTGTCGCGCCGCCACTGTGACCTTGCCGATCTGGCCGGCGACGCGGTCGTCAGCCTGATTGGCCGCTTCGACGCGGCCGGGATCACCCTGGAGCGGCGCTTCGCCGGAGCCGGCGTGCTGGCCGACCCTCGCTGGCTGCACCAGCTCATCATGAACCTGCTGACGAACGCGCTGAAGTTCACGCCGGACGGCGGCCAGGTCACGGTTGAGGTCCGCCCCGCGGGGCCGGATGCGGTACTGACGGTCATCGACACGGGCATCGGGATACCAGCGGACGAGCTGCCGCACGTGTTCGACCGGTTCTGGCGTGGCCGCCAGGCCGCACAGATCTCGGGCAGCGGCATCGGCCTCGCCGTGGCTGCCGAGCTCGCCCATGCACATGGCGGGAACCTGACCGCCAGCAGCGAGCCGGCGCAGGGAACCGTGATGACGCTGACTCTGCCCCGCGCCTAGGAGCGCGCTGAATAAGAGGAGTTCTGGGCGGGAAGGGCGCCGACAAGGCCGTCTGCACGACCGTAAGCCAGGCCCGGAGGCCGGCAA
>Ga0335073_10003767_pt1 | contig 21186 bp, 16 predicted proteins | sample Lox_Sample_22_FD_207093 | JGI IMG/M metagenome (GOLD analysis project Ga0335073, IMG submission 207093) | Soil microbial communities from Loxahatchee National Wildlife Refuge, Florida, United States - Lox_Sample_2.2 | ecosystem: Environmental > Terrestrial > Soil > Wetlands | place: USA...
CGTCCGCGCTCTCGACGGCTTCTGGGCTCCGTTTCTCCGCCAGCCGGGAGAGGTCCTCATATCCGTTGGCCTCAGTCATCCCCGGTCCCTTGCGCCCGAGCCGCCCGACGCCAGTTTCCTCGACAACATCAAGGTGCCCTACCACCACGTAACCATGTCCACCGCCATCGCCATGGCCCACCTGGCCGGCATTCTCCAGGAGCACGGACGCGGCTACGAGATCAAAGATGCCATCGAGACCAGCCTCCCCGACATCCGCTCCCGCCCTCTCATCCTCATCGGCGCCACCAATAACGACTGGACCATGCGCCTGGTCGGCAGCCTCCGCTACCGCTTCGTCATCGACGGCACTCTCGTCCAGATTCGGGACTCCCGGGACCCCGGGAACCGCAACTGGCTCATTGACGTCTCCAAGCCCTTTTCATCGGTGCCCAGCGACTACGCCATCGTCGCCCGTTTCCACGATCCCACCACAGAGGGACCGGTCATCGTAGTCGCCGGCATCGGCCCCTATGGAACCGAAGCAGCCAGTGAATTCGTCGAGCTGCCCAGGTACTTCGATCAGGTCCTGCGCAGGTTGCCGCCCGGATGGCAGAACCGGAACATCGAGATGGTGCTCCGCTCCGACGTCATCGACAGCAAACCCGGCCCGCCCGTCCTCCTCGCCACCGATGTCTGGTGAGCCGCACCTGAGCTTGTCCGTCCTGTCCGATAAACTCTAGTAAACCGCAATTCTCCGGAGCTCTCTTGTCCATTGCCACCCAGGAACGCCTCATCCGCCCCGCGCGCAACGTCTACGGCAGCCTGCGCCTGCCCGGCGACAAGTCCATCAGCCACCGGTATGCCATGCTCGGCGCCTTTGCCGAGGGCACTTCCCGCTTTACCAACTTCTCTACCGGCGCCGACTGCGCCTCCACCCTCGCCTGCATGGAGGCCCTCGGCGCAAAAGTCCACAAAATCGGTGACGCTGCCGTCGAGGTCACCGGCGTCGCCGGCCGCGTCACGCCCGCAGCCCACGCCCTCGAATGCGGCAACTCGGGCTCCACGATGCGCATGATCTCCGGCCTTCTTGCCCCGCAGCAGGGCCGCTTCACCCTCACCGGCGATGCCTCGCTTTCCCGACGCCCCATGGAACGCATCCGCAAGCCCCTCGAAGAGATGGGCGCGAGGATCGTGCTCACCGAAGGTCACGCCCCCATCGAGATCGAAGGGACTCCGCTCCATCCCATCGACTACACCGCGCCCGTTCCCAGTGCCCAGGTCAAGACCAGCGTCCTCCTCGCCGGCCTGCAGACAGCCGGAACCACCGCCGTTCGCGAATCGGTCCGCACCCGCGACCACAGTGAGCTGGCCCTCCGCGCCTTCGGCGCCACCATCAACCGCACCATCGATTCGGTCAGCATCGCCGGCCCCCAAACCCTCACCGCCATCGATGCCACCATTCCCGGCGACCTCTCCTCGGCCGCATTCTTCCTCTGCGCCGCAGCCCTCTTCCCCGGTTCCAACCTCGTCTTCGACGCCCTTGGCCTCAATCCCACCCGCTCCAGCCTGCTCGACGTGCTTACCGCGCTCGGTGTTCACATCGCCGTCCTCAACCTTGAGGAAAAGCACGCGGAGCTGACCGGAACCGTCCAGGTCACGGCACCACCCCAGGGGCTCAGCTCAACCACCATCAGCGGCCCTCTCGCCGCCCAGCTCATCGACGAGTTACCGGTCCTCGCCGCCATCGGCCCTTACACCCGCAGTGGCATCCGCATCCGCGACGCCCGCGAGCTTCGCGTCAAGGAGTCCGACCGCATCGCCCTCGTGGCGAGCAATCTCCGCGCCATGGGCGCAGAAGTCCAAGAGTTCGAAGACGGCCTCGACATCCCCGGCGGGCAATCGCTTCACGGCGCCGCGATCGACTCCGGCGGCGACCACCGCATCGCCATGGCCTTCAGCGTCGCCGCCCTCCGCGCCCAGGGCGAAACCGTCATTCATGGCGCCGAATCCGCCGCCATCAGCTTCCCCGAGTTCTTCGACCTCCTCGACCTCGTTGCTGAGCGCTGACCGAGCATGAGACATCCCCTCAAGTAAGAAGGGGCCCGACGCACCGCCGGGCCCCTTCCTCGTCCGTCCGAAAGACGTTGTCATTCCGCGGGCGGGGTCATGTGCGGCTCGTTGCCCGGCTTGGCCGGATCCACACCCGGGACCAGCGGCGCCGTCTGCACGTTCCCGGTCGCCGCGTCGTTGAGGTTGATGCCGTAGTGCTGCAACGTCGTTGCCAGAATCTGGTACAGGCTCGCCCGGTCCTTCGCGTACTGTGCGTGCGCATTGATCAGGTTGTCCTCTGCGGTCGCCAGGTTGCGCTCCTGCAACAGCACGTTGGCCGTCGTCGACGCCCCCAGGTGCAGCTTCTTCTCTTCGGCATCCAGGCTCTGCTGGTCGTAATTCTGTGCGGCTACCGCAGCCTCCACCGCAGCCCGGTCGTTGCTCAGACCGTACTTCGCGTTCGCCACCTGCATCCGGATCTCGGTGTAAAGCTGCTCCAGCCTCAGCTCAGCTTGCCGGTACTCCATCAGCGAGCGGGCCTGCGTCGCCTGCGCCTCCCGGTTGCTCAGTGGAATCGTCAGGTTGAACCCCACGCCCTTGTCCGGCGCCGAGCTGTTGAAGAGGTTCTGTACCACGCTTCCGTAGCCCCGCGTCGGAAACGTCCCCGGCGCATATAGCCCGCCCGTTTCGAAGTCCAACGCATCACTGCTCTGCGAGCCACCCAGCGCGCTCGACCCGTAGAAACCGTACGCGTCCAGCGTCGGCAACAGCGCATTCCGCGCGCCCCGCAGCGTGATCTCGTCGTTGCGCAGCGTCAGCACCGCCTCTTCCAGCTCCGGCCGCCGCTTGAACGCCTCCTGTACCAGCGCCTCCACCGGCTCGCTCTCCTCCGGTATCGGCGCCAGATTCACCCGGTCCGTCGGAATCACAGGCGCCGCTGAAAGCACCGGGTCGTTCAGGTTCCGCGCGATCGCCTGCTTCATGATCTGCTGCTGGTAGTTGAGGGAGTTCTCAGCGCTGATCAGCGCCTCTTTGTCGCTCGCCACCCCTGACTCGGCATTCACCACGTCCAAAGGCGCCATCGTTCCGATCTGCAACTGCTTCTGATCGTCCTTCAAAAGTTGCGTGCTCTGGTCCAGAGCACGCTGCTTGGCTTGCACGTCCTCGTACGCCTGCACCAGCCCCCAGTAGATGTTCTCCACCTGGTTCACCGTGTACAGGATCTGCTGCCGGAACGAGGCGTTCGTGATCCGCCGGTCGTTAATCGCCTGGTAGATGAACCGCTTGTTCACCCAGAACCCCGCCCCTTGCAGCAGGTGCTGCGTCAGTGTCGCCTTGAACACCGATTCCAGCAGCGGACTGTAGTCCTGGAACGGGTTATCCGTCGTGATCCGCTCGTTGGTCAGTGATACCGCCAGGTTCGCGCCCGTTTCGAACCCCTTGTTGAATGTAAAGTTGTACTGGTCGGTGTTGGTCGTCAGCGTCGATTTGCCGCCGGAAAAAAGCGTGTTCGCCTGCGGCGCCGTCGCCCGCTCCAGTTGCACATTCGCTGTCACCGACGGGTCCAGAGCCTCCGGTGTCGGTCCCGCCCCGGCCGTCGTCAGCGTCAATCCGTTCACGCCCGAACCCGCGCCCCCCGAACCGACGGTCGTGCCGCCCGGCCCGCCACCGGTGGTGAGCGTCGAGGTGGAGCCGCCCAGCGTCCCGGTCACCAGTCCCGACGGCGCGCCCAGCGGCAACGCGCCTGACTTGGTCCGCAGAATGTCCGTGTCCGCAATGTCAAGGTCGTAGCGCGCGATCGCTATGTCGTAGTTGTCCTGGATCGCCAGGGCCAGCGCGTCCGACAGGCTCAGGTAGATCTTTCCGTCCCTGACCAGGTCGCTCAGCCGCACCGCGTTCTCAAAGTTCGCCTTCGGTATCGAGATCGGCCTGTACCGGTCGATCGGATTCCCATCCCATGGCACAAACGGTTTTGAGTAGTCCCGATTCAGACTCCGCAGCGCCAGCGGCTGGGTCGGCTCCGGCGTCGGTGCCGGCGGCAGCTTCGATGCCGCTCTCTCCGGCGACCTCTGCCCCGCCCCCAACTGCTGCCCGAACCCCTGCGGCATGGTCGCCATCAGCGTCAGCAGCACTCCGGCCACGGCCTGCAGCCGCCCCGCCCTTCTCTGCACCGGCCCCCCGCCGCTCATGCCGCCCGCGGCCTTGTCCTTACGGCCCGGCGCACACGCGCCCGGCGCCTCACTACGAAGGAAATCCATGAGTCCTCTCCACAAATCTCTTATGGTATTTCAGATCATCCTTCCTCAAGACGGTCGCCCCACGGTTTCGGATGCAATTTTCCACCGTCCCATCCCAACTCCGATCCTGCGAAAGCACTACCTCTTCCACTGTTACGCGTGCCCCGCTCACCCTGTTCCCGGCCTGCAACGCTTCTCCCGCCTGAGCTTCGCGCCAATGCATCGATCCTCATCCCTGACGCGCTGCACATTTTGGCTGAGAACAGTTAGTTTTCCTGTCTCCGATCGAATTAACTAACTGGTTAGTAAAATACTCCACTGCTTCCTCGCTTGGCAAGTTTCCCCTGTGCAACCTCTTGAGATTCATTTGGGTCAGCGCGTCGAAGTCAGCGGTTGACCTGCCGCGATCTGGCAATCCGACACCTGTGCCGAGGCTCACAGCGATTGCGGCCCGGTCGGCCCAGACTTTCAAGCGACATCCACGGAGGCGCCCATGGACAAAGAAGCTCCCTCAAAGTGCTCACCCAGGATACGCGTCGACCCGAGCGGCATTGCGGGTTGCCTTTGGTTCGCAGCCTGGCTCTTCACCATCGGATACCTTCATCTAAGCTTCTGGCGAGGCGTTTTCGCCATTGTGGTGTGGCCGTACTTCATCGGCGCTCACGCTGGTTCTCTCATGCGTTAACCCGCTCCGGGCCCCACTCTCGGCGCGCCTTTGTTTTGCGGCCAGAGTGGGGTGAACCTTTGCCCAGCTGCATCGGCCCCCACCGCCAGGCGCACGCATCCGAATCGTCTTCCCAGGTCACATCATTCGTCCCGCAGCGTCTCCGCCGGCGCAATCGATGCGACGCGCAAGGCCGGAATCGCCGTGGCAAACAGGGCCACAGTCCCCAGCACAACCACCACGCTGAGCAGCGTCGGGACGTCGAACACTCCCACCCCGTAAAGAACACTCCGCAGCACGTGCAGCGTCCCTGCGCACAGCGCCAGGCCTAGAAGCAGCCCCAGCACCGCTGCACGGACACCCGGCGCCCCGATCTGCACCATCGCCCTGCGTACCGTAGACCCCAGCGCCAGCCGGATGCCGATCTCCCGGGTCTTCTGCGCCACTAGGCTCGCCACCAGCGCAAAGATTCCCACGGCGCTCAGCAGCAACGCCAGCCCCGCCATCACTCCCAGCAGCGCCACCTCGATCCGCTGCATCGCCAGCGTCTGTGCCTCCAGGTCGCTCATCCGGTAAAACCCCGAGAACGGCAGTCCCGGGGCCGCGCTGGCCAGCGCCTTCTGCATCTCTTCCGTCAATCCCGCGACCGGCCCGGCCGTCCGCACAATCCAGTCTGGCTGGTGCCAGATATGAAGCATCGCCAACATCCCCGGCTGCGTCATCTGCGCCGCCGGAACATACACAGTCTCCTCGGTCTGGAGCGGCGCCACGGGATCGAGCCCCGAGGCAAGCTGCACGTCGCCCACCATCCCCACGATCACCAACCCTTTGTTGAGCGTGCGGCCTACGGGGTCGGCGCCGCCATAGAACCTCCGCGCGAAGGCCTGATTCACAATGGCCACTGGCTGGGAGTTCGGACCGTCGGAACTCGCAAACCTGCGCCCCGCAAGCAGCGGGATCTCGAGCGTCTCAAAGTAGCCCGGCGTAACGTAAGTAAAATCGGAACCAACCTGCTCGCCCGCCTCTTTGCCGTCGGCCAGGGTGAACTGGCCATTGGTAATGCGCTCGAAAGGCAGAGTGAGCCCGACGGCCGCACTCTCAACGCCGGGAATTCTCCGCATGGCCGCCGTGCTCTCGTCGAGCAGTGTGCGGAAGGCTGCGGGATCGCTATAACGCACATCATCCAGTGAGGCCTTGGCCGCCATCACGCCTTGCGGATTGAACCCCGGTGGCAGCGTCTCCAGGTGCACCAGTGTCCGCACCAGCAGTCCCGCCCCCGCCAGCAGCAGCACCGTCAGCGCCACTTCGCCCGTAATCAAGGTCTGCCGCAGCCGCAGCCGCGTCGTGCTCCCAGCGCCCCGGCTGCCCATCGCTGCACGCAGATCCACCCGCCGCGCCGCCAGCGCCGGCAGCATTCCAAACAGGACGCTGGTGAGCAGGGAGACGACCAGCGTGAAGGCCATCACGCGTCCGTCGAGCGGCGCGCCGGCCACCGGCAGATACCTCACCGGCAGCAGCGCCAGCAGTCCTCGTAGCGCCAGATAGCCGATGCCGACGCCCGCCGTGCCGCCCACCACGGCCAGCACCAGGTTCTCTACCCACAGTTGCCGCTCCACCTGCCAGCGCGAGGCCCCCAGCGCCAGCCGCGTGGCGATCTCCGGCGTCCGCCGCGCCAACTGCACCAGCGTCAGTCCCGCCAGGTTTGCGCACGCGATCAGCAGAATCAGCCCCGCCGCAAGCATCAGAGCCAGCGCCCTGGGCCGCAGCGTCGCGGTCTCTCCCGCCTGCAGTGGCACACAGTAGAACGAGACCCGCGACGCCTCGTCTTCCGCTGCCAGGTACTTGGCTGGGATGGCCCAGGCGCGGCCAATCTGCGCATCGGCCTCCTGCCAGGTCGCGCCCCGCCGCAGCCGCACGATCACGTCGTAGTTGGAACCGCCGCCCTCCCCGCTCCTGCTCGGCTGCAACGGCGTATAGACGTCGGCGTTCAGGGGTGTCGCCGCGCTCTGGGGCAGAACGCCGATGACCGTGTACAGCGCGCCCTTCAGATGAATCCCCTGCCCCACAATCGACCGGTCGCCACCGAAAACGTTATGCCAGAGACCATAGCTGAGGATAACGGCGTTCGGGCCGTTCGGCCGATCTTCCGCCGGGGTGAAGTTCCGGCCAGCCGCCAGGCGAATCCCCAGCACATCGAAGTAATGCTGCGACACACGCCCGTCATGTACATAGGCAATCCGTCCCGCCGCGTCGAGATTCACGCCGGAAACGGAGCCTGAAACCGCGGAAATCAGCGCCGGCACGTTGTCGTGCAGATCGAACCACTGCGTCCCGTCGATGTGATGCGGCCCGTTGTACGGCTCCTTGCCCTGCATGTTCCGGAAGATGGTTCCCAGCCGGTCGGGATGCGGATAAGGCAGGCTGGTCAGCATCAGCGCGTTGACGATCGAGAAGATAGCGGTATTCGCCCCGATGGCCAGCGCCAGGGTGACGACAACCGCCGCGGTAAACCCCGGATTCCGCCGCAACTGCCGCACGGCAAACTTCAGATTCTGACCGAGTGTCCCCATCGAAGCTCCTTCCTCCGTTCGAGATCAGCGCACGCGGGCCACGGTAGCATAATGAGGGCGCAGCGTTGCCCAAATGCCAGAGACGCCAGCCCTTGCTCCTGCACCTCGGGAGCCAAAAAAACGGCATACCGTAAACCTAGCGTTTCGTTTCGCTTGAATCAGTCAGATTGCCGCACCCTAGCCGGGGCGTGTTCGCTTGCGGACATCCGTGTGCGCCTCCGGACACCCCACTCTCCAATCATCGCCATCATTTGAAGAACCGGCAGAGAATTCCGATCTTCGCAGTCTCACCGCGTTCAAATGATGAATTGCCCTATTCAACCGGGGCAGCCTGTCTGGGGCGATAGCGCGGCTTCTTCATCAGGTACCCGATCGGGATCAGGCACACCGTGAGGATCACCAACGCATGGATGGTGTCGATGTACGCAAGCATATTCGCCTGCTGCACCATCATGCTGTAGATATGCCCCATCGACTTGCTCGCGGCCCCAGCCAGCGACGCGCTCTGCCTCTGCATCGTCCCGTTCAATCCATGATCGAGCAGGCGATAGTTGGCCGAACCAGGATAGACCTGCGCGGCCAGGTAATTCTGGTGCACCTGCGCCCGGCGCACCAGCATGGTGCTGATAAAGCTGATCCCGAGGCTGCCGCCGATATTCCGTGCAAGCGCGGTCAGTCCCGACACCTCGTTATTCTTCTCCTGCGGCACACCCACATATGACATCACGCTGATCGGCACAAACAGGAATGGCATCCCCAGCACCATGATCACGCGCCAGCTCGCCGCGTCCCAGAAGCTGATGCTCAGGTCCAGGCTCGAAATCCGCCAGATCCCGAAGCTGACCCACGCGAATCCGAAGCAGATCATCGCCCGCGGATCGACCTTTTGCCCAATAAACCCGACAATCGGCAAAAGAACGATCAGCACCAGCCCGCCCAGCGACAGCACCATTCCCGCCTGTGTCGCCGTGTAGCCCATGATCTCCTGCAGAAACTGCGGAATCATCACTGTCGTCGCGTAAAGCGCCGCCCCAATGACCATCATCACCAGCTGCGTCATGCTGAAGTTCCGGCTGCGATAGAGAGATAGGTCGACAACGGGATGCGCTGTCGTGAGCTCGCGCCAAAGAAAGGCGATCAAACCAATTCCCGCCATCAACGCGCAGGCGACGATCAGGTGCGACCCGAACCAGTCCTTCTCCTGCCCCTTGTCGAGCATGATCTGCAGCGCCCCGATCGTCAAAGCCAGCAATCCAAGGCCGATCCCGTCGATGCCGCCCACCTTCTGGCGCACACGCTTCAGGTACGGCGGATCTTCCACGATCCTGCTCGTCAGTAGGATCGAGAGAATACCTACTGGAATATTGAGAAAGAAGATCCAGCGCCAGGTGTAGTTGTCCGTGATCCAGCCCCCGATGGTCGGTCCGATCGCCGGCGCCACCACCACCGCCATTCCGTACAGCGCGAAAGCCACGCTGCGTTTTTCCGGAGCGAAAGTATCGGCCAGGATAGCGCGCTCGCTCGGCTGCAGCCCCCCGCCGGCCGCGCCCTGAAGCACGCGGAAGAGGACCAGCAGCGCCAGAGAGTTAGCCAGGCCGCAACAGAAAGAAAGTACCGTGAAAGCCACCACGCAGCTCATGTAGAACCGCTTGCGGCCGATCCGGTTCGCGATCCAACCGCTGATGGGCAGAATGATCGCGTTCGAGACCAGATACGAAGTCAGAACCCACGTGGCCTCTTCGTAGCTGGCCCCCAGCGACCCCGCAATGTGCGGCAGCGCCACGTTGGCGATCGACGAATCCAGCGCCTCCATAAAGGTGGCAAGCGTCACCGTGAACGCGATCACCCACGGATTGAACCGCGGCTTCCACGTCTCGTCAAAGTGAAATTCGCTGTCGGCGTCCCGCGGTTTCGCAGAAGAGGCCGCGGTCGACTGCGCCATGCGCACTCCCTGATGAATCTACTGATGAATATTCCGCCCGTTGCGATTCAGGCGCTGCGGCGAGCAGAAGGGAATGCGGTCAAGCCGCAACTCCTCTGTCCAACGCCGGGGAAAGACGCCAGGGATACAAACAATCGCGAACGGTACAGCTCACAGAATAAAACACGCGGCGGGGTGCGGAGCCCGCGCCCGCCCATTCCTCCAACGATACAATGTTGTGATGCCGGCGATCGAGAGCCAACTTCACTTTCGGCTGGCGGCGATGGACGACATCCCGCGCATCGGCCCACTCATCGAAGCATCGGTCCGCGGCCTGTCGACGCACGACTATTCCCCCTCTCAGATCGATCATTCGCTCGGCACCTGGCTCGGCCTCGACACCCAACTCATCGCCGACGCCACCTACTTTGTTGTCGAGCCGGCCGGTCTTTCCGGCCTGCTGGCGGCCTGCGGCGGCTGGTCGCGCCGCAGAACTCCCTACGGCAGCGACCATCGCCCCGGGCGTGACGACGCGCTCCTCGATCCAGCCACGGAGGCCGCAAAGATTCGAGCCTTCTTCGTGCATCCGGACTGGGCGCGGCGCCACATTGGAAGCCGGCTGCTGGAAATCTGCGAAGCCGCCGCGCGCGCCGAGGGCTTTACGCGTTGCGAGATGGGCGCGACTTTGCCCGGCGTGCCGCTGTACCTCGAACACGGCTATGTAGAAGGCGAACGAGTTGAGCTGCCGCTGGTCAACGGCGAAACCCTGCCGATTGTCAGGATGGAGAAACGGATCGTATGAACCGACGGCGCGTCCGCGCACATGGCCCTTTTGTCCCGGTCACCCACCTTCATGCCGGTTCGCATCTTGAAAGAGGAGCCCGCCAACGCATATCGGCTACTGCCTAAAGCGGAAGTCCCCGGCCTCCGGTCAATGCTGCCGCAGAACCAGCTTGTCATACAGGCCGCCCACGATCGCTCCCACGATGAGTGCAGCCAGAGCGATGTAACCTGCTTCAAGCACAAACAGGTCGTGCGGCAGCCTTGCGATCCCATACCAGCTCGTTGCGATTACGGCCCCGCCAAGCAGTAGCGACATCAGCACTCCCTGGAGCACTCCCTTGCGGTGAGATACCGCGAGGAGTCCCGCAACTCCGTAGGCGAAGAGGAGACATACCGCCACGGAAAGCAGGTGTGGCGATAACCAGGACACCATCTCTTTGACCTGCGCATGAGTGAGCCCCACGGCTTGCGTCCACCGTTCACGGAACAGATAGTGCGAATGCCAGATGAGTCCCAGGTACCACGCGGCAAACGCCGCCAGAAGCACCGGGAGGTGGTAGATCTGTTTGCTCCCCGCCTTTGCTTCGCCGGGTTTGTAAGGCTCAGCTTCCACAGCCTGAGGCAAGCACGCTTGCTTGCACTTCGAGTACTCGGGCCAGCGCGTACACTCAGATACACGCAGATCGGGACGTCCATCCATCACGGTCGCCGCGGCATGACGGACATCGATGCTGACGACGGCCGGTTGCTCGTCTGCGGGGCATGCAACGGGCCGGCCGCCCGAATACCGCTCGGACATCGCACGGTGCCAGAATGCCGGAAGCAGCAGGAGAAAGGAAAAAACGACGAGGAAAAGCACGAGCCAGATGAGGAAGTCCATGGCCCACCACCTTACTTCGCCGAAGTCTGCGCCCCGTGCCGAGGTTCTTTCAGTGATCACCATCACGATGAGAAGAGGGCTAAACAATGCGCGCCGTGGCAGGAAAGGTGGCGCCCCGCCCCGCCATGGTTCGCCTCCATCAGACCGCGGTCACAATCGACTGCGCCCACTCCATTGCGTCCCACTGCGAGCGCGCGATGAAATCCAGGTCCAATCCCAGCTGGTACGACAGCGCCGCCACCTTGCGCCACACCCCTGCCTCCACCGCCAGGATCAGTTCGTAAACCGTAGAAAGCGGGCCCGCGTTATCCAGCAGAACCGTCCTCGCGCCTTCATCCAGCGGCAGTCCGTCCAGCACTTCGCGCATCGGGATCTCCAGGATCGCATCCATCAACGACAACAGCCCCACCTGAAACAGGTCCGAGTCCCCTCGGTCTACGCGGGCGCCAATCAGCTCCGCGAACCGCGCCCGGACCAGCGCCGCCAGCGCCAGGTCCGACGGCTTGTTCTTCGAGAGCTCCAGCATCCCGCTCAGCCGGCACCACCTCCGTATCTCGTTGTCGCCCAGGATCGTCAGCGCCTGGCCTACCGTCTTTACCTCGCACCGCAATCCGAAGATCGCCGAGTTCAGGTAGCGCAGCAGCCGGAAGTACAGCATCGGATCCGACTTGACGATCTCCTCGAGTTCCTTCCAGTCCAGAACCGGCTTCGAGACCGCCCCCAGCAGGCGCAGGTATACCGTACGATTCGATTGCACGCCCCTCGCCCGCATCATCTCCGGCTTGCGGAAGAAATACCCCTCGAAGAAGCTGAATCCCTCGCTCTTCGTGAACTCAAAATCCTCCCTCGTCTCAATCTTCTCGGCGATCAGCCGCGGCCCGCCGCCGCGGTACTGCCCTGCCAATCTCGAAACATCCGCCAGCGACGACATCTGGATATCGACCTTCAGATAATCCGCGCTCCCCTCAAGCTCCTTCCGGGGATCCTGCGCGCGGTAGTTGCCGAGCGCTATCCTGTAACCGGCCCCTTTCAACCGCTTGCAAGATTGCACGGTTTCGCTGTCCGCCGAAACCGAATCCGGAATCTCCGCGATCACTTTATCCGGAGGCAGCAGCGACAAGTACTCCCCTACCAGGGTATCGCGGGTCGTCACGATGAACGCCGGCAGGTTATTTGAAAGGGTATCGAGACCGATCAGGCTCGACATGTCGATCACCCCCCGGCTCGCAACATCGCCCTCCACGGAGGGAAAATAGTTATTGAAATCGGTGCGAAACAGCAGCTTGTAACCAAACACCGTCTCGTCCCTCGAAAGAATCGGCATCCGGGCAGCGAAGCGGGCCGGCCTGGTGTCATCTGAATCGAAACTGAGCAGCGCCATGGAAACACCTGTTGCGCTTCCGGGGTCATCGCGCCGAAAACCGCACTCAAGTCGCCGCCACAGGAGGCGGTCACCGAATGGCTTAAAACCTGGCGGGCGCGCCCCGGAATCGCTCTAATCCCCGTATCGGATCAGGAGCCCATTCCCTTTAGTGGCCCTTCGAAACCATGCTCAATGCGGCCCGGACCGCCCGACGCGTCCATTGAGTCGCCGATTCTCTCCGATTCACACATCCTTCAGCGAGCCGCGCAGGCACACCCTGCGCAGCCGCAAATCCCTCAAATCGCTCTAAAGCCCGTTAACACTACCAGAGTGGATGGCGTTGCGGTCGAAAATCGGGCCAGACAAGGCCGGGGTCCCCAGCGACAGGTCTTCGTCGCTGGGGTGGGAGGCCGGGGTCCCCAGCGACAGGTCTTCGTCGCTGGGGTGAGAAGCCGAGCCCGAAGGCTTTGGTGGCTCCAAGGTCGAAAGCGAGAACAAAGTATGGCCCGATCTTCGCCGCACCCAGGGCTCCCGGCGCACGGTCTTTGCGGGCTGGGATGGAAGCCGAAGGACGGGGTCAATTTTCCCCATTTCGTCTTCTCTCGTCGCTGGCAGACACCCGGTATCCACCCCACGGACAAAGATCCGTCCGCGGGGACCCCGGTATGCGTCGCTCCTCTCTCCTGGAACCGGGAAAAATCGGGAACTGGGAAAGATTGGCTCCCGTCGCCACCGCCCTGGTAGTGTTAACAGGCCCTAATCATTGCCGAACCAGCCGCATCAGCCCCCGCGGCCGCAGGTCGGGCTCGAGCACGCGCCGCCCCGCGCCAACCGCGTCCAGAACCGCCTCTGCCGCCAGATGGCCCGACCGGGCCGCGCTCTCCATCGTCGAAGGCCACCCTGTCCGAGTCCAGTCACCGGCCAGATAGCAGTTCGGCCACGGAGAGACCGCCCCCGGACGTGCCGCATCGATTCCCGGCGGTACGCCAAACGTCGCCCGCACCTCCTTGACCAGCGCCACCTTCTCCACCCTCGCCGAAGCGGCCTCCGGGAAGAACTCTGCCAGTTCGCCAACGGCCAGCTCGATCGCCTCATTTCGACTGAGGGCAGCGAAACGGCGCGATGCACTGACCAGCAGCTCGATATAACTGCCGCGGGTCTTGCGCCACGGCTGCAGTCGACCCTTGTTGTACATCCAGTGCAGCTCCCGGTCCAGAAGGATCGCATGATCCAACTCCGTGATCTCCCGGTCCAGCCAGAGGTGCACGCTGCAGATCGGCCAGTGCTCTTGCCGTGCAATCTGCCCGCACAACGCCTCCACTCCATCGGCGGGTGGCATCTGCTCCAGCAGCTTGCCCACGGCATCGAAAGGCAGCGCCAGCACAAGGTAATCCGAAATCATAGGCCCGCCGCGTGTGGCGATCGACCACTGCGAAGTCCCCTCGTCCCACGCCGCTGCTTCCACGCCGCAGCTCAAGTGAATCCTGCCGCCATGCCCGGTCAGGAACTCTTCCGCGCCCGCATACAACTCGCTAAGCGGCACCGTGCTGAGGCCCATCCGTCCGGCCCCGGCCGAGTTCATGAAGAGTTCGCGCACCACTTTTGCGGCATAGGGCACAGCGATTGCGTCGAGATCCGCATTGAGTGCGCTGGCAAGCACCAGCCGCCAGAAGCGGTCGATGGCCCCCGGCGTCTGGTTGTGACGAGCAAGCCAGGCCGCCAGGTTTTCGGTCGACTCCTCCGCAACCGGCCGCATCAGTGCCCAGAAACCCCGCGCCAGCGCCAGCTTGTCCGCTCCCGTGAAGGCGCGTGCACCCAGCAGGCGGGGCAGGGCGTGCAGTGGCGCCGGAAGCCCGAAGGGCCCAAGGGTCGACGGGCCCAGCCGCGTGCGGCGCCGCGTGACCGGCTCAATCATCGTCATCTCGTTCGACCAGTGGATTTGATCGAGCGCGCCGATGCGCCGGTAGAAGCCGATCAGGTTCGTGCAGCAGCCGAACAGCACATGCTGGCAGTTGTCGAGGACTTCGTTGACGCCGGGATGCAGATAGGAACTGGCCCGGCCGCCCAGATAGCCGCGACGCTCGACCAGGTGGACGCGGAAGCCGGCTTCGGACAGCGCGCACGCAGCGCTCATCCCGGCAACGCCGCCTCCCACGATGATGACGGATTTGTCGGCAGCTGTCTGCAAATCAGTCGCGTCCCATTGCGCCCGCGTTAGAACCCCTTGCCGCGTGCGATTTCGATCCGAGCTTTCCCAACGCCAACGCCCATATGTCAACCGAAGATGCGCACCCAGGCCACGCGGACGACGCCGGCCCCGAGAATCGCGAGCTTGTGCGCGGTAGAGACAGAGGCCCGCCGGGTGAAGACGTCATAGTCAGCCCGCCGGATACGCACCAGCAGCTCATGGTAGATGCTCACCAGCACCCATAGCGCGGGTCGGCTCTCATGATCGATGAGCGGCAACAGCTCCCGTGCGGAGGCGTAGAATCCTTCGGCGCGCCGAGCGATGACGGCAAGCAAGGCGCGCTCGGCTGCGGTGGGCGGGGTGCCCGGTCTTCGGTGCAACAGTCCCTCCACCGTCAGGTGATGGCAAGCCAGATCCTCCAGTGGCAGATAGACCCTGTTGCGCTCCGCGTCCTCGGCTACGTCGCGCAGGATATTGGTGAGCTGAAAGGCGATGCCCGTCTCTTCAGCGAGTCTCTCAGCGTGGGGGTCCGTGTAACCGAAGATGCGGATGCAGACCAGGCCGACCACTGACGCTACCAGGTAGCAATATCGGTAAAGATCGGCAAAGGTGGCATACGTGTCCGGCTGCTGCGCTGTGGCCGGCTTCAGATCCATCGCCGTACCCGCGACAAGCTCATCGAGGAGGCTCAACGGAATCGCGAACCGGCGCGTCGCGTCGAGGACGGCGGTAAAGACAAGGTCGGAGGAGTGGCCGAGTTCCGCGGCCTCGTGCCAGGACGCGAGCCAACGATCCAGACGTACGCGGCGCTCGGCGTGCGGTAGAGACTCATCGTCCGTGAGGTCGTCGGCCTGGCGCATAAAGGCGTAGATGGCACAGATGGCGTTGCGGCGCGGCCCCGGCAGCGCAACAAAAGCATAGTAGAAGTTGCGCGCTTCGCGTTTGGCAATGGCGCGGCACACCGCGTAGGCCTGGTTGAGATCGGCGCGGGGTGGCGGTTCGACGATTGCAGCCGTCTCGGTCAAGCTGCCTTTCCTGTGGTTGGTGTTCCGAGACGAAGAAATGGCAGCGCCTTGCCACCCAGGGCGCGCAGCGCCAGTGCCAGCTTGGTCCGTTTCGAGATTGACGGGTGCGCAGAGAGAACATCGTAGCCGCACCGCTCAATGGCGCGCAGGATTTCGAGGCCACCGCGGCTGAAAAGGTCCAGATCGACGGCCAGCTCGCGGCTGACCCGGACGATCAGCGGCAGGCCCTGCTCGAAGAGGCTCCGGGCATAAGCGACCTCATGACGCAGCAGGGCGCGGAACTCAGGCGTGGCAACACCCGCGGCGATGGTCTCGTCGCTGACGCCGTAGCGGTGCATATCGTCCTGCGGAAGGTAGACGCGGCCCTTCTCGTAGTCGACTCGAACATCCTGCCAGAAGTTGGCGAGTTGGAGCGCGGTGCACGTGAAATCCGAGAGCCGGAAGTTCTCTTCACTCGCTTCCTCGCAGGCGTAGAGCACAAGTCGGCCTACCGGATTCGCCGAGTAGTGGCAGTAGCCGAGAACATCCTGCATCGTCGCGTACCGCGTCACCGTCTGATCCTGTCGAAAGGCCATAAGCAGATCGGCGAACGGCTGCTTGGGAATCGAGCATGCCCGAATCGTCTTAGCCAGCGCTACAAACACCGGGTGGCGGGCACGGCCTTCGTAACAGGCATCCAGCTCCCGTCCCCATAACTCAAGTAGAGCTAAAGCCGCCGCGCGGTCGCCCACCTCGTCGCCGAGATCGTCTGAGATGCGGCAGTAGGCGTAGATGGCGTGGAAGTGCGGCCGCAGCGCCTTCGGCAAGAACCACGTGGCCACGTGGAAGTTTTCGTAGTGGGATTCGGCGAGACGGCGGCAATAATCCAGGGCCTCGGCCAGCGTTGGCGCGGTCTCAGGAATGCGATAGGCCGCCGGGAGCGCAGCCCAGCCGCGGGCGAGCAGCGTTTCCGTGTCCAGTTGGTTGGCCGCCGTTGCGTTCATCCCTTGTCCGCCGGGCGGAGACACCCGCCGCAATCCATTTTATTGCGCTGGCGCGCCGGTTTGCGCGAGACCTGCAAAATTCGCCGGAACGGGCAGAAAGGCTACGGCACGATGGCGGTCTTGATCTCGGTGCTGCGCTTCATCAGCTTTTCGAAGACCCGGTTCAGCTCGTAGAGCCGGGCGTGGCCGGTAATGAAGGCGCCCGCCTGGAAACGGCCGCCGGCGATGAGGTCGAGCGCCCTCCGGCAGAACTCCGGCGTGTGGTGGAAGGTGGCGCGGAGGGTAATGTCGTTGTAGTGAATCCGGTTGGTGTCGAGGTTGACATGGGTGTCGGCCGCGCAGCCGCCGAAGAAGTTCACCGTGCCCCCTTTGCGCACGAGCTCTACCGCCTCCTGCCAGGCATCGGGAACGCCGACGGCCTCAATCGCGATGTCCACGCCGCGGTCGTTGGGCGTGAGGGCGCGGGTCTCCCGGATGGCCCTGCGGATGGAGCTGGTCTGGACCACCTGGGCGGCGCCCAGCTGGCGCGCCGCTTCGACCTGCCCGTCGTGCTTGACGAGAGCGATGACATGGTAGCCCGCAAGAGCGGCAACATGGAGGATCATGAGGCCAAGCGGGCCTCCGCCGATTACCGCCACGGTGTCGCCCGCGCGCGGATTCGAGTCCACAAAGCCGTGCACGGCGCAGGCCAGCGGCTCGGTGAGCGCGGCATGCTCGAGAGGAACTTGGTCGGGGACGCGCAGGGTGTTTTTCGCGACGATACGCGCCGGGATGCGGATGTACTCAGCGTAAGCCCCGTTGTTGAAGAGCAGGTCGTCGCAGAGGTTCTCCTGGGCGCGCTGGCAGAAATAACACTCGCCGCAGGGAGCGGAGTTGAGCGCGACAACCCGGTCGCCCGGAGCGAACGCAGAGACGCCTTCGCCGGCCTGGACGACAGTGCCCGCCAGCTCGTGGCCGAAGAGCGCCGGAGGGACGATCATGCGGGCGTGATAGCCGCGGCGAAAGACCTTAAGATCGGTTCCGCAGGTGAGCGCGGCGCCCACGCGCAGCACCAGCTCGCCGGGCGCGGCCGTGGGAACAGGAACATTCTCGATGCGCACGTCTTCGCGGCCGTGGAGGATAGCGGCGCGCATGGTTACACGCCCGGGGAAAAAAGCATTCTCGATGGTCTTACGGCCCTGCTGAACCGCGGTTTCGACCTTCCTGCGGCCCTCCACAACCACCGTCTCGACTGTATTCAGGCCTGCCTCGACCACGGTCTCGACGGTGTTCAGACCCGCCTCAACCACGTTCTCCACCTTCTTGCGGCCCTCTTCGACGACCGTCTCGACCTTCTTGCGGCCCTCGACAACAGCGGTCCCGACCGTCTGGCGGCTGCGGCTGATTGCGGCTTTAACCGGGCTTGCCATCTCAGCTCCTTCTTTGCTCCTGCTGCCGCCCTCCGCCCGCGACCGGCTCAATCATGATCTTCATGGAGCCGGGCTGGGGATGAGAGGCGATGTCGATCGCCGCAACCGCGTCTTCCAGCGGGAAGCGATGCGAGATAAGCTGCGTCAGATCGAACCCGTTGCAGTGGCCGCCAAAGACGAGATCCGTAACCTCACCGAGAATCGGGAACGAAGATGAGTATGAGCCGAGAAGTGTCTTTTCGTCCACACAGACCGCGGCCGGGTCGATCGTAGCCTCGCCATGCTGGGTCTGCGCGAAGAGCATGACCTTGCCGCCGGGACGTACCGCGTCCATGGCCGTCCGGATCAGCGCATTGCCGCCGACGGCGAGGATAACAGCGTCCGCTCCCCGGCCCTCTGTCCCCGCCAAAACGCGTTCGACGACGTTCTCCGTTGCCGCGTGGATAGGATGGGAGAGGCCATAGCGTGCAGCGACCGCGTGCCGCTCCGCATATAGGTCGGAGGTGAGTACGCGGCAGCCGATGCGGCTGGCCAGCACCGCGTGCATCAGGCCGATGGGCCCCTGGCCAATCACCAGAACCGTGTCGTCGCCGGCAAGATCGAGCATCTTGACCCCCTTGAGGACCGTATTCACTGGCTCGACAAAGGCCGCCTGTTCAAAAGGAACTTCATCCGGAATCCGCACCACACCGCCGTTTGCCACGACGAAATCCATAACCCGGATGTACTCGGCAAAGCCGCCTCCGGCGGGCTCGAAGCCGGCGGTGACGCCGGTCTTCTTGTAGAGCGGACACTGGGCAGGCGTGTTCTTGCGGCAGTAGTAGCACTCGCCGCACGGCACATGATGGAAGGTCATGACGCGGTCGCCAACGGTGTAGCGTGAAACCCCCTCGCCCACGGCGGCGACCACCCCTGCCATCTCATGGCCGAAGATCCGCGGTGCCGAGTGGGAGCCCGTGTGAATCTTTTTCAAGTCGGTGCCGCACACGCCGCAGGTGGCGACCTTGATGAGCAGCTCGCCGGGACCGATCCGCGGAACGGGAACCGTCTCCACGCGTACGTCGTCAATGCCACGGTAAACGGCGGCGCGCATGGTCGCCGGGATGTGCGGTGCAGTCAGCGGCGCGGCGCCGGATACCTGGGTAGCCATCGGGTCTTCTTGCATGACCTCATTCCTGAAGAAAATCAAGCAGCAGCTCCGCAATACCCTGGGAAGCCCTCCTGCTATTTTCGCCTAAATGCACGAGGGCGGGCCAGTACCACGGGCGCGGAATCACCGATAGGATGAACCGCCCCGAGCGAAAGCTCCCGTCCGTGGCGAGGAACGGATTCAAGTCGGGCAGATGCTCGTTAAGCCCGTCGCTCACGCCCTTGATGCAATAGAAGGGAATGCCGCGCATCTGGGCCAGACGGGCGATCGCTGCCGCCTCCATGTCGACCAGCGCGGCTGAATAAGTCGCCGCAAGGCGGCGCTTCTCATCGCGGCCTGCGACCTTCGGACTGGTCACAAGCCACTGAGAACCGGCGCCGGCGTCGCAATGGAATCGCTCTCCGGTGCGGACGTCGATCACTCCAGCCAGGTTATAGGCCTTCCCGCCCTCAGATTGCGCTGAGAGCGCGCCCGCCCACCCGACCGAAAACACCAGGTCGATAGGGCCGCCGTCCTCGATCGCGGCGAACGCGCGCGTTGCGGCGCCAAGACCGGCGCCGGCGCAGACGGCCATCCACTCTTCCTCTTCGTTCCGCTGCGCCCAGAAGTGAATGCCGTTGCGGGTGGAGTGTGGCCAGCCGTGGACCAGGGGCTTCAGTTCGCCCGGAAAGGCGGCGACGATGGCGACGCGCGTCATGGTCCCGCCTGTTGCTTGCCGGCCGGCGCATAGCCGTTGGCGCGAAACCACTCAATGGCCGCGCGCAAGGCAGGATACACAGGTGCGATACGAAATCCAAGCTCCTGCTGGGCCCGCGCGCTCGAGGCAAACATCTTCTTGCGCCCCATTCGCACTTCTTCGAGAGTTGCCCTCGGCTCCCTGCCCCGGATGCGCCCGGTGATCCACTCCTCGAAAAACGCGTAGCTAGCGGCGACGGCGAACGGAATCTTCACCGTAGGCGAAGGGATGCCCGTTATAGCCGACATCTTGTCGAGAATCTGCTTGAGAGTCAGATTTTCGCCCCCAAGGATGTAGCGGCGGCCGGGCTGGCCGACAGTGAGCGCCGCCGCGTGTGTGCGCGCGACCTCTGTCACGTCCACCAGGTTGAGGCCCGTGTCCATATACGCCGGAAACTTGCCACTCATAAAGTCGAGGATGATCCTCCCCGTCGGCGTCGGCTTGCGGTCGTTCGGGCCGATCGGGCTGGTGGGATTCAATATCACCACCTGCGGCCCGGCCGCCGCCGCACGCAGTGCCTCCTGCTCCGCCAGGAACTTGGAGCGCTTGTAGTGGCCAACCATGTCGCCGAGAGTCACCGGCGTCTCTTCGTTGATGACGATGCCATCGGTGCGGAAGTGCATGGTGGCGACGCTGGATGTGTAGACAAAGCGGGGCACGCCGGCCTCGCGTGCCATGCGCAGAAGCGCGCGCGTGCCGTCAACGTTGGCGCGATACATTGCAGCCGGATCGGGAATCCACAGCCGGTAATCGGCGGCAACGTGGACAACCGCATCGCACCCAGCCAGTGCCGGTCTCAACGCTTCCGGGTCGGCAAGATCGCCCACGACGACTTCGCCGGCGATGCCTTCAAGATTGGAGAGATTGCTCGATTTGCGGACAAGAAGATGCAGTCCAGCACCTTCAGCGGCCAGAGCCTTCGCGACGTGATGCCCCACAAAGCCGGTGGCGCCGGTAAGAAAGACTTTCATGGCCGAGTCAGCAGCAGCCTATTCCAGCGCTTCCGGATGCAGCGCGATGTTCTTCTCGCCGGCGGCCTTCTTTTCGTTGTAAGACTTCACCCAGTCTTCCCAGTGCTTGCCGGCAGCGCGGTCTTTGCCGCTGAACTCCAGGCGCGCGATCTCGGCGTAGCTGACCTTGCGCTTCTCGGGCGCGTTGGGCGCAAAGTATTGCACCCAGGAGTCGGCCAGCGTCTGGCCGGTGTGCCGGTTGAAGATGAAAGCCTCAATCTTTTCGCCCGATTTGA
>Ga0335073_10003769_pt1 | contig 21184 bp, 14 predicted proteins | sample Lox_Sample_22_FD_207093 | JGI IMG/M metagenome (GOLD analysis project Ga0335073, IMG submission 207093) | Soil microbial communities from Loxahatchee National Wildlife Refuge, Florida, United States - Lox_Sample_2.2 | ecosystem: Environmental > Terrestrial > Soil > Wetlands | place: USA...
AGCAACATGGTGACGCGGACGGGGCCTTTGGGCTCGCCGGCGGATTCGGGCATATTGAGCACTAACAGGCGCCTGCCATCCGGCGCTACATCGAGATTAATGGTGCCGGGGAAGAAGAGCTGCTTGCCGGACCAGAGACGCGGTTTTCCGCGGGCGAAGGTATCGCCGTTCACGGTGTAATCTACAACCATGATGTGGTGGTCGGGGGTTTCGTAGTACAGTTCGCGGCCATTTTTCGACCAGAACGCGTACAGGCCGCCGTCGCCGACGGAGATCTGCCACTTGCCTCCGTTGGCGGGTGGAAATGGCCGGACATAGATTTCGTTGGACCCCGATTCATCGGAGCGGTAGGCGATCCATCGGCCGTCGGGAGAGAATACCGGAACACGTTCGTCGGCGGGTGTGCTCACAAACGGCTGCGGCTTTCCGGCTTTGGGGTGTTCCGGGTCGGAGGCATCGATGGAGACAGTGAGGATGTCGTTGCCGGTTTCCGCGAACTGTTCGAAATAAGCCAGTGTGCGGCCATCGGGGGAAATCGACCAGGGCGCAACCTGATTCGAGCCTTCGAGGAGCGGTTGAGGCGTTCCGCTTCCATCAGCGCGGATGGATTGCAAGGTGGCCTGCTGATCCGCGGTGGTGCGGACCACGATGTGTTTGCTGTCGGGCTGCCAGACCGGGAGCGTGGCATCGCCGGTGAAGGTGAGGCGGGTGGTCGAATCGCGCTCCAGGTCGTAGACAAAGAGATCGGCGCCGTTATCGTAGGCGAGCTTCTTCCCGTCCGGGGAGAGGCTTGGGCGGTAATATTGGCCGGGCGTCGAAATCAGAGGCTGTGCGCTCCCGGAGCTGTCGAACCAGGCCACCTGCCATGTCTGGGCGGTCTCCTTGCCGGACAGGTACACGAGCGTGCCGCTGCCGGACGAAGAAAGGTCGAACTGTCCGCCGCCGGTGGTGGAATTCGCGGCCAGGTCTTCGATGATGGGGACGGGAGTTCCACTGACTTGGAGCGTGGTGGGGTCGAATTTCACGGCGAAGAGGACGCCCTGGTGGACGTACAGGAGATAACCGCCGGGCACGAAGCGGGAGTGGTATCCGCCGCGCACGACAACCTTGGTGTCGCCGGTTTTGACGGAGAAAGCTTCGATGCTGGTGTTGCCGCCGGCGACCGTGGTGGCTGGGGCGGTGAAGAGAACGGCGGCGGCGCCGGGCAGGACTTGCGGCCATCGATGGCTGATCGCGCCCGAGACGAGGCGCGTGAGGCGCTGCGGCGTGCCTCCCGCGGCGGGCACGCGAAAAAGCGGAGCGAGGTAGTTGAGAGCGGCCACAATACTGCCGTCGTCGGCCCAATCGGCGCCAATCGGCAGAGGCGCTCCACATAAGACGAGCGGAGCGCCGCCCTGGGCCGGGACCCTTTTGAGCTGGCCGTTGGCGAAGAAGCCGACGGACTGGCCATCGGGCGAGAAGAAGGGATCGAAGGCATCTTCCGTGCCAGGGAGCGGCAGGGCCTGGGATTGATCGAGCAGGCGCGAGGCGAGCTGCTGCCTGCCGTCCGGGAGGCGCACCGGATAAACCAGGCGGCGGCCGTCGGGCGAAATTGCGACCGTGAGATTGCGTCCGGCGATGGCGTCCGGGCCAAGATCCAAGGGCAAACGGATGAGGGGGTGATCGACAGGCCGCGAGGCACGCCACCAGCCGGCGGCGGCAACGGCGAGGGCGATGGCGAGCAGCGCGGCGATGGCCAGCCAGGCGGCCGACGAGCGAGGGGCAGCGGTGGTGGGGTGGGGAACGGCCGCGTGGAGGTCCTCTTCGAGAGCGATGCGCACGTCGCCGATCGATTGCCAGCGGCGGCGGAGGTCCTTACGGAGGCAGCGCTCGACGATCGCACGGATCTGCGGAGGAACGTCGGTGATCTCCGGCTCGGCTTTGAGGACAGCGGCCAGCGTATCCGAGGTAGTGGGGCCGGCGAAGAGACGGCGGCTGGTGAGCATCTCGCAAACGACCGCTCCGAACGCCCAGATATCGGTGCGCGCGTCGACATCCAGGCCGCGGGCCTGCTCGGGCGACATATAAGCGGGTGTGCCCATGATGGCGCCGGTGGCGGTAGCGCTCATGGTGAGGGTGGGCGCCATTTCGTCGGCGGAGGCGGAATCGCCGGAGACGGCTTTGGCCAATCCGAAATCCAGGACTTTGACGCGGCCGGATCGAGTGACTTTGAGATTCTCCGGCTTGAGGTCGCGATGGACGACGCCGCGTTCATGGGCGTACTCGAGTGCTTCGGCCAGTTGCCGGGCGAGGGGCAGGACTTCATCCAGCGGCATGGGGCCGGATTTGATGCGTTCGGCAAGGGTGGGGCCTTCGACCAGCTCCATGACAAGAGCGCGCTCTTCCACGCCATAGATGGCGGCGATATTGGGGTGGTTCAAGGAGGCCAGGACCTGAGCTTCGCGCTGGAAGCGGGCCATGCGATCGGCATCGCGGGCAAAGGCGTCGGGGAGTATTTTTACGGCGACTTCACGATGCAGCTTGGTATCGGTGGCGCGCCAGACTTCACCCATGCCGCCTTCGCCGATCTTGGCGGTGATACGGTAGTGCGCGATCTCCAGCATAAAGGCTGGATCATTTTAGCAGATCAAATATTTAGCGAAGGCCGGAACGTGGGCAGGGGCGCCGGCCGGCGATGACTACCGGGTGCGACTTTCGACGCCAGCCTGCCTCACGTGTCTGGGAGCCACGGGTCAACTTGCGGCCGCGAGGCGGATGGATCGCGCGGTCATTTGCCGCATTTCGTGCCAGTGGTCCCAGGCCAACTTGATGCTGCGCACGACTTCGTTGGGCTGATAGGGTTTGGCCAGGACGTCATGCGCGCCGAGGTTCAAGGCTTCCGCCCAGAGGTGATCGTCGGCCAGCCGGGAGGTCAGGATGAGCACGGGGCGGTGAGGGGTGGCTTGGATATGGCCGAGGACATCGGTCCAACTTCCGTATGTCAAATTACGTTCACAAAGAACTACGGAGATATCACGGTCGCGTAAGAGGTTGATTGCGGGAAAAAGACCGTCGGCGGTGAGGAGTTCCCAGGCCGAGTGACGAAAGATACTTTGCAGCGAAATGTGATCGTCCGGCACCGGACTGATCGAGAGGACTCTAATTGGTCCTATTTTGGTGTAACTGTTCTCCGGTTTCGTGTTCATGTGAAGTTACCTCAGTGGAACAAGGGAAGGAGAAGTTGGACGATTAGTCAACCAACTTAAAGCCGAAGTTCAGGAGGTGCCGGGCGCACCATCAGCGAGGTGCGCGAGTAACCCCTCAGCCCGTGGAACAGCATCCAGAGCAACTCAACGAGTACTAGATGAGCTAAGGATAATTCTGAAAGTTTCCGCTGTCAATAGAATTCCGTGCTGCAAAATGCTTTAGCGTTAGCGAGGTTTATCGGTGAAAAAGGGTTCCGAAATTCGCGGACAATTTGTGTATTACAGTGCCTTTTGGGGGTAATTCGTGCCGGCGACTGAGGGTACGGGGCAAGCCGCCGACGTGGGGAGTTAGGTTCGGGGCTGCTACTATTTCTAACTTGAGCTGGGATGCGACGACACGCCTATGAGGCCGCTTCACCCCAGCCCTAATTCACGGATCGCCGCGCCGGCGCCGCGAAGATTGGCCAGCTTCATTTCGGAGTATTTGCGCGAGAGCAGCACGCCATCGGCATCCGCGCGAAAGGCCGCGAGCACGGCCTGGCGGGTGCCCTCGGGAGTGCACTTGCTGGATGTGGCGGCGGTGGGAATGTCGATATCAATTCCCGGCCAGAGTTTCGTCTTGGCGCCGCGGAGGCCTTCCCGGGCACGGCGGGCTTCGCGGAAGACATAATCGGAGGAGAAGCCGGATTGGGCCAGATCGGCGAAGGGCTTCTCTTGTGCGTAATCGAGCACGCGGTAATGAAAATCTAACAATTCCTGCGGAGGAATTTCATGAAATATTGTGCCTTGAACGCTGCGGATGTAATTTACCATGCGCTCGCCGGCACAGTTGTGGTACATGACCATTTTCAGGAAATCGGAGGATTGCGATAACTCGGATAAGTCCTGTTCGGCGCGATAAATCGGGCTGAACGAGTTATTGTGCCAAATGTGCCAACCAACACCAATGGAAGGTTTGATTTCCTTGACGCGACGATACATGGCGGCATACGTTTCACGCAGGCTATCGGTCCAGAGCATTTCCCAGGCCAGCAGCTCGGGATAGCGGAGCATGAGACGCCATAGCTCGACGTAGTAACCATCGACGGGGCGAGTGTTCTGGCGCGCTCCGTGAACGAAATTGCCGAGGGCGTTGAAGCCGGCGCGGGCGCGGGCCGGATCGATGCCGCGGCTGCGCGCTTTGGCTTCGCAGAACTCGCAGAAGCAGGTGCAATCGGTGGGATTGCGCGGCGAATCGTGCGCGCCGCGGACGGCGTCGGCAAAGGCGCCCTGGCGCTCCGATCCCCACATGATGCCGTCGATGTCGTGGGAGCGAGCGTAATCCTCGACCGTGCCCAGCAGCCAGTTGTGGTAATTGGGGTTGTTGAAGCACAGGGTGTTGGAGTTCTGGCCGCTGAGACGGCGCTCCTGCGCCTTCTCGACGTTGGGGACTTTGTCGGGACCTCCCCAAACATCCTCGAACCAGCAGATGGTTTTCATGCCGCGTTTGCGGGCGGACGGGATGACAGCCTCGAGCACATCGAAATCGCCGAAATCGGGCGCGCGAAAGCTCTGGAGGACGGTATCGCGGTAGTACTGCGGATGGATGCGGGTGTAACTTCCGCCCTGGAAGCTGCCGGGGCCCGAGCCGGAATCGTATTGTTGGCGGCCGTGATCGGGGAGGGGCTGGCCGGGGACCTGGCGGCCGGCGATGCCGCGTCCGTAGGTGAAGGTGGCGACGAAGAGGGTGTTGACGGAGGCGTCTTTTTGGAAGATGTCGAGGACCTGCTCGACGCCTTCGTCGACGAAAGAGACGGCGCCGACCTGAATGCCGATCATTTTGGAGGGATCGTCAGGGGCGGCCGATAAATCGGCCGCGACGGCGGCGGCGGTGGTGAGGAAATCGCGGCGGTTCATGAGAAGGCTCCGGGGGTTAGGATTGTGCGGCTGGCGCGGCGGGGATGGGTGGGCGGATCGAGAGGTGGATTATCAATCCGCCGCAGGCTGGCAACCTGCACCACGATCGTGCGGCTGACGCAAACGGGGTTCGGGGACAGATCCGAAGGCCGATTGAAAATCGGCCGCAGGTTGGAAACCTGCCCCACAAAAATCACTGGCGGCCTCCGCGGGGGGCGGGAGTTTCTTCTTTGGTGGCGGCCAACCCGGCGAGTTTGCGATCGGTGAGCTGCTTGTTGACCGAAGGAAGGTCGGACTTCAGGAGGTTGTCCATTTTGGCCTGCTCTTCCTTCAGGCGGGCGGTGAGGAGGTTGAAGACCTCGTAAGACGCGGCGGTCGGTTTGCCATCGCCATGCTGCACGCTGGAGCCGAGCGCGGCGATCTTGTTGTTGAGCTTGATGGGGAAGTTCAGCGGGTCCTGGCCGCTTTGATTTTGCACCTGGTAGACGTCCTCTTCCAGGGCGCTGAGTTTCGCGCGGAAGTTGTCGAGGGCGGTTTTGAGCGCCGGGTCGGAATTCTCCTGGAGCCGCTGGTCCATCTGGCGTTTGAACTCGCGGACCATGATGACGATCTCATTGCAGGCGGTGACTTCGTCGCGGATCTTCATGGCGAGAGTGAACTGCTCGGCAAGATCGGCGATGGTGACGCTGTCGAGGCGGGGATCCTTCTCGACTTGAAATTTCTGGGTCGTGGTTTTGCCGTTGGCGGTGAGGCGGACTTCATAGGTGCCGGGGACAGCGACGGGGCCGGTGGTGGCGCCGCTCCACAGGACCATCCCCTGGAAGGTTTTGGAGCCGGGATAGCGCATGTCCCAGGTGAAGCGGTTGAGACCCGCGCGATCGGGGGCCGGCGCGTTGCCGCCGCGACCGCGGCCACCGCCGAATCCGCCGGCGTCGTCGGGAGCGGCGTTCTCATCCGGCGGACCGCCGGCGGCCGTATCGTCGGTGGCGGCGCCGCGACCGCGGCCACCGCGTCCGCGGCCACCGTTCTGATTGGGTGTGCCGGTGAAGGATCGCACGAGCTGACCCTTGGAATCGTAGATGTCGATTTTGACGGTCTCGGCGGGTTTGGCGAGGTAGTAATCGATACGCGCCTGGCCGATGTTGTGCTGCGCCGCCGGTGGAGAGAAGAGGTGCATGTCCTCGCTCACCATGGCGGGAGTGAACTGCCGCAAGGGAGTGATATCGTCCAGCACATAGAACGAACGGCCGTGAGTGGCGATGACGACGTCGTTGCCGGCGATGACGATGTCGGAGACCTGCGTGTCGGGCAGATTCTGGCGGATGGATTGCCACTGGGCGCCATCGTCGAAGGAAACGTAAATGCCGTGTTCGGTGCCGGCGAAGAGCAGGCCGGGCTTCTTGGGATCCTCGCGGATGGCGTGCACGAAGTCGTCGGCGGGAATGCCGTTGACGATTTTGGTCCAGGTCTTGCCGTAATCGGCGGTTTTGAAGATGTAGGGCTGGCGATCGTCATTCTGATAATTCTTCACGGCCATATAAGCCGCGGCCGGATTGTTGGGCGAGGCTTCGATGAGGCTGATGCGGCCGAAATCGGGCATGTCCCTGGGTGTGATGTTCGTCCAGGTCTTGCCGCCATCGCGGGTGATTTCGGCGATGCCGTCGTCGGAGCCGGTCCAGATGGTGTTCACGTCCTTGCGGGAGGGCGCGATGGTGAAGATGGTGGCGTAGATTTCCGGCCCGTTCTGGTCGTGGGTGATGGGACCGCCGGAATCGCCGAGAGTCTTGGGATCGTGGCGGGTGAGGTCGGGCGAAATCTTCTGCCAGGTATGGCCTTCGTCGATGGTCTTCCAGAGGTGCTGCGAGGACGTGTACAAGATGTCGGGGTTGACGGGCGAGAAGACGATCGGGTAAGTCCATTGCCAGCGCTCGGGGAGCGAGCCGGCATTTTCGCCGGAGAAGAACAGCGGATACACCTGGACGTCCTTCGAATAATTAGTCCGGCGGTCCAGGCGGGTGAGCAGCGCGCCCTGGCTGCCGGCGTAGAAGATATTGGGATTTTTCGGATCGGGCGCGATGTAGCCGCTTTCGCCGCCGCCGGCGCCGTAGGTGTTGCCGCCTCCGCGGCCTCCGCGGCCGCCGCCCCCGCTGGAGACGCAGATGGTGGAGCTATCCTGCTGCGCGCCGCAAACGTGATAGGGAACATCGGTGGTGACGGCGACGTGATAGATCTGCGCCGTTGGATATTCCTCACCGGTCCACGTCTGGCCGCCGTTGACGGAGACAGTGCCGCCGCCATCGTTGCTTTCGATCATGCGCTGGGGATTTTCGGGATCGATCCAGAGATCGTGATTGTCGCCGTGCGGCGGACGAATCTGGCGGAAGGTTTTGCCGCCATCGGTGGATTTGTGGAAGCCGACGTTGAGGACGTAGACGGTGTCCTTGGCTTTGGGGTCGGCATAGACGCGGGTGTAGTAGAAGGCGCGCTGACGCAGGTTGCGGTCCTCGCTGATCTTTTTCCAGGTGGCGCCGGCGTCATCGGATGCGAAGAGGCCGCCATCGCGATTCTCGACGAGCGCGTAGACGCGGTTGGAATCGGCGCCGGAGACGGAGACGCCGATCTTGCCATCGATGCCGGACGGGAGGCCGGGATTGCGGGTGATGTCGCTCCAGTGGTCGCCGCCGTCGGTGGATTTCCAGAGGCCCGTGCGGCCGCCGCCGCTCGACAGGCTCCACGGAGTGCGGTAAACGTCCCAAATGGCCGCGAACAGCACGCTGGGATTATGCGGGTCGATCACGAGATCGACGGCGCCGGCGTGGTCGTCTTTGTAGAGGATCTTCTCCCAGGTCTGGCCGCCGTCTTTGCTGCGAAAGACGCCGCGCTCGGAGTTGGGTCCATAGGGGTGGCCGAGAGCGGCGACGTAGACGATATCGGGGTTGGTGGGATGAACGCGAATGCGCGAGATGGCCTGCGTGCCGGCGAGGCCCATGTGCTTCCAGGTGCGCCCGGCGTCGGTAGATTTATAGACTCCGTCGCCCTGCATGATGTTGCCGCGCAGTTCGGTTTCGCCCATGCCGATGTAGACAACGTCGGGCTTGGACTGCGACACCGCGACCGCGCCCACGCTGGAGCTTTTGATCTGGTTGTCGGTTACGGGACGCCAGGTGAGGCCGCCATCGGTGGTCTTCCACAGGCCGCCGCCGGTGGCGCCGAAGTAATATTCAAGCGGACGCGCGGTGCTGCCGGCGCAAGCGATGGAGCGGCCGCCGCGATTGGGTCCGATGCTGCGCCACTGCAGGGCGCTGAAGAACGCCGGATCGTAGGTGGCGGCGGCGAGCAGGGCCGCGGCGGAAAGGAGAATCGGCAAGCGCAGGTGTTTCATCGGGAGACATTATATCTTGGGGGGTGAGAGGAGTCGGACTGTTCTGCGAGCGATGGCGGCGGTTGGCCACTTAGTTTTCCTGCCGGCACGGATCCGGCAGAAGTTGTGGGGCAGGCTGCCAGCCTGCCCAAAAATGCCGAATGCTCGCAAATGGGAAAGCTGAGTGGGCCTGGAGCGTGGGTCAGAGAAACAGGCTACTGGAAGATGGAGGACGGGCAGCCGAATTGCGTGATGGCGGTCTGGACAGTGCGTTGGGCGCTGCCGTTGCGGGAGTGCGCGGCGTATTCCCGCGCGACATTGGCGGACGCCGTACAGAGATGGCCGCGAACGAGCGGGCACTCCATATTGATCGAGAACGATCCGCCCGATTGGGTGACGGCGCAACTGCCGGGCGGGAGATCGCGGTAGAGCTTTACCAGATCGGCTGCGAGCGTGGAAGCGTTGGGGTCGAGCACGATGCCTTCGATGAGCGAGATGGCGGCGGCGTCGCGATCGCCGGAATCGCGATAGGCTTGCGAAATGGCTTCGGTGAATTCCGGCTGGGTGTTGATCATGCGGCCTTCACCGAAGATCGCGGCGGCGTCCTTGGGCTGATGCAGGAGCAAATACACACGCCCCAGTTCCATGTAGAGGCGGGCCTGGCCGCCGGCGTACGGGCCTTTACCGGCTTCGAAGTTGAGCTGGCGCGCCTGCTCGACCCCGAGCCGGTCGATTTTGATTCCCTGGAGCAGGACATCGCGGGCTTTGGTGTACCAATACCGGCTGGACGCAGGATCGGATTGGCCCTTGGCGCGGTAGCAGAATCCGGCCTGGTTATAGCCGAGAGAATTGTTGAGATTGTCGGGAAGGGTCGAGAGGATGGCGAGGGCGCGATCGGCTTCGCGAACACTGGTGTCGAGATTGACGCCGGCGGCGGCCAGCGAGACGGCGTAGGACGTGTGGGCTTTGAAACTTCGCGGACAGGTTTCGACGGCGCTGCGCCAGATGGAAATCTGATCCCGCCAGTCGTTATTGCGGAAGACGGTGCGGACGGCGCAGGCGAGGCTGATCACACCCACGGCAACGGCGGCCACTTTGCACGCCGCCGCGGGAGTCGCGGAGAAGCGATTGGCGAGCGCGGCGATGCCCATGACGAGACCGCCGGCGACGGCGATCGACGGCAAGTAGAGGAATCGCTCGGCCATGATGCTGCCAATGAGAATGGCGATGTTGGCCGTCGGGGCGATGGTGACGAACCAGAAGGCAACGAAGAAAGCCATCGCGGGGGCGCGGCGGCGGTAGCGGAAAGCGGCGATCGCGGCGGCGGCACACGCGATCAGCGAGAGCACGGCGGCGAGATCCGGCCAGGAGAAGCTCCAGGCGAAAATCGGAATCTGATTGTAGGAGTAGTCGCAGGAGAGCGCGGCCGGCCAGAGGCAGAGTAGGAACTCTTTGCCGATGATCCTGACGGCGGTCAGACGCGCGGCCAGAAACGAAGCGCCGTTGAGCGGATTATCGACGAAGGGGACGATGACGAGCGGAGAGTGGGCGAGCATCCCGGCGCGGAAATAGAAAAAGGCTGCGATTCCAGGCAGGAGAGCGGCGTAGCCGGCGGCGTGTTTGCGGAAATCGCCGGCGCCGAACAGCCAGTCGTAGAGCGGAAGGACGGCGAGGACCACGATGGCGCTCTCCTTGGAGAACATGCCGATGGCGGCGGCAAGCGCGATGCCGGCGATGCAGGCGGCGCGTTTTCGTCCGGTGGAACGGGAGCTTTGGATATGGCAGAAGAGCGCGGCCAGGACGCCGAATGCGGCCAAGAGATCGGCGCGGCCGACGATGTTGGTGACGGATTCGGTGAGGATGGGGTGGACTCCCCAGAGGCCGGCGAGTCCCAGCGCAAGACCGGTCTGGCGTAGAATCGCGAGCCCCAACAGGTAGACGAGCAGGACGTTCAGGGCATGCAGGGCGAGGTTGATGGCGTGATAGCCGGCGGGGTTCGGACCGTCGCCCAGAATCGAGTAGTTGAAGAGATAGCTGAGGGTGGTGAGCGGCCGGTAGAGGTTGGTGGAGCCGTTGCCGTACCAGTATTCCTGGGAGAAGATGAGTCCGACGTTCTGGCTGGTAGCGGCTTGCAGCCGGGTGTCCTGAAGAATGATCGTGGCGTTGTCCAGGGTCATGCCGGCGCGAAACGAGTTCGCGTAGGCGAGCAGGACGAGGGTCCAAAGCGCGAGGACGCGCCAGACGTGGGGGAGGATGTTGAGCTTTGGGCGGGCGGGCGGCGCGGCGACGGGCTGGGGTGCTGCCCCACGTCCAGGAGCTTTGGGCATAACCTCCATGTTGGTGCATGCGGCGGCGAAATCTCAACTCGGCGTTGGGGCGCGGAGCGGATGCGGCTGACCGGAGTCCGCCGGCACAGGCCGCCAGCCGATACTAGTACCCTCGTGGACCGGCGTGGCAAATTCCCTCTGTGGCGCAGCGGCAATCCGCTCGCCACTTCGGCAACACCTGTGGCACACTAAAGAATCCGCACGAGAGAGGGATGACGGGGCGCACGATATCGCATTATGAAATCCTCGACCGCCTGGGCGGCGGCGGCATGGGGGACATCTACCGAGCGCGCGATACGCGGCTGAATCGATCGGTAGCCATCAAGGTACTTCCGAACGATGCGACCACGGACGCGACGGCGCGGGCGCGTTTCATTCAGGAGGCGCGCGCCGCATCGGGCCTGAGCCATCCGAACATCATCGTGGTGCACGACATTCTTGCCGATCAAGGCAGCGACATGCTGGTGATGGAGCTGGTCAACGGCAAGACGCTGAGCGAGCTGGTGCCGCCGAACGGCCTGCCGGTGGCGCAGTCGCTGCGTTACGCGGTGCAAATTGCGAGCGCGCTGGCGACGGCGCACGCGGCGGGTATCGTCCACCGCGATATCAAGCCGAGCAACATCATGGTGACGCCGTCGGGTCTGGTGAAGGTGCTGGATTTCGGACTGGCCAAGCCCGCCTTTACGGGGACGGCCAACGACACCATGAAGACCGCCAGCATTTCCGGTCCGCTGACGATTCAGGGCACGGTCGTCGGGACGGTGAATTACATGTCGCCGGAACAGGCGGAAGGCAAGAAGGTCGACGGACGCTCGGACATCTTCTCATTCGGCATCGTGCTGTATGAGATGGTGACGGGCCGGTGCGCGTTTCCGGGCGAATCGATGATCGCCACGATGACGGCGATTCTGCGCGATCCGGTGGTGCCGATCCGCGAACTGGCTCCGCTGGTGCCGATGCAACTGACGCAGATCATCGACCGGTGCCTGGCAAAGAATCGCGAAGAGCGCTGGCAGAGCATGGAAGAAGTCCGCGTGGAGCTGGAGCGATTAAAGCTGCAGTACGACACCGGCGCCAACCCGACGGCGGTCATGGCAGCCCCGGCCGCGGTCAGGAAGCGGAGTCTCCTGATCCCGGCCTTGGCCGCGGCAGGCGTGCTGGGAGTGGGCGGGGGAACGTGGTTTGCGCTGGCGTGGCATAAGACGCCGCCGCCCGCGCCCGCGCCGACGGCGGTAGCGGTCCCGGAAATTCCAACTCCAGCGCCGGCGCCTACAGCGCCACCGTTGAATCCCGCGCCGGCCGGTTCGTTGAACAACGATTCGATCATCCAGATGCTGCAGAGTAATGTGCCGGCGGCGGAGATCGTCAACCAGATCAAATCGGCCAAGCCGGAGTTCGATTTGTCGGTGGCGGAAGTGATGCGGCTGGGCAAGGCGGGCGCCACGGAAGCGGTGATCGCGGCGATGCGCGCGGCATCGAACGCGGCGGCGGCTCCCAGAGCGGCTAAAGCGGCGACGCCGCCGAACAACAGCGGGGCCACGAAGACGCCGACGCCATCGCCGGCTCCGGTGGCTACACCCACGCCGACTCCACCACCGACACCCACTCCAACGCCGGTTGCGGCGCCCGTGGTGGCGCCGCCCAAGAATCCGCCGACCGCGGAGCGGGTGGTGTCGTTGTGGGATGGCGCTCCGCTGCGAATCGAATTACTGGACGATGTGCGCCTGGATGCGGCGCCGGGAACGGTGCTGCGATTCCGGGTGACGGACAACGTCATGTCGGCGGACAACGCGGTGCTGATTCCGAAGGGCGCGACGGTGACGGGCCGGGTTGTCGACGAGTACAAGAAGAAGACGGCGCTGGTTGTGGGCGGCAGCAAGTCGACATTTCTGGTGAGCGACGTGGAGGCGATCGGGGGGCAGCATCTGAAGGTGCGCGCGACGCCGAGCGCTTCGGGGGCCAAGAAGATGGCCCTGGAGAACGGCGCGGCGCCGGGCGGCAGGAACAAAAATAAAGACCTGGCGGCGGTGGCGGGGACGGTCTTTCAGGCGTACATCGATGGACCGCAGACGGTGGTCGTCCGCAAGTAGGGGACGAAGTGGCTCGACTGGCGGGCACAAGCGCCGGCAGGAGTGCCGGCGCAGCACGCAAGAGTGCGTGCGCCACGGACGGGCGTCGATCAGGCGACGGGTGGGAGTTCGGCCGCGCCTGACGACGGCTTGCAGGGATAGATGGCCGGGGTGACGCCGAAGCGTTCGCGATAGGCCGCGGAGATTCTGGATTCGAAGGCGTTCGCCGCGTTTTCCCGGACAAGAGTGACGGTGCACCCGCCGAAGCCTCCTCCGGTCATGCGCGATCCGAGGACGCCATCGATTTCCATGGCGCAATCCACCAGAAAGTCAAGCTCTTCGCAGCTCACTTCATAATCGTGCCGGAGGCTGCGATGCGACTCGAGCATCAAGCGGCCCATGGCGGCGAGGTCGCCCAGGCGGCTGGCTTCGACGAAGGCGTTGACGCGGGCATTCTCGCCGACCACGTGGCGGGCGCGGCGCGCCACCACTTCGGGCAGTTCGTGAGAGGCGGCGCGGAGCTGATCGGGCGAGATGTCGCGAAGGGTCTGTGCCTGGGGATAGCGCCGCCGCAATCCGGCAATGGCGGCCTCGCATTCGGCGACGCGGTCACGATAGGCGGAGCCGGCAAGCTCGTGCTTGACCATGGTATTGACGGCCAGGAACGTCACTCCGCTCGGCAGATTCACCAGGCGATGTTGCAGGCTGCGGCAATCGATCTCCACCGCGGCATGCTCGCGGCCGAACACGGAGATGAACTGGTCCATGATGCCGCAGGGGTTGCCGACGAAGCCGCGCTCGGCTCGCTGGCCCAGCTTCGCCAGCTCGATGCCGTCGATGGCGCGGCGATTGAGCATAGCGAGGGCCGATGAAATCTCCAGCGCGGCGGATGAACTCAATCCACCGCCCTCGGGCACGGTGCTACGAATCAAAAGATTGGCCGGCGAGATCGGGTAGCCCGCGGCAATGAGTTCGCGGGCCACGCCGATGGGGTAGTCGCTCCAGTGTTTGGCCGGCTCCAGATGGGGCAGATCGGCAACCGCCCACTCCCGCATTTCGCGGCGATCCTCGGACCAGATGCGGAGTTTGCCGTCGGTCGAAGGCGCCGCGGCGACAGAGGTCGCGAGCTCGAGCGCCACGGGAAGAACGAACCCGAGCGTGTAATCCGTATGTTCGCCAATCAGGTTCACGCGCCCCGGCGCGCGGAAGATGCGAAGGCCCTCGACCGAGCCGTATAGTTTCCTGAAGTCTTCAATCATGGGTGAGCAAGATACGCCGTAGCGAGGAGAGGGCCACGCCGACGGGCCTCGGGAATCGGTTTCGGATCACTGAGTCTATCATCATATGAAGCGGGCCTTCTACTACTTAAGTCGGGCCCGACAACTGTTTATGCCGCGAATTCCGTTCGACCAACTGGCAGCCACACTGGCCGCCGCACTTGTCAAACTCGGCTTCAATGACGAGCGTGCCGTCCTCTGCGCGCGCCTGTTTGCCGAGACCACGCGCGATGGGGTCTATTCGCACGGGGTCAATCGATTCCCGCGCTTCGCGCGGATGATCGGCAACGGGAGCGTCGAGGTTGGGGCGCGGCCGCGGCTGGTGAACCGGCACGGGGCGCTGGAGCGTTGGGACGGCGGCCGCGGCGCCGGGAACCTGAACGCGTGGGAGAGCATGAATCGGGCGATGGCGATCGCGCGCGAGCACGGGTTGGGAGCGGTGGCGCTGGCCAATACCAATCATTGGATGCGCGGCGGCAGCTACGGATGGCAGGCGGCGGAGGCGGGAATGATGGGCGTCTGCTGGACCAATACCCTGCCGAATCTGCCGCCGTGGGGAGCCACGGAACCGCGCGTGGGAAACAATCCGCTGGTCTTGGGGATTCCACGCGGCGACCGTCCGGTAGTGCTGGACATGGCGATGTCGCAGTTTTCGTATGGCGCGCTGGCATCCTACCGGCAACGAGGCGAGGCGCTGCCGGTGGATGGCGGCTTCGACGCCGTGGGGCAATTGACGCGCGACCCGGCGGCGATCGAGGCGTCGGGGCGTCCGCTGCCGATCGGATATTGGAAAGGGTCGGGGCTGGCGCTGGTGCTCGACATGATGGCGTCGATGCTTTCGGGCGGCCTGGCGACTCACCAGATCCCGGCGGACCCGGAGCGCGAGACTGGAGTGTCGCAGTTCTTTCTGGCGATGGACCCGGGGCCGTTCGGTGGAGGCCGGGCGATTGCGGATGCGATCGTCGGGTCGCTGGGCGTTCGCTATCCGGGAGAGCGGACGCTGGCGTTGCGCGCGGAGAATTTGAAGTTGGGAGTACCGGTGGAGGACGAGGTGTGGGCGCGGATCGTGGCGATGGTGTAGGCTGGTGCCAACAAAAAACCGGTCCGCCGGATCAACTTGATCCGTCGCGTGTTCCTCTAAGATATTAATCCTAAATCACTTAGTAGTATTGGCGACGGATCGAGTTGATCCGTCGCCGTAGCCGACGCAAAACAGCCGTGGCATCGCGACTACTGAAGGTGCGCGAAAGGGGGCTCTCGGCCGGGACGAATGAGCTGCTACGGCTCTTTCCGATCCTGCGCGCGGCCTTTCCACATGCCGCCGGAGCCACGCCAATACTGGACGGCCGAGTGAACGGTCGCCCAGGCATAGAAGGCAGCGATCAAGGGCAGCGCCGGCGCCCACAGCGGATTCCGCCGATAGAAGCGCAGGGCAGGGAAGTAGCTGATGGACATCAGCAGCCAGGCTATGGCTCCGAGGATTGCGGCGGGGCGAGGCGCCAGGAAGAGCAGTGCGGGCGGAAGAAAGTATGTGATGGCGAGCGCGGCCAGCGTCGCCGCAAGGAGCCATACGGAATGGCGGAGCTGAGTGAAGGCGGTGCGCGCGATCATGCGCTCGATCTCGGCAAAGGTCGCGTAGGCGCGCAGGCTGCGGGTTCCGTCGCTCAATCCGAGCCAGATCGACCCGCCGGTCCGCTTGACGGAGCGCGCGAGAGCGCAATCGTCGATGAGCTCGCCGCGGATGGCCGCGATGCCGCCGATGCGGTCGAGCGCATCCCGGCGGATCAGCATACAGCCTCCGGCGGCGCCGGCGGTGGCGCGGCGAGGGTCGCGGACCCAGGCGGGAGGGTAGAGGGCCAGGAAGAAATAGACGAACGCCGGGACGAGGGCCTTCTCGGCAAACGTGGCGCATCGCAGGGTGGCCATATTGGAGACGAGGTCGCGGCCTTCGGCTGCGGCGCGCGCGGCCAATGACGAGATGCTTCCCGGGCCGTGCTCGATATCGGCATCGGTCAGCAGCAGGTACTCGGGATTGAGCGCGGCGGCGTGGCGGACGCCCTGGTGGACGGCCCAGAGTTTGCCGGTCCAGCCGCCGGGAAGCGGCTCGCCGCCGACGACGGTCAATCTGGCGGCGGGAGCGGCGGCGCGCGCCTCCTGCGAGGTGCCGTCGCTGCTGGCATCGTCGACGACCATGATGTGCTGAACCGGATCGGCCAGGGACGCGACGGCGCGGGCAATCGAATCGGCTTCATTGCGCGCGGGAATGACGGCGACGATGCGCGGCGCCACCGGCGGAGCGGCGGCATCGGAGCGTCCGAGGAATTCCAGCCAATAGCCGCCGCGCAGAAAAAGCAGGTACAGCCAGATGCCGACAGCCACCGCTCCGGCGACGAGGGCGGTCATTGCGAATCGGTGTTGAGGCGGGCGATCACCTGCATCATGTCGCGATGGGCCAGCACGGCCTCGGGATCGCGCTGCATGACCTCGAAGTAGCGGCGGGCGAAGCCGTCCCCTTCTTCGTTGGGTGTGAGCAACTGGCGAGCTTCGGCGATGAGCCGGGCCGCGGTGGCGCCGTCTGGCGGGTCTTTGGGGGTGTTGGCCTCGTCGACCAGCACGATGAACTGAGAGAGCTCGCGCAGCCAGGCGAACCAGGGGTCGTTCATCACCAGATGGAAATACTGGCCGGTGGAGGTGATGCGCGCGACGTCGCGTTCGTAGACGGCCCGTTCTCCCTCCAGGAGGCTTTTGTGAAGTTTGAGAAGGCCGGCGCTGAGGCCGGCGAGGCGCTGCGAAGCGGGATCGGGCATCTGCGTCCATCGTATCCTGAATGGAGATGAGCTTTCTGGACAACCTGGAAAACAATCTGAAGAGCCTGGAATCGTCGCAGGAGGGGAAAGAAGCGGCCGAGCGTCAGGCGCGCGCGCGCGAACAGCAGCGCGCGGAAGCTCAAACCATCGCGCCGTGGGCGGAGAAGCTGAAGAATTCGCCCTTTACCGCGGAGGTGCTCAAGCAGGCGTCGCGGGTGGGCTTTTCCATGCGTGTGAAAGTGCATATTGCCTGGCTGGGGACGACCCTGCGGCTGGAGGCGCGCGAACGGCGTCTGGAGCTGCGTCCGACGCCGCAGGGGATTGTCGCCGCGTATCTTGAAGGGCAGCAGGAAACGCGCGTCGAACCGGTGGATCTGGACGGGAATGCCGAGGAACTCGTGCGCGGGTGGCTGGGGTAGGACCGGCCGCGCGCCCGGTCCGGATTGCGGCTGGAATGAATTTGCAGATGCCGGGCCGGCGGACTGGCAGTCCGCCGCAGGCCGCCAGCCTGCCCTACAAGATTGACATCATCTGGCATCATCGGAGGATGGCGACAACGCAATTCGATCCAGGCCTGACGCAGCAGTTCATTTCGCCCGTACGGCGGATGATCAATAAAGACGGAACCTTCAATGTGCATCGCCGCGGCGCGACGTGGCGCGATTACAATCCCTACCTGCACCTCATTAACCTGAGCTGGCCGAGCTTCCTGCTGGTTGAGGTAGTGGGCTACACGGTAATCAACACAATTTTCGCGATCATTTATTTCCTGCTGGGCCGCGGACAATTGCAGGGCGCCGACGCGCCAACGGAATGGGGCCGGTTTTTCAACGATTTTTTCTTCAGCGCGCATACCCTGAGCACCGTGGGCTACGGGAACATTTCGCCCAATAGCCCAGCGTCGAACGCGGTGGCGGTGGTGGAGGCGCTGGTGGGCGTAATGGGATTTGCGGTCGCGACGGGGCTGCTGTTTGGCCGCGTGTCGAGGCCGTCGGCCCGGATCGGCTTCAGCGGCAGGATGGTCGTGGCCCCGTACCAGGAAGGCACCGCCCTCGAATTGCGAGTGGTGAATCGCCGGCGCAACGATCTGGTGGATATCACCGCCCGCATGATGCTGATGACGGTGGAGACGCAGGACGGAAAGCCGCTGCGCACGTATAAGCTGCTGAAGCTGGAACGGCCGCAGGTGATGTTTTTGCCGCTGACGTGGACGCTGGTGCATCCGATCGATGCGGAAAGCCCGCTGGCCGGCCTCAATACGGAGGATCTGCGGCGGCAGCAGGCGGAGGTGATGATTCTGCTTCAGGCGTACGACGACACTTTCAGTCAGACGGTGATCGCGCGGCAATCGTACCGGTTCGACGAAATCGAGTGGAATCGCAAATTCGAGCCGGCATTTTTCGTCGATGACGGCGGAGATCTGGTCCTGGAGTTGAAAAAGCTCGGCGACCTGGCTTGAATCCAAAAGGGGCGGCAGGCCGTACTGTAGGTGTATGGCGAACGTCTTCCTCACCGGGGCCAGCGGATTCGTCGGCCGGAATCTGGCGGCGAAATTGATCGGCCGCGGCCACTCGGTGCGCGGCCTGGTTCGGCCAGGATCGGAGGGCCGGCTGCCGAAAGGCTGCCGTCCGGTGATCGGCGACCCGCTCGACCCCGCGACGTACGCATCGCGGGTTGCGCCCGCCGATATCTTCGTGCAACTGGTCGGCGTGACGCATCCGAGTCCGGCGAAGGCGGCGGAGTTTCGCGCCATCGACCTCGTAGCGGGAATGGCCGCGGTGGAGGCGGCGGTTTCGGCGGGCGTCCGGCATTTCGTTTATGTGAGCGTGGCGCAGCCGGCTCCGATCATGAAGGAATATATCGCGGTGCGCCATGAGGTGGAGGAGAAACTGCGGCGCTCGGGACTCAACGCCACGGTTTTGCGGCCGTGGTACGTGCTGGGACCGGGACGGCGCTGGCCTCTGCTGCTGCTGCCGATGTACTGGTTGATGGGCGCGATTCCTTCGACCCGCGATTCCGCGCGCCGGCTCGGGCTGGTCACGCTGGCGCAGATGATCGACGCGATGGCGCGGGCGGTGGAAGACCCGCCGGAGGGAGTGCGCGTGTGGGAAGTGCCGGAAATTCGGCGATTCGGAAGAGCTACGGATCGAAGTGGCGATCCACGTAAATCCACACTACGCGCGCCAGGCGCGTCACCGGGAGCACCAGCGGCACGTAGGCCACAAACGCGCACACCATCACCAGATTGAAGGACAGTTTGGAGATCCGCCAGATGGCGATGGAAATCATCAATGCCGGCGGGATGGAAATCAGGTAGCTGATGTACATCGCGCCCATGAAATAACCCGGCTCGCGTTCAAATTTCAGGTTGCACGAAGGACACCGCTCGTTCATCGAGGCGATTCCGCGCCACATCGATCCGCGGAAGATCCGGCCGTCCCGGCAGCGGGGACAGCGCTGACGCCAAATTGCTTTCACGAGGTCCATGCCGCATACCAGAATAGCGCTGGTTCCGGCCGGGCCAGCCGGTACAATCGTTCGCGAAACGGATAGCGGCCGATTCCCACTACTCCAATAAGGGTCCATCCAGACGAGCGAGCGGAACCGCACGGCTTTCCCCGCGGAACCGCTGAAAGTGACGGGAGGTATCGATATGCCACAAGAGTACAGCGATTTCGCGAAAGCGAATCTCGACCGGGATGATGAAGGAAGAGTGCGCGGCGCGCTTCACGTGGAGCAGCCGTACCTGTCGACGGCGGCGACGCCTCAACTGGCGGCGCAGGAATACCTGAAGAAATTCGCGGAAGCCCTGGAGATCCGGGAATCGGAGCTGCGGTCCCTGGGATTGAGCCCGGAGGCCGCGCCCACGGATGAGGGAACGGAATACCGGCTTTGGTCGGAAAAAAACCAATTCGGCACCACGACGGTGACCTACGCGCAAACACATTTCGGCCTGCCGGTCTGGGAGGCCGGGCTGGCGGTGCAGATGCACACCAATCCCTTCCGGGTCTACGCGGCGCGGTTGACGGGGCACACGGAAGTGAACGCGAAGAAGCCCGGCGAACGGGCGGTGCGGGCGGCGGCAACCGTGAGCGAGGAAACGCTGGCGCGGTGTCTGGGGCTACGGGAAAAAGAGGAAGAATTCGACCGGGAATCGCTGAAGATCGAGCGCCGGAAGCTGTTCGTGTACCGCTACCAGGCCCGGCAGCGTGTGCGCGAGGGGGAAGACCTGCTGACGGGGCACGGGGAGCAGCATGAGATGGCGCTGCACAGTCATCATTATCCAAATCCCCCGCTGCCGGAGCCGCCGGGCGCGATCGAAGAAGGGCGGCATTACGTCGTAACGGCGGTGTACTTCGCGCTGGGCGTGCGCGGCATTCCGAACCTGCGATGGGTGGCGCTGGTGGAGGCGGAGACGCTGGCGGTGCTGATGCTGCGGGCGTTCGTGGCGAGCGTAGACGGGCTGGTATTCCCGCACGATCCGATCACGCTGGCGGGCGGTCCGGCGACCAATGCCGGCAACGCCGCGCTAAATCCGCTGCGCAGCGCGGTGCTGCTGAAGAAGCTGGATCCTCCGTCGGGCGGGAACTACGCGCTGGCCGGCGACATCGTGCAGCTCAAGGATGTGGAGGCGCCGCCGGTGGCGGCCCCGCTGGAGCCGGTGGGCACGGACTTCGATTTCAACGCGCGCTCCGACAATTTCGCGGCGGTCAACGCGTACTATCATGCGGACGGGTTCTTCCGCCTGGTGGAGGATTTCGGGTTCGATCTCAACGTGTATTTCGGGGGCACGCTGTTCCCGACGGTGGTGGACCATCGCGGCATGGGCATCACCATCAACGCCCACTGCCTGGGCAACGGAGCGTTCGGGATTCTGCAGACGACTTTCGCGTTGGCCGACCTGACGAACCTGGCGCAGCCGCTGGGCATCGCCTGCGACCAGCGGGTGGTGCTGCACGAACTGGCGGGCCACGGAACCTTGTACAACCACGTGAACGGCCCGAATTTCGGGTTCGCGCACAGTGCCGGCGACAGCGTAGGCGCGGTGCTGAACGATGCGCACTCGCAGGCCCCGGACCGTTTCATGTCGTTCCCGTGGCTGAATTCCGTGGTGAACCGGCGGCAGGACCGGACGCCGGCCGCGGGTTGGGGCTGGAGCGGCGCGATCGCGCTGAACCCGTTTTCGGGGCTCGACCCCGGGGGGTACAACAACGAGCAGATCCTGTGCACCACGCATTTCCGGATTTACCGTTCGATCGGCG
>Ga0335073_10003770_pt1 | contig 21181 bp, 21 predicted proteins | sample Lox_Sample_22_FD_207093 | JGI IMG/M metagenome (GOLD analysis project Ga0335073, IMG submission 207093) | Soil microbial communities from Loxahatchee National Wildlife Refuge, Florida, United States - Lox_Sample_2.2 | ecosystem: Environmental > Terrestrial > Soil > Wetlands | place: USA...
TCGAGTCACGAACCCCCCACGGGCTGTCGCCGAGAACCTGCAGCGGTTCGTCGTGGCTGGTGCCCCACACCTGGGTGGCGAACGGCGCTCCGGGAACCACCAGCACGCGGCCCGGGGTCGGTCTCCCGGTGTTGTGTTCTGATAGCCAGTCGGCGGCGTCATGCCAATACCGCGGTATCGCGCTGAACGTTCCGGGCGGGGTGATCCGACCCGTCCAGGCCAGCGAGGTGCCGGCCATCAGGGCGGTCAAGATGACGATCGCGACCGCGATACGCTTGTCGCGCTCCGGGTGAGCGAACGCGTGGATCCACTCGGCTCTCGGCGCGGTTCCCGGGAGCGGGATCCGGCCCAGCACCTGAGCCAGGCCCAGCACGATGGGGATCCGGATCACCGACTCCAGCTTGTGCACGTTGCGCAGCGGCGCTCCGGCGGCGTCCAGGAAAGCCTGCACGTGATGCGCCAGCGGAGAGCCCAGCCCGCCGCTGTATCCGGCGGCCAGCAGTACCACCCCGACCAGCAGCATCGTCACCAGCCGTCCCCGCGCCGGTACGTCTGGCATCGCGAGCCCGGCCAATCCGGCGCCCGCCACCAGGCAGGTGGCCAGGATGGCGACCGATCCGGTGACCAGCGGGGCACCCGCGGTCGCGTCGGGCGCCACGAACGGGGTCCAGCTGTCGGTGCCGCGCAGCACTTCGACCAGCGACGACCATTGCGTCGTCACCCGCGACGATTCGATGAAATCCAGAAAAGGCGGGCTGATCCGGGCCATCAGGATCAGCGCCACCAGCCACCACATCATCGCCAACGCCAGCGAAAGCAGCCACCACGCGGTGTAGCGCCACCACCGGCGGTTGGGCCGGTGACAGGCCCACCAGATCACCGCGGGCAGGCAGCCGGCCAATGTCGCGATCGCGTTGACCGCTCCCATCAGCGCCACGGCCACCCCGGCCTGCCCGGCGAGCCGGCGCAGTGACCGGTCGGCTCGGTGGGTATGGCCGCGCAGCGCTGCAATCGTGGGCAGCAGCACCCACGGCGCCAGCATCATCGGCAAGGTTTCCGACGAGATCGACCCCAACGTGGTCAATACCCGGGGCGAGAGCGCGAACGCCGTCGCCGCGATCACGCGCGATGCCGGGCTGCCGATACCGAGCGCCTCAGCGACCCGCAGCAACCCCCAGAAACCGACGGTCAGCAGCAACGCCCACCACAGCCGTTGGGTCACCCAGCCGGGCAGCCCCAACAGGTGACCGGCCAAAAAGAATGTCCCATGCGGAAACAGGTAGCCGTACGCCTGGTTCTGCGCCTGCCCGAACGGCAGTTCGCTGTTCCACAAGTTGGTCGCCCGGGCCAGGAAGCGCAGCGGGTTGGCGGTCAGGTCGAGCTTGGTGTCGGGCGAAATCCGCCCGGGCGACGCGGCGAAGCTCAACGTCAGCGCGACCGCCGCGACCATCCACAACCAGCGTCGCGACAGGGACGGCATGACCTCAGCGGGGCCCGGTTCGGCCCGACTGGTCCCATGATTGCCCGGCTCCTCAACGGGCCGTTCCCCGGCCCGCATCGTCACCCGGCGGCGGCTAGCTGCGGTTGCCGTACTCAACCCGGTTGAGCACCGACGACTGCGGGTCGCCTCCGGGAAGCGGTGGTTTGGTGTCCTGCTGCACCATCAACGTGATCCCGAAGATCGCCGCTGCGCCCAGCAGCAGACCGACCACGACGCTGGCGGCGGCGGGCGCAACGAAGCGATTCATCGCTGCCCAACCTAGCAGAGCAGAAGGTCGCGGCCGCTAGCCGCAAGCAGGTCGGGCCATGACAGCATGGCCTGATGGGTTTCCCGCGCGTTCTGGCCCTGTTCGCCGCCGTCACGGCGCTGATGGTGGGGTGTGGCCACACCTCCGAACGGCCCAAGTCCGCACCGGCCAGCTCGTCGCCGGCCAAGGCGATCCCGCCTGCCAAGCCGGCGTGCGGTGACCCCGCGGCGATGCTGGCCGCGATGTCCACCCGCGACAAGCTGGCTCAGCTGTTGATGGTCGGGGTGCGCAACGGCGACGACGCCAAAGCCGTCGTGACCGACCACCACGTCGGCGGCATCTTCATCGGCAGTTGGACTGACCTGTCTATGTTGTCGAACGGCATGGTCAAGACCTTGAGTGCGAGCACGGCACTGCCGGTGGCGATCAGCGTCGACGAGGAGGGTGGCCGGGTGGCGCGGCTGTCCTCGCTGATCGGACCGGCGCCGTCGGCGCGGGTCCTGGCCCAGACGCACACCGCCGACGAGGTCTACGGCATCGCGCTTGACCGTGGTCACAAGATGCGTGGACTGGGCATCACCATCGATTTCGCCCCGGTGGTCGACGTCACCGACGCTCCCGACGGCGTGATCGGCGACCGGTCGTTCAGCGCGGATCCGGCCGTGGTCACCGCGTACGCCGGTGCATATGCGCGGGGTCTGCGTGATGCCGGACTGCTGCCGGTGCTCAAGCACTTTCCCGGCCACGGGCACGGGTCCGGCGACTCGCACACCGGCGAAGTGACCACGCCGCCGCTCGAGGCGTTGCAGAACACCGATCTGGTGCCTTACCGGAACCTGGTGTCCGCCTCGCCGGTCGGCGTGATGATCGGGCATCTGCTGGTGCCCGGCCTGACCGGCGATCAACCGGCCAGCCTCAGCAAGGCCGCCATCCAGTTGTTGCGCACCGGAACCGGGTACAACGCCCCGGCCTTCGACGGCCCGGTGTTCAGCGACGACCTGTCCAGCATGGCCGCGATCAACCAGCGCTACGGCGTGCCGGAAGCGGTTCTGCGCGCCCTGCAGGCCGGCACCGACGTCGCGCTGTGGGTCACCACCGACGAGGTGCCCGCCGTGCTGGATCGTCTGGAGAAGGCGTTGGCCGCAGGGGAGTTGACGATGCCCGCGGTTGATGCCTCGGTGCTGCGGGTGGCGAAGGTGAAAGGCCCGAAACCGGACTGCGGGCCGTAAACGCGGCGGCGCGTATACGCATTGCTTACCCTGAAGGCAGGCAATTTCGCGAGTGCCGTGGCCAGAAGGGGACAGCATGGCAGGTGGTACCAAGCGGTTACCCCGTGCTGTGCGCGAACAGCAGATGCTGGATGCCGCTGTCGAGATGTTCTCCATCAACGGCTACCACGAGACGTCGATGGATGTGATCGCGGCCAAGGCGGAGATCTCCAAGCCGATGCTGTACCTGTATTACGGCTCCAAGGAGGAATTGTTCGGCGCCTGCCTGGACCGCGAGATGACCCGATTCATCGACGGTGTGCGCGAGGACATCAATCTCGAGCAGAGCCCAAAAGACCTGCTGCGCAACGCCATCTTGGCGTTCATGCGCTACATCGACGAAAACCGCGCGTCGTGGCTGGTGATGTACACCCAGGCCACCAGCTCGCAGGCGTTCGCCCACACCGTGCGCGAGGGGCGTGAGCGGATCATCGCCCTGGTCGCCCGGCTGCTGCAGTCGGGTACCCGAAATCCCGGACCAGACGCTGATTTCGAGATGATGGCCGTCGCGCTGGTGGGGGCCGGCGAGGCGATCGCCACCCGGCTCAGTACCGGCGATACCGACGTCGACGAAGCGGCCGAGTTGATGATCAACCTGTTCTGGCGTGGCCTCAAGGGCGTGCCGTCCGATCGGGACGCGGCCGAAACCGCCGCTGGGCCGGGCTAGCCGCAGATAGGCCGATCCACGCCGTGAACCGCCGCAACGTCGACTTCCTGTGCGGTTTGGTGATTGTCGGGCTGCTGGCCGGGGTTGCCGGATTGGCGACGACGCTGTCGCTGCGCTTCATTGAACATCTCACCTACCACTACACTTTCGGTTCGCTGCTGGAGGGGGTTACCGGCAGCCGTCCGGTTCGTCGAGCCGTGGGGCCGATGATCGGTGCAGCGCTGGCTGGGCTGGGCTGGTGGGCATTGCGAACCAGAACCAAGATCCCGCCGCTGTCTGACGCCATCGCCCGCGGCGAGCGGATACGCCTGCTGCCCTTCAGCGTCGACGCGGCACTGCAGGTGCTGATCGTTGGCTCCGGTGCATCGCTGGGTCGGGAGGCTGCTCCACGACAACTCGCAGCGGCGCTGGGCGATTTCGCGACTGGATGGCTGAAACGGCTGTCGGTTCGGGACCGTGAGATCCTGCTCGCGTGTGCGGCCGGCGCCGGCCTCGGTGCGGTGTATGCGGTGCCACTCGGTGGTGCGCTGTTCACACTGCGCATCGTTATGAAGACCTGGCACCCTCGAGCGGTGGGTGCGGCCTTGATCACCTCGAGCTTGGCGGTCTCGATTTCCTCGTATGTCACCCACGATCAGCCGATTCTTGTCTGGCCCAACTTGCGCTTGCCCTACCTGCTGATCGGCTATGCGCTGGTGCTGGCACCGCTGACTTTTGTGGTGGGATTCGCGTTCAATCGCCTGATGGCAGCCGCACAGCGAGCCGCGCTGGGCCGATCCTGGCTGCTGATACCGGCGATGGCCGGCGCGGGGCTGTTGATCGGTGTCGGCTCGCACTGGTGGGCCGAACTGCCGGGTAACGGAAAATCGATCCTGAGCGCGACCCTGGCCAGCGGGATGACGCTGACGACGGCGGCGGCCGTCTTGGTTCTGAAACCCGTTCTGACGGCGGTGTTTTTGCGCGCCGGCGCGACGGGCGGCATGCTCACCCCCGCGTTGGCAACCGGCGCCGCAGCCGGGACGCTGTTCGTACTGATCATTAACGCGGCGGCAGGAACCCACTTCCATATTCCGGCAATTTCGTTGGCCGGCGCAGCAGGCGTCCTCGCGATCACTCAAGGTACGCCGTTTTGGGCCGCGATCTTCGTGTGGGAACTCGCCCGCCCGCCGCTCTGGCTGTTACTGGTTTTTCTGACTACTGCCCTCGGCGCGTACGGGATTCGGCGACTTGTCGATCGCGATCCCGGCTAGTGCCTCCGCAGCGTGCCGGTCAGATGTGGATACCCTTTGGCGAGATTCCGCAGGCTGATATCCCAGCCGTCCTGGACCTGATCGACGTAGAGTCCCGCGCTGGCGGGCAGCACCACCGGCTTGCCGAACCGCACCGAATACGTGACGGCGTCGGGGAGTCCGGCTTCTAGATTCGCCAATACTGCTGCGGCGCTGAACATTCCGTGTGCGATGACGGTCGGGAAGCCGAACAACTTGGCCCCGATGGGGTTGGTATGGATCGGGTTGTGATCGCCACCGACGGCGGCGTAGCGGCGAATTTGGCCCGGCGTGATTCGCAGGATGGCCTTCGGCGGTGGCGGCTTGGGCTGTTTCTGCGGCGGTGGCTTGGGTTCGTCGGACAAGCTGGTGCGTTGTTGATGCAGGAAGGTCGTCACCTGATGCCACGCCAGGTCGTTGCCGACGCTGACGTCGGTCACCAGGTCGACCAGTAGGCCCTTACGGTGTTCACGCAGGTTCTCGGCGTGTACCGCGATGTTCACCGTGTCGGTCACCTTGATCGGCCTGTGTTGCGTGATGTGGTTCTCGGTGTGGACGGATCCCATTGCGGCGAAGGGGAAGTCGAATCCGGTCACCAGTGACATCATCGTCGGAAACGTCAACGCGAACGGATAGGTCAACGGCACGGTGTCGCCGTACCGCAGTCCGGTGACTGCGGCGTATTCGGCTACGTTCCCGCGGTCGATGGGCACGTCCTCGACCGTCAGCGTCCTGCTGGGCAGGTGGTCGTTGCGTGGCACGAACGGCAACGCTCCGGCCGCAGCGCGCAGCAGGTTTTTAAGGCCGCTTGGTTGGGTCACTGGATCACCTAGGCACCCAGCATAGCCTGGCCGCAGACACGGATGACGTTGCCCGTCACAGCGTTTGATGCGGGGCTGGCGAAGTAGGCGATGGTCTCGGCGACGTCCACCGGTTGTCCGCCCTGGAAAAGTGAGTTCATCCGGCGACCCACTTCGCGGGTGGCCAGCGGGATGGCCGCGGTCATCTGGGTTTCGATGAATCCCGGTGCGACAGCGTTGATCGTGATGCCCTTCTCGGCGAGCTCCGGTGCCAGTGCCTGAGTGAGGCCGATCATGCCCGCCTTGGTGGTGGCGTAGTTGGTTTGCCCGCGGTTGCCCGCGATACCGGCCATCGACGACAGCCCGATCACCCGACCACCGTCGCCGATGCTGCCGTTGCCCACTAGCCCCTGGGTAAGTTGTTGCGGCGCAAGCAGGTTGACCGAAAGAACGGCGTTCCAGCGGGCGTCATCCATGTTGGCCAACAGCTTGTCACGGGTGATCCCGGCGTTGTTGACCAGAATGTCGGCCCGTCCGTCGTAATGCTGGCGCAGGTGCTCGGTGATCCGGTCGACGGCGTCGTCTGCGGTGACGTCGAGGGTCAGGGCCGTCCCACCGATGCGGGTGGCGGTCTCTGCCAGTGCTTCGGCAGCAGCGTCGACGTCGATCGCGATGACCCGGGCCCCGTCACGGGCGAATACCTCGGCGATCGTGGCGCCTATGCCCCGTGCGGCGCCGGTCACGATGCCCACCTTGCCGTCCAGCGGCCGGTCCCAGTCGGCCGGCGGGGTGGAGTCGGCGGCGCCGATATAGAAAACCTGCCCGTCCACATAGGCGGATTTGGCCGACAGGAGGAACCGCAGGGTCGATTCCAGGCCAGTGGCGGCAGGTTTGGCGTCGGGTGAAAGGTAGACCAGCGCCGCGGTGGCGCCCTTTTGCAGTTCCTTGGCCAGCGAGCGGGTGAAGCCTTCCAGCGCGCGCTGCGCGATCCGCTCGTCGGTGCTCCTGGCGTGGTCAGGGGTGGTGCCCACCACGACGACGCGACCGGAGTGGCCGATGTTGCGCAGCAGCGGAGTGAAGAAGTCATGCAGCGCCGTCAACCCGCGCGGCGCGGTGATGCCGGTGGCGTCGAAAACCAGCCCGCCGAACGAATCGGCCCAGCGGCCACCGAGGTTGGCGCCCACCACGTCGTAGTCCTTGTCCAGCGCCGCGCGCAGTGGTTCGACAACCCGGCCGTCACCGCCGATCAGCAGTGACCCGGCCAGCGGCGGATCGCCGACCCGGTAACGCCGCAGTTTCTCGGGCTGTGGAACGCCCAGTTGCTTAGCGAGAAACGAGCCGGGCCCGGAGTTGACGACTTGGGACAATAGATCAGGTGAAACCTTCGGGGCCACTGGGCTGCCTTCCATATCGAGCGTGTCTGCCGACTACCGTATCGGGAGCGAACTTACTCTAGAGTAAGAACAGTAGGTAGTATGGGTCCTGGGTACTTATCGCGGATAACCCCTAGCCGACGGAGATAAGCGTGACTTCTGAAAGTTCATTGCGCCGCGTCGCGGTGCTCGGTGGCAATCGAATCCCGTTCGCGCGCTCGGACCGTGCCTACGCCGAGGCGTCCAACCAGGACATGTTCACCGCCGCCCTGGGCGGGCTGGTCGACCGGTTCGGTCTTGGGGGTGAGCGCCTGGGCGCGGTGATCGGCGGCGCGGTGCTCAAGCACAGCCGCGACTTCAACCTGATGCGCGAATGTGTGCTCGGCTCCGCCCTGTCGTCCTACACGCCGGCGTTCGACCTGCAACAGGCCTGTTGCACCGGGTTGCAGGCCGCGGTCGCGGCCGCCGACGGCATCGCCGCCGGCCGCTACGAGGTCGCCGCCGCCGGTGGGGTGGACACCACCTCCGATGCGCCAATTGGCTTGGGCGACAACCTGCGCCGCACGCTGCTGGGACTGCGTCGGTCTAAGTCCAACCTCGAGCGGCTCAAACTGGTCGGCAAGCTTCCGGCCAGCCTCGGGGTGGAGATCCCGGTGAACAGCGAGCCGCGCACCGGGCTGTCGATGGGCGAACACCAGGCCATCACCACCAAGCAGATGGGCATCAAGCGCGTCGACCAGGACGAGCTGGCCGCGGCCAGCCACCGCAACATGGCCGCCGCGTACGACCGTGGCTTCTTCGACGACCTCGTCACGCCGTTCCTGGGCTTGTACCGCGACGACAACCTGCGGCCGGACGCGTCGGTGGAGAAGCTGGCCAAGCTCAAGCCGGTGTTCGGGGTGAAGTCCGGTGACGCCACCATGACCGCCGGCAACTCGACCCCGCTGACCGACGGTGCCTCGGTGGCATTGCTGGCCAGCGAAGATTGGGCCGCCGAGCACTCGCTGACGCCGCTGGCCTACTTCGTCGACGCCGAGACGGCAGCGGTGGACTACGTCAACGGCACCGATGGCCTGCTGATGGCGCCGACGTATGCGGTGCCGCGCCTGCTGGCGCGTAACGGGCTGAGCCTGCAGGACTTCGACTTCTACGAAATCCATGAGGCGTTCGCCTCGGTGGTGCTGGCGCACCTGCAGGCCTGGGAGTCCGAGGAGTACTGCAAAGAGCGCCTGGGCTTGGACGCCGCGCTCGGGTCCATCGACCGGTCCAAGCTCAACGTCAACGGGTCCTCGCTGGCGGCCGGTCACCCGTTCGCCGCCACCGGCGGTCGGATCCTCGCGCAGTTGGCGAAGCAACTGTCGGAAGCGAAGGCCAAGCAGGGCAAACCGGTGCGCGGGCTGATCTCGATTTGCGCCGCGGGCGGCCAAGGCGTCGCCGCCATTCTGGAAGCCTGACGGGCGCCGTTTAGCTGCGGCGCCGGCCGGGTATCCGGGGCCTTGGATAGCTCCGTGTTGTCGTCCGACCCCCCGACCCGATGGCAGCGCGGGGCGTCCTTGAATCGGCCGTTGGCCTGTTCCCAGGCGTCGGTCGAGGGGGGCCGCCGATGGAATGAGGGGATCCCGCGGCGGCCCCTTCTCTCTTCACCCGAACGCAAAATCCCCCGTCTTAGGCGGGGGATTTGCTGTCAGTTTCCCGGGTCAGAACGCTGCTTCGTCGAGCTCCATAACCTCGTTGTCGAGGGTGTCCAACACCGCGCGGGTGCTGGTCAGCAGCGGCAGGAAGTTCTTCGCAAAGAACGACGCGACCGCGATCTTGCCCTCGTAGAAGGCCCGGTCGGTGTCGCTCACGCCCGCGTCCAGCGCCTCCAGGGCCACCGCGGCCTGACGCTGCAGCAACCAGCCGATGACCAGGTCGCCGACGCTCATCAGGAAGCGCACCGAACCCAGCCCCACCTTGTAGATGCTGGAAATGTCGTCCTGCGCGGCCATCAGGTAGCCGGTCAGCGTCGCGGCCATCGCCTGCACGTCGGCCAGGGCGGTGGACAGCAGGGCCCGCTCCGCTTTCAGCCGGCCGTTGCCGGACTCGTTCTTGATGAACTCCTCGATCTGCCCCGACACGTGGGCCAGCGCCACACCCTTGTCGCGGACGATCTTCCGGAAGAAGAAGTCCTGCGCCTGGATAGCCGTGGTGCCCTCGTAGAGGGAGTCGATCTTGGCGTCGCGGATGTACTGCTCGATCGGGTAGTCCTGCAGGAAGCCGGACCCACCGAAGGTCTGCAGGCTCTCGGTGAGCTTGGCGTAGGCCTGCTCAGAGCCGACACCCTTGACCACCGGCAGCATCAGGTCGTTGACCTTGACCGCCAGGTCGGCGTCCACGCCGTGCAGTGCCTTGGCGACCGCTGCGTCCTGGTAGGTCGCGGTGTAGAGGTACAGCGCCCGCAGGCCCTCGGCGTAGGCCTTTTGGGTCATCAGGCTGCGACGCACGTCCGGGTGATGCGTAATGGTCACCCGCGGCGCGGTCTTGTCGGTCATCTGGGTCAGGTCGGCACCCTGCACGCGCTCCTTGGCGTAGGCCAGGGCGTTGAGGTAGCCGGTGGACAGCGTCGCGATGGCCTTGGTGCCGACCAGCATGCGGGCGTTCTCGATGACCTCGAACATCTGCGCGATGCCGTTGTGCACCTCGCCGACCAGCCAGCCCTTGGCCGGAACGCCGTGCTGACCGAAGGTCAGTTCACAGGTGGCGGAGACCTTCAGACCCATCTTGTGCTCGACGTTGGTGACGAAGACGCCGTTGCGCTCGCCCAGCTCGCCGGTCTCGAAGTCAAACAAGAACTTCGGCACGAAGAACAACGACAGACCCTTGGTGCCCGGACCGGCGCCTTCGGGGCGGGCCAGCACCAGGTGGAAGATGTTCTCGAACATGTCGTCGGAGTCGCCGGACGTGATGAAGCGCTTCACGCCGTCGATGTGCCAGGAGCCGTCGTCCTGCTGGATGGCCTTGGTCCGGCCGGCGCCCACGTCCGAGCCGGCGTCCGGCTCGGTGAGCACCATGGTCGAGCCCCAGCCGCGCTCAGCAGCGATGATGGCCCACTTCTTCTGCTCTTCGGTGGCCAGGTTGTAGAAGATCTGGGCGAATCCCGCACCGCCGGCGTACATCCACACCGCCGGGTTGGCGCCGAGCAGGTGCTCGTGCAGCGCCCACAGCATCGCCTTGGGCATCGGCATGCCACCCAGCTCTTCGTCCAGACCGACCTTGTCCCAGCCGGCTTCGATCACCGCGTGCACCGACTGCTTGAAGCTGTCGGGCAGCGTGACCGAGTGCGTCTCGGGGTCGAATACCGGGGGATTGCGGTCACCCTCGACGAACGAGTCGGCGACGGGGCCTTCGGCCAGCCGGCTCATCTCGGTCAACATCTCGCGGGCGGTATCGGTGTCAAGGTCGGTGTAGTCGCCTTCGCCGAATACTTGGTCGATGCCGTACACCTCGAACAGGTTGAATACCTGGTCACGGACATTGCTCTTGTAGTGGCTCACTGGTTCCTCCTCGATGAGAACGCCACTTATGGTTGGGTACTAAGGCTAAGTTACCCACCAGTAACACCGTTAAGCTATACCCATCGGTAACCTGACGCAACCAAGTGTGAGCTAAATTTCATTGCCTAATTAACCAACTGGTTGGGTTCGTGCTGATCGAGACCATCGCATACCGCTTCACCTGCGGAGATAATGGGTAGGTGGCAATTGTGTCAACCGTCACCACGCTGCCCGAGGTGGACCTGCGCCACCCTCCTGGCCAACTGCGGGAGCGCCTGCGCGAGGCGGCCCACGAAGTGGGCTTCTTCTACCTGATCGGCCATGGCGTCTCCGCGGAGCTGACCGACCGGGTGCTGGCGGCGGCGCGACGACTGTTCGCGCTGCCGCAGGTGGCGAAGGACGCCGTCGCGATGGTGCGCAGCCCGCATTTCCGCGGTTACACCCGGCTGGGTGGGGAACTGACCGGCGGCGAAGTGGACTGGCGTGAGCAGATCGACATCGGACCCGAGCGCGCCCCCGCGGATATGGACGCTGGCCCGGGCCAGCCCGACTATCTGTGGTTGCAGGGCCCCAACCAGTGGCCGGCTGGGTTGCCGGAGCTGCCGGGGATCATCGCCGAGTGGGACGCGGCGCTGGGCGCGGTTGCCCGCAGCTTGTTGCGGCACTGGGCGGCGTCACTGGGCAGTCCGCCGGAGGTGTTCGACGCCGCCTTTGCCGAGACGCCGGCCACCCTGATCAAGGTTGTGCGCTATCCGGCGACTAGGGCCGATGGGGCCCGCTCGCAGGGCGTGGGTGCGCATCGAGACTCGGGCGTGCTCACGCTGCTGCTCGCGGAGCCGGGCAGCGAGGGGCTTCAGGTGCGACCGGGTCGCGGCGCCGCCGACTGGATCGACGTCCCCCTGCGCGATGGCGCATTCATCGTCAATATCGGCGAGCTGCTGGAGCTGGCGACCGGCGGCTATCTGCGGGCAACCGAGCACCGGGTGAACCTGCGTCATGCCGCTGATCGGATCTCGGTGCCGTACTTCTTCAACCCGCGGTTGGACGCCCAGCTCCCGACCTTGTCGTTGCCCCCGGAACTGGCAGCGCAGGCGAGCCGGCGAGCGGACCCGTCCGACCCGATCTTCTCGGTGTACGGCCGTAACGCGTGGAAGAGCCGGTTGCGGGCTCACCCCGACGTCGCCGCCGCGCACGGCTACTCGTCGAGCGAGTAGGGTCACCAATACAAAAATCCTCCTCGATGTGAATGAAGCCCGGTGAACACACCTGAGAAGCTGACACCGTCGTCGCTGCGCGAGGCATTCGGCCATTTCCCGTCCGGCGTGATCGCCATCGCGGCCGAGGTTGACGGGGTCCGAGAAGGCTTGGCGGCCAGCACTTTTGTGCCCGTGTCGCTGGATCCGCCGTTGGTGTCTTTCTGCGTTCAGAACACCTCGACGACCTGGCCGAAACTAAAGCACGTGCGCGCGCTGGGTATCAGCGTTCTGGGCGAGGCTCACGACGACGCCGCACGCGCGCTGGCTGCCAAGACGGGTGATCGGTTCGCCGGGTTGGAGACGGTATCCAACACCCGTGGCGCGGTATTCATCAAAGGCACCAGCGTCTGGCTGGAGAGCGCGATAGAGCAACTCATCCCCGCCGGAGACCACACCATTGTGGTGCTACGGGTCAGTGATGTCCAAGTCGACGCAACCGTCGCGCCAATCGTCTTTCACCGCAGCATCTTCCGCCGTCTCGGCGCTTGAGTTGTTTCGCTATGGGCGCTTGCTGAGCTCGTCTCGATAACCCTGGACGCGGCCCTCGAGTTCCGCCGCGTCCTGCTCGCGTCCCTCCTTGTGGGCGAGCTCGGCGCGAACCGAGAGTTCGCGGATCGCGGTGCGAATATCGTTGCCGCTGGCGGGTTGTTTTATAGCCATGCCCACCGCCTTTCCGATCGTACGGGCTAGGTGGCGGGTACCCCGATCAGCGGGGGATTAACACCGGCGGCTTGTCAGCGACGGAACAGCTTGTTGCCCAACCACACCACCGGATCGTATTTCCGGTCGACCACGCGTTCCTTCATCGGAATCAACGCGTTGTCGGTGATCTTGATGCTTTCGGGGCAGACTTCGGTGCAGCACTTGGTGATGTTGCAATATCCGAGGCCGTGCTCTTCCTGCGCCTGGTTGCGCCGGTCGAGCGTATCCAGCGGATGCATCTCCAGCTCCGCGATGCGCATCAGGAAGCGAGGACCGGCGAACGCTTCTTTGTTGTCGTCGTGGTCACGAATCACGTGGCAGACGTTGTTACACAGGAAGCATTCGATGCACTTGCGGAACTCCTGAGAACGTTCCACATCCTTTTGCGCCATCCGGTACTCGCCGGGCTGTAGATCCTTCGGCGGCGCGAATGACGGTATTTCCCTGGCCTTCTCGTAGTTGAACGACACATCGGTGACCAGGTCACGGATCACGGGGAACGTCCGGATCGGCGTCACGGTGACCACTTCGTCTTCGGCGAAGGTCGACATCCTCGTCATGCACATCAACCGGGGCTTGCCGTTGACCTCGGCCGAGCACGAGCCGCACTTGCCGGCTTTGCAGTTCCACCGCACCGCCAAGTCCGGCGTCTGGGTCTGCTGCAGGCGGTGGATGATGTCGAGCACCACTTCGCCCTCGTTGACCTCGACGGTGAAGTCCTGCAAGCCGCCGCCGGACTCGTCGCCACGCCATACCCGCATGGTTGCGTTGTAGGTCATCAGCCTCTCCGTCCTGGATGGTCGGCCAGCTCTTCGTCGGTGTAGTACTTCTCCAGCTCGGAGATCTCGAAACCCTCGAGCAGGTCGGGCCGCATCGGCATCTGGTCTTTGTGCGTCACCGAGATGTCGGGAACCACGTCGTCGCCGCCCGCGGCCTTGCAGACCAACAGGACCTTGCGCCACGACGGGTCCATCGACGGGTGGTCGTCGCGGGTGTGGCCACCGCGGCTTTCGGTGCGCTCCAGCGCTGCCTTGGCGACACATTCGCTGACCAGCAGCAGGTTGCGCAGGTCGAGGGCGAGGTTCCAGCCGGGGTTGTACTCGCGGTGTCCCTGGACGTGGATGTGCTTGAACCGCTCGCGCAATGTGTCGAGTCGACTGAGCGCCTCGGTCATTTCGTCCGCCTTGCGAATGATGCCCACCAGGTCGTTCATCGATTGCTGCAGTTCCAGCTGCAATGTGTACGGATTCTCTGCGGTGGCGCCATTTGTCGGGGTTTCGAAGGGCGCCAGCGCTCGTTTCGCCGCCGCGTTGACGGCGTCCTCGGAAACAGCCGGGCGGCTGCTCAGCGCCCGCACATAGTCCGCGGCGCCCAGGCCCGCCCTTCGGCCGAAGACCAGCAGGTCCGACAGGGAGTTGCCGCCGAGTCGATTCGATCCGTGCATGCCACCGGAGCACTCGCCCGCGGCGAACAGCCCGGGGACGGTGGCCGCGCCGGTGTCGGCGTCCACCTCGATACCGCCCATCACGTAGTGACAGGTCGGCCCGACTTCCATCGGTTCTTTGGTGATGTCGACTCCGGCCAGCTCCTTGAACTGGTGGTACATCGACGGCAGCCGCTTCTTGATCTGCTCGGGAGTCAACCGGGAGGCGATGTCGAGGTAGACACCGCCGTGTGGGCTGCCGCGGCCGGCCTTGACCTCGGAGTTGATCGCGCGGGCGACCTCGTCACGGGGCAACAGGTCCGGTGTGCGACGGGCCGAGTCGTTGTCCTTGAGCCACTGGTCGGCCTCTTCGGGGGTCTCGGCGTACTGACCTTTGAAGACCGGCGGGATGTAGTCGAACATGAACCGGGTCTGGTCTGAGTTCTTCAGCACGCCGCCGTCACCGCGCACACCCTCGGTGACCAGGATGCCCTTCACGCTGGGCGGCCAGACCATGCCGGTCGGGTGGAACTGGACGAACTCCATGTTGATCAGCGTCGCGCCGGCGCGCAGCGCCAGGGCGTGGCCGTCGCCGGTGTACTCCCAGGAGTTCGACGTGACCTTGAACGACTTGCCGATTCCGCCGGTGGCCATGACCACCGCCGGGGCTTCGAACAAGACGAAGCGACCGCTTTCGCGGTGGTAACCGAATGCTCCGGAGATCCGCCCCCCATTTTCTGAGCCGTCTTTCAATAGCTCGGTGATCGCGCACTCGGCGAAGACCTTGATCCGTGCCTCGTAGTCGCCGAGTTCGGCGTGGTCTTCCTGCTGCAGCGAGACGATCTTCTGCTGCAGGGTGCGGATCAGCTCGAGGCCCGTGCGGTCGCCGACGTGCGCCAGCCGCGGGTAGGTGTGCCCGCCGAAGTTGCGCTGGCTGATCTTGCCGTCCTTGAGGCGGTCGAACAATGCGCCGTAGGTCTCCAGCTCCCAGACCCGGTCCGGGGCCTCCTTGGCGTGCAGTTCGGCCATCCGCCAGTTGTTGAGGAACTTGCCACCGCGCATCGTGTCGCCGAAGTGGGTCTTCCAGTTGTCTTTGGGGTTGGTGTTACCCATTGCGGCCGCGCAGCCGCCCTCGGCCATCACCGTGTGGGCCTTGCCGAACAACGATTTGGTGACCACAGCGACCTTGAGGCCGCGTTCCCGCGCCTCGATGACCGCGCGCAAACCTGCGCCGCCGGCACCGATCACGACGACGTCGTAGGAATGCCGTTCGACCTCAGTCATGAAACCTCGCTCATCTTTTTACTATCCATGAAAGGCCTTCTCAGCCAACAAATCTCAGGTCCGGGATGACGCCGCCGGCTACCAGTGCGATGTAAAAGTCGGTGAGCATCAGCGTGCCGAGTGTGATCCACGCGTACTGCTTGTGGCGCGTATTAATCTTGCTTACTTGAGTCCAGATCCAGTACCGCACAGGGTGTTTGGAAAAGTGCTTGAGCCGCCCGCCGGTGATATGCCGGCACGAATGGCAGGACAGCGTGTAGACCCACAGCATGATGACATTGCCCACCATGATCACGTTGCCCAGACCGAAGCCGAATCCGCCGGGTCCGTCCGCGGAATGGAACGCGACGATCGCGTCGTAGGTATTGATCACCGAGATGATGCCGGCGACGTAGAAGAAATACCGATGGGAGTTCTGGATTATCAGCGGCAGTTTGGTCTCGCCGCTGTAGTGCACGCGGGGCTCGGCCACTGCGCACGCGGTGGGCGATTGCCACACCGTGCGGTAGTAGGCGCCGCGGTAGTAGTAGCAGGTCAGCCGGAACAGCAGCAGGAACGGCAGCGTCAACGCCGCGAACGGCAGCCACCATACATTCGGCAGGATCTGCGGCCAGAAGTCGTGGGCGTCACCGCAAGCCTTGCTGACGCACGGCGAGTAGAACGGCGTCAGGTAGTGGTATTTCGGGACGAAGAAGTAATTCCGTTGGAATGCGCGCGCCGTCGCGTAGATGACGAATGCGGCGAAGCCCAGGTCGATCCGCAGCGGCGACACCCACCAACGGTCGGTACGCAGCGTCCGTTGCTGGATGTGGGCGCGGGTGGGTGAAAAGACACCGGACGCAGAACGGTTCGCTGTGGGTGCGCTCATGTGCTGTGATCCTCTTCGCGTGGCCTCGTCGGAGAGTACCCACAGCAGAGAGCACCGAGTCTCGCGGGGGGTGTCTCAGGAACGACTGTGGCCGCCGACACCTTCGTCGTCGACATCGCGCCAGAATTCGCTGTCGTATTGCGTGTCGGGAATCGCGATTTTCTCGCCAGGCTGGTCCACGGCGTAGCGGGCCAAATCCAGCTCACCGGCATCGATGTCGAGTAACTCGACGTCGTTGAGGATTCGCTGGACGTCGTTCAACACCCGACGCATCGCCGGAGTGTCGCGGTATCGCGACCGCAACGACGTCGCGCACCGCCGCAGGCCACCGATGAGCTCGTGTAGTTCAGCGAGTTCAGTAGTGCTGGACAACGGATCTCCCTTACCGATAAAGGTGTCATGGATCACATTACGGCAACCGATAATATCCAGCACATGGCGATGGCGTGAGACAGGCCACGCTCGCCGGGCGGGAGGCGGTCAGCCATGCCGACATCCAGCAGATTGGCCGACCGGGCGACGACGCTGCTGACGCTGCATCGGCCGGGCAACCCGGTGATCCTGCCGACGGTGTGGGACGCCTGGTCTGCACGACTGGCCACCGATACCGGTTTCGCCGCGTTGACCGTCGGTAGTCATCCCGTCGCGGACTCGATCGGCAAACCCGACAACGAGGGCATGTCGTTCGGCGACGTGCTGAGCCGGGTCGCGCAGATCACCGCCGCGGTGGACGTCCCGGTCTCAGTGGACGTCGAATCCGGTTACGGGCTGCCGGCGTCGCGGCTGATCGACGGGCTGCTCGGGGCGGGCGCGGTGGGGCTGAACATCGAAGACACCGTGCACAGCGAAGGCAAGCGGCTGCGATCGCCCGATGAACATGCCGAACTGGTCGGTGCGCTGCGCGCCGCCGCCGACCAGGCCGGGGTCCACCTCGTGATCAACGCCCGCACCGATCTCTTCCTACGCAAGGATGGCGACGATTCGGACCGCGTCGAGCGAGCGGTGGCGCGGTTGCAGAAGGCCGCAGCCGCCGGCGCCGACGTCCTCTATCCGGTGGGTCGCCATGATCAGGAGACGTTGCGGCGCTTGACTTCTGAGCTCCCACTTCCTGTTAATGCGATCGCCTTACCCGATCAGGACGATCCCGCGTCGTTCGGCCCACTGGGCGTCGGGCGGATCAGCTTCGGGCCGTTTCTGCAGGCGGCCTTGGGCATCCGGGCCAAGGAGATCTTGGCCCGCTGGGGCTAGTGGACGTTGCCGGAATGAACAGAGCGCGGCCGCGGTTGCCTTCATCGCCGAGACGATGTTCCGCCACGACCCGAAAGCGATGTTGTACGCGCCGCTGCGGATGCTGGTGCACAGCGACGGCGACGGCAACGCGATTTTCACCATGGACCAGCCCGGTCCCGCGTTCGGCAGTCTGGGCATCGACGAGGTCTCCAAAGTCGGTGAGGGGCTTGACTGCAAAGTGGTGAACCTGCTGCGAGTGATCGGTATCGACGCTGAGCAGGCGTTCGCCTGATACGCCGCGAATCCGGTGGAGCCGTTGGGCACCACCGGATTCGAGTCGGCTACTTGGTGATCTCGATGCGCTGTGCCTGAGTGCCGGCATACGCACCGGTGACCCGCACGGTCAGCACGCCGGCGTCATAGGACGCCGAGATGGCCTCGCCGGTGATGTGCGCGGGCAGCCGGAACGATCGGCGGAACGAGCCGTAGCGTACCTCGCGCAGCGTGCGCCCGTCCTTCTCCTCGGCGTGCTCGTCGCGGCGCTCACCGTGAATGACCAGGCGGCCGTGCTCGACCTCTACGTTGACGTCCTTTTCGACATCCACGCCCGGCAGCTCCAGGCGGACGACCGCGTCCTCGCCGTCCTTGACGATCTCGGCGGCGGGGCTGAACCCGTCGGCTACTGGCTTCAGCCAGTCGCTCGCAGGGGCGGGTCCAAAGAAGTCGCGCATCCAGCGGTCGACATCCCACGCGGGTCGTGACCACAGGGTCAGGTTGCTCATTGGTATCTCCTCGTGCTTGGTGGTTGCCGACGTTTGTCGGCCTACCGGTACAAACCTGAGTCGACCACGCTTAAGTTCCACCAGGCTGTTCGCTCTGCGCGAACGTCGCGAGATCGCCGGAGCTGGTCAGATCAGGGTCGCGTCGAAGCTTTCGTCGATCGCCAGCCGGTAACCGCGTTTGACGACCGTCGCAACAATCTTGCTGTCGCCCAAGGCTTTCCGTAGCCGCAGCACCGCGGTATCCACGGCGTGCGGATCGCTGGCGCTGCCCGGCAGAATCCGCAGCAGTTCCCGGCGCGCGACCACGACGCCGGGACGGTGAGCCAGGGCCCGCAGGATTGCCATTGCCGCCGGCGACAACGGCTGGACCGTGCCGTCAACCATCACCGACGAGCCGCGGATCTCGACTCGATGGCCGGCCGCTTGCAACGAACGCGACCGCAGCACGGGCAACTCCTCGGCGATATGTCTGGCCAGCGCGGCCAATCGCATTCGTTGTGGCGACGACGTCGGAATCCCCAGACGTGCCAACGGTTGTGCGGTGATCGGGCCCACGCACATTGCCCGCACATCGGCGCGCAGCGCGGTGAGTAGCTGGTCGGTGATACCGAGATCAGCGGCCCGCATCAGTGTCGCTGCCACCGCCGGGGCCGAGGTGAAGCTCACCGCGTCGAATTGTCGTTGGGCGACCTGCTTGATCAGTTGGTCGAACTGGCCGCCCACGGGCACCGGTTTCCAGCGGTACACCCGGATCGGGACCACGTCCGCACCATCGGCGCGCAACTCATCGAGAAACTCTGGAAACGGATCCCAGTTTTCGGTTGCGCCGTGCAGCTGCACGGCGACGCGGCAGCCGGCGATGCTGGATTGCCGCAGATATTTCACGACCTCACGCGACGATTCGGTTTTTGCGGACCACTCTTCAGGCAAACCGGCAGCGCGTAATGCGCCGGTGACCTTCGCTCCCCGAGCCACGATCCGAGCGCCGGACAACGCCGCCGCCAGCTGGCCGCCCAGCTGCCACCCTTCGGCGGCGGCGATCCAGCCGCGAAATCCGACGCGGGTGGTGACGATCAGAATATCGGGTGGACTGGCAATCAAAGCTTCAGTATTGCAGCGCAATTCGTCATCGTCGGGCAAAGCAACCATGGTGATCGCCGCCGCACCGGCAACGGTGGCACCATGCCGGCGCAGCAATGCGCAGAGCTCAGCGGACCGCCGTGCAGACGTCACCGCCACCCGGTAGCCAGCCAGCGTCGGCGCAGCGCCGTGAACCATATGAATTGTGTATGCCAGTCAGATTTCGGAAGAATTACCGACCAATTGCTGACGCGTAAGCCAGAACCGTTACCAGACGTCGCCGTCGCGCCAGTCGCACGCCAGGGCCGCAGTGGCGTCCAGGTCCATCCCGACCGGCAAGACAAACACCGAGCCGTCATCGTCGGGTGTCCGTGTCATGCCGGCAGGAGCCAGCACCGACGTCGGGCCGCGCCATGGCAGCCAGCCACGCATTGTGTAGAGCTGCCTGCCCCGGTCTGATGAGCTCAACGCACCGAGCCGGTAGCCGCCGCGGATCACTTGCTCGCAGGCATCCAGTATCGCGATTGCCAGCCCCTGCTCACGCCAATCTTCGCGCACGGCCACGGCTTCGACGTAGCCGCAGCGCAGCGGGGTGCCGCGGTAGACCAGCCGTCGTTGCACAACCGCTCCGTGCGCGATGATCGCGCCGCGATGCCAGATGAGCGCATGCATCCCGCCCAGCGCGTGGTCCCAGTCGGTGTCGGTGAACTCTCCGGCGAACGCGTCGTTGACCATCTCGTAGGCGCGCTGCCTGGCCTCGCTGTCGAGGTCGGCGGTGTGAACCAGGCGAGCGGTGTGGACCAAGGTGCGCACACTGCTGGTCTACCAGGTGGGCTAGCCGACCGCCATCGAAGTCGAAGCAGAAATCCGCGCAGCCCTGGGTCGCGACCAGTGCAGGCGCACGTACTGGCCGGGCCGTATCTGGGCAACCCTGTCGATGTCTTGGTGGGCGATCACGCCGACTACCGGGTAGCCGCCGGTGACGGGGTGGTCGGGACCGAGGATCACCGGTAAGCCATTGGGCGGCACCTGAATCGCCCCGCGGGTGGCTCCCTCACTGGGCAGCGCCCGATCGGGTGAGCGGTGCTGCAGTGGGCGGCCCTCCAGGCGCATGCCCACTCGGTCGCTGCGGTCGGAGACCATCCAGATGGTGTGCACCAGGGCGTCGGGGTCGACGAGCCAGTCGTCGCGCGGTCCGGGCACCACCAGCAGTTCCACCAGGTGTTTGGAGATCGGCGGCACCGGAGCCTGGTCGAGTTCGGGATACTCGTCGGTGTGTTCGCCGACCGGCAGCACGTCACCGGGTTGTAGCGGAAGCGGGCCGATCGCCGACATCACGTCGTAGCTGCGTGAACCCAGCACCGGCGTCACGTCGATACCCCCACGTACCGCCAAATAGCTGCGCACACCGGTGTAGGGAGTACCCAGCGAGATCACCCCGCCATCCCGGACGTGCTGAATGCTGTTGGTGCCGAACAAGATACCGTCGACGCGTGGATCTGTGTCGGCGCCGGTCACGGCAATGTCGACGGAGCCGCCACGGACGCGCGCGGAGAGTCCACCGAACGTCACCTCGATGGTGGCGCGGTCGTCGGGGTTGGCCACCAGCCGGTTCGCCAACGTGTGCGAACGCCGGTCGGCCGCGCCGGACCGGGTGACGCCGATATGCGCCAAGCCCGCCCGTCCCAGATCCTGGACGAGCGCCAACGGTCCGGTACGCAAGATCTCCAAGGTCGGCATGTAGCTCTCCTTTCAGGCTCTTCGCGCGTCGTGCCGCTATGCGGCCCGGAACTGAACCCACATGCCTGGCGTCAGCAGCGCCGGATCCGGACGGTCGATGTCCCACAACACAACATCGGTGTGGCCGATGAGCTGCCATCCGCCCGGTGATCTACGGGG
>Ga0335073_10003771_pt1 | contig 21179 bp, 17 predicted proteins | sample Lox_Sample_22_FD_207093 | JGI IMG/M metagenome (GOLD analysis project Ga0335073, IMG submission 207093) | Soil microbial communities from Loxahatchee National Wildlife Refuge, Florida, United States - Lox_Sample_2.2 | ecosystem: Environmental > Terrestrial > Soil > Wetlands | place: USA...
GTACGCGTTCTACAACGCAAGCCCGGAGAGTCCGGCCGTCTACTTCTCCACGGTCTCCGAGCCGCTGGAGAAGATCGTGCGCTTCGCCCAGAGCCTGGATTTCTTCGACGAGTCCGCGATCGGCACATCGGTGTTCTACGAGGATCTGGGCGCGGTGCTGAGCAGCGAGGGCCTCGCCGGCGTCGGCCGTCAGGTGGCCACGGTGCTGCGAGAGCGACGGCCGGGGCTGGTGGTCATCGACAGCTTCAAGGCGCTGCATGCCTTCGAGGACAGCGACGGCCACTTCCGCCGGTTCCTGCACGATCTCGCCGGCCGGCTCACCGCGTACCCGGCGGCGTCGCTGTGGCTGGGCGAGTATGAGGAGGCCGAGGTCGGGGCCTTGCCCGAGTTCGCGGTGGCCGATGCGATCCTGGACCTGGCGACCGAGCGGCTCGGGCAGCGCGAGATCCGGTTCCTGCAGGTCAGGAAGCTGCGCGGCAGCGGCTTTCGGTCGGGGCGGCACGCCTACCGGCTCAGCAGCACCGGCGTCCACGTCTTCCCGCGGCTCGCCGACCTGCCCGACGAGACCTCCTACGGGCTGAGCGACGTCCGGGTGTCGTCGGGCATCCCGGCCCTGGATGGCCTGCTCGCCGACGGGTACTGGCCGGGGGCCTCGACGCTGATCGCCGGGCCATCCGGGTCCGGCAAGACGCTGATGGGGCTGCACTTCATCTTCAATGGCGCGCGGTCCGGCGAGCCGGGGGTCATCGCCAGCCTGCAGGAGAACCGGACACAACTGCGCCGCATCGTCGCGGGTTTCGGGTGGTCGCTGGACGAACCGCTGGTCGAGGTCATGTACCGCTCTCCGGTCGACATCTACATCGACGAATGGGCCGACGACCTGTTCCGGGCGGTCGAGCGGACCGGCGCCACCCGCGTGGTCATCGACAGCCTGAGCGACCTCAGGCTGGCGGCGCCGGACGAGGTCCGGTTCCGTGAGTTCATCTACTCGCTGGTCCAGCGCTTCTCGCGGCAGGGCGTGAGCTGCCTGATGACGCTGGAGATCCACGATCTATTCGGCACCGCACGCCTGTCCGAGGGCGCGATCTCTCACCTGTCCGACAACGTGGTGCTGCTCCGCTACGTGCAGCAGCAGGCCTCGACCAGCCGTGGGATATCGGTCATCAAGACGCGCGCCAGCCGTCACGTGCCGGTGACCTTCCAGTTTGAGATCGGCCCGGACGGCATCACGCTCGGAGCCGCGCTAAAGCCGGGCGCCGAGTCAGCAGAGCGCGGTCTGGCCCCCGCCGGGCCGGCGGCCAGCTAGCGCCAGCCGCCGGGCTCGACGCCGCCCGGCACCGGCGCGGCCGCGTCGTAGGGCAGCCGGGTGTAGGTGTGCGACGCGAGGTCAAGCGCCACGACCCGGCCATCAGGGCCGAGTTTTTTACGCACCGGCTCGCCCGCAAAGTAGCCGTCAAGCCCGATCCAGGCACCGGCTGTGTCCCGTCCGAAGCGGAAAACGTGCTCGCCCGAGCCGGCCAGCCGGAACTCAAGCTGGTCGCCGACCACGCTGACCAGGACCGCGAGCGGCCCCCAGTACCAGGTCCCGACCAGATCGAGCGCGTCGGCCGCCACCCGGGCCGGTGTCCACTCGGGCCGGACGTGCGGATGGCGCCCGGCGAATATCCGCAGCAGGTCGGCCGCGAGCGCGGGCCCGTCCAGGCCGGAGGTGCCGTTGGACAGCGCGATCGCGGCGTCGCCCGTGTCCGCGTCGATCCGGACGATGCCGATGAACCCGGGCATCGAGCCGGTATGCCCGTAGCTGCGGCGGCCGCCCTCGTTCCAGAGCTGCAGCCCGAGGCCGTAGCCGAGCGCCCACGGCTGGCCCGCCACGTCGTTGATCCCGATCGGCTCGCGCATCTCGGCCAGGCTCGCTTCCGCCAGCAGCCCGGCCGGGCCCGCCCCGGCCAGGAACCCCGCCCACCGGGCCAGGTCGGCGACGGTGGTCCAGAGCTGGCCCGCGGGCGCCATCGCGACCGCGTCGTGTTCCGGCTCGGGCAGCAGCAGGTCCGCGTGCGGGTGCACCGCGAACCCGGTGGCATGCGGCGCCCGCGGCCGCGGCGTGGTCCTGGTCATGCCCAGCGGGGCGAGCAGCTCACCGGCGACCACGTCGTGCCAGGGCCGGCCGCGCAGCCGGGCCACGAGCTCGCCGAGCAGCGCGTACCCGACGTTCGAGTAGTGGTGCCAGCGGCCGGGCCGGGCCCGGAGGGCGTCCGGGCCGAGCGAGGAACGCGCCAGCGCCTCGAACGAGGACCCGGCGGTCCGCTCCCACCACGGCCCGGCGGTCTCCGCGCGCAGGCCGGAGGTGTGCCCGAGCAGCTGGCCCACGGTCAGGCCGGCGACGCCGGTGCTGGCGACGCCGGCGCTTGCGACGTCCGTGCCCGCGGCGCCCAGGTGGCGGCCGACCGGGTCGGACAGGTCGAGCAGGCCCTCGTCGCGCAGCCGGAGCACCGCGACCGCGATGAACGTCTTGGTGATCGATCCGGCCCGGTACTGGACGTCCGCGTCCGGGGCCGGGCCCCCGGTGCCGTGGATCCGCCCGCGGCCGCCCGCCCAGACCAGCCGGGCGTCGCGCACCAGGCCGGCCGCGACCGAGGGAATCCGGTGGTCAGACTGCTCCTGTGCGAGCCGGGCCGTGAGGAGACGGAGCGTAACGTCATCTATCACGGCCGCCAACGCTATCCAGTCCGCGTGCTGACGACCGGCTCGGGTGCGTCAGACTGGCCATGGGCGCCCGGCCACGGCGCCGGGGCGCAGACATGGCGCCCGCGCACCGAGAGGATCACCTGTGCCTTACAAGACCCCGGAACGCGATGTCGTCGCGATCATCGACGCGCCGCCGACCCCCGTGGCGCTGCTCGCCCCGGGCGGACGGCACCTCGCGCTGGTGCACTACGAGTCGCATCCGCCCGTCTCCCTGCTGGCCCGGCCGTACCGGGCGCTGGCCGGGGTCCGGGTCGACCCGGCGCTGGCCGGGCGGCAGCGGGTGCGGCGGCTGACGGGGCTTTCGGTGCTGCGGCTGCCGGGGGGCGCGGAGCGGCCGGTGCCGCTGCCGGAGGGCGCGCAGCCGAGCGTGCCCGCGTGGGCGCCGGACGGGCGCATGTTCGCGTTCACGGTGGACGAGGCGGACGGGATCGGCGTCTGGGTCGGCGACGCGCAGACCGCGACCGCGTGGCAGGTGCCGGGACTGCGGGTGCGTGACGTGCTCGGCGGCGACCCGCTCACGATCGGCGCGGCGGTCCGGTGGTCGCGGGACGGGAGCTCGCTGCTGGCGCTGGGCGCGCCCGGCGGGCCGCCCGCGCTGCCCGAGGCGCCGGAGGAGCCGCACACCGAGGAGACGGCGGGCAAGCGCTCGCAGATGGCGACCTACCAGGACCTGCTGCGCACCGAGGCCGACGAGGACGCGTTCGAGGCGCTGGCGACCACGGTGCCGCTGCGGGTCGACCCCCGGACCGGGGACGCCAAGGAGCTCGGGCCGCCCGGGCTCTACCACCGGCTGGCCGACTCGCCGGACGGCGAGCATCTGCTGGTGCTGCGGCTCCGGCGGCCGTTCTCGTTCCGGGTCCCGTACCAGTACTTCTCGCGGACGGTCGAGGTGTGGTCGGCCGCGGGCGACCCCGAGCACGTGGTGGCCGAGTTCGGGGTCAGCGACGAGGTGCCGCGGCAGGGGGTGCCGACCGGCCCGCGCCAGGTGTTCTGGGAGGAACGGGCCCCGGCCAGCCTGGTCTGGACCGAGGCGCTGGACGGCGGCGACCCGGTCGCCCCGGCCGAGCACCGCGACCGCCTGATGCGGCTGGCCGCCCCGTTCACCGGGGACCCGGAGCACCTGTTCGACGTCCAGCACCGCTGCCTCGGCTGGATCGACCTGGACGAGCCGCACCGGGTGCTGCTGACCGAGCACGACCGTGACCGGCGGTGGCTGACCACCTGGATCTGCGATCTGGACGGCGGCGAGGAGCGGCGCGTCCTGTTCGACCACTCGATGGACGACGCCTACGCCGACCCCGGGTCGCCGCTGATGGCCACGGGCCCCGACGGCCGGCGGACCGTGCTGCAGGACGGCTCGCTGATCTACCTGCGCGGCGACGGGGCGACGCCGGACGGCGACCGGCCCTTCCTGGACCGGCTGGACCTGCGGACCCTGGAGAAGGAGCGGCTGTACACCAGCCCGGCGGACGGGCTGGACCACGTGCTCGGGTTCCCGGCGGCCGGCGACGGCGCCGCGGGCCGCCGCGAGGTGGTGCTGTGGCATGAGAGCCCGGCCGAGCCGCCGAACCTGTACCTGGCCGCGCTGGACGGCTCCGGCTCGCGCGCCCTGTCCGCCTGGCCGGACCCGCACCCGCAGCTGACCGGCATGGAGAAGCGGCTGATCGTGCACGACCGCGGCGACGGGGTGCAGCTGTCCGGCATGCTGCACCTGCCGCCGGGCTACGACCCGGCCACCGGCGGGCGGCTGCCGCTGGTGATCTGGGCCTACCCGCTCGACTACGGCGATGCCTCGACCGCGGGCCAGGTGCGGGGCAGCACCCAGCGGTTCACCCGGCTGAACGCGCTGGAGCCCAGCTGGTTCGTGCTGCGCGGGTACGCGGTCCTGTCCGCCGCGACCATGCCGGTGATCGGCGACCCGGAGACGATGAACGACACGTTCATCGAGCAGGTGACGGCGGCGGCGCGGGCGCACGTGCGGGCCCTGGACGAGATGGGCATCGCCGACCCGGCCCGGGTGGTCGTGGGCGGGCACAGCTACGGCGGGTTCATGACCGCGAACCTGCTGGCGCACACCGACCTGTTCACCGCCGGCATCGCCCGCAGCGGGGCGTACAACCGGACGCTGACGCCGTTCGGCTTCCAGACCGAGCGGCGCAGCTTCTGGGAGGCGCCCGGCGTCTATGACCAGGTGTCGCCGTTCCGCTACGCCGACCGGATCACGTCGCCGATCCTGCTCATTCACGGCGAGCAGGACAACAACTCCGGCACGTTCCCGATCCAGTCCGAGCGGCTCTACCAGGCGATCCAGGGCACCGGCGGGACCGCGCGGCTGGTGTTGCTGCCGCGGGAGAGCCACGGCTACCTGGCCCGTGAGTCGGTGCTGCACGTGCTCGCCGAGCAGTTCGACTGGCTGCGGCGCTGGGCCGGCTGACGGGGCCGACCGGTGGTGGGCGCGGGCTGACGGTGGTGGGTACGGGCTGGCCATGCCGGGTGCGGGACGTCCAGCCGATCCGCAGATCCTTTTCAGCCTGCCTGCACATTGACCTGATGTCCTTATCTCAGAGCGCGGCAAGAGGGCTCGCCGGAGCGGTACCTGCTCCCACATTCCGGCGTCGCCGCGCCACGTCACCCGGAAGGGCCCGGCCGTGACCCCCGGGCCACCGGGTGACTCTTTTGCCTCCTCGTTCCTCCCCGCTCGAAGTTGACGGGCGTTCACATTTGTCAGCCCGCGGCCGGTGCTGCACTATGAAGCGATGACCACCACTCACGTCGGCCGGGCCGCCTACCACCACGGCGACCTGCCCAACGCGCTGGCCGACGCCGCGACCGACCTGGCCCGCGGCGGCGGGCCCGAGGCGGTCGTGCTCCGTGAGGCCGCGCGCCGGGTGGGCGTCTCGGCCGCCGCCGCCTACCGGCACTACGGCGGCCACGGCGAGCTGCTGCAGGCGGTGAAGCGCCGGGCCCTGGAGGCGCTGGCCGATGCCATGCAGGCCGGCCTGGACGGCGGCGAGCGGCCGGACGACCCGGTCGACGACGCGGCCGGCGACGGGGGCCGCGCGGTTCGCCGGTTCCGCGACCTGGGCCGCTCCTACGTCGGATTCGCGCTGGACAATCCCGGGCTGTTCCACACCGCGTTCTGCCGGGGCGAGCCGGGCCGGACCGCACCGGGCGACGTCACGGCGCGGATCGAGAGCTCGCGACCGTACCAGATCCTGTCGTTGTCCCTCGACGAACTGGTCGCCGCGGGGCTGCTCGACAAGGCCCGGCGGCCGGTGGCGCCGATCGCGTTCTGGGCGGCGGTGCACGGGCTGGCGACGCTGCTGGTCGACGGCCCGCTGGCGCCGCTGGCCGCGCCGGATCAGGAAGCCGTGATCCAGCGCACGCTGGACATCCTCATCGACGGCATCCGGACCCCGCCGCGGGCGTAGCTGTCCGGCCGGCCGTCGCTGTCCGGCCGGCCGTCGCTGTCCGCGGGCCGTCGCTGTCCGGCCGGCCGGCGCTGTCCGGCGCTGTCCGTCCCGGCCGTCTCCGCTGGCCGGGAGCCATTCCTAAAATATGTTGACACTGTTCACTTCGACCGGCGATACTAGGAACGGGAAAGTGAACAGCGTAAACATCCTGGAGGGGTGGTTCCCGTGATCGACGTGCAAATCCTGAATGACGCCCTGGTGACCCTGGCGTTCTGCGTCGGGCTGGCCTTGCTGATGGCGGTCGCGATCGTGGCGGCGGGCGCGCTGGCGCAGCGGCGCGAGCGCAAGACGCATGTGCAGCAGATCGAGCGGCACCTGGCCGCCGTGGCGGAGCAGCAGGACCCAGCGGCCACCCGGTAATGGCCGCGACCAAGATTTTTCAGAACGGACGATCCTCAGCGATATACGCAGAGGATCGTCCGTTCTGGTGGATCAAGGAAAATGGCGGAACTGGCTCAGCCGCGGCAGGCGGCCGCCGCGACCGGTAACGGGCCGATGTCCGGGTCGCCCGGACCGAGCGGCACCACCTTGGCCCGCAGCGTGGCCCGGTCGACCATGAGGACGTGGCGGTTGGGAAGCGTGGTCCAGCCGTCCTGGCACCACCCGGACGAGGCGACCACCACGGCGTCGTCGGTCTCCCGGTAGGCGACGTCGAAGTAGCTGTCGGTCGGGCCGACGTGCCCCCGCGTGGCCAGCGCGTCGTGCGGGATCCGCTCCGGGTCATAGAAACAGATCGCGTACAGCGCGTCCGGCGTCAGGAACACCGCGTTCAGGCTGTTGGCGGAGAACAGCCGGTCAATCCGGGCGGCGGTGTCCGAGAGCGCCTCGATCATGTCGCCGTCATGGGCCTCGAGGCCGGACATCACGTGCAGGAAGTACCGCTCGCTGTCGGTGGTGCCGCCCCGGCGCCGCTCCCAGTCGGGGGGCAGCAGCTCGCCGAGCCGGTTCTGGGGGTGGATCGCGCCGTTGTGCGCCATCACGATGTCGCCGAAGCGGAACGGGTGGGTGTTGCGGGGTTCGACCGGCAGGCCGGGCGTGGCCCAGCGCAGATGGACCAGCCCCAGGTCGCCGAGGCGGCTGTGCGCGAGCTCGTCGTAGGCGGGCTCGTCGTTCGCCCGCAGCGGCGACTTCCTGACCTGCGGCGCGCCGTTGTCGTACCAGGCCATGCCCCAGCCGTCGCCGTGGAACGTGGATAGCTGGGTGAACTCACGCAGGCCCCGCTCGCCCATGATCTCGGCGAGCGAGCCGGCGGTGCGGGTGCAATATCCGAGCAATCGACACATGCCGTACGGGCACTTCCCTAAAGGTACTTTCCCATTCCTCCGGCGATATCGATCGATGCGCCGGTGATGTAGCTCGCGCGATCGCTGGCCAGGAAGGTCACCAGGCCCGAGACCTCGTCCGGGCGGCCGAACCGGCCGAGCGGAACCTCGATCGCGGCCAGCTGCCCGAAGAACTCGTCGGCGGGCAGGTCCGGCGCCCGCTTCCGATGAATATTCTCCCACTGCGGCGTGGTCACGAAGCCGATGTTAACGCTGTTGACCAGGATACCGTCGTGCCCGAGCTCCATGGCCAGCGCCTTGGCCAGGTTCTGGCACGAGGCCCGGTTGACCGACGAGGCCAGGAACCCCGGGTCCGGGTAGCGGCCGTAGACCGCGTTGATGTTGATCACGCGGGGCGCCGAGCTCAGCCGCAGCCGCGGCAGCGCGGCCCGGGTGACCCGGATCTGGGACAGCACCTTGACCTCGAAGTCGGCCTGCCAGTCCTCGTCGGTCAGCGACTCGAACCGGCCGGGCCGGGCACCGCCGGCGTTGTTGACCAGGATGTCGATGCCGCCGTCGTCCTCGCCCAGGGCCGCCGCGGCGGCGTCGATGAACGTTGTCACCTGCTCCGGGTCGGTGACGTCGCAGTGCAGCGCGACCACCGAGCCCGCGTCGACGCCGGCGTGCTTGCTCAGCGCTGCGGCCGTCGCCCAGAGCTCGGCCTCGTTCCTGGAGCAGATGGCCACTCGCGCGCCCTCGGAGAGCAACTCGGCCGCGATGGCCCGGCCCAGCCCCTTCGAGCCGCCGGTGACGACCGCTCGCCGGCCGGACAGTCCCAGATCCATCTAGGCGCCGTCCTGCGCCGCGTCGGCACTCGGGTCGCCGCCGGGGCCGGTCTGCTGCTGCGCGCTGGCCAGGTCGAGCAGGCTTTTGCGGGGCGGGCTGAACACGTCGACCTCCAGGCAGCTGGTGTCGGTCGTCCAGGCGCCGTGCGGGACCCAGGCCGGAATGACCGCCACGTCGCCCGGGCGCATGGTCCGCACGTCACCGTCGAGGTCGAAGGTCATCTCGCCCTCGAGGACGATCACGATCTGCTCCTCCTCGTGGACGTGCCGCGGCGCCTCGGCCCCGGGCTTGAAGCTCACGAAGTTGGCCATGGCCCGCTGGCCGAGCACCGGGCGGAAGGTCAGCCCCGGCACGAACTCGGCCGAGGTGACCGAGTCGATGTGGACGTACCGCCCAGGCCCGGCCGGCTCACCCTTGGCCTCGGTCGTGAAGTGCGTGGCAGCGTCGCTCAATTCTGCTTTCCTTCCAGTGCGGTGCGGAACAGGCCCGCGAGGCGCCCAGTCCCCTCGCCGATGAGATCGTCGGCGACGCGGCTGAAGGCCAGCCGCAGCTGGGACACCCCGCCGCCCTCGGGGTAGAAGGGCGTGCCGGGCACATACGCCACCTTACGGGCGCCGGCCGCGGGGGAGAGCGCGACGGTGTCGATGCCGTCGGGCGCGGTCACCCAGGTGAAGAAGCCGCCGCCGGGCGTGGTCCACGTGGTGCCCTCGGGCATGTGCTCGGCCAGCGCCTTGGCCATCAGCCCGGCGCGGCTCGCGTACAGCGCGCGGGAGGCGACGAGCTGGCGGTCGAGGTGGCCGCCGCGCCCGTACTCCTCGAGCATCCGCTGTCCGAGCGCGCCCGAGCACTGGTCGGAGTTCTGCTTGGCCGTGGTGAGCTGCGCGATGACCTCGCGCGGTCCGGCCGCCCAGCCGAGACGCACCCCGGGGAAGAACGTCTTGGAGAACGTGCCGGCCTGGACGACCACGTCGGGGGCCAGCGACCAGAGGCTGGGCGGCTGCGCCTGGCCGGGCTCGGCGAAGTAGAGCTCGCGGTAGGCCACGTCCTCGAGGATCAGGAAGTGGTAGCGGCGGGCCAGTTCGACCAGGGCCTGCCGTCGCGGCTCGGCCAGCGAGAGGCCGGTCGGGTTCTGGAAATCGGGGATCGTGTAGAGCACCTTGGGCCGCAGCCCGGCGGCGAGCAGGTCGGCGAGCACGTCGACGCGCATCCCGTCGTCGTCCACGGGCACGCCGCGCACGTCGGCCTCGTAGCCGCGGAAGGCCATGATCGCGCCGAGATAGGTCGGCGCCTCCACCACCACCGCGTCGCCCGTGTCCACCAGGCTCTTGGCCATCAGCTCCATGCAGTCGATCCCGCCGCTGGTCACCATCAGCTCGGCGGCGTCGGGGCGCCGGCCCTGCAGCGTCTCGATCCGGCCGGCCAGGTAGTCGCGCAGCCCGGGCAGGCCCTCGGTCGGCGAGTACTGGAGCGCGACCGCGACGTCCTGGGCGACCAGCCGCCCGGCGATCTCGCCGAGCACGTCCTTGGGGAACGTGGCCGGGTCCGGGAAACCTCCGGAGAACGTGATCACGTCGGTGGCGCCCGCCAGGGACAGGATCGCGGTGATCTCGCCGCCGCCGAGCGTGTGCGTCCGCCGGGCGAAGCTGGCGGTCCAGTCGCGCAGCTCCGGTGCTGCGGTCATGATGCCTCCCGAGGTCTTGACATGGGGCCCTGGCAAACGTAAGAATTCTTGCCACCAAGACATACATTTGCCTGGATCTACAGCAAATCATACATGAGATCTTCAGCCATCTAGCGGAGATGTCTGCCAATTGACAACCACCTCAGTGCCGACCGTCGCGCCTCTGGCGCGGCTGACCGATGTGGCCTCCCCGGCGGCCGAGAAGGCCGAGCTCGACGACCTCGACCTGACGCTGCTGCGGGCGCTGGCCGTGGACGCGCGCCAGTCCCAGCGGGCCCTGGCCCGGGCGGTCGGCATGTCGCCGCCGGCGATCGCCGACCGGCTGGCCCGGCTGGAGCGCATCGGGGCCATCCGCGGGTACCGGGTGGACGTCGACTGGTCCGCGCTCGGCTATCCGGTCGTGGTCTACCTCGCGGTGACCGCGGGCCCGGGCATGGACCTCAGCCAGATCATGGGCGCGATCAGGGCGCTGCCCGAGGCCCAGGACTCCAGCGTGGTGACCGGCGCGTTCGACCTGCTGGTCCGGCTGCGGGTCCGGGATCACGCGCACCTGCGGGAGCTGCTGCTGAACACGATCTTTCAGATTCCCGGCGTCCAGCGCACGGAGACCTTCCTGTCGCTCGCCGACGCCGAGCCGGACAACTACGCGGTGGCCCTGCTCGACCAGATGAGCCAGATAAACAAGGCCGGCGCGGACAAGACCTGACCAGGACCTGACAAGGAGCGCACCCCGGTGAGCACTGTTTCCCCCGAACCCCCCGGCCGGCTGAGCGCGGCCGGCGTCGGCCAGCCCGGCTTCGTCGCCCACCACGGGCTGTACAACGACCGCCAGGCCAGCGCCGCCGAGCTGGTCGCCGCGCGGATCACCGAGCTCGGCCTGCGCACCGTGCGTCTGGTGGTCGTGGACCAGCACGGCATGCCGCGCAGCAAGTCGCTGTCCGCGGACGCGGCGCTGGCCGCGCTGACCAACGGGCTCGACTTCTCCGGCGCGATCTACAGCCTGGACACCGGTAACCAGGTGTTCGTGCCCGCGTTCGCCCAGGGCGGCGGGTTCGGCATCGATGAGTTCACCGGCTTCCCCGACGTGGTGCTGGTGCCCGACCCGACCACGTTCCAGGTGCTGCCCTGGGCCGACCGGACCGGCTGGATGCTGTGTGACGTCTACTTCAGCAACGGTCAGCCGATGCCGCTGGACGGCCGCGGGCTGATGCGCCGGACCCTGGGCGAGCTGGCCGAGGCCGGCTACGACTACCTGGCCGGCATCGAGATCGAGTACTACATCGTCAAGGTCGACTCCGACCGGATCACCCCGGAGAACGCCGGGTTCACCCCGCCGCCGCCCGAGGTGAGCGTGTTCGAACGCGGCTACCAGTACCTGTCCGAGGTGCGCCTGGACAGCGTGGCCGGAACCCTCGAGGCGATCAGGGACGCGCTGTGGGAGGTCGGGCTGCCGCCGCGGGCCATGGAAGACGAGTGGGGTCCCGGCCAGATGGAGTTCAGCTTCAGCCCCATCGGCGGCCTGGCCGCGGCCGACGCGGTCGTGCTGTTCCGGTCCGCGGTCAAGCAGGTCTGCCAGCGTCGCGGCCTGCTGGCCAGCTTCATGTGCCGGCCCGCGCTGCCGAACTTCTTCTCATCGGGCTGGCACCTGCACCAGTCGCTGATCTCCCGTCAGGACGGCAGCAACGCCTTTGCCAGCCCGGACGCGCCGCTGTCCGCGCTGGGCCTGCAGTTCGTGGGCGGCCTGATCGAGCACTCGGTGCCGATGATGCCGTTCTCCACGCCCACCGTGAACGGCTACAAGCGCTACCGTCCCTACTCCTTCGCCCCGGACCGCGTGTGCTGGGCGGTGGAGAACCGCGGCGCCCTGGTCCGGGTCCAGGGCTCGCCCGGCGACAGCAGCAGCCACGTGGAGATGCGGATCGGCGAGCCAGCGGCCAACCCGTACCTCTACATGGCGGCCAACATCGCCGCCGGGCTGGACGGAATCCGCCGCGGGGTCGAGCCGCCGCCGCCGGTGGAGGCCGATCCCTACGCGGCCGAGGCGCCCATGCTGCCCACCTCGCTCGCCGACGCGGTCAGCGCCCTGGACGCGGACAAGTTCTACCGCGAGGCGTTCGGCGACACCCTGGTCGAGTACCTGCTGCAGATGAAGCGCGCCGAGCTGAAGCGCTACGAGGCGGCCGTGGCGGAGAACCCGCCGGCCGAGGGTCAGGAGGTCAGCGACTGGGAGATGCACGAGTACTTCGAGTTCTACTGACCCGTCCCCCGAGGCCGACCGGAGTCACCGTGAGCCTGCAGCACATCGTCCTGTTCAGCTTCCCCGAGCCGCTCTCCGATGCGGACGCGGCGCGGATGCGAGCGATGGTGGCGAGCTGGCCGGACGAGATCGGGCTGATGACCCGGTGCCGGTTCGGTACCGATCTCACCGGGCAGCGCACCCGCGGCTATGCCTACCTGCTGTACACCGAATTCCCCGACCAGCCGACCCTTCGGCGCTACCAGGAGCACCCGGTACACCGGGCGTTCCTTAAATGGGTTATGGATCGCGATTGCACCCCGCTCGCGTTCGACTACTACCTCGACGAGAGCACCGTGCTGATGGCCGAGCCGGATCCGGCCGCGCGGGCGTGAAGCCAGAGATGAACTTAGGGAGAGGACCCCCCATGGCAGACGTGGAAAGCGGCCTGCGGGCCGCGACCGGTCAGGACGAGTTGGCCCACGGCTCGCTCAGGATCTGGGACGCCATCGCGATCTCGGTATCGCTGATCGCGCCCGGGATGGCGATGCTACTCAACGTCTCAGGAGTCTCGGGCGTCGCCGGCGGGTCCACTCCGCTCGCCTTCCTGCTCGGCGGCATCGCCTGCTTGGCCCTGGCGTTCGTCGTGATCGGCTTCACCCGGCGCATGGCATCCGCCGGCTACGCCTACACCTACGCCAGCCGCAGCCTCGGCAAGGAGAGCGGGTTCATGGCCGGCTGGCTCTACTTCGGCGGCATGATCTGCTTCGTGCCGATGACGATGTCCGGGGTCGGGTACCTGGCGGCGAACCTGCTCAACCTGAATCCCGACTGGTGGATCTTGTTCTTCTTCATCGGGATGGCGCTGCTCCTGGCCCTGTCCATTGTCCGGATCAAGGTCACCACCCGCACCCAGCTCTGGGTGGGCATCGTGACCGTGGCCCTGATCGTCATCGTCGACCTGATCGTTACGGTCAAGGGCGGCAGCAGCGGCCAGGCGCCGGGCGCGTTCACCTTCGGCCACACGGTCAGCGGCGGCTTCAACGGCGTCTTCTACGGCATCATCTTCGGTGTCACCTCGTACATCGGCTTCGAGACGGCCGCCGACTTCGGCGAGGAGACCGCCAACCCGCGCCGGTTCATCCCGATCGCGATCATCGCGGCCACCGGGTTCGTCGTCATCTTCTACCTGTGGACGACGTACGCGATAACGATCGGACTCGGCGTCAACAACGGCGCCAAATGGGGTGCCGAACCGGTGCTGCTGCAGGTCGTCGCCAACACCTACGTCGCCCACTGGGTCGGCACGCTGATCGAGATCGGCGGCATGTGCGCGGCGTTCATCGTGTGCGTCGCCTGCGTGACGGCGGGCACGCGCACGCTGTTCGCGATGGGCCGCGAGGGCGTGCTGCCCAGGCTGTTCGCGCACACGCACCCACGGTTCAAGACGCCGGTCAACGCGACGCTCGCGGTGGCGGCGGTGGCGACGGTCATGGCCCTGCTGGTCGGCTACCCGCTGTCCGACAGCGCGTTCGGCGCCCCGTTCAGCAACTACTACTTCTGGGCCACCGCGGGCACGCTGCTGATCATCGTGGTCTACATCATGCTCTGCGTCGGCGGCATCGCCTTCTTCCGCCGGACCAGGGACAGCCGCCGCTGGAACCCGCTAGTGCATGTGGCGGTCCCGGTGATCGGCGTGGTGGTCTTCGGCGCCGCTTTGTACGGCTCGGTGCACCCGACTCCGCCCGGCATCCTCAAGTGGACGCCGTACCTGGCTATCGTCTGGCTGGTCATCGGCCTGGGCGCGGTCGTGTGGCTGCGCTCCAAGCGCCCGGACGCGGTCGCCCGCATCGGCTCGATCCTGGGCGAGGAGGGCGGCACCGACGCGGCCCTGCTCGACCAGTAGGCCGGGCCCGGAGGCGGCCCGCGGCAGGCTAAGCGCGTTCCGTAAGTAACCTGACCTGGACCGGGCCGGACGTCACCGGCTCGTACACGACCGCCGCGGTCAGCGGTTACAACGGACCGTAACCACTGCGCGACCGGAACAGCTCCGCGACGCGGTCGCGGGGCAGGGCCGGGCTGCGGTGGCCGTCGCGCCCGGTCATGTCCTCGTTGGCGACCAGCGCGTTGGCCACGGCCTCCTCGGTCGACTGCACGACGGCCGCGTAGAACGGGTCCATGAAACCCCACGGCACGAACCGCAGCTGGTCGTAGTCCGCGACCGCCTCGCCCAGCATGACGTCGCCGCCGGGCGTGAAGCCGCCCGGGTTGCCGACGGAGAACGCCAGGAACAGGTCGCCCGAGAAGTGCGAGCCGGTGGTGCCGGTGCGGGCCAGGCCCAGCGTCACCCGGCGGGCCAGCGCCGCGCACTGGTTCGGGAGCAGCGGCGCGTCGGTGGCGACGATCGCGATCACCGAGCCGGCGCCGCCGGGGTTGGCCCGCGGCGCGGCCATGGGGTTGTCGCCGGCCAGCAGCCGGCCCACCGGCAAGCCGGCGAGCGTCAGCTCGTCCCGGCGCCCGAAGTTCGCCTGCACGAAGACGCCGACGGTGTGCGTGCCGCCCGCGAACCGCACCTGCCGCGAGGCGGTGCCGTTGCCGCCCTTGAACTGATAGCAGTTCATCCCGGTCCCGCCGCCGACCGAGCCCTCCTCGACCGGCCCGGACGCCGCGCCCTGCAGCGCGTCCAGGCAGTCCTGCTCGGTGACGTTCGGCGAGTTGATGTCGTTGAGGTAGCCGTCCCAGGTCTCCGCGGCCACCGGCAGCAGCCAGGCCTCGGCCAGGTGCGGATGGCTCCGGACCGCCCAGGCCACGATGGCCGCGTGCGCGACCCCGACCGCGTGGGTGTTGGTGATGGCCACCGGCCCCCCGAACGTGCCGGACTCATTGATCCAGGACACGCCGGTCATCTCGCCGTTCCCGTTCTGGGCGGCGAAACCGGCCGCCACCGGGTCGCCGGCGCCCGCGGCGCCGCGGGGGTGGATCGCGGTCACCCCGGTGCGCACGGACGCACCGCGGATCAGCGTGGTGTAGCCGACCTCGACCCCGGGCACGTCGGTGATCGCGTTCCACGGGCCGGGCGTCCCGTCGAACGGGATGCCGAGCGACCTGGCCCGCGGCTTGCCGGCCGGGGTGGCGGCAAGCGGCCCTGGCCGCCCGCCGTCGTGCGCGGTCAACCGGCCGTCACCCGGTCAGCGTGACGCTGTCCGCGCTCGCGGTCGCGTCCGGGCGGCCCAGCGCCCGGTAGCGCCAGCCGGCCGCGCGCCAGCGGTCGGCGTCGAGGGCGCTGCGCCCGTCGGCGATGTTGCGCTGCGCCACGGCCTGGCCGAGTACCTCCGGGTCGGCGTCGACGAACTCGCGCCACTCGGTGAGCAGCAGCAGCACGTCGGCGCCGTCGGCCGCCTCCAGCATCGAGCCCGCGTACTCCAGCTCGGGATGGACCTGCCGGGCCCGGTCCAGGGCGGCCGGGTCGTACACCGTGACCCGCGCGCCGAGACCGTGCACGGTGCCGGCCACATCCAGCGCCGGCGAGTCCCTGATGTCGTCGGAGTTCGGCTTGAACGAGCAGCCCAGCACGCCGACCGTGCGGCCGTCGAGCGACCCCCCGGCCAGTTCCAGCGCCAGGTCCACCATGCGGGCGCGCCGCCGCAGGTTGATCGCGTCCACCTCGCCCAGCAGCGAGCCGACCGAGGTGATGCCGAGCTCCCGGGTCCGCGCGCCGAACGCCCGGATGTCCTTGGGCAGGCAGCCGCCGCCGAACCCGAGCCCGGGGACCAGGAACCGCCCGCCGATCCGCTCATCGTGCGACAGCGCCTCGGCCAGCGGGACGACGTCGGCGCCGACCGCCTCGCAGACCTCGGCCATCGCGTTGATGAACGAGACCTTGGTGGCCAGGAACGCGTTGGCGGCCACCTTGACCAGCTCGGCCGTGGGCAGGCCGGTCACCAGGAACGGCACGCCTTCGGCCAGCGGCCCGGCGTACACCTCGCGCAGGATGGCCTCGGCCCGCGCGGAGCGGACCCCGACCACGATCCGGTCCGGCCGCATCGTGTCCGCGACCGCGTGACCCTCGCGCAGGAACTCCGGGTTCCAGGCCAGTTCCGCGGCCGACCCGACCGGGGCCAGCCGGGCCAGGTGCTCGGTGAGCATCTCGCTGGTGCCGACCGGGACGGTGGACTTGCCGACCACCAGGCAGGGCCGGGTGAGCAGCGGCGCCAGCGCGTCCACGCAGGCCAGCAGGTGAGACAGGTCGGCGGCGCCGGAATCGGCCCGCTGCGGGGTGCCGACACACACGAAGTGCACGTCCCCGAACTCGGCCGCCTCGGCGTAGTCGGTGCTGAACCGCAGTCGGCCGGAATCCAGCCCGCGGCGCAGGAATTCCTCGAGGCCGGGCTCGTGGAACGGAAGGCTGCCCGAGGCCAGGGCGTTGACCTGGGCCTCGTTGATATCCACGCCCAGAACCTGGAATCCCAGCTCGGCAAGGCACGCGGCATGCGTCGCGCCCAGGTAGCCCGTGCCGAGAACAGTGATGCGCGGTGGCATGAATGCCCTTCGTCGGTGAAGTCGCTCGGTTGTGGTCGCGCCGGGGCACGGTCGGACCGACCGCGTTCCGGTTCAGGTTCCCCGCCCCGCCGGTGGCGCACGTTCGCCGGGGTACCCGACGAAGCATAAACGTCACCAGATGGGCGGGTTACCGCTTTGAACCTCGCGAACCGCAAAGTTCATCAGACGCACCATCGGTCAGGTTACGAGACGTACTTCTCAGCCAGGGTCTGGTAGTCGTGCATTTCATTCTCGTCGAACCACACGTCGATCTCGCGCTTGGCGTCGCCGGCGTTGGCCGACGCGTGGACCAGGTTGGCGACCGGCAGCCCGTTGGCGTTGGCGTAGGCCTTGCTCTGGTGCGCGAGGTCGCCACGGATCGTGCCGGGTGCGGCCTGGTCCGGGTAGGTCGCGCCGACCAGCTTGCGCACGATGGCGACCGCGTCGATACCCTCGAGCACCAGCGCGAACACCGGGCCGGTCTGCATGAACGCCGCCACCGCGTTGTAGACGGCGGGGCCGTACCGCTCCTCGAGGTCGAAGTAGTGCTGGCGGCTGCGATCCGCGTCCATCCAGACCATCTTGCAGGCCACGATCTTGAGCAGTGCGTCCTCGAAGCGTCCGAGCACGCGCCCCACGAGGCCCCGAGTTACAGCATCGGGCTTGAGCAGGACCAGGGTCCGCTCGATCCCCGTGACGTCGCCCATGGTGATTCAATCCTCCCCATCGAAGATTTGCCCGCACAGCTTAGCGAGCAAAACAAGCTGTAACGACCGATGGCCACGGGACCCTACCCCAAAGAGCAGTCGTTACGCACCGGCGCGGGCGCATGTGGCCTCGACCGCGTGATCTGGCCGGGAATTCGGTCGCGCGCCTGGCCGGTTTGCTCCCGATTTGCCGGGACTGATTGTCGGCGGCGCTCGATAGCGTGACAGACGTGGCCCGATGGACGACCGAGAGCGTGCTGGCCCTGGCCCCGGACGCGTCCTCGCGGCGCGCCGCGGCCGGGCTGGCCGGCCCGGCGCCCTGGAGCGGCACGGGGGCGTCGGGCGAGCTGGTCTGGGGCCGGTTTGCCGGGTCGGGGCGCAGTCCGTACCAGGCCGTCGCCGACCTGGCCGGCCCGGCCTACAAGTGCTCCTGCCCGTCCAGGAAGTTCCCGTGCAAGCACGTGCTCGCGCTGCTGCTGGCGTGGGCCCAGGGCGGCGTGCCCGAGGCCGACGAGCCGTCCGACTACGCGCAGGCCTGGCAGCGGGGCCGCGCCGCGGCCGCCGCCCGCCGCGAGATAAACGGGGCCGACCCCGGGCCGGGCGTGGACAACGGCGGGCCGGGTGGCGCTGAGGGCGGGGCTGGGGGCGGGCCGGGCGGGGCTAAAGAAACAGAACGCCGGGCCGCGGCGGCGCGCCGGGCACAGCAGCGCGCCGGAAGGGTCGCGGCCGGGGTGGCCGAGCTGCAGATGTGGCTGCGCGACCAGGTCATGGCCGGCCTGTCGGGCACGACCGCCAACCGCTACGGGCATGCCGAGGCGATCGCGGCCCGGATGGTCGACGCCCAGGCGGGCGGCCTGGCCGGGGTCCTGCGCCGGCTGTCGGCCATCCCGGCCAGCGGCGACGGCTGGCCCGGCCGGCTGCTCGGCGAGTACGCCCAGTTGCACCTGCTCGCGCGGGCGCACGGCCGGCTGGACGCGCTCCCGGCCGGCCTGGCCGCGGTCGTCCGCTCCCGGATCGGCTATACGACGGGCCGCGGCGAGGTCCTCGCGACGCCCCCGGTCGCCGACCGCTGGCAGGTCATCGCGGTCCGCAACCTGCCCGACGCCCCGATCCCCGCCCGGCGGACCTGGCTGCGCGGCCGGGCCACCCGCCGGTTCGCGCTGCTGCTGTCGTTCGCCCCCGACGGCTACTTCGGCGCGAACCCGGACGCCGCCCTGGCCGCCGGCGCCGAGCTGCACGCGGACCTGCACTACTATCCGGCGCCGCCGCCGGTCCGGGCGGTCATCGGGACCAGGCACGGCCCGCCGGCCCGGGGCCAGCGGCCCGAGGCGCCCGGCGACCTGACCGCGCTGCTCGGCGACTGGGCGGCCGCGCTGGAACGGGACCCGTGGCTGACCGAGTGGCCCGCGCTGCTGGCCGGCACCCCCGCGCAGGCCCGGGGCCGCTGGTACCTGGCCGACTCGTCCGGGGCCGCGGTGCCGCTGCTGGGCCACGACTCCCTGTGGCCGTTGCTGGCGGTGTCCGGCGGGCACCCGGTCACGGTGGCCGGCGAGTGGAGCCCGGCCGGGCTGACCCCGCTGACCGTCTGGCACGGGGACCGGGCGGTGCCGCTGTGACCGGCCTGACCTACGAAGACCTGGTCGCAGCGGCCACGGTCGGGCTGTCGCACCGGCCGTTGCAGATCACCGGGCTGTCCGGCGCCGCGGATGAGCACACGGGCCTGCTCGACCCCGGCGACGAGGCCGCGGCGCTGCTGGACGCCGCCGCCCTGCTGGTCACCGCGCACCGGGCCGGGGTCAGGCCGGTGACCGGCCCGCCGCCGGTCCCGGCCGCGCCCGATGACACCGCCCCCGAGCTGTCAGCAAGGGCCGCGGACCTGCTGCTGGCGGCCGGCCCGGTGCTGCTCGCCGACCTGCTCGGCCTGGCCGCCGAGCATGGCTACCGGGCCCCGGCCCCGTTGCTGCCCGTCCTGCTCGACGCGGCCGTCCGGGAACGTGGCCTGACCACCGCGGTCGCCGGCGTGCTCGGCGCGCGCGGCCGGTGGCTGGCCGGGCACCGGCCTGACTGGCGGCGGGTGGCCGCCGCGGTTCGCGCCGGCTCGGCTCCGGCGGGCGCGAGCGCGCCCGTCGAGCCTGGAGCGTGGGAGACCGGCAGCCGAGCCGAGCGGCGCCGCTACCTCGCGGAACTACGGGAACGTGACCCGGCCGCGGCCCGGGAGCTGCTCGCGGCCGGCTGGTCCCGGGAGACCGGGGACGACCGGGCCGACCTGCTGGCCGTCCTGGCCCGCGCCCTGTCGCCCGGTGACGAGGAATTCCTCGAGGCCGCGCTCGACGACCGCAAGGAATCCGTCCGGGTGACGGCGCGCCGCCTGCTCGCCCGGCTGCCCGGCTCGGCGTTCACCCGGCGCGCGGCGCGGCGGGCCGCGCCGCTGCTGCGGCTCGAACAACGCGGGCCGCGCCGCCGCCTGGTGGCCCGCCTGCCCGGCGGCGCCGACGCGGCCGCGGCCAGGGACGGGCTCAGCCCGGGGCCGCGGCTGCTGACCCAGATCGTCGCGGCGGCCCCGCTGGCCGGGTGGGCAGCCGGCCTCGGCGTGGACGTCGCGGAGCTCGTCTCGCTCCCGATCGGCGGGGACCTCGCCGTTGTGGTGCGGGCCGGATGGCGGCAGGCCGCCATCCGCGAGGCCGACCCGCAGTGGGCGCGGGCCCTGCTGGCCGCCGGCTGGCCCGGCCCGGCGGGCGCGCGACCGCCCGCGACCTGGCCGCCGGATCACGAGCTGGCCGCGGTGCTGCCGCCGGACGCCCGCGCCGAGCGGGCCGGCGCGCTGCTGGCCGCCGGGGCCGCGAGCCCCGGCACGGTGGCGCAGGTGGCCGGCTGCCCGGCGCCGTGGCCGGCCCCGCTGGCCGACGCGGTCATCGCCGCGCTGGGCCACGCGGTGACCGCGGCCGCCCGGGCCGCCGTCCCCGAGCTCGCCGCCGTGGCCGGCCGCGGACTGCCCGCCACCGGTCCCGCGGACTACGCCGCCGCCCTGGCGGGGCTGGCCGGCACCGACAACTGTCCCGCGCACTGGTCGTCCGCGCTGCGCCGCGCCGCCGAGGCGGTCGCGCTGCGCCGGGCCTTCCTCAAGGAGATCCGTTGACTGCTACCGATCCCGTGTCGCCCGCCGGGGCGCCGTCCCTGCTGCGCCCGCACGCCGAGCAGCTCTACGCGGGCGAGCTGGACGCGCTGATCGCCGCCGACGACCGGCCGCGCCCGCCGTCCTGGCGGATGTCGCCGCAGGCGGTCGTCACCTACCTGCTAGGTGGCACGCTGCCTTGCGGAACCATGATCAGCCCGAAGTACGTGGGCCCGCGCCGGCTGGTCGAGATCGCGGTCGCGACCCTGGCCACCGACCGGGCCCTGCTCCTGATCGGCGTGCCGGGAACGGCCAAGACCTGGGTCTCCGAGCATCTGGCCGCCGCGGTGTCCGGCGACTCCACCCTGCTGGTCCAGGGCACGTCGGGGACGGCGGAGGAGGCGATCCGGTACGGCTGGAACTACGCGCGGCTGCTCGCCGAGGGCCCGAGCCGGGCGGCGATGGTGGCGTCGCCGGTGATGACCGCGATGGCCGAGGGGCGGGTCGCCCGGGTCGAGGAGCTGACCCGCATCCCCTCGGACGTGCAGGACGCGCTGATCACGATTCTGTCGGAGAAG
>Ga0335073_10003772_pt1 | contig 21178 bp, 17 predicted proteins | sample Lox_Sample_22_FD_207093 | JGI IMG/M metagenome (GOLD analysis project Ga0335073, IMG submission 207093) | Soil microbial communities from Loxahatchee National Wildlife Refuge, Florida, United States - Lox_Sample_2.2 | ecosystem: Environmental > Terrestrial > Soil > Wetlands | place: USA...
CCTTGCTTCCTTATCTCCCTGGCCCACAAAAATGCTAAAGTTTCCGTGTCAGCCTAGCGCGACGAGGAGCTCTCCATGTCCGAAACCATTCCTTCAAAATACGCCGACCTGCTCGAAAAGCCCGCCTTCGGCAATCTCGGCACGCTCATGAAAGACGGCAGCCCGCAAGTCACTCCTGTTTGGGTCGATTACGACGGGCAGCACGTTCGCGTCAACTCCGCGCGCGGCCGCGTCAAAGACTTGAACATTCGCCGCGACCCGCGCGTCTCCATCGCCCTCCAGGATCCCGCCAATCCTTACCGCTATCTTGAAATTCGCGGCAAAGTTGTCGAGATCACTGAAAACGGCGCCGACGATCACATCAACAAGCTCGCCAAAAAATATCTTGGCAAAGACGTCTACCCCTTCCGCCAACCCGGCGAAGTCCGCGTCCTGTACAAGATCGAACCTCAAAAAGTCAGCTCCATGGGCTGAACCTGCCGCTCGCAATGTTGTCGGGTCATCCTTCTCAGGATGACCGCGCCCTGTGGTAGGGTAATCCTCCTGATTCGAAGCTTTCCGCTTCAAAAACGGAGGAATCATCTTGCCTCGCCTCACGCGCATTTCTCTGCTGCTGTCTTTGCTTTCGCTCTTCGCTATTTCCGCCCATGCGCAATCCGCGCATCAAGAAAACGGCCAGACTTTCGACGGCCCTGCTGGCAAAATCTATTACGAAGTCACCGGCAACGGCTCCGGCACGCCGCTGCTCATCGTCAATGGCGGTCCCGGCTTCGACCATACCTATCTGCACATTTCCACCGCCTGGGATACTCTCGGCAAAAACCGCCGCATCATCTTCTACGATCAGCGCGGGGACGGCCGCTCTTCTCCTCTGCAAAAAGGCCAATCCTGCAATCTCGCTGACCAGATCGCCGACCTCGAGGCGCTGCGCGCGCGTCTCGGCTTCGATAAAGTGGACATGCTTGGCCATTCCTGGGGCGGCTATCTGTCCATGGCCTATTCCGCGCGACATCCCGAACATATCGCCCATTTGCTGATCGTGGATTCCGCCGCGCCCAAATGGTCCGATACGCTTTTCCTCTTCGCTCAGATTTTTCCGGAAATCACCGAGCGCCGTAACGGCTACGCCTTCGCCGACGCGATGGGCGACAAAGCTGCTTCCGACGCTTCAACGCATGAATATCTGACCATGCTTTTCTACTCCGCCGAAAGGCGCGACGCTTTCGTCGCGCAAATGGGCGCCGGCGCGTTCCACGAAGAAGTCTTGCAGGCCGTCACCAGCGATTTGCCGCGCTTCGATCTCAATCCCGAGATCGCCAAATTCAAATTTCCTGTCATGGTAATGACCGGACGCTACGACATCAACGTTGTCCCGCTCGTCGCCTACAAAATCCACCAGGCCATTCCCGGCTCCCGCTTCGTCGTCTTCGAAAAAAGCGGCCACATCCCCTTCTACGAAGAACCCGAAGCCTTCGTCCGCGCCGCCGAAGATTTTCTCTCCAAGTAGCACAGGCTTGCCCTGAGCCTCGAAGGTCACTCTTGCCTGTGCCCGGTTCTCCGGGATCGCGGACCACGCGGTTGCGCTGGAAGTCACATTCAAGAGCGGTCTTGGCGTCGCGTAAAAAGACCCGGCACGTTTGCGTTTGCCGTGTTTGTAGTGGCGCAGCTTGCTGCGCCCTTGCGGCGCAGGCACGCCGAGGCTTAGGCCCCTCCCTACTCACTACTCTGTTCACTATTCACTGCTTTTTAAAGCCTTGCCGCAACGCGCGCCACAATGCGGCCTTCGGCGGTGCGAAAAATCAGCACCAGGCTATCCGTCAGCGGAACCCCCGCCGCGGGAATGTTCAAATCATAGGTCCACAAATAACGCTTGGGCAGTTCGTCCGCCAGGCTCTTCGCGTACGGCAGGATGCGGTCCACGGTGTGATTCAGCAATTTTATTTTTCCTGCCGGCCGCAGGTCCACCCCGCTCTTCCAATAGAGCGTCAATTTCAGATCGCTCATCTCCTGCTGCGTCAGATAGACGCCCGTGCCGACCGGCTGTAGGCCCGTGTCGCACGGCTGGTCGTGGATCGCGAAGGAAAGATACACGTTGTCCGGGAAATCACTGACTTCGTTTTGCCCGCGCTTGAAAATTACGCCGTCGTCCGTGTCGTAGGATTTCAGGTCGTTGAAGAAATCGCCGGAGGTTACGCGTCCGTTGATGCGGAAGCACGGGCCCTTGGGGATGCCGCCATCGCCGATCAGGAAGACGCCGCCAAAATAATTTTCCACACGCAGCTCGGGCGGCTTGGGCTTTTTGTTTTTGTCTTTCTTCTGATTCTGGCTCGCGGTGGCGGGCAGGCACGCGACGAGTACGGCGAGAAGCAAGCAAGCGGAGCGTGAAGCGCGCGCGACCATGGGAGCCAATCCACGTTGTGTTTTCGCCGGCTCGACTAGCGCAGGCATACCCTGAGCTGCGAAGGGCACTCTTGCCTGTGCTCCTGAATGAACCAGCAAATTGTCAGCTCTATTTTACTCCTTGCGGGGCGGAGGCGAGAAGGAACGTAATACCGTTCGTCGTGTAGGAGGTTTTGCCGCCTTCGAGCGGCTTGCCTTCCACTTTGCCGGCGCGCGCCTCCTCGATGGCGGCCGGCAGCTTCGCCAGGATCGCTGGATCGGAGACCGGCACATTGTGCGCGCCGAGAACCATTTTCACTTGCGGCTGCAGCGCGGCCAATTTTTTTACCGAAGCGTCGTACGCGTCGAGATCGGTTTCCGGGCGAAACAGCCAGATCGGGCCGGGGTAGTACGTGTCGCCGGTGAAGAGCAGGCCGTTTTCGCGGTCGAAGAGTGCGATGGCGTCGGGCGTGTGGCCGGGCGTAGCGATGATTTCCAGCGTGTGCCCGGCGCCGAGATTGACTTTGAAGCCGTCGTGGACGACGAGCGAGATGTGCCACGGCTTGGTGGCGTAAGTCTTCGCATCGAAGCTTTTCGGCAAATCCCCGCAGATCATGCCTTCGCCAATCTCTTCTTGTGCGGCTTCGCGCGAACCTTTGGCATTCTGCCGCGTGAAAGACGTGTCCATGCCGAAAACAAACGGGAATAAATAGTTTCCGCCGACGTGGTCGTTGTGCGTGTGCGAGTTCAGCACCACCACCGGCTTGCCAGTCAGTTGCCGCACGACTTTTTGGATATTCGCGATGCCCATGCCGGTGTCAAACAGCAGCGCCTGCTTCGTGCCCACAATCAAATACGAAATCACTTCTTCGGCCTGGTGCGGCTCGTAAATCGCAAACACGCCGGGACGAATCCGGTACACCTCGAACCACGGCTCATTCGGCAGCACGCGTTCCAGCGTCTTGTACTCCGGCCGCGGCAAATTCTTGCACCAATCCGGGCTGATGGTTTGCGGAGGTAGCGAGTCTGCGAGCACACCTCGTAGGGGCGCAACACGTTGCGCCCCAATCGAGGCGACTGCAAATGTGCGAGTTGGAGAAAGCGAAAAACTCAGCACAGCGGGTACCGAGTTCGGAGCACGGAGGTCACGGAGATTCCGGGGCGGGGCGGAAACCGCGACCGCAACTACCAGGGCAACAAGGTATGCGGTCTTCATCTACTCAGGTTCGCCCCATTCCATCCTCCAGGGCAATTCTGTAATCAATTCGAGTTGCACGAACAGCCATCCCGTACATTCTTTGGGCACATTCGCGCGAGGCAGGCCTCGATTCCCCGCCCGATCAGCAAGTCAGCAGCTACGATTCGATCGCCTTCTCGCTGGAGATTTGCGGTAAAATCTCGCGCGCAAGTGAACGGACTTTCCTTCGAAATTCATCGTTGACGCTCAAGGTGCCGTCGGCCTCGATTCCGGGAATCCGAAATAACGGCCTTAACTCAGGAACGGCAGAATTGTGGCTACACCAGAGGCTGTAGAGCGCGCGATAGTTTTCATAGACATCGCCCGCCCCAAGTAGGTTTTTCAGAGCCTTCTCCGCAGATTTTCGCGTCGCGTCGCGGCGGATGGCTGTTTTTCTGATGGGGCTCACCGTTTTCTACTCTCCGATTCATTTTGTGGTGCCCGAAACGAAAATGGCCTTCGGAATCATCATGTGCACGCCCTTGTTGCCGTCCACCAGCTCGGTGATGTGCAGGTCGGCGGCAACGCTGGCGAGCATGTAGGCGTCATCGCGCGAAAGATGTTTTTCGGTGACGAGAAAATCCACCATTTCGCGGACGGCCAGCGTGGCGCACGCGTTGATGTTGTCGTCGAAGCCCATGGTCATGTAGTGCGTGGGCGTTTCCGCGCGCGGCCACTTCAAATGCATATCTTTGCGCACGATGAATTGAAACGTGCCGGTGAGCGAAGTTTCGATGGCGGTGATGTCCACTTCGCCGTCGCCCTGGCCGGCGTGGCCGTCGCCCACTTCAAAGAGCGCGCCGGCCGCGTGCACCGGAAGATAAAGCGTCGTACCGGCGACGAGATCTTTGTTATCCATGTTGCCGCCCATGATCCACGGCGGTGCGCTGTTCCATTTGCCGACGCTTTCCGGCGGGGCGTCGCCCATGCTGCCGAAAAAAGGATGCAGCGGAATTTCGATGCCCGGCGCGAACTTGGCGATCATGCGCTGCGCATCGAGCGGAATGATTTTCATCTTCGAGTAGGGAAAATCGTCCGGGATGTAGCCGCGGCCCGGGCCGAACGCGTTGTAGGCGTAGGGAATCGCCAGCTTGATGGCGAGAATTTTTACTTCGAGCACGTCGCCGGGCTGCGCGTCTTCGACGTAAATCGGGCCGGTGAGAATGTGCCCGCCGGGGCCTTTTTCTTTCACCTGGTCGTAAACGTCGCGGAGCGACTGTTCGACTTGCTCGGGCGGCAGGCCGGCTTTCTCGAGTCCCTTGGGACTATTGGTGAGCAGCGTATCAATCGCCACCGTATCGCCCGACTTGACGCGCAACACCGGCTCCGCCTTCGCGTCGTAATACCCCCAAGCCACCGTCTTCGGCGTAGCTTTCAGCGTATACGTCGCCTGCGCACTGGCCGGTTGCACGGAAGCAAACCAAGCGACAGCCGCTATCGCCGAAGCGATACTCGCAAGTCGAGCATTCATTCTGCTTTCCGGCGTCGCGTTGTTGGGCTTCTCCACTTTTGTTTCTCCTCTGCTTTGAGTTTTGCTTCAGCGGCCCGCTTTTGCTGATCTTTCGCCAGGGTGGTGAGCTTCGCATTGAGTCGCTGCAGCCACTCTGGATGACTCCTGAGAAAATCGTGGAGACGCGCGTCGCCCCAACCGAGGGCGCGTAACAACTCCCTTGACGGTTTGCTATCCGGATCGCGCTCCATGCTTACGATCTGCTGAGTGTACATGTGGGCCAAGCGTTCGTCTCGTTGACGATTCGTCTCGCGGGGAGCGTTACGCCGTTCTAATTTTCCTTTGACAACTTCACCTAAAGTTCTGACACCCCATTTTCGAGAATTATTTTCGCGAGTCAGACCCTTACGAATCAATTCTCGCGTGGTCGGATCATCACCGGTGAGCAGAGCGTCAATTTGCTCCGGCCCGACGGCTTTTCGGAGCGCGAGGTCAGTTTTGCGGCGGTACTTCCGATTTACGCGCTTTTTTCGGCTTGTCCAGCCGTGACGCATCGCACGATTGTCCTCGCCGGTGTGAGTTCGATGGTCCCTTTCGTACGAGAGCCGCTTCTTTTCTTGCGGGCTTAGTTTTTCTTTCATCTGCGGCCTCGTTTGCTATGATGACGTCTTGGTTGAGAGCATTGTCATATGCGAGTGACACTCATGCTCGACAAAGATGTCGCCACGCTGTTGCGCCGCGAAATGCGGCGCTCCGGTGCTTCGCTGAAGAGCGTGGTAAATCATTTTCTCCGCGTGGGGCTCACGGCTTCCGAAAAATCCTTGGCAAAGCCTTTCGTGGTTCATCCGCGACCCTTGGGGTTGCCTCCCGGACTGAATTATGACCATGTCGCGGATTTGATCGAGGCGCTGGAGACTCCGCTCCACCGTTGATCGTTGTCGGCGATTCGCGGGGCGGTGCAGCCGCAGATTGATGCATCCGCCGCCGCGGCCAAAGCTGCCAGCGAATATTTCCGCGTCACCAAGCTGGAACGCAGCAATCATTTTGCGATGCTCTCTCTCCATTACCCCTACTGGCACCGTTCGAGACACCATTTCTGCGCTGCGGCACTAGGATCTGAGTTCTTGCACTCTAAGCATTGGCCACTCTGCGGATTATTTCTGTGACGTCTCGCAGCAGGTCATCGTAGGTAAAGAATTCGATGTCGGAGAAGGCCCTTCTCAACGCACGCGCATCCTCGTGCTCTGTGGGGCTTCTCCCAGCGACGACTACGCCCTTAACGACGGCAACTTCTCGCAATTCGATTTTGTGCATGCTCAAGACCGCGGCTCGGTGGTCGTTGACTTCCTGAATCCAGTCCCTGACCTGTGTGATCGCATGCTGGAGGTCAGCCGTAATTCTTCGTTCTTTCGTAAGTAGCCTGAGCTGCGGTTTTTCAATTTCGACTAGGAGTAATTCTTTCCTCTGGTTGAGGATTGCGAAATCGGCGAAATACTTTTGAATCTGGGGCTTTGGGATGAGCCGATTTGCTGAGAAGCGACTAAAGAAGAACGGATGAGCCTCTAGGAAATCCTGCAGCTGCTGCTCCGCGGTCTCCGCATCTATCAAGGATTTGAAGGTGCGAGAGTCGTCCTCTAGTTTTGTCACTTCATAAAGACGAACGAAGGCGCCAGCTAGTTGATCACTCGGTGCCAGGTTTCTGCTTAGCATGCCGTGCAGGCCAGTGCGGAGGTACTCGAGGCTGAATTTCATACCTCCGCAGCTGCATTGATATTCGCCGTCTAGCTCGCCAGACCATTTCCAGCCTTCTTGCTCTTGCTTAGCGTCACGTTCCAGAGCGGCGTACGTTTGAAATTTGGCGCCGCATTGCTTACAGCCGTATCCGATACGTACGACGCGACGAGCCAGCGGATCGGTCCGAAGCGCTGCTATCTGGTCGGGCGAATAGGGAGCGACGCTGACATGACCGATCGCGAAGGAACCCAGGTAGTGCTCCGTTGAGCCGTCTTTAAACATTGCCCGAAACGTATCTGGCCTAATTACAAGCGAGTCACCCGCAGCATGAACGATTTGGAAGGTCCAGCCTTTGTTTTTTGCCTCTCCGTCATGTAGCGGCCGATATTGACTAATTGCCGGGTCATAAGTCTGGATCTCATTCAAATTCAACACGAAGTCGAATGCTTTGGTTCCGTCGGAGTGTCGGAATTCTACGGTGAAGGATTCGCCTTCTGTCGGATTGTAGATTCCGACGACGAAGCTAAGACCCTGAACGCTAACAGGAAAGAAGTGCGAAAACCTGCCCTGCGACAGGCCCTGGATATTGATTTGCGGCATTGCAGGGTGCAAGCCGGCAACTTGCGATGCCCGCTCGCACCATCCCAAGAGTGCGATCCGTGGCGTGTGTTGTTCATTCCTCATGGGTGGGTCATGGATTCGGGTTGGACTAGGGAGTCGAATTCGTCGGCGGTGACGAAGCCCAGTTTGATGGCGGCGTCGCGCAGGCTGATGTGGGAATGGTGGGCGGCTTTGGCGACTTGCGCGGCGGCGTCGTAGCCGATTTTGGGAGCGAGGGCGGTGACCAGCATGAGCGAGTTGTGGACGTAGTGCTCGATTTTCGTGGCGTTCACTTCGATGCCCTGGACGCAATGGGAGACGAAGCTGTTCATGGCGTCGGCAAGCAGTTCGACGCTGTGCAGATAGTTGAAAATCATGACCGGCTTGAAAACGTTGAGCTCGAAATTGCCTTGCGAGCCGGCAAAGCCGATGGCGGCATCGTTGCCCATCACCTGCACGGCGACCATGGTGATGGCTTCGGCCTGCGTGGGATTCACTTTGCCGGGCATGATGCTCGAGCCGGGCTCGTTTTCGGGAAGAGAAAGTTCGCCGAGGCCGCAACGCGGGCCGGACGCGAGCCAGCGGATGTCGTTGGCGATTTTCATGAGCGAAGCGGCGAGCGTTTTCAAAGCGCCGGAAGCAAAGACCAATTCGTCATGAGCGCTGAGCGCGGCGAATTTGTTGGGATGCGAGCGGAACGGCAAGCCGGTGAGTTCGGCGATTTTGCGCGCGGCGCGTTCGGCAAATTCGGGATGCGCGTTGAGGCCGGTGCCGACAGCAGTGCCGCCGATCGCGAGATCGTAGAGGCCGTCGAGCGCCATCGCGACGCGGCCGCCGTCGCGATCGAGCAGATTGACGTAACCGGAAAATTCCTGGCCCAGGGTGAGTGGAGTGGCGTCCTGCAGATGCGTGCGGCCGATTTTGACGATGTCCGCAAATTCCTTGGCTTTCACGTCGAGCGCATCGCGAAGTTTCTTGATGGCGGGAAGGAGTTGTTGACGCGTTTCGCTGGCGGCGGCGATGTGCATGGCGGCGGGAAACGTGTCGTTGGACGATTGCGACATATTTACATCGTCGTTCGGGTGAATCGGCTTTTTGCTGCCCATTGTGCCGCCGGAAATTTCGATCGCGCGGTTGGAGATCACTTCGTTGACGTTCATGTTGGTTTGCGTGCCGCTGCCGGTTTGCCAGATGCGCAGGGGGAAATGGTCGTTGAGTTTTCCGGCGATGACTTCGTCGGCGGCTTGCGCGATGAGGGCGGTTTTATCGGCGGGAAGCTTGCCGAGATCCTGGTTGACGAGCGCAGCCGCTTTTTTCAGAACGCCGAACGAGCGGATCAGCTCGGGCGGCATGGTGTCTTTGCCGATGGCGAAATGGATCAAAGAGCGGGCGGTTTGCGCGCCGTAGTAGCGGTCGGTGGGAACTTCAATTTTGCCCATCGAGTCGGATTCGGTGCGCGTTGGGATGTTGGCGTCGATGGCTTGGATGTGCTCAGACATTAGCGGCTCCTGGGTGGGGATGCGGGTATGATTTTAGCAAGGTAGGAAGTAAGTAGGTAAGGAAGTAAAGCGGCCAGGACCAGGCAGGCCGGAGCGAGTGACGCCAGCCGATGACCCTTTGCAACACGATCTCTGGGTAATAACGCAAAGATGAATGTCCGTGTCCTCTTATCGAGAGAGGACTACCCCCTCCCCCCCCCGTGTTTTTTGCAAGAATATGTGAATAAAGGAGTTAAGTTCTGGGGGTCGCGTAAGAATATCAAAGGAAAGCGGATAGGAGGCGTAAATGCGGGTTGTGGAAAAAGACGGAAAAGGTTAGGCGGGGCCGACGAGGCGCCGCCTCAGCAAGAGGATGCCATTTCGAAATTTCGAGTGAAACGGAAAGGCGGCGTTTCGACACTACTGGGCAAGGTTCGACCTGCTTCGGCCTGCCACAGAGGTACCTCAAGAGAAGGAGAAAAGCTCATGCCAAATTTCCGGTTCGGCAAACATCCCCCGCGGAATGATTATCGGACACTGCTGTTCAAGAACTATGTGATGAAAGGACTGGCGGCGCCGCCAGCGACGTACAACGTGCTGACGGACGTGTACAAGGAACTGAAGATAGGCCAGCCTGACCCGAGCAAGTTGTTTCCGATGGATGGGAACGACACGCTCGGCGATTGCACGTGCGCGGGACTGGCGCATGCGATCACGACCTACAACGGTCTGGTGGGCAAACAAAACATCATGGCGAAGGCCGCGGTGGTGAAACTGTACCGGAGTTTGACGGGCGGCCCGGATACCGGACTGAACGAACTGGACGTGCTGAATTATTGGCGAAAGACGCAGGTGGATGGCACGCAGATTCTGGCGTACGTGAAGATTGACCCGAAGAATCACGCACACGTGCAGCAGGCGATTCAACTGTTTGGCGGCGTGTACCTGGGCTTTCAGTGCCAGGAGAATTGCCAGCAGGAGTTTGCGGCAAAGCAGCCGTGGACGCCGGGGCCGCTGACGCAAGACGGCCACGCGGTGTACGCGGTCGGCTATGACGCGAACACCGTGACGGTGCTGACATGGGGCAGCACGCAGCAAGGGACCTGGGCCTGGTGGGACGAATGCGTGGATGAAGCGTACGCGATTCTGCCGCCGCAGGCGAAGGACCCGCAGTTTTGTCCAGGATTCAATGTGACGCAGTTGCAGGCGGACTTGAACAACGTGGCGAATTAGGCCGAAGAGCGTAGCGAGGAGCGCTGCGTTTTTGCAACGTAGCGGCAATCGCTGACGCTGAGGAATGGTGCACAGAGACGGCCGGAGGCGTGACGGACGCTTCCGGCCGAAGTTTTTTAGGCGGGCGGAGGCGAACGCAGACGGTCATCCTTAGAAGGATGACCCTACAGACGATCACAGGCTACTCGTAGCGGAGGGCTTCGAGGGGGTCGGTGTTGGCGGCGCGGCGCGCGGGGAGAAGGCAGGCGGCGGTGGCTGCGGCGACCAGGATGAGAGTGACGAGAACGAGGATGAGCGGGCTGTGGGCGCTTTCGAAGACCCAGCGGGTGGCGAGCTTATCGAACGCGAAGCTGAGAGCGATGCCGACGAGGACGCCGGCGCCGACGTTGAGCGCGGTGGAAGCGAGGACGAGGCGGAAAACGTCCGAAGCGCGCGCGCCGAGAGCGAGACGGATGCCGAATTCGTTGGTGCGCGTAGCGACGCCGTAAGAGACGACGCTGTAGAGGCCGACGGCGGCGAGAACCAGCGCAAGCACGGAAAAGACGGCAAAGAGGCGGGCCATGAAGAGCTGCTGGGCGTATTCGGAGAGGCCAGTGATCCAAGCGTTGAGGTCGCGAACGGTCATGACTTGCTGTTCGCGGTCGAGGGTGACGAGGCGGGCGCGAATGTCGTGAAGAACGGAAAGTGGGGCGACGCTGGTGCGGACGAGGATTTGCGTAAACATGCGCATGCTGATGGTGTAAGGAACGTAGATGGCTGGCTTGATGGGATTGCGAAGGCCGTCATTGCGCACGTCGTTGACGATGCCGATGATTTGCAGCCAGCCGTTGGCGTCGGGTGGAGCGGGGGCGTAAGGGGGACGGTCGGCGAGGTCGGGGATCCGGAGTTGCTGGCCGATGGCGTCGCCTTTGGGAAAGAACTGGCGGGCGAGCGTTTGATTGATGAGCGCAAGGTGCGCGGAGCGCATGGTTTCGGGATGATCGAAGACGCGGCCCTGGGCGAGGGAGATGTGGAGAACGTCGAAATATTCGGTGCCGATGTAGTTGATGCGCGCTTCGGGCTTTTCGCCGGAGGCACGACCGAAGATTTCGAAGCGAGCATCGTTGCCGTTGGCGGGGGGAGTGGCGTTGGTGGAAATGCCGGCGGAGACGACCTGGGGCAGGGAGGCGATGGCGGAGCGGATTTGTTCGAAATAGGCGGAGCGGGCTTGCAGTGTGCCGTAGGTGTTTTCGTGAATGGGGATGGGGACGGACATGGTGTTACGGGGGTCATAGCCGAGGTCGGCGTTGACGAGTTTGAGGAAGCCTTTGCCGGCGGCGGAGGCGACGCTGAGGAGAAGAAGGGTGAGAGCCACTTGTGCGGCGACGAGCAGGCGATGGGTGCGCTTGGCGCTAGCGTTTCCCGCGACGCGGCGGCCGGAACCTTGCATGAGGCGGGCGATATCGGGACGGGAGAGTTGGAGCGCCGGTGAGATGCCGAAGACGACGGCGGTGAGGAGCGCGAGGCCGACGCAGAAGAGGAGAACGGGAAGATTCATTTTGATGACGGCTTCGGCGGGGATGGAATTTTCGGGAACCCATTTGGTGAGGAGCGCGAGGCTGCGCCAGGAGAGCAGAGTGCCAAGGAATGTGCCGGTGAGGGCAATGGTGAGGGACTCGGTGAGGAGTTGGCGGATCATGCGCGAGCGGGCAGCGCCGAGAGCGGAGCGGACGGCGAGTTCCTGCTGACGTTCGGCGCCGCGGGCGAGAAGAAGGATGGAGACGTTGGCGCAGCCGATGAGAAGTAAAGAGGCGACCGCGCCGAGCAGCAAATAGAGCGTCGGACCGAGGGGACGCGCGTAAAGCTCGATGATGCTGCGAAGGTGGGTGCGAAATTTACCTTGGGGATACCAGGCTGGGTTTTGTTTCGCAAACTGCTCGAGGTAAGGCTGCAGGTCGGCTTGCGCCTGTTCGATCGTGACGCCCGGGCGAAGTTTGTAGACGGCGCCGAAGAAGACGTTGGGATCGTTGGTCACGCGCAGCGGAACATAGATTTCGGCTTCGCGCCAGCGGAAGCGGGGAGGCATGATGCCGACGATTTGATAAGGCTTGTGGACGAGTTGGATGGTGCGGCCGACGACGCTCGGATCCCCCAGGTAATAGCGCTGCCAGAAGCGGTAACCGAGTACAACGACAGGCTGAGGATCCTGGCCGAAGGGCGCGTCGGAAGGGATCAGCCAGCGGCCGTAGAGAGGTTGGACACCCCAAGGATTGGGGTCTTCAGGGGAGAGATAGGCGGCGTTGACGTTTTCGGGGATGTCGCCGTCGGTGGTGGTGAGATCCCAGCCGTCTTCGGCGGAGATGCTTTCGATGGATTTGGCCTGGCGGAGTTGTTGGAGTTGTGGGCCGTTGAGGCCGAAGTAGCGGTCGTGACCGGCGGAATCGACGACATTGAGTTCGACGATGCGCTCGGAATGAGGGTAGGGAAAGGGGTCGATGAGGACGGCGTAGATGACGCTGAAGACCGCGCTGGTGGCGGCGATGCCGAGGGCCAGAGAGAAAATGGCGGTAAGGGTGAAGGTGGGGCGCTTGCGGAGCTCGCGGAAGGTGTAGCGCAGGTCTTGGAGAAAGGAGTGCATGGACACCTCGCGAGCCGAAGGCGGTTCTAGGAAATACAACAACGTAGTGGAGCAAAAACGCTCCGCAGCGCCGAGGGTTGGACGAAGAAAGGACGCCTCGGTTAGTAAAGACGACGCGGGAAGGAAATGGTTCCAGGGTTCGCGAGAAAATTAACGGCGAGGTTCTTTCGATGTCTCATTGCATGAAAGCAGAAATCAATTCCTCCGGGGCGGAAGCCCAGTTTTTCTAGTTTCTTTTGTCGGAGCTTGAAGCTCCGACCCCCAAAAGCCGATTAGGAACGCAAGAGCCAGATGCTTAGGCTTCGCCGTCGGAAAATGGCCTTGCCGAGTACAGTCGTCGCATTCATTTGGCGCGGCCGACGTGGTCGGTGAAAAATCTGGACATGAGGTGGAGGGCCTCGGTGGTTTCGGGGAATTCGAAGTGATACCAGAAGGCGTGAGGGAGAGCTTCGAAGACGACGAGTTGGGCGTCCACGTCGGCGTGCAGAAGAGCACGATGAAAAAGGGCGGAGTCGCTGAGCAAGAGATCGCGCGTGCTGGAGACGAGGAGCGTGGGTGGAAGGCCTTGGAGATCGGCGAAGATCGGAGAGAGGACAGGATCGCGGCGGTCGGTGTTGCGGGCGTATTCGTCGGAGCCAAAGAGAGAGTTGGGATCCTGCGGCTTTAGTGCGCCGGGGAAGCCGTTGAGTGTGAAAAGTTGGTGGGAATCGGGAGTGCGGGAGTAGTCAGCGAGAACGGAAAAGAGGCCGAGAGCGGCGGGTTGCGGGAGCTTGAGTTGTTTGAGTTTGACGGCGACTTCCGTGGAAAGGATGGCGCCGGCAGAAGTGCCGAAGATGGCAATGTCGGTGGGCTGGTGCGTTTTGAGGAGCTCCTGATAGACGGCGACGACGTCGTCCACCGCGGCGGGGAAGGGATTCTCCGGCGCGAGGCGATAGTAGACGGAGACGACTTTGATTTTGGTGAGATTGCAGATGGGGTCGCCTTCGATCAGCGAGCCGGAGTCGGAGTTGAAGCCGCCGCCGTGGAGATTGATGAGGAGGAGATCGCGATTGGCGACCGGAGTGTCGAGCGGAGTGAGGATGTCGGTGCGCACGCCGGCGATGCTGGTGGATTCAATGTTGACGGGAAAAAGGCGGCGAGCTTCGGCTGATTGGCGGGCGCGCCACTGATCGGTGCGAATGCGGCGAGTGGCGAGGTCTTCGGGGCCGGGAGTGGAGGAGGCCAGGGAGCCGAGCCATTTTTGTGCTTCGGGGCTGATAGTCGAGGGCATGGGGACGGTGCGGGTGATGTGGGCGGTGCCGTCGGCGTCGAAGGAAGCCGAATCCACCGTTGACGCGGGCTGCACTAAGGAGGCCGCCTTGCGGCAAGCAAACATGGCCATGCAGAACAAAATCGTTAGCGTCGGAAGCCATTTTCTAGACATGCCACGCAACTCCAGGACGAAATTTCTCGGGACACGACGATAGAACGTGGGAATCCTACCCATGAAGGGCCGGAGAAGCCAGCGGCAAAGCAGGGTGTGCGGCGAAGCGTCTTTTTTTTTCGGCGGCGGAATCCTGCTGGCTTTCAGTGGCTGTAGGAAGAAGCTCGTATTGCCGCGCCCCGGGCCGGGGCGGAGGTTGGGGATTGGAGACATGGCGAAAGACTAGGGATAGGAAACCGTTGCGGAAGCGGGGTTATGTATAATTAAATTTTGGGGATTTCGCCTACATCGTATCCATGGCAGAAGAGAAGAAAACCATAAGGGCTAGCGCGGAAGTGTTGCGCGAACGGCGACGCCGTTTTCGAAAGACGCGGTTGCGCGAATTGAAGATGATCGCGTGGGCGCTGGCGTCCACCAAGCATCCTATTCTGGTGCACATCATCCCGAACCGGCGCTGCAACCTGGACTGCGGGTACTGCAACGAGTACGACGACGTGTCCAAGCCGGTGCCGCTGGAGGAAATGAAGAAGCGGCTGGATATTCTGGCGAGGATGGGGACGTCGATTATCACCATCAGCGGAGGGGAACCGCTGATGCATCCGGAATTGGAAGAGATTATCCGGCATATCCGGAAGCACGGAATGGTCGCCGGGATGATCACGAACGGATTTCTGCTGAGCAAAGAGCGGATTCGTTCGTTGAACGAGGCCGGGCTGGAACACCTACAGATCAGCATTGATAACGTGGTGCCGGACGAAACTTCGAAGAAAAGCTTGAAGACGCTGGATTCACGGTTGGAGTGGCTGTCGGAATTTGCGGTGTTTCAGGTGAACATCAATTCGGTGCTGGGCAGCGGGGTGAAAGATCCCGAGGATGCGTTGACGATTGCGCACCGGGCGGTGGAGCTGGGATTCACGAGCACGGTGGGGATCATTCACGACCACAATGGGCAGTTGAAGCCGCTGGGGCCGCGCGAGCAGGAAATTTTCGAAGAGATCATGACGCTGGGGAAGCGGTCGTTTTCGCGGTTTAATGATTTTCAGCACAGCGTGGCGCGCGGGAAAGAGCACGAATGGCGCTGCCGGTCGGGTTCACGATATTTGTACATTTGCGAGGATGGTTTGGTGCACTGGTGCTCGCAACAGCGCGGATATCCAGGGATTCCGCTTGCGGAATATACGGACGAAATGCGGCACCGGGAATATCACACCAGCAAATACTGTGCGCCGCTTTGCACGGTGTCTTGTGTGCAGCAAGTGGCGATGCTGGACAACTGGCGCAGCCCGCAGACGCTCAAGCCCAAGCCGATGGCGCCAGTGCCAGCGCCGGTGGCGGCAGAGTTGGTGCAGATCGCGGGAACGCGGAGCGATTCCTAGCCGGTAAGCGCTTAGCGCAGTGCCGTTCGCTGCGGTCTTTTCACCTGAATTTACTGCTTGCTATTTTCTTTCCGCGCACAAGCGTGGCCACCGCGCATTGACGCTGAATGCATTCTCCGCGAAGAATGAAATCATGCCCACCGCGGCCATCGAAATCGAGAATTTGACGAAGGACTATCCGTACGGCTTTCTGCACCTGAAGAAGAGACGGTCGCTGGAAGGCTTAACCATGCAAGTCGAGGATGGCGAGGTGTTCGGTTTTTTGGGGCCAAACGGAGCCGGGAAGTCCACAACGATCAAGCTGCTGGTGGGGTTGATTTTTCCGGACGCGGGATCGGCGCGGATTCTGGGCAAGCCCATCAGCGATATCGAAATGCACCGGGACATCGGGTACCTGCCGGAGCAGCCGTATTTTTACGATTATCTGACCGCCGCGGAAGTGCTGGATTATTTTGCGCGGTTCCACGATTTGACCGCGGCGGACCGCCGCGAGCGCGTGGCGCGTATGTTGAAGAAAGTCGGACTGGAAACGGCGGGAAAAATCCAGCTGCGCAAATATTCGAAGGGCATGTTGCAGCGGGTGGGGTTGGCGCAGGCGATTTTGCACGATCCCAAGGTGGTGATTCTGGATGAGCCGATGTCCGGGCTCGATCCGATCGGGCGGCGCGAAGTACGCGACATTATTTTGGAACTGAAGCGCGAGGGAAGGACGGTGCTATTTTCCACGCACATCCTGTCCGACGCGGAGATGCTGTGCGACCGGGTGGGCGTGATCGTGAGCGGCAAGCTGCGGGGAGTCGGTGCACCGGAAGAAATTGTGGGAGTGGCGACGCAGGGTATGGAGATTCTCTTCGAGCTCAATAAAAAAGAAAATGCGACGGCGGCGATTCTGGCGAAGGCCACCCGGACCGGGGACCGTTATCGCCTGCACGTGCCGCAAGCCGAGCTGTACGGCGCGCTGGAGCAACTGCGAGCGACGGGGGCGCGGATTCTGGCGGTGGCGGAAGTGAAACCTTCGCTCGAAGAATATTTCCTGGATTTGATCGAGGCGGGGCGGGCACAGGCAGCGGCAGTCGAGGTGAGCGGGAAATGAAACGCGCCGGCGCGGTGGCGTTGAATACATTTCGCGAAGCGGTACGCGACCGGGTGCTGTACAACCTGGTGTTTTTCGCGTTACTGATGATGGCCGCGGCGATTTTTGTGGGGCAGATTTCTATCGGCATCGAGGAGATGGTGATCAAGAGCCTGGGCTTGAGCGCCATTTCGGTGATCGGGCTGCTGATCGCGGTGTTTATCGGTGTCGGACTCGTTTACAAGGAGATGGACAAGCGCACGCTGTATGCGTTGCTGGCCAAGCCAGTGCGACGCTGGGAGTTTTTGCTGGGGAAGTTTGCGGGGCTGGTGCTGACGCTGGCGGTGAATACCGCGGCAATGGCGGCGGGCCTGTTCCTGGCCCTGCTCTATGTGAAACACCATTTGGAAAGCGCGGATGCGGTGTTGCTGGTGGCGGTGTTTTTTATTTGGCTAAAGCTGATGCTGGTGGTGGCGCTGGCGCTGCTGTTTTCTTGCTATTCGACGCCGCTGCTGGCGATTCTGTACACATCGGCGTTTTATGTGGCGGGAATGTTCGTCGAGGAAATGCGCACGTATCACAGCGCAACGCTCAGCGCAGCGGCGGCGGGCTTGCTGCGAACGATTTCTTACTTGCTGCCGAACTTCGAGAACTTTGACGTGATGGCAGCTGCCGCGCATGGGCGCGCGATTCCCGGCGCGCTGGTTGCGCAGAACACGGCCTATGCCGCGTCGTACAGCGCGGTAGTGCTCTTGATTGCGGTGGCGGTATTTTCGCGGCGGAACCTGAAATGAAGGCAGGAAGCTCGAAAATGTGGCTGCTGCTGCCGCTGCTCGCGGTGGGATTTGCCGGCGTGTGGGCTTTGCAACGAGGGATTGACGCTCAACGGGCTGCGTTGCATCAGGAGCGCGACGACCTGGTGCTGCGCTCCGGGAAGCTGTTGAAGGCGATGAGCCTGGAGTATACGCCGCTGGTGGCGGATTTGTACTGGACGCGCGCGGTGCAGTATTACGGGGACAAACGGGCACGGCATGAACAAGGCTTCGATTTGTTGTGGCCGTTGCTGGATGTGACTACGACGCTGGATCCGAATCTGCTGGTGGCTTATCGCTTCGGCTCGACATTCTTGAGTGAGCCTGAGCCGCGCGGCGCGGGCCAGCCGCAACTGGCGATCGGGTTGCTGGAACGAGGAATCCGGGCGAATCCCGATTACTGGCGGTTCTACGAGGACCTGGGATTTATCTATTACTTCGAACTGAAAGATTATGGCATGGCGTCGCAGGCGTTTGCGGACGGCAGCAAGGTTCCGGGAGCGCAGATCTGGATGAAGGTGATGGCGGCGAAGATCGCGGCGGAAGGGCAATCGCTGAATACGTCGATCTTTCTATGGAATGACATTTATCAGACGACGACAGACCCGGAGATCAAGGAAAATGCGTTCAACCACCTCCAACTCTTGCGAGTCGAAGTAGATTGCCGGCAACTGAACGCGTTGGCGGACGAGTATGAGAAACGAACCGGGCACCGGCCCACGCATATGATTGATTTGGTTCAGGAGCATCTGCTGCCACATCTGCCGGCCGATCCCAAAGGCTTTCCCTATGTGTTCGGTCCGGACGGAAAGGCGGCGCTGAATCTGGATAGCCCGTTGCTGGAACAGCAACTGCTGGATGAAAGCAAGGAGCCGGCGGCCCAGCAGTAACGCGTGCCAAGCAGATCAGTCATTATCTTCATCTGCGTCATTTTTCTCGGTTTGTTGGGTGGTGCAAAGCAGGGTCAGTTGCGGGTCGATGACCAGCTTGTGCGGCGTGGCCTTCGTGGTGAATTGAAAGCGGGTTTCGGGTCCGGCGGCAAAGACATTCCCGAGAAAAACATTGTGCCCCATGCCGATGTTGGCATAGAGCGGCACCGTAGCGATGAAGGAGTGCGGCACATCGCTTTGAAATAGTTTGCCGCGCACGAGCAGCCCTTTCTCGGTTGGTTTGGTGGAAAACTCGACGCGGTAGTGCGGAATTCCGGTTCCGCGCACCCATTGTTCGAAGAACCATTCCATGGAGCGGCCGCCCTCAAGGTCCATGGCCGGAGTCATGACGGCTTCAATTTCGCGCTGCAGATCATCGGTGGAAAGGGCGCGATAGGCGTGCTTGGTGGAGAGGGTGCGCAACAAGGCGGTAAAGCGGGCGTCCGGATCCTTTGCACCGGGCTGGCGGAGCATTTCGCGAAGCATGTGAATCACCCAAGAGCCTTTACTGTAAATTACCTCTTCAAAACCATTCGGCGACTTGGAGGACGTGAGGCGGTTGCCCAGAGCGAGGGCGCCGATCTGGCTGGCCGGTTGGTCGGACCCGACGGGCTTTTCTGCGAGTTGCTCGCGGTAACGTTCGAGCCAGAGGCGCAGTTCGTGCGCGCCGGGCTTTCTGCTGTCGGCGAACATCAGCGCGAGGTAGTTAGAGATCGCTTCATCGATCCATTGGTCGCGGTAGCTGGACCAGCCGACCATATTGCCCCACCACTGGTGGGCCACTTCGTGATACGGAACAATGTCGGTAAACGCTTGCTGGTGGCTTTGGGAAAGTCCGGCGCGGTTTTGTGCTTCGGGCGTCAAGAAAGAAAACGTGGAGAGGTACACCAGACCGGGCCAGCCCTGGCCAAAAGCGCCAGGAATCTGCGAAATGCTGAGGGTGTGGAAGGGGAGGGGACCACTATAGTTTTCGTAGAAACGGATCGACGAATCAATTTCGCGGCCGAGTTGCTTGAGCGCATCAGCGGGGCTCGCGGGTGGCGGCTGCATGGCGGCGCGGCTGCGGCCGGTAGTCGCTTCGAAAGGTACGTTCGCCTCGGGAATCGCCGCGATGGGCGCGTTGAGGCGATTGTTCAAGGCCTGCTCCAATTCCCGATTGGCATACACCTCGATGTTGCGTCCCTCCGCACTCAGCGAGGTGGAGGCGTATTCGCCCAGGTTAAAGCCGGCGACGGAAAGGGGTTGGGCGCTGCGCCAATGGCCCACGTGCATGTCTCCTGACGTTTGTTCGTCTATTTTTTCACCGGTCGCAACGAGTTTGAGATGGCGGGGCCAGCGAAGGGTGAGGTCATAGGAAGCGAACTCGGCCTCATCGCCCAGATGGGGATACCAGCTTTCGCGCGCGCCGACGAAGAGCACGCCGTTGCCGGCGTTTTCGATGACGTTACCCTGGTAGTGAAAGCGAATGGTGAATTCGTGATTTTTCTGGGAGGGCTGTGGCAAAACGACATGGACATAGTCGTTGCCGCGGAGGCTGCGTTCCTGCGGGGTCAAGCCCTCGTTCTGAAAAAATTCGAGCGCGTTGCCGCTTTCATCGGTGACCGAGTCCGCACGGAGCGCGCGGGAAAGCTGAAACGTGAGGAAACGTTCGCCGCCCAAGTCGGTGTGGATGTGGACGGCGGCGTTGGCATCGAGGGAGTTGTCCGCCAGGATGCTGGTGTTGAGCGCGTAGTCGAGCGCGTGAAACGCGGGCGGACGGGGAGTGGCACCGGGGACGCCGTAGGACGCCCATACGTCGTAATAGGCAAAAGCACCGGATTTGCGACGCTGCCCTAGCAACACTTGTTCGCGCCGCTGAGGGTCGAACAGAAAATCGAAGGAGCCGGTTTCCACGCCTTCGAGCGCTGCGTAGAAATAAGGCTGGGGACTCTGCGACAGCTGGTCCTGCAGAATCCGCAGCGATTGAGAAAAATTGAAATCGCCCAGAACGGAGTTGGAACGGGCCACAAAGGCTTCGTCGTTGTGCGGGCTAAGCTTGGCGGACTGGAATTGCCGCAGCAGATCCTCCGCGGCGGCGTCGGTGAACCGCACATAGGCCGAAATGAACACCTGATCGAGAACTGTAGCGCCGAGGAAGTGGGCCATTTGTTGCTTCTCGACCGGCTCACGCGGGAATGCCAGAGCATGGCCGCGGCCGGCGAAGATGAAGCCAGTAATGTGGCCTTCCAGCGAGGCGAGAAAGCCCAGTTCGCCGTCTTCGAAGTAGAGTTCGGCGTCGCCGCGACGCAATTCAATGCGGTTTGCAGCGGAAACCTGGTAGACCGCAGCAGGATCGACGCGGAGCGCATTCAGCGCGTCGTACATCTCGTGGACGGGTTGGTCCGTGGCAGGGGCGGGGCAGGGCGCCAGGAGGCACCAGAACACAACAGCTGCCACCGCGGACTTCATATAACGAAGTGTAGCCACATACGGCATGACGTAACAAGAGTACGGAGGTTAGCGATAAGTAGCGGGTAAAATGGAAGGATGCAGCTAAGCCTTTATTTGCGGCGAATTGTGTTTGCCGGAGCGGCGCTTCTGCTGGCGAGCGCCGCGGCGATGGCCGACACGATTGTGCTGAAAAATGGCCGGCGGATCGTGGCCATGAACGTGCGCGAAGAGGGCGACAAGGTCACTTATGACACTTCCGCGGGCCAGTTGAGCCTGCCGAAGTCGATCGTCGATCACATTGAAAAGGGCGGAGCGGTGCCGATGCCGGATACGCCCGCGGCTGCTGCGGCGAACTTGGCCAGCGCACCGCCCACGGAAATCTCTGTGCCGGGCTTGGGCAGCTCGGAG
>Ga0335073_10003774_pt1 | contig 21166 bp, 16 predicted proteins | sample Lox_Sample_22_FD_207093 | JGI IMG/M metagenome (GOLD analysis project Ga0335073, IMG submission 207093) | Soil microbial communities from Loxahatchee National Wildlife Refuge, Florida, United States - Lox_Sample_2.2 | ecosystem: Environmental > Terrestrial > Soil > Wetlands | place: USA...
CGTCTTCATCGCCCTGGCGGTGGCGCTTGCCGCCTTCGGCCTTATCAATGCGGCTGCGGTCGCCTCCGGCGTGTGGTTTGATGGGCCGCACAAGCGGGCCACAACGGATCAACGGACGGCCGCATCCGCCGCGCCAGGAGCGATCGTCAAATGACCGAATATTATCTGGAGGATTTTGCTGCCGGCCAAACCTTCAAGACCGGCCGCACGCGCGTCGACAAGGAAAAGATCCTTGCCTTCGCTAGGGAGTTCGATCCGCAGCCTTATCACCTCGACGAAGCCGCCGCGCAAAAATCGCCGTTTCAGGGCCTGGCGGCGAGCGGCTGGCATACGGCGGCGATGACGATGCGGCTCATGGTCGACGGCGAGTTCAGGCCGGCCGGCGGCATTCTCGGCGTCGGCTTCGAGCAATTGAGCTGGCCGCGCGCGGTGCGGCCCGGCGACGAATTGCACGCGGTGAGCGAGATCCTCGACGTGCGGCCGTCGAAATCGCGGGCGGATCGCGGCTTGATTACGGTACGCACGACGACATTCAATCAGAACAACGAGCCGGTGATGATGTTCACCGGCAATCTGCTGGTGCCGCGGCGCGCACCGGCCGCGCCAAAGAGCTAGATTTCATGTGCACATGATCTTTGCAAAAAATCGGTTTCCGGTTTTTTGGGATCATGCGCCGGGACAGGAGACGGCAATGCGTATTCTCGTGGTCGGCGCCGGCGCGATCGGCGGCTATTTCGGCGGCAGGCTCAAGGCGGCGGATCGCGATGTCACCTTCCTGGTGCGCCCGCGGCGCGCGGCGCAATTGGCAAAAACCGGACTCGTCATCCGCAGTCCCGCCGGCAATGTCGAACTGCCCTCACCGCCCACAATTGCCGCCGAAAATCTGCGGACGCATTACGATCTGATCCTGCTCAGCTGCAAAGCGTATGATCTCGCCTCCGCGATCGATTCCTTTGCTCCAGCCGTCGGCCCTGACACCGCGATCCTGCCGCTGCTCAACGGCATGGCCCACATGGATGCCCTTGCCGCCCGCTTCGGCGTGGGCGCTGTTCTCGGCGGCCAGTGCGTCATCTCATCGACGCTGGATGGCGAAGGCCGGGTTCTGCATCTTGCCCCTCTGCACTTTCTTTCCTTCGGCGAGCAGGACGGCGCGAAGTCAAAGCGCGGCGAGGCGATCCTCGCGGCGCTTTCGGGCGCCGGCTTCGACGCCAATCTCAGCGCCGCCATCATGCAAGAAATGTGGGAGAAATGGGCGTTCATCGCTACCGGCGCCGGCATCACCTGCCTGATGCGGGCGGCCTTCGGCGATATCGTGGCAGCGGGCGCCGTCAATCTCACCAGGGAATTGTATGACGAATGCTGTGCCATCGCGGCTGCCAACGGTCATCCGCCGTCGAAGACCTCAATCGAGCGGAGCCTCGCCATGTTCACCGCGCCCGGCTCGGCAATTTCGGCTTCGATGTTGCGCGACATCGAACGCGGCGCGCCGATCGAGGCCGATCACGTCATCGGCGATCTGTTACGCCGCGGCGACAAGGCACCGGGCAGGCACAAGCTCCTGCATGTCGCTTATGCCCACCTGAAGTCATACGAAGCGCGCCGCGATCGCGAAAAGTCCGCCGCCGCGGCAGCTTAGCGTTACGAGTTTCCCGCCAGTAGAACTTTCGCAATCGAATGCCTATTATCGGGCGCAAGCGAGAACGTTGAAGGCAGGCGTTCCATGGCCAAGATCATTTATCGCATTGTCGAGCACGACGGCGGCTGGGCTTATCAGGTCAACGGCGTGTTTTCCGAAACATTTCCGACCCACGAGAAAGCGCGCGCGGCAGCGCAACGCGCGGCGCAGGAGCAGCACGTGCCGGGCGAAACGCGCGCCATTTCGTGGGAAGACAGTGGCGGCAAGTGGCACGAGGAACTGGCGCGCGGCGATGACCGGCCCGAGACCGAAGTCGAAGGCTGATGCCAAAAAGTCAGTCGAGCTGAGCCGCGGCCGGCCGAAATGTCCCTTCGGCGGTGCTGCCTGGTCACTTTGAACGCCGGTCGATATCGACGTGCGATGTGTCGCTTGGCCGTCTTCTCGAACTCGCCTCAGGCCTGCCGCCGGGCTCGACATGCTTTGACCCCGCCCGGCTCGTCACCGACGTTAAAGCGCTCTCACCACGGAGAAACGAATGTCGCGAACAGTAGCCGGCACCTTGATCGACACGCTCGAAAAGATCGGGGTCACGCACATATTCGGCCTCATTGCCGACTCGCTTAACCCGATCGCCGACGCTGTCCGCCACAGCAAAATTGAATGGATCGGCGTCCGCCACGAGGAAGGAGCGGCGCTCGCGGCCGCGGGCCAGGCCAAGCTTACCGGCCGGCTCGGCGTCTGTTGCGGATCGACCGGCCCCGGCAGCACGCATCTCGTCGCCGGCCTCTACGAGGCAAGTCGCGATCACGCGCCGGTTCTCGCGCTCTCCGGGGAGATGCCGCGCAAGATGCTGGGCACCGACTATTTTCAGGCGACCGACACCAACATGCTGTTCCGTGACGTCTCGCTCTACACCGAGACCGTTTCCTCACCGTCACAGGCGCCGACCGTGATCCATCAGGCCATCGCCACCGCCTATGCCGGCCGCGGCGTCGCGCATTTGACGCTGCCGCAGGACGTCGTCAGCATGAGCGCCGAGGGCGACGTTTCGAGCCTCCCCACGCTAAAGCCGCAGGCCGAACGCGCCGCCAGCGAAGCGGATATTGCCGAGATCGCACGCCGCATCGACGCGGCCGGCCGCATCGTCATCATGTGCGGCGCCGGATGCCATGGCGCGGCTGAGGAATTGCGCGCGCTTTCCGATCGCCTCAAGGCGCCGTTGATCCATTCCGTCAAAGGCAAGGACATCATGCCTTACGACGACCCGCGCTGGATGGGCGGCATCGGCATGATCGGAACGAAGGCGGACTATCACGCCGCCATGCATTGCGATCTATTTGTCATGCTCGGAACTGACTATCCCTATTCGGAATTCCTGCCCCGCGAATGCGTCGTCGTCCAGGTCGATGAACGGGCGCGGGTGATCGGCCGCCGCACGCCGACCGAGCTCGGCGCTGTCGGGTCGGTGCAGCCGACGGTTAAATCGCTGCTCGACCGGGTGAAGCCGAAAGACGACGGCAAGTTCTTCGAAAACATCGCGGCCCGGCGCAAGGCCTGGGACGAAATGCTGGACAAGCAGTGCGACCTCGCGCGCAGCAAGGACCGCATTCATCCGCAGGCTGTCGCGCGTACAGTGAGCGACCTCGCCGCGCGCAATGCCGTGTTCACCATCGACACCGGGCTCAACACGCTCTGGTCGGGCAATTGGATCCGCCAGAGCGGCGAGCAGCGGATTATCGGCTCCTTCAACAACGGCGCCGTCGGCACCGCCCTTGGCCAAGCCAATGGCATCCAGGCGCTCGACCGTTCGCGCCAGGTCATCGCGCTGTGCGGCGACGGCGGTTTCAACATGCTGATGTGCGAATTCCTCACGGCCGTGCAGCATGAACTGCCGGTGAAAGCCGTGGTCTATGACAATTCGGCCTTTGGACTGATCACACTGGAGGCTGAAGCACTCGGACTGCCGGCCTGGAAAAAGAACATTGACTTCCCCAATCCGGATTATGTCGCGCTGGCGCGCGCCTGCGGCGGGGTAGGCTTCAAGGCCGAAAAGCCCGGCGAGTTACGCGACGCCATCGACAAGGCGTTGAAAGCCGACGGCCCGGCCATTGTCGATTGCGTGGTTGCGGCCGATGAATTGCCCAACATGCCACATCTCGACCTCGAGAAAGTCGGCAATTTCGCCAAGGCGAAAATCAAGGAAGCCGTGCTCGCCGTAACCGGCGGGTGACGGCGCGCGGCGATAAGGCTATGGAATCGGCCCACCGGCAGCTATGTTGCCGGTTCTCTGGGGAATATCGGGTCCGATGCATAATAAATTTGCCGTAACGGGCAATGCCGCCGCGGTCGAAACGGCCTTGAGCGGCTACGAACTGCTCAACAATCCTGTCCTCAACAAGGGTACCGCGTTCACCGACGAGGAGCGCGAGGAATTCGATCTGCACGGCCTGTTGCCGCCGCATGTCGCCGAGCTCGATTACCAGGTGATGCGCCGGCTCGACGCGTTTCGCGGACTCGGCCGCGACATCAATAGATACGTGTTCCTGCGCGGCTTGCAGGACACCAATGAGACGCTGTTCTACGCGCTGCTGACGCGCAATATCGAAGAGATGATGCCGATCGTCTATACGCCGACGGTCGGACTCGGCTGCCAATTGTTCAGCCATATTTTTCGCAAGCCCCGCGGCCTGTTCCTGAGCATTCCGCATAAAGACTGCATCAAGCGCATCCTCAGCCATCCGCGCTATGACGGCGTGCGCGCCATCGTGGTCAGCGACGGCGAGCGTATCCTCGGCCTCGGCGATCAGGGCGCGGGCGGCATGGGCATTCCGATCGGTAAGCTCTCGCTCTATACCGCCTGCGCCGGCTTGCACCCGGCAACGACGCTGCCGATCATTCTCGACGTCGGTACCGACAATGCCGAACACCTGAACGATCCGCTCTATATCGGCTGGCAGCACGAGCGCGTGCGCGGCGCCGAATATGACGAGCTGGTCGAAATCTTCGTCAGCGCGGTGCGCGAGCGCTGGCCGCATGTGCTGTTGCACTGGGAGGATTTCGCGATCGGCAATGCCAACCGGCTGCTGGCGCGCTATCGCGACGAGCTGTGCACTTTCAACGATGATATTCAAGGCACCGCCGCCATCGCTGTCGGCACGCTTTTGAGCGCCATCAATGTCACCGGCACGCCGCTGACCGAGCAGCGTGTCGCGGTGCTCGGCGCCGGCTCGGCCGGCACCGGCATTTGCTCGCTCTTGGTCCGCGCCATGGCCGCCGCCGGGCTGAGCGAGAAGGAGGCGCGCGGCCGCTTCTACCTGGTCGATCGCGACGGCTTACTGGTCGAAGGCATGAACGGCTTGCAGTCGTTTCAGGCTCCGTTCGCGCAAAACCGCGACCGCGTCGCCTCGTGGCAACGCATGGCCGACGGCCATATCGGTCTTGCCGAGGTCATTGCCAATGCCAAGCCGACGGTGCTGATCGGCGCATCCGGACAAGCGCATGCGTTCCATGAAGCCGTCATCCGCGAGATGGCAACGCATGTGCAACGGCCGGTGATTTTTCCGCTGTCAAATCCGACCGAGCGCAGCGAAGCAACGCCTTCGGATATCGACGCCTGGACCGAAGGCCGCGCCGTGATCGGCACCGGAAGTCCCTTCCCGCCCATCGAGCGCAACGGCAAGCAATTCCGGGTCGATCAGACCAACAATGCCTATGTCTATCCGGGTATCGGGTTGGGCGCGATCGCCGTGAAAGCGAAGCGCATCTCGGATGCGATGTTCCTGGCCGCGGCGCGCACCATCGCCGAACTGTCGCCGGCCAGGCGCGATCCGCTTGCCAATCTGCTGCCGCCCCTGATCGAGATTCGCGATGTGAGCTTCCAGGTCGCACACGCGGTCGCCAAAGAGGCCGTCGCCGAAGGCCTAGCGGCAGCGATGAGCGATGATGCCATCGTTGCCGCGATCAAAGGCATCATGTGGGAGCCGGTTTACGCCAAGTACCGGCGGCGGCGCGGTTAGTGCACGATCCTACTGCTTGAATCGGATCGTGAGATAGGCGCTGAGCGGGTCGGCGACGTAGGCTCCGGCGGCATTCGCGGCCACGAAGTATCGCGCATTGCTCAAATTCTTCACATTGAGCACGACGTCCCATGTCGGCGACAGATAAGCGAGTTCGGCGTTGAGGACGGTCGCTGCCGGAATCGAATTCGTGTTGGTGGTGTCGCTGTAGCTCTTGTCCTGATAATTCACGCCGGCCCCGACCTGAAAGCCGTGGATACCCGCGATGGATAAATCGTAAGTCGTCCACAGATTGGCCAGATAGCGCGGAACGCCCTGCGGCGCGTGATCCAGCGCCGTCGATTGTACCGCCGTTTGCGGACTTGCGGTCACGACCGGGTCCATCGCCGTGGCATTGGCCAAGACGTGCCATTGATCGGTGATCCTCGCGTCCAGCGAGGCTTCGACGCCGTCGATCTTGTAGTCGTCGAAGGCGGTCTGTTCGATGGTGGTTCCCGGCACTGAGAATGCGACCGCAACGTTGTTGCGCAAGACCCGGAACACGGCCGTGTTCAGGACGATTCTGTCGTCGAGCGAAGCGAATCTCAGCCCGCCTTCATACTGCATGGCGGATTCTGCCGGGCCGATGCCTTGCTGGGTATTTTCGGAATTGAAGTTTGTCAGCCAGCTTTTCGAAACGCCGCCAAAGGCCGATAGGCCGGGCACAAGTTTATAGAGCGCGCCGACATTCCAGCTCAGCGGCGTTTCTTTCTGGTCTTCCTCCTCGCCGCCGATAATCGGCATTCCGTTGCTGTTAAAGCGGCCGGGTACGGTGATCAGTGGCAGCAGCGACGTGTCCCACCATTCATAGCGAATTCCGGTCCGCACCTTGAAGCGGTCCGTGACGTCGATTTGATCCGTGGCATAGGTGCTCAGATAGGTCGCCGCGAGCCGATCGTCGTCGCAGGAGTGCTTGGCATCGCATTGGAAAATGATATTCGCCGGCGTCTCCGTGGGAATCGGCGCGAAGGTCGCGACGTTCGGCAAGTCGGCCGTTTCTCGCGCCGTCGCCATCGTCTGATGGACGGCCTCAAAGCCGGTCAGCAGCGTGTGTCCGACTGGACCGGTGTAGAATTTCCAGACCGGCTCGAACTGATAGTCGTAGGTATTGTCGAGGTCTTCCTGTTCGCGGAGCTGCCGGTTGATGACGAAGCCGGCGGCGGATCCCGTGGTGCTCGGGGCGGTACTCGAACTGTCGCCGTTGCGTTCCACATCGAGATTACGATGCGTGTAGGCGAAGCGGTTGTTGATGGTTAGGACGTCACTGATCCACCACTTGTCGGTCAAAGTCGGCCGGAAATAGTTCTCATTGGCGAAGGCCCAAGGCGTTGAATATTTGGAGTCGATCGGCACGCTGCCGATCGGCGTGCCGTGGAAATAAATGAGCCCGTAGGAATCCGGCGTCTGGTGAACGTCGCGTGCATCGAGGCTGAACTCGAAAGTATGATCGTTGATGGCCCAGGTGAAGTCGGGCCGGATTTCGTAGTCGTGACTGCCGAGATCGCGAAAGCCGTCAGATCGCGACGCAAACCCGTCTACACGATAGTTCAAGCCTTGGATCGTGGTCGGCCCGGTAACGTAACCCTGATTTGTAACGGTGCCGAACGATCCCGCTGTGACGCTGTCGCCGTAATGGAACGTCGACAATGGCGAGGAATGGACGATGTTGATCGTACCGCCGGGCGGTCCGCTTCCGAACAAGGCCGAGCCTGGCCCTTCCAGAATTTCGATGTTCTTCACCCCATTGAGCGAATGCGAAATGCCGCCGAGCTGATCACCGTCGGAAAAGCCGTCCTGATAAACCTGCGCATTGAAGCCGCGGATCAGGAAATGATCGAAGTAACCGAGCGAATCCTGGCCCCCCTGATTGACGCCGCTGGCATTGGTGATCGCCTGCCGCAGCATCGTGTCGCCTTGCTGGTTGATGACGGCGCGCGGAATGATCTGCACGCTCATGGGCAGGTCTGCGAGGTTCGTACCCGTCTTGCCGAGCCCGGGGACATCTAGAGGCGTCACATGCGCCGCCGCGCCGCTGCTGTCGAACGGCGATGATGCGGAAGGGGCGGTCTGCTGTGCCGTCGAGCCGCCTGCAGCGGGCCGATTTGCCGAGGCGGCGCGCTGCAGCTTCGGCGCCGCTCTTCTCTTGCGGCTCGTAACGGTGATCTCGGGAAGAGCAGTACGTCTCGCGGGCTTTGCCGGCACGGTCACGGCAGATCCCGAAGTCGCCGGTGGCGATGCCGGAACGGCACGCGGCGCAGTATTGCCGGACAGCGGTGCCTCGGTCGGCGGCGAAGGCACTGGTTGCGCGAAAGCCGTTGGCGAAACGCCCAGCCCGACGATCAGGGCGACGGATGAGACAACCGAGCCACATCGCGACGAAGGAAATCGCTCCAGAATTCTGTGCACGCGTGCCTCACGACGACTGCAGCAGTGCGAGATAGCTCTGTTCTGCAGCCCTGACTAAACCCTGCGCACAAGAAATATTCCGGCGAAAACAATAGTTTATAGAGATTCCAAGATTTCCTTTGACTAATTAAAGACTGAGCGCCGAGCTGTATGTCGGCGTGCCCGGCGTCGAGCACGGGCACGATCGGCAGCGGCGGATCTTGTCGACGCGTCGGCGATCAACCCATCGCCGAACAAACCGGCGGTCCACTTGTGGTCACTTGTGCGGCTTGACTCGAAAGTCGACCGGAACGGTGAAGGACAGATTCTCGTCGGCGACGGCGGGCGGCGGCGCCGGAACCGGATCCGAGCGCTGCAGCATGGCGAGCGCCGCTTCATCAAAGGCGGCGTCGCCCGAGCCCTTCACGACGCGAGCGGACAACACGTGTCCGTCGCGGTCGAGCGTAAAGCCGACGATCACCTCGGCGCTCTGCATAACTCGATCCGGCGGATAGCGCTTGAACTTGTTGAAATGCGCGGCGAGTTCTTTCTCCCAAGTGACGCGCTGGCGCACGGCGCTGGCGCCGGTCCCTGGCGATGGCGCAACGGAGCGCGTCGATTCACGGGCGCCCTCGATGGAAGGCATCGCCGTCTGCTCCACGGCCGATGATGCCGCCGACGGATCGGCCTGTGCCGTCGCCATTTTTTCATCGTCCTTGATCGGCTTTTGCGCATCGTTGGGCGACACGACGCGTTCGGGATCGTCCGTCTCGGTCGGAACAGCCTTCGGCAGATCGGTCTTCTGCACGACCTGTTTCTGTTCCACCACGGCAGGCGAAGGCATTGATGCCGTGGTGTCGGGCCCGACCGGCGCGTTGGAAGGATCACGATGCGGCGACGTCAATTCGAAGCTGATTTCGATCGCCGGGGCGCCCAGATCGTCGTCGGTATCGGGCCGCATCGTCGAGAGTGCGATCGCCGCTCCACCGGCGTGAAGCGCCAACGCCCCGAGAGCCGCCGCGACCCAAACGATTCGTGAAGCATGCTGTTCGGTATCGAGCATCGTCAGACCGGCGTCACAACTCGGCCCAGTAACGAATAAGATTGTGATAAAGCCCGCTGAGCTTGACGACCTCGGGATCGTTTCGCCCGAGCCGTTCGACGAGGCCCTGAATGGCGTGATCGAGATCGAAAATCATGCTGCGCGCATGGGCATCGCGGATCATGCTCTGCAGCCAGAAGAACGACGCCACCCGCGCCCCGCGCGTCACCGGCATCACGGTGTGAAGACTCGTCGCAGGATAGAGCACCAGGTGGCCTGCGGGCAGCTTCACTTCGTGGGAGCCGTAATAGTCCTCGACGACCAATTCGCCGCCGTCATATTCATCCGGTTCGGACAGAAACAGCGTCACCGACAGATCGGTGCGAATTCGCATCCCGGTCAGATGATCGCCGCGCACGGCGTTGTCGACGTGGATGCCGAAATGCTGGCCCGTGCCATAGCGATTGAATAGCGGCGGAAAAATGTGACGCGGGATCGCGGCGGACACGAACAGCGGACTGGCGGTCAGCGCCTTGACGACACGCTCGCCCAATTTGCGCGAGACTTCGCCGTTCGGCGGCAATTGCTCGTTCTTCTTGACCATGGCTGACTGCGCACCAGCGGTCGAGCGGCCGTCCTCCCACTCCGCCGCATCCATGACGGCGCGGAATTCCACGACGTCGGTCTTGCTTAACACATCGGGTACGCAGATCAGCATTCGTGCTCTTTTTCGAATCGGTTCTTCAATATTTCGCGGCGAGTTCGACGCCGACGACGCGGCCAGGCGCGACGAGCGTGAACGGCGCTCCGCTCTGATAGAAGGCGTCGTAGTAGAGCTTGTTGAAGATGTTGTTGGCGAACACCTTCCACTTCCAATTCTTGTCGAGCTTGCCGTCGAGGAAGCCGTCGAAGCGCCAATAGGCCGGCAATGTCGTGCCTGCATTTGCCGCAAGCAGCGTGCCGCCCTGCATCGCCGACCGATAAGTCGCCTGCCCGCCGACCTCGAAATTATCCGTGACCTTGTACTTGGAGAGGACGTTGAACGACTGAGGGGAGATAAAGGCGAGCGGCAGTCCGATGTTGCTCGGTGTTGCGGAATGGTCCACGCGCGTCTTCATCAGGACCAGGCCGGTATAGACGCTCCACTTGTCGGTGATGTTGCCTTGAGCGCCCATGTCGATGCCCTGGACATGATAGGCGGCACCCTGGACGATCGTGCCCGAGCTCGACGAGCCAATCAGCTCGCGCGCATTGCTGACATCGGTGCGGAACAGCGCGATGGTCGCGAGCAGGTGGTGGTCAAACAATTCCCATTTATTGCCGACCTCCTGCGCCCTGCTCTCAATCGGAGAAAAGACCTGCGAACCGGGGAAGGTCGGATTCAAGCCGCCGTAATTGGTGGACGTCCCGTCAAGTTCGGCGCCAAGAGGATCCGAGGCTGTCGCATAGGCCCAGTAGAAACTGGTGATCGGGATCGGCTTCCACAGCGCACCAAGATTGTAGTTCGTCATGCCGGAGCCGCCGGAGATTTCCGCGGTGCTGCTGGAAACAAGACTGTATCGTTTCTTCGCGGAAATATCAGTTTCGTCGAAGCGCACACCGGCGTTCAGGATGATGTAATCGCGATAATTGGCGGTCCAGAGCGAATAGGCGCTCTGGGTGTTGACGCCCACGACATCGGGATTTCCCGTCGGGATCGGATTATTGGCCGTGGTGATGTAATTCGTGGGGTCCATCACGGATACCGGCCCGATCGAGCCGGTGGCGAAGGCGCCCGAACCGATAGCCTCGGAGCCGAGACCCGCATAAGTATCGATGCTGACCTGCTCGCGTGATACTTCCACGCCGGTGGTCAGCGTATTGCGGACCGGGCCGGTATCGAACTTGAAAGTCGCGGCGGATTGATCGGCGACGACATTCGTCACCTGATAGCGGGTTTGCGGATTGAGGCACACCGTCCAGTTCGCCGGAACCAACCCGGTTAGCGAGGTCGCTCCGTTACCGGCGCAGCTCGACGTGCTTTGCTCGGGAATCGTGCCGATATAATTGAGAACGGACTTCTCGTCCCTCACCTTGTTTTCGACCGTCATGAAATCATTGACGATGTATTTGGCGTCGACAGTGCCGAAATCCTGCTGCACCTGCTCGAAGTCGCGATTGACGATGCCGTAATAGGTGTCCCGCGGCACGCCGAGCGAGGTGACGGGAGCTCCCAAAATACTGTTGTACGGCACGCCGAAATCCGGCAGCGACCACAGATAAGTGTGAACGTAGTTCGCCGTCAGCGTGAAGGAATCGTTCGGCGCCCACTTGACCGCCGCCAGGGCGCCATTGCGGTCGTCGCTCGCATAGTTCCGGCCGGCCACGCCGGCGTTCTGCCATAAACCGTCGACGCGGACCGCCAGGGTCGGATTGATGACCTGGTTCACATCCATGGTGACGCGTCGCGTGCCGTCGGTCGCAAACTGCGACTCGGCATCATAGAAGTTGGCGTTCGCCGCCTGCTTGGTGACGATGTTCAGCGCGCCGCCGGTGGTGCCCCGACCGTCAATCGTCGCTGCCGGGCCTTTGAGGATTTCAAGCTGCTCGGTGAAGAAATTCTCGCGGACGCTCACGGCAGGATCGCGGATGCCGTCGACGAATACGTCGTTACGCGCGTCAAAGCCGCGAATGAAAAAGCGATCACCGAAGGCATTGCCGCCTTCACCGGTGCCGAGCGTGATACCGGGCGTCGTGCGCGCCACTTCCTTGAGGCTCGTGGCGTCTTTGTCTTCGAGCAGCTCCCTGGTCAGAACGGTGATGCTCCTGGGTGTATTGACGATCGGCTCCGGAAATTTGGCCGACGAAAGGCGATCCGCCTTGTACGGCGCGGCCGGATCGGCATAGGGATCGCGGTCGGCGGCTTGAGCCGCAGTACTTGCCGCAGCCGCGGCAGCCTGTGCTTGCTGCGCTTGCTTTTCGCGCGCAGCGCGGCGCAAGGCATTGCGGGCTCGAATCTGCTCGGGCGTCGGCTTACTGGCGACGGGCTTCTTGTGCTCGACCGGCGCGTCGACCGTGACCGGCGCCAATTGCGATTGCGCCTTCGCGCCGGTGACCGATGCGACGGCAATGAGGCAGCCGACGGTGATCTTGCGCGCCGGGTTACGTTCAAAGTTCTCATTGGCAAATTCCGCACCGATGCTTGAACGCAACGTGCGCGGCAGTTTCACACACCCCATTTCAGCCACCCCATCCAGCAGTAAAAATTTTGTCCCGTCATCTCGATCGGGATTGTTTGTTGCCGGCGATTTCGTTTCTAAGGGGCGCGGCACCACCGCGTCAAACAAAAACTAAGTATTCGCAACACTATATACTTTGAACAGTTCGAATATGTCGGCCCGAATTACTTTCGAATGACTCCAATGAAAAAGAGAAAGATTGGAATTAGACGCATTCAAAACTGAGAAGCGGCGGCACATCGCCAGGACCCGACACCGAGCGGTTCGGCTCAATCCGACCCGCGATCAGACGGCGTCGTCGAAATCCGCGCTCGGCGGCTTCATCAGCGAAAACAACTCGTCCACCGTCGCACCGGCAAATTGCCGGATGCGCTCGCTGTCGAGCCCGCCGCCGATCCTGACTTGCCGGACCACGGCGTGAATCTCGTCCCGGAAGTCGCTGAGAAAACGGAGCGGGTCTTTGGAATCGTTTGCAACGCGCACGATGAGTCCCGTTAGCAAAATCTGGCAGGCAATGATGCGGCCGTTCAGCTCTTCCATTATCTCAACCTCGGTGAGCGCGAATGACCGCAAACTATGGCGAAAGATCCGGTGCGGCAAGATCGCGGCCGACATAGCGCCAGTGCGATCCCGCGCCGATTAGAACCGTTGTAGAAAGCGAAAGATCGCCGCCCGCGTTACGCGACGCGCATCAGGCGACACGAACCTGCGCCAGAAAGCGCTCGACCTCGGCGCGCAGCTTGCCGGACTTTGCTGCGAGCTCGCTGCCGGCGTCGAGCACAGCCTTTGCGACCTGGCCAGTCTTGCTTGCGGCATCGGACACTTGCGCGATGCTGGCGGAGACTTCGCGCGTGCGCTCCGCCGCCGCGCTCGCGCTCCTGGCAATCTCCTTGCTCACGGCGTCCTGCTGCTGCACCGAGATGGAAATCTCGTTGGCATTGTCGTCGAGTTGACCGATGGTCCCCGCGATCGCCTGCATGGCGTCGACTACGCTCGTCGTCGTGCCTTCGACCAAGGCGATCTGCACGGTGATATCGCCGGTGGCCTTTTCCGTTTGCGACGCCAGCGTCTTCACCTCCTGGGCGACGACGGCAAAGCCGCGTCCGGCGGCGCCGGCACGCGCCGCCTCGATCGTGGCATTGAGCGCCAGCAGGTTGGTCTGCGCCGCGATGTCGCGGATGAAATTACTGACATTGCTGATCTGTCCGACGGTAACGGCCAGCCGCTCCACTGCGGCGATGATCAGCTTGGCTTCGTCGGTTGCCCCACGCGCAATGCCGGCGGACTCGCGCGCCTGCTTGGAAATCTTCTCGACGGATTGCGCGATCTCCTCGGCCGCCATGGCGACGCTGTTGACATTCGAAGTCGCCTGCTGCGAGGTGGATGCAGTAGCGTCGGCCTGACACTGGTTGTAGCTCGCCGCCTCCGCCATGATCTGCGCGCAATTGTCCATCGTCTTCGAAGCGTCGTCGAGTGCGCCGACGATATCGTTGACGGCATGCTCGAAATTCCGCGTTGCCGCTTCGATCTGCTGGCGGCGCGCGTCCGACATGCGCACGCGATCGATCTCGCTTTGGCGCGCCGCGGTTAGGTCCTCGACCGCCTTGCGGAACACCAAGAGCGATTCCGCCATTTCGGCAATTTCGTCATGGCCGCCGACCGGAACCGGCACGCTCAATTCGCCGGCGGCGATCCGGCGCATGGCGCCGCTCAATGCGGTCAAGCGGCCGCCAATGCTGCGTCCGACATAAAGCCAGGCGAGCAGGCCGGCAACGACGAGTGCAGCAAGGCTGAGCCCGATCGCCACGATCCTGCATAGCCATAGTTGCCGGACCACGCGAGCCGAGAGCGCATTGGCGGCGGCGTCCTGAACGCGAATGCGGCTCTCGACCGCATTCCGCAAGTTTGACGCCGCGGCCAGCGCGGCGGTGTAGGCGGATCGAGTCTTTTCGAGGTTCTTCAGCTCGTTCAAGCGTTCGGCAATAATGCCGGAATCACCGTTCAAGACCGCGAGATCGCCATACAGGCCGGCAATCTTGCTGCGCTGCCCGGAATCCGGAAGCGCCTTAAGCTTCTGGTCGATATTGCGTTCGGCCAGATTGATCAGATCGCGAAGCGGCGGGAGCCTCGAGGCGTCGGCCACCATCGACGCCTCGTTCAGAAGACCGGCGAGCTGGTTGGTGTCGCCTTCGACTTCGAGCAGGCGGCGAAGCAGGCCGATCGACTGATTGAGCGCTACGCTGTCGGTCTCGTCCTTGGTCATCAGGCCGATATTTGCATCGTCGATGAGCGGCGTGAGGGCAACCAGAAGATTTTCGTGGGCCTTGCGCACAGCGCCGGCGAGCTCGCGCCGCTGATCCGACATCTTGATGCGGGCGGCGACGGCTTCCTTGAGCGCGCCGAGCCGTTGGTCCATTGCCGCCTTGGCTGCGGCCATCTCGCCGCCTTCGCGCGCATCAAGCGCGCGCAAGCGCTCGATCTGCGCCTGCAGGTCGCGCGACTGCGCGGCGATTGCCGCGGCAATATCGGCGTTTTCGGCTTCGTCCTCGACCGCGATCAGGCGCGGCGCCAAGGCAATGAGCCGGCTCGTCGCGTCGGACAACCGGAACGAGTCGACCGTCGCCGGCATGCTCTGCGATACGAATTCGTTCAGTGTATTCGCGGCATCGGTCGAGAAAATCAGGACGGCGGAGGAACCGATCACGGTTATGGCCGCGGCGAGCGCAAAGGCGAGATACAGCCGCGACCGGATCGTCCTCAGCCACGGCAACGGCGAGAGGCCGCGCCGGCCGTCGGGATTCAACGCTGGAGTCGCGCTTTCGCTCACTGGCCTGCCATCCCGACGAGTCGATCGACCGGCCTCAACGCGCCCCCGGCCTGCATGATCGTGAAGAACAACCCGACTTGAGCCCTGACGCCGCCGAAGTCGAATGAGGCAGCGGCGATGGCACCGAGCGCGACTCTCGTCATTTGCCCTGCCCGCGACGTCTCCCATACTTTGGACAACTCATGGTTAAGAGCCTGTTAAAGATCACGCAGCGCGGCTGAGAAAGAACGGCTTTGGCGAGGCGCACCGGGGCAAAGCTAAGCGGCGCGATCGGTACGCAATCGGCGAAGCAGCATGGTCTGGACCGCGGCGAGCACCGTTCCGACAGCGGCACCGCGATAGGCCCATTTCGGATCGGCGAGCGGCGGATAAACGACCATGGTCGCATTCGCCTCAAAGAACAAAACGTCGCCTTGCGTGTTCACGGCGAAATCAATGCCGCCGTAGTCGAGGCCAAGGACGGCGCAAATCCGCTCAAGCCCCGCCATGGCCCGCGGCCCGATGGTGCCGGCCATATCGTTCAAGAACGCCTCGTCCTTGGCGCGATTGTCGAGCGAGCCCGCCATGTCGGCGGTGAAATAATGCACCTTCCAATCGCGCGATAGCGCCAGGTGCAACGGATAAAGCGCACCGTCGATGAACATCACGCGATATTTGCGGAACAGCCCGGCATCGTCGCGCGCGTCGAGCCGCTCGATCAGCCAGGCGTCATCGCCGGGGAAATCTCCGACCGCGGCGGCAAGCTGTTCCGGCATTTCAACATGCACGAAGTGATAGCCGGTGTGGAAACCCGGCGCGCGGACCAGAAGCGGAAAGGAAAAGCCAAGATCGGCGACGGTTTCGGCGATCGTAGCCGCCGCGTCGGGCGCGATCAGCTTGCGCTTCGGCAGCATTTTCATGCGCGGCACAACGACATTCGGCAGGCCGTACAGCCGTTCGACATTCGCCGCGCGTCCGGTCTCGAACACGGAAGCCGGATGATTGATCACCGGCCGCGCGGTTTTCGCGACCAGCGCAAATGCGGCCTGCAATCCGTCGCGGCACAGATCGGCGTCGCCGATGCTGTTGAAGACAAGATCATGCGGCGGCAGCGTCATGGACGGATCGGCATATTCCGCCACCACGACCGTCGTGTGAAACTTGCGATCGTCCAGCAGGGCTTGCGTCGGGATATTGCCGCCCAAGGCCGACACCAGAAGCAGCACCCTGATCGGCTCGCCGTCGCCGCGATAAGGCGAGACCGTCACGGCATGACCGGCAAAGCCTTTGTCGCGATGCGCCTTGGCGCCGGCAAAGTCGCCGAGCGCGGCCAAAAGATTGCCCATGCCGCGATGCGCATGAACATGGACCGGATCCGCCTCGAGCGCGGCTTCGAATTGCTCGCGGGCCGCCGCATGCTCGCCGAGCAGGAACAGAAGATTGCCGAGATTGACGCGGCCATTGGGATTGGCGGGATGATGGCGCACGGCTTCGCCAAACAGCGAGCGCGCCGCTTGCCGATATCCCGCATTGAGCACCAGCATGCCGAAATCATTGAGTGCGGCAAAGTCATCGGGCTTGCGGCGCAAGAGCTCCAGATAATCGCGCTTGGCGTCCTCGAAACGGCCCTGCTCGCGCAACAGGCCGGCCCGTTCGGCGCGCGCGGCGAAAGCATCCGGGTCGCGCGCCAGCGCCTGATCGAGCTTGCGCAGCCGCAAAACCGCCAAAGACGGCGTCGCGCGATCGCTCACGATGGTCGAAGCCCTTGTTCCAGCATCGCGAATCACTCTTCCTTGCAAGAGATCATAGACGCAAGCGAAAGCGGGAATCGACGTGACGGAAGACGGCCGCAAAATCGCGTCTTCGCTGCTCGATCCCGCCGATTGGGATGCGTTTCGCAGCGACGCGCACGCGCTGCTTGACCGGCTGATTTCGCGGCTTGAACAAGCAGGCGAAGGCCCGGTCTGGACACCGACGCCCGAGACGGTGAAGCGACGCCTGGCGGAGCCGCCGCCGCTCGATCCGCGCGGGGTGCACGACGTCTGCAACGATCTCGCCGCGCTGATCCTGCCTTACGGCACCGGCAATACCCATCCGCGGTTCTGGGGCTGGGTCCACGGCAGCGGCACCGCGGGCGGCGTGCTCGCCGAAATGGCCGCCGCCGCCATGAACGCCAATTGCGGCGGCCGCGATCACGGCGCGATCCACGTCGAAAGATGCGTGCTCGATTGGATGGCGCAATGGTTCGGCTTTCCGAAAAACACCGCCGGCGGATTGCTGGTGACCGGCAGTTCGATGGCGAACCTGCTCGGTCTCGCCGCGGCGCGCAATCGCGCCGTCAAAAATGTGCGGCGCGGCGGCCTCAATAACGCGCGCCTCACCGGCTACACATCGCGCGAAGCGCATTCCTGCATCGGCAAGGCCTTCGAGCTGCTCGGGCTCGGCCGCGATGCTCTGCGCCACATCCGCACCGGCGATGATTTTGCGATCGACATCGATTGGCTGCGCGCCGAAGTGAAACACGACCGCGCCGAAGGCTTCCAGCCGTTCTGTGTCGTCGCGACGGCCGGAACGGTCAATACCGGCGCCAGCGACGATATCGCGGCCTTGGCCGAATTCTGCCGCAGCGAGAATCTTTGGCTGCATGTCGACGGCGCGTTCGGCGCGCTCACCGTTCTCTGCCCCGATCTCGCGCCGCGGCTTGCCGGCATTGAACAGGCCCACTCGCTCGCTTTCGATTTCCACAAATGGCTGCATGTTCCTTATGATGCCGGTTGTTTGCTGGTGCGCGACGAGACAACATTGCTCGATACTTTTGCCGACCGCGCGCCCTATCTGGCCGGCGACGCGGCGCTGGCCGGCGGCGACATCTGGCCCTGCGACCTCGGGCTCGAACTGTCGCGCGGCTTCCGCGCGCTCAAAGTCTGGTTCACGCTGCAGGAGCACGGCACGCGCAGGCTGGGCGAAGCGATCGCACGCAATTGCGAACAGGCCGACGCACTCGCGGCGCAACTCGCGCGCCGGCCGGCCATCCGCGTGATGGCGCCGGTGCCGCTGCAGATCGTCTGCTGCCGCTACCAGGTGAAAGGCCTGGACGAGACCGCAACGGACGCGCTGAACGCCGAACTGGTCGCAACCTTGCAGCGGCGCGGCATCGCAGCGCCATCGACCTGCCGGATCCACGGCCGGCTTTGCATCCGCGTCAATATCACCAACCATCGCACCAGCGATACCGATCTCACCATGCTGGTCGATGCCATCGATGCGATCGGCGCCGAGCTTGCCGCGGCCGCACAAATGCAACGGCGGCGCGCGTCCTGAAACACCGCGGCCATCCGTTAAGGCTTTGTTAACCATAAAAACGCACGATGAGACCGGCAAAACCTCTTGCAAGGGCTCCGTCATGTCACAGAACACCAGCGAGCGCGCCATCACTTTGGGCGATCCAGTGCCGTGGTTCTCCGCGCCGCTGATCGGCGAAGGCGCTTTCAGCCTGCAGGTCGCGGCCGGCCGCTGGGTGGTCCTGAGCTTTCTCGGCTCGCCCGACGATCCGAAGGCCAAGGAAGAACTCGCCAAGATCCTGCACGACGCGCGGCTGTTTCACGAGGACCGCATCGTCTTCTACGGCATCTTCACCGCGCCGCCGAGCGACCCGGCCTATTACATCGCGCTCAACACTTTCGCGATCTCCTTCATCGCCGACTATGACGGGGCGATCAGCCGCGCCTTCGGCGCAAGCGGCAACCCACGCACGGTCGTGCTCGATCCGATGCTGCGCGCCATCGCCGACGTGGCGTGGGACAATCCCGAGGGCCATGCCAAGATCATCCGTACGGTGCTGGCCGGCCTGCCGTCGGTCGACGATTCCGCCGGCGTGCCGCTCACCGCGCCGGTCCTGACCGTGCCGCGCGTGCTCAGCTTCGAGCTCTGCGATTTTCTCGTCGGCTTCTACGACAAGCTCGGCGGCAACGAGTCCGGCTTTCTGTTCGACAAGGACGGCCAGACCTCGACCGTGATCGATCACCGGCTCAAGCGCCGCAGCGATCTGCCCGTTTTGCATCCGCAGGTGCGCGAGACCATTCGCGGCCAGATCGTGCGCCGTCTGCTGCCGGCGATCGATCGTTTCTTTCAGTTCCAGGCGACGCGGATGGACCGCTATATCGTCGCCTGTTACGACAGCGCCACCGGCGGGCATTTCTACCGGCATCGCGACAACATCAATGCCGGCGCGCAGCATCGCCGCTTCGCCGTCACCATCAATCTCAACGGCGACTATAACGGCGGCGATCTGATTTTTCCGGAATTCGGCACCCGCACCTATCGCGCACCGCACGGCGGGGCGACGGTGTTCTCGTGCGGCGCGCTGCATCAGGTGACGCCGATGAGCCGCGGCAAACGCTACGCCTTCCTGTCCTTCCTCTATGGCGAGGCGGATGCGCGGCTGCGCGAACTCAACAATGCCAAGATCGCGCAGAGCGAATACCGCTACAGCGGCGGCGATTCCGACCGGCTGTTCCCCGGACTGGCGCGCACGGAAACGACGCAGGAAGCGCCGCAAGAGCATGAAAGCGAGCCCGAGAGCGAACCGGTGCGCCGCGCCGGCTGACCGGCGCCGCCCGTATTCCCGGCAACCGCGCGGGCGCTTACGAAATGCCTCCGGCTTGCCATTTCGGCTTCTCCGGCTAAGATGGTCGCGGGATGGAGTCCCCCCGTAACCGCCGACAAGGCTGATGACTCCTACCGGGCGCTTGGCGTCGGTAGGAGTCCGTTCTGGCTCCGGCTGTCTCCAAAGTCCTTTTGATCGCGGACGACGAGGCGCAACTGCGCCCCGTTGTAGGCGTCTGTTTGAAGGGCTATCGAAACATTCTGCGGAGATGAGAACCTGTAATGGCCGTTTATCTTTGGATCGCGCTGGGCGGAGCACTCGGATCGACCGGACGCTATTGGCTGTCCGGGATCGTTGCACAGGCATTTGGCGAAACTTTTCCTTGGGGCACGCTCGTCGTCAATGTCACGGGCTCCTTTGTCATCGGCTTTTTCGCGGTGTTGACCGGTCCGGACGGACGCGTTTACGCCTCCTCGACGGTACGGCAATTCTTCATGATCGGGATTTGCGGCGGCTACACGACATTCTCTTCGTTCAGCCTGCAGACGTTGAATCTCATGAACGACGGCGAGTGGATTCGTGCCGGCTCCAATGTCGGCCTGTCCGTGGCGCTTTGCCTGCTTGCCGTTTGGGCCGGCGCGATGCTTGCCGGTATAGTCAACTCGATCAAATGGGCCTGACCATGCAAATCCCCCGCGACGCCGTCTTGCTCCGCATCTTTTTCGGCGAAGACGACAAATTCGAGCACCGGCCGCTGCACGAGGCGATCGTGCTGAAAGCGCGCGAAATGCAGCTCGGCGGCGCAACCGTGCTGCGCGGCCATATCGGTTTCGGTCATTCGAGCCATATTCATACGACCAAGATTCTGCGCCTGTCGCAGGATTTGCCGGTCATCGTCGAAATCGTCGACTCGCAGGAGAAGATCGACACCTTCCTGCCCGTGCTCGACCGCATGATGACCAGCGGACTGGTGACCATCGAAAAGGTGCAGGTGCTGCAATACGGCGTGACAAAGACGTAACGCGGCGCGCCACCGCCAGCAGCCGCTGGACACACGCGACAGCCGCGGCGCGCTTGCGCGTGCGCCGCAGGGCGGCCGGCGCAACCCGCCGTTGCCGACAGCGCTCGCTCACGGCGCTTCTGTTCATCGAGCTTCTCTTCGGCGCGCGGGTTTCGCGGAGCTTATGATCGCGGCGCCCTGCCCCCGATCCGTTGGCTCTGCCACCCAATGAATGACGCACCAAAGAACGGGAAGCGGAACGCCGACAGACGCGTAGTCCAATCGTCCGCATCATCGGATGCGGCAGCGTGCTCGGCGGAGCACGCTCGCCTGTCGGCGTTCCACCGCGGCTCTTGCTGGAGATGTCGGAACATCTCCGTCCAGCTTCAGGCCAGGCTTCCTGGGACGCGGCCGCCAC
>Ga0335073_10003776_pt1 | contig 21163 bp, 20 predicted proteins | sample Lox_Sample_22_FD_207093 | JGI IMG/M metagenome (GOLD analysis project Ga0335073, IMG submission 207093) | Soil microbial communities from Loxahatchee National Wildlife Refuge, Florida, United States - Lox_Sample_2.2 | ecosystem: Environmental > Terrestrial > Soil > Wetlands | place: USA...
TCATCCGCGACGGCAAAATTGCCTCGGACGAGGCGGTCAAGAAGTAGTCGTCGGCGCGGCAACCCGATCCGGGCTCTCCTTATCCGTTTGGTAGGTCAGTTCCTCAGCATTCTCTGAAAACAATTCTTTCGAACCCGGACAGACAATTCGGCTCTTTTCTTCCCGTTCGACTGATTTAGGGTCTAAGACTGTCGCCTTCTTCCCGCACCCCTCGTGAGGTAGATATGAGCGCCGCCAGGCCATCGTCCAAACACTCTGATTCCGACCGTCTGCTCCAGCAAACGGCGGAACTCGCGCGCCTTTATGTTCGCCGGTCGAGCACGCAGCGGAGCTTCCCGGCCGCTACTGACCTCGCCAAATTGGCCAAGTTTCAGGAGCCCTTTCCAGAGCAACCCACGGATCCGAAGACCGTGATCGAGATGCTCGACGAGTTCGGCTCGCCGGCGACGGTCGCGTCTACCGGCGGACGCTATTTCGGTTTCGTGCAAGGCGGGACTCTGCCTGCGTCGCTCGCGGCCAACTGGCTTGCCGCGTCTTGGGATCAGAACGCGGCGTTGCGCGTGATGTCGCCAATTGCTGCGGAGTTGGAAGATGTGGTTCTGCGCTGGGTTTGCGAGGCCCTCGATCTGCCTCGAGATTGCGATGGCGGGCTGGTGACGTGCGCGACCACGGCGAATTTCACAGCCTTGGTAGCTGCACGCCAAGCCATTCTGGCGCGCGCCGGCTGGAACGTGGCGGACGACGGCCTGTTCGGCGCGCCTCCCATCGACGTAGTTGTAGGCGACGAGGTGCATGCTTCCATTTTGAAGGCGCTGAGCCTCGCTGGCTTCGGCAGAAAACGCGTAATCCGCATCGAAGCGGACGCGCAAGGCCGCATCCGCGCCGACAAGCTTCCGCAGTTGAACGAGCGCACGATTGTCTGCATGCAAGCGGGCAATGTAAACACCGGTTCCTTTGATCCCGCAACGGAAATCTGTGCGCGTGCTCATGCCCAAGGCGCTTGGGTACACGTCGACGGAGCTTTCGGTTTGTGGGCGCGGGTTTCGCCCAAATTCGCCGAGCCTACGCGCGGATTCGAACAGGCCGACTCCTGGGCGACCGACGCGCACAAGTGGCCGAACGTGAGTTATGACTGCGGCATCGTGCTGGTCCGCGACGGCTTGGCTTTGCGCTCGGCCATGACTATGTCGGCCGCGTACCTCCTCGGCAGCGCCCTCCGCGAACCCATGTACCACACCCCGGAGGCCTCGCGCCGCGCCCGCGGCGTGGAGGTTTGGGCCGCCCTCAAGTCTTTAGGTCGCGAAGGACTGCGCGAACTGGTGGAACGTACTTGCTCGCACGCACAACGTTTTGCTGCCGGATTCCGCCAGGCCGGTTTCGCCGTCCTCAACGACGTGGTCATCAACCAGGTGCTGGTCTCGTTCGGCAGCGACGAAACCACTAATGCCGTCATTCGCGCGATTCAAGAAGACGGGACCTGTTGGTGTGGAGGAACAACTTGGCACGGGCGGGCGGCGATGCGCATCAGCGTATCTTCCTGGACCACCAGTGAAGAAGATGTGGACGTTAGCCTCGCAGCGATCACGCGTTTAGCCCGGAACTGCGAGAGAGGAGCCTGAGTTTTGCAGATCTTCTCTGGCGCTTGGTTGTCGGCGAAAGCGGCTCCGCGGCTCCGGCTCTATTAACCGTTGGCTTTGTTTGTGGCTGTCAACCGCGAGGGGCTATCGCCTAGTGTTTGGCGTGTACCTGCGCCTGCGTCGCGTCGATATCCGCTAACGTCGGCGCGGTAGCCAGATAGGTCTGCGACAAGCGGTCGTGCCACGTCAGGCCGTCTTCGTCCCAAATGGCCCAGAGAAAACCCAGAAACAGCGTTCCCGCGGAAAGTACGTAGCCCACACTGCGCCACAACATCTGTCGCGGCGTCGGGGTATCTCCCGAAAAACTCACCACGTGCAATCCGCGCAGCATCATGCCGGGCGTTGTTCCGCCGAAAACGGTGAACAAGGCAAAGTATTGCAGGTACACGATCACCAGCGTGGCCACGCAAACCGCCGCGCTGAGCTTGCTCAGCGTGAATTGTCCGCCGAGCGACCCGAACAGCGCCAGAAAACCGCCATACGCAAAGAGCAAACAAGCGGCGTCGATCAGGCCCGCCAATCGGCGGTCTTCGAGACCCGCAACCGGATAGATGCCGCCAGCTGCAGACGAATCGGATACCGCGGGTGCAGCTGCAAAAGCTGCGTTGGCGACGGGCGGTTGCGAAACATCAATGACCATGCGGGAGTCGTCGCGTGTGGCCGCATTGCGCCCGATGGCGATGGTGAAAGCGAAGTCTTCAGCCTCGTTCGTCGTTGCTCGCATTACGGGCTGCTCCTCGGTTGCAACCGAGGCAACGGAAACGATAGGCACTTCGGAAGCCGCTTCCGCAAAGGGTAGCTTGGATTGCGCCGCGTTGGGTACAGCCCTCCGACGCCGGGCGCGGTAGGCCTGCACACGTTCCTCGAGCTCTCCGCGCCACGCCGGCCCCGCTTCGGCACGGGCCGACGGTTGCCCCAGCGCAGGGTTTGCGCTCACGCGGCGATCCTGTGCGGACAGATTTTGAGGAAGCTCTGGGCTGCTCCGGCCCTGCGAAGCATCGAGCAAAGAATCACAGAAAGTACAGACCCGTAAGTTTGCGGGCTGCACCGCACCACACTGCAAACATGTTTTTGTCACCGGTCGTTTTTGCGCTGCGGACGCGTCCACTCCGGTGAGGAGGGAACCACCGGAGAATAGCACAAACACGCGAAAAGCCAAGTAAATATTAAGGATTTCGCGTGTCGAAAAAAGCAGCGGGAAGAAATTACCGGGTCGTTTTTGAAAGAAAATTTAGAGCCGACGTATGGCCATTGCGCGAACCGAATCCGCGGCGCGCGTCAGCGGACACGCAGTGGGTAGCTCGAAAAGGTGGGCTTGCGTCGGGCGGCCGCTACGATTCAAGCTGCTGGGCAAACATATCCCGGCTGAACGCGATGCGGCGATCCAACGTCACGGCGGCGAAGTAAGTACATTGCCCGCGCTCGAGATCGGTCCAAGCAAGCAGGGAAGGAACCACTCGTGCCAGGGTAGCCCGCAGAACGCCCAGTAGGCTGAAGTACGTACCGATCGCCTGAATCCCGTTGCGATCTTCCGGACGATCCGGACAAAGCTGCAACAGTTGGATGACGCGCTGGAAGTCATCGCCAGCTGCGCTGGTGCTGCGGATCCCAGTAACGTCCTGCACTTCGGCCGAAAGGGGTTGCTTGGCCGAAGCGGCAATCAGCGAGCGGCAATAGGACACAAAAAACTGAAGCAGCGCTGCCATCGAGAACACGAGAATGAGTGCGGCCATCATCGAGGTATCACCGCCAATCGAGAAGGCGCGAGTCTCGCGTCTTCCGGCAAACGCCAGAATGCATAGGCCCAAGCCAGTGGCAGGAACGTGGAGAACACCTGAACGAGTGGCACGGAGTAAGCGCTGAGACCCGGGTACAAATTCCGAATGGCATAGTTAGCAGCTAACAGGCTGAAGTAGACGCCTAACGAGAGCACGATCTGGATCAGGCGAGTGCGCGTCTCGCGCAGCTTCAGAATCGCCGCCCAAAGAACATAAGTGAGGACCAGACCGACGAAATATAGATTTTGCGAAAGCTCGACCACGAAGTGAGTGACCAGCTTCGCGGAGGATTCCACTACCACGCTATAGCTAAAAAGGGCCGTGCCGCCGAGCAGTAAAATCGTTCCCAGCTTGACGTACTTTTCGGCTTTGAGTTCGCCGAAGACGTGGGTGTAGAGAGTGCTCAGCGCAAAGTAGAGGAAGATCGTGAGGACTGCGTCGGAGTAATAATAGAAGTAGCGATATTGGAGGGAACTAAAGCCGTATTGGACAAGGCTATAGTAGCGGCCTATCTCGGAGGCCATCAGACCAGCTACATATAGATTGAGCAAAAAATAGCGGCGGAGCGCCTGTCTCTTGTACGCGCACACCAGCACGGTGGCCTCGCACGCGAGACCTAAGAACCAGATAAACCATGCGAATGGACCAGGCACGTTCCTACCTTGTCTACGCCCGATCCACACTGAGCAAAGGTTAAATCAGCCCTTGCTCAAGCTGCGGTCTTTCACCAGGGCGTTGGTGGCGCCGGCGCGCTGCCCGCTCTCCACGGGGTCGGCGGTGCCGGTGCACTTCCTGCTTTCCAAGGCGTCGGCGGTGCGGGCGCCGAACCTGCCGCCATCATCACCGAGCCGTCGCCGTGCGCCGTAACGATCGTCTTCAGGCCCATTGCCGCCACGAGAACGACCATGACGAACAACACTACCACGAGTTTCCTGGACATTTGGAGCCTCCGAGATGGAAAAACACCCGGAGACACTCTAATCCCAAAATCTGGGATGTCAAGTAAATGTCAAGTGCTTCGCGGTACGGACCTGTTCCGTATCGGTACACAGCAGAAGGCTTTGCAGCTTCGCTGGGCTTTCGCTCAGCCGCCGCACAGCCGGAACTGCGTACCTGGCCAGAGTAAGTTCTGAAACCTACCCGGTCAACGGTACAGTAGTACCATAACTTTTGGTACTCGACTTCCCGACACCTTAACAACGGCCTGCTGCAAAACCTAGATACAGGTTTCAGCCAATAGTGGCAGCAGAGTCAAAGATCGTTGCGGAAAACTCCCAGCCCACAGTCAGCGTTCTAAATTATAGTAAAAAAAGGCCTTATCTAAGATCCTGCGGCAATAAATCCTTCGAGGCTTAGGTCGACGCGCTACCTGTATATCGGGCCGCGACGATCGTTTGTCGATTCACTGGGATGGCGAGTCGAACATGCTGCGTTGCCATCGGTGGGCCAATAATAGCCAGTACGTGACGTGGAGCGTCACGACGGGCAACAATTCTCGGTGCAGAGAGGAGCGGGGATTCCACAGAATTCCCACAGATCCACCGCGAATTTCAAGCGGCGGTACCTTCGTGCCATCCTGCATCTTGCTCCCGAACTTCGAGGTCCCGCGATGAAGAAAATTAGGCGTATTTAACCAAGTGGTTATACAACAGTCTGCCTTGACAGGGGCGTGAACGAGTTCGTAGCATAAAGAATTGTTTTGTGCCGGCGTAGCTCAGTGGTAGAGCGAGGGTCTCATAATCCCTAGGCCGTGGGTTCGATTCCCCCCGCCGGCACCAAAAATGTGTGGGCCCGCCTGAAGTAGAAAGCCAAAAAGAGAAAAGTGGCACGCGAAGGATAATGTATACTCGCGCGGATTCGGCCGCTGCCTTTCTGCGCCCGCTCCGGTAGACGGCCCGAAATCGTTGTAAGACTTTCAATCAGCAGCGGAGGTTTTCTTGTGATGAGCGTAACCGCCCGGAAGGCAGCTCTTGTTTTGTTCCCGATGCTCTGCGGACCGTTCGCCGCACACGCGCAGCAAGCGCCCTCCGATGCGCCCGAGGACGGCCAATTCCGCTTCCGTTTTGTCGGGCCGCGAATCGGCAATCGCATCGCGTCGGTGGCGGGAGTGCCAGGCGACCCGAGCACTTACTACGCGGGTGCGGCATCAGGTGGAGTATGGAAATCCACGGACGGGGGAAACCGCTGGACGCCGATTTTTGACAAGCAACCGGTGGCGGCGATAGGGGCCTTGGCGGTAGCGCCGACAGACCCGAGCGTCGTGTGGGCCGGCACCGGCGAAGCCTGGGCCATTCGGGACAGCGATGTGATCGGCAATGGGATTTACAAGTCCACGGACGCCGGGAAGACATGGACCAATGTGGGCCTGCAAGACACGGGGCGAATCGGCCGGATCATCGTGAACCCAACCAACGCTGACAATGTTTTTGTTTGTGCCCTCGGGCGAACAACGGGGCCACAACAGGAACGGGGCGTGTACCGGACAACGGATGGAGGCCAGCACTGGGATCGTGTGCTTTTCGCGGCGGACAACGTGGGGTGCTCGGGTCTGACGATGGACCCGCACAATCCGCGCGTGTTATTCGCCGGGATGTGGCAGGTGGAAATGCACACCTGGGCAGAGCTGAGCGGTGGACCGGGAAGCGGAGTGTGGGTGTCGCGGGACGGCGGCACGAAATGGACGCGCATCGACGAACACGGGCTGCCGCACGCGCCGGTTGGGAAAATTGACGTCGCCGTAGCGCCCAGCAATTCGAATCGTGTCTTTGCGCTGATGCAAACGAAGGATCAGGGCTCGCTGTGGCGATCGGATGACGCGGGCGAGCATTGGAAGGCCGTGAACTATTCGCGCGCCCTCATAGGGCGGGCGGGCTATTACATTCGGGTCGCTGTGTCGCCGACGAACGACAACGAAGTGTTGGTGGCGAACAGCTCGTTCCATCAATCGCTCGATGGCGGAATGAATTTTCAGGAAGTACGGTGGGGCGGAGACACCCACGACATCTGGTTCGACCCAACCAACGCGGACCGTTTCGTAATTACCGACGATGCGGGAATGATCATTACGACCGTGCACGGCCGAGGCTTTCATCGCGTGCAGCTGCCTATCGGGCAGATGTATCACGTAGATGTGGACAACCAAGTGCCCTACTACGTTTATAGCAACATGCAGGATGACGGAAACATGCGTGGGCCAAGCGTGCCGATTGATTTTCAGGAGGGAGGCTGGGACCACCACATGGGTGGGTGCGAATCGGGATTTACAATTCCCGATCCGACAGACCCGAATATTGTGTGGGCCACCTGCTATGGCGATGAGGTTACGCGTTGGGACGCGCGCACGAAGGAAGCGCGGTCGGTGAGCCCGTGGCTGCACACCATCGATTCCCCGCCCAACGGTTTGAAGTACCGGTGCCACTGGACGCCGCCTCTGGCGATTGATCCGTTCGATCACAACACGGTGTATTACGGCTGCCAAATGATTTTGAAGACCACCAACGGCGGGCAGAGGTGGTCGGAGGTGAGCCCAGACCTTTCCAAGCAGGATCCGAGCCATATTGTCCCGTCGGGCGGAATCGTGGGCGACAACCTGGGGCAATTTTACGGCGAAGTGGTGTTTGCGATTGCGCCGTCAAAAATTCAAAAAGGGCTCATCTGGGCGGGGACGAACGACGGACAAGTCTGGTATACGAAGGATGGCGCGGTCCACTGGAACAACGTAAATATTCCGGGAATGCCACCGCTGGCCACCATCAGCAGCATCGCGCCGTCGGCGTTCGAGGCCGGGACGGCATACGTTGCGGTGGACGCCCACCTGATCGATAACCGGGATCCGTTCATTTTCAAAACGACGGATTTCGGAAAAACGTGGAAACCGATCCAGAGCGACCTGCCCAAACATCCACTCGCGTATGTGCGGACTGTCGCCGAAGATCCGAATTGCGCAGGGCTGCTTTTTGCAGGTACGGGAAACGGGTTGTACTACTCACTGGACGATGGCGGGCACTGGACGCCTTTGCAGACCGGCCTTCCACACGCGCCGGTAACGTGGGCTGTGGTGCAAAAGCAGTTCCACGACCTGGTGATTTCAACCTACGGCCGCGGATTGTACATTTTTGACGACATTACGCCTTTGGAGCAGATGGCCAAGAACCATTCCGATGCTCCGGCGATGCTCTTCGAACCACGGGCGGCTTACCGTTTCGTGCACGGCGGAAGCGCGATGGTGAATTTCTCGTTGAAAGAAGCGCCGAAGGATCCCAAACAACCGATGACCCTGGAGATTCTGGACGCCAGCGGAAAAGTGATCCGAAAAATGGATGTGCACGGACATACTGGAATCAACCGGGTGAAGTGGGATTTGCGGTACGAATCGCCGCGACTGGTGGCGCTGCGCACGGTGTCCCCGGACAACCCGCACATCTGGAACGAGCCGCGTTTCCGAGACGCGGACTCCCGCCCGATTACGCACTGGGGAATCCAACCGGCCCAAGTGGGGCCGATCGTGTCGCCGGGAGAGTATTCGGTGCGGCTCACGGTGGACGGCCAGACTTTGACTCAGAAGCTGCAGGTGGTCCGCGATCCGCGCGTCAACACTCCGGAGGGGGAGATCACCTCCTCGGTACAAACACTACTGCGCATCCGCGACGACATCACCAAGGTTTCCGACACGGTAAATCAGATCGAGTGGCTAAGAAAGCAGACAGAAGTACTCGAGACGATGCTGCGGCCGCCCAAGAAAACACCGAGAGAGCGGCCACCTTTTGCCGAGGCGGATGATTTTGACGAGCCAGAGCCGGCGCCGGCACAAGATGAGGCACAATCGAAAAAGAAGGCGGAACTTCTGAAATCCGTCGAGGAAATGGACAAAAAGCTACAAGCGGTGGAATACAAGCTGGTATCGCCGTCCGAGGTAAACAGCGACGACAAATATTACGTCGAGTCCTATAAGGTGTACCTGAATCTGATTTGGCTCAATGCGGAAGTAGGAAGCGGCGGTGGGGACGTAGCCGGTGGAGCGGACTTCGCTCCGACGGACACTGAACTCGGTCTGCTCCACACCATTGAAGCGGACTTGACCGCTGCGGTAACCGATTACGAGAAGCTGGTGGCTCGAGACCTTCCGGCGTTTAATCAAACTCTTACAGCAAATAAAATTGCAGCGCTCGTGGCCAGCGGCGAAATCAATTCAGCGACTGAGGCAGGCGAGAACTAGGCATACGAGCGGTTCAAGAAAACTCAGGACCGACGGCTGGGCCGCAGAAGTCGGACTTCCCATCCGGCGCGTCACAATGTCTGGATTGATCCAACAGCGTCGAATTTGACAGTGGGCATCGGGTTGGGCAGCATGACCGTCCAGTGACAAGCGTGAGCTTCTTGCCCTCGCTGAAGCGGGCAACGATATTTGTGAACCCCGCTGCCGGGAACCGGCGGAGTGTGGCCGTCGCCGCAAAAGTCCAGAAGATTTTCGCGGAGGCGCTCTGTCCTACCGATGTGGTGATACCGCGGGGCACGAACGAAATGGAACCCGCGGTGCGGGACGCGATCACCCGCGGGAGCCGTCTGCTCATAGCCCTGGGCGGCGACGGAACTCTGCAGGCACTCGTCAACGCGGCCTATGGTCAGGACGTGGTGCTTGCCATCCTGCCCGGCGGAGGCGGAAATGATTTTGCTGCGGCGCTACGACTACCTACAGATCCGCTCCTAGCCGCGAAGCTGCTGGCAAGCGGGAGACCAGCACCTCGCTGCCTTGATCTAGCACGCGCCCGTACCGCTGATGGCCGCGAGCGCTTGTACGTGGGCGGCGGTGGAGTGGGCATCGACGCGGAAGCTGCGCGCCATGCCGCTGGCAGATGGCAACGGCTGCCGGGACGCTCGCGGTATATCGCCGCTGCGCTGCAGGCGTTGTGCAGTTATCGGCCCAGCGAGATCCGCGTGGAATTTTCAGACGGCAAACAGACTCCGCTTGAAACTGAGGCCTTTCTAGCAGCCGCACTGAACACGCCAAGCTACGGCGGAGGAATCCGGCTGGCACCCGACGCTCGGCTAGATGACGGCCTTTTGGACGTGGTGACGGTCGAAGCCACAGGTTTGGCGGAGGCGCTCACTTGGATCCCTGAACTGCTCAGAAGTGGCGAACTGCGGCGAGCTCGCCTACGGCGTATTCACGCCGCCAAATTCAGGTTGGTCGCAAACCGCGAATGCCTGTTTCACGGCGACGGCGAAATTCTGGGACCGGCTCCTGTAGAGATCGAAGTGCTGCCGCGGGCCGCGCGAGTTCTGGCTCCCTGCAAGTTTCCTGAATGCACGCCAAACGACGAGTCAGCCGGTCAGGGCGTTGTTTTGTGAAAGACCTTGCGGCGAATGTCCGGCCAGAACTCTTTCAATTCGTTCGAGAGGCCGTCGTAAAGAATCAGAAAGCCGAAAGTGCTTGCGTTGCGGCCCGCGGTGCGGTCGCTGGGAACGTGATAGATGTTCGAAAGAGCCGCGGCGACCGCGTTGCCCAGCGACTCGGAAACATTGAAGCGCTCGCCGCCGGAGTCGGTCCGGGTAACGAAAAGACGATTAATGCCGTGATATGCGCGCTTGAGGAAGGGGCCTTTGGCCATCTGGTAGTAGCGAGGATCTTCGTGTAGCAGGCTGGGGAAAATGGCCACGGTCATGTACGTGCCGATGCTGTTGTCGGCAAAGGAAGCACCGTAGCGTTTGCCGTAGGCGCCCCAACCCTGACCCCATTCTTTGGGATCGTCTTTTGCCTGGGAAATGGCGGCTAAAGCGCCGTTAAAAGGAAAGGCAGCCCAGTCAAACACGCTGGCCGTAGCAATCCGAAATTTTTGTCCGGAGGTCAAGGGCGGTAGGGTGTTAGCAGTTTCCACCGTACCGTAGTTGGGCAAGACCTCGAAGATGCGGTCATTGACTGTACCGGTCTCCTGTTCGAGTTTGCTTTTGCCGACCTGATCGTCCGGCTTCTTGGGGTCGGGATTGCTCGGCTTTTGTTGCTTGGGATCGTCCTGGGGATTCTGGGATTGGCTGGATTGGGCGTCCGGGGATCGGGGATCCGGCGGCTGCGACTGCGCCGCTGGAGACTGCGGATCTGGCTGCTGCAGCAAGGGCTGCTGCGCCAGCGCTGGCGAAGCCAGGCACAAGAATACTGCGATCTTCCACACGAAGGACAAAGGACTCCGCCTCCCGTTTAAGCTCTCAAAGCACAGATTCCCATTCTCTCCTGAGAAAAGGGCGCTATAAAACAAAGGCAGACAGAGTTTCCAGAAATCGCAGTGGAAAGTTGGATTCACGGTGGCCGGAAAAGGTTTTACGGCCGGTGCACGTGTTTCACGCATTTTCCAGGGCAGGATGCGGCCCGTGGGGAGGTCGGCACGCAGCGGGGGAGTCAAAAAAAGTTCAGTCTTTTTTGCGATCGATCTTAAGGTTCAGGGTAATGTCTTTACGGTTGTCGAAGCCCGTGACGTTGTGAGTCGCGGACTTGGAATTGCCCTTCTGCGCGTAAACCTCGTAGTCCGTGTTAGGGTCCAGGCCGCTGAAGCGGTACTTTCCGCTCGGATCCGTATATAACGTGCGAACTACATTGGTGCGGTCATTCTTCAGATACACGATGCTTTCCGAGACGGCATTCTCGTCCTTGTCCAGGACGACCCCGTGGACGGTCCGCAACTGGGATTCCTTCTTGGGGTCCTGTCGGCCCCAGGCGTACGTAGAGCCCAGGCAAACGAGGATGGCTAGTGCCAGACGGCGCGCCGCTCTGCTCATTTTTTGCTTTCCTTTCCCGGTTCCATGCGGAAGACCAGTCGCGCCTCACTTAGGCCGGACTTGGCGTCCAGCGGCTTGGTTTGATCCAGAAAGCCCTTAGCGCGAACCAACATTTCATAGTCGGTGCCCTTCGGAACGCGGACGGCGAACTCTCCACGCGAATTGGCATACGTTTCCCAACGGAACTTTTTTTCGGCGGAGCGGCGGACGCGGATCTCAATTCCGGGGAAAGCGTAGCCCTTATCGGTAAAGACCGTGCCGAGAATCAGGAAGTCATCAGCATGACTGTATTTCTTGTTTGGCGATTTGGAGCTGGAGGAGCCGGTGGAGGCGGGTGCGGCGGGAGCATCGGGCGGGGGAGGAGGTTGCTGAGACGGTTCCTGGGCGACCGTCCGGAACCCGGCGCAGAGACACAACAACGCTGGGATTGCTGGCAAAAGGACCCACCTGAAGCACCGCACGTGTTTGCTCCTGAAAAAATTAGATGCAGGCGGCCACAAAAGCGAAATGCTCACGGCAGAAGAAGGGCCTACTCCTCATCGTCTTTGTCGAGTTCTTCGTCTTCTTCCTCGTCGTCCTCGAGCAGGTCACCGTTTTCACTGGCTTCTTCTTCGTCCTCTTCGTCTTCATCATCATCGTCGTCTGAGATGAGATTGAGATGGACGGGATGCGTCTGCGAGACTTCGAGCTCGGACTCACACTCGGGGCAGCTCAGGATTTCGCCTTCTTCCACTTCGTCTTCATCAACGTCGATTTCAGTCGAACACTCCGGGCAGCGAATCACGTGCCATCCTCCGTAACAAAATCGCTGGGCGGTGCCGAACGGACCGTGCTGCCGCCACCATGGCGTATTATATACCGCGCGGTCGGAAGTCAACTGCGGAGCTACCGCGGCGGATTCGATTGTAAACCGCTTGGAACAGAAATCCTAAAGTGGGTTCTTCACGCGAATATCCGGAACGGCCGGTGGTGGGCATCGGCGGCGTGGTCATTGAAAAGGGCCGCGCGCTGTTGATCCGCCGGGGGAGCGAGCCGCTCAAAGGGCAATGGTCGATACCGGGAGGCACTTTGGAATTGGGTGAGTCGCTCCAAGAGGGGGTGGTGCGGGAGCTCCGGGAAGAAACCGGACTAGAAGTGCGAGTGGTGGAAGTGATCGAAGTGTTTGACCGCATCTTTCCGGGGGATGCCGAGTCTGCTTTGGTGCAGGGAATCAAGCCGCGGTTTCACTTTGTAATTGTCGACTATTTATGTGAACGAATAAGCGGCGAGCCCTGTGCGGGAAGCGACGTAACCGACGTGGCCTTCGCGAGAGAGGATGAACTGGGGCTCTTCGGTTTGACCGAAACGGCGACGCGCGTTCTGAAGAGGGCCTTTGCGATGGACCGGGTGCAACGCGATTCCAATTAAAGCCACCCAACATCGGTGTGCAGAACATCCACCATGATGTGCTCTTTGCCGCAAAAATGCGCTGGATTGTCGCGACGAGCCCTCGGCCTCACGGCGCTTTGGCGATCTCGATGCTGCCATTGGAATTGTTGAGCTGGAGCTGGCAGCCACCCGCGCCGATCGTGCCGTTGAGCGAGTCGCCGCCGATGTTGCCGGTGGCCGTGACTGGCAATTCGGAGGTGATGCGGCCGAAGGAAGTGTGGGCCGAAAGGTTATAGCCCACGCCATCGGGGATGCGCACGCGAATCGCGGAAAAGGAGGTTTTTAGAGCGATGTCGCGGCACCCGTTGGGGGGCCGGTTGGCGGTGACGTAGATACCACCGTTCTGATTGTCGACGCGAATCTTGCCGCCGATGGCCTCGAGCGTCACGCCCGAGAAAGACGTATTGACGGAAGCATCGCCTTTAACATTGCGGGCGGTCACTGAGCCGTTGCTGTCCTCAGCCGTGAGATTGCCATTGATGCGTTCCACCAGGATGGAGCCGAAGCTGGTCTTGGCGTAAGCGTCCGCGCCGATATCGGTCAGAGTGATGGCGCCATTTCCGGTGATGGCGCGAATGCCCTTCGGGATGTTAGACGCGTCGATAGCACCGAAAGACGATTCCAGGGTGACGTTACCGCGCGCATCGCGGACCGTGACTTTTCCATTGGAGGTTTTGGCGTCGAGAGAGCCGCCAATATTGTCGAGGTCCAGATTGCCGAAGGAATCGCGAATGGTGACCGAAGCGCCGGCCAGATTGTTGGCACTGATGCGGCCGTTGTTGTCGGTGCAGTCGACGCGGCCTTTCACGTCGGTGAACGTTACACTGCCAAAGCTGTCGGTCACGTTCAGCGAACCGCCGATGGTCGAGACGTCCACGTTGCCGTTGTTGTCGTGAATCGAGAGGTCACCGCGGATATTGCGGGCGTCCACGTTCCCAAACGAAGTCGTAACGTTGGCGCCAGGCGCATCCGCTAGGGTGACCGCGCCGTTGCCGCCGTTGATGGTCACGGCGCCTTCGATGTTGCGGACAGTAATGCTGCCAAAGCGATTCTGCGTGTCGAGGGTGCCTTTGATGTCGGAGACCTGGACAGAACTGTTCTTGTTGTTGACCACAGAATTGCCGGAAGCGCCGGTCAGTTCGATGCTGCCAAAGGAATTGGTGAGCCGTGCGGGCCCCACATCGCGGACGGTGAGTGAGCCAAAACCGTTTTCAATGTCCAAAGCGCCGTGCACGCGGGTCACTTCCACGCTACCGTAGCTGTTCCGCGCGTTGAGCGGAGCGTCCGAGGGCATGCCGATGTCGTAGCTGACCGACCAGGAAGAATGTTTGCTGGTGTGGAACCAGCTTTTGTCGTCAGGATACACCGTCCGAATGCTTACGCCGCTCGAATCCTGCTCAACGATAATCTGGATTTTGTCGGCGAAAGACTGCGCTTCGTCGTGCGAACTGGCTTGCGCCCGGATGGACGCGTAGATTTTGACCTCGCGTCCCGCTTCGCCATGCACTTTGATTTCGCCGAACTTGTGTTCGATGCGCACCGACTGCCCAGGACTTAGCGTTACTGTCTTGTTGAAGTCGCGCGAGACGGTGTCCTGCGGCCAGTTATTCGCCGCCAATACGGGAAGCGCTATCGTCGCGAGTAGACACGCCGCGGCGGCAAAACGCGCGGCGCGGTGGCGACACTTTCCCTCCGTAAGAGTCGGGCCAACTTCGTTCATCGCTTTTCCTCCAGAATTTCTTGCAGCGTCTGCTGTTTCTCTTCATACATGGCCAAAAGCTGTTGGCGCAGGTGCGCGTTGGACGGATTGAGGCCGGCTTGGGCGCGAAGATCGTCAATGGCGCTGTCGAGAACCAACAGTTTTTCGCGGTAGTTCTCCTGGAGCGGCGTCGTGGGATTGTCGATTTGCGCCTTGGCTTCGCCGGCCAGCTTGTCGATGGCTTGCTCGTAAGCAGCTTGGGTACGTTCGACTTCAGCCAGCGCCGGACTCTTGAGCAGTGGCGATTTCTCGGCGATCGGCGGCCGTCCGATTGGGTTTCCAGTCTCATGGAGATAGACCCAAACGCCGGTAATCCCCAGAAGCACCGCGAGCGCAGCCGCTGCAGCCACTTGCCAGCCCAACATCAGGCCGCTCCCGAGCCTCAACCAAGCCCAGCGATTGGCAGGTTGCTGCCTGGTAGTTTGTTCCTGGACCAGGGTGCGTTCGATGCGCTGCCACAGCATGGGCGAATCAGAATAGTCGCGTAGCTCGGCCGCAGCGGCACTCAAGGCTTTCCATGCGCGCAATTCTTCCGCACAAGCCGGACAGCTGGCGCTGTGCGCCTCCAGGGCCGCCCATTCCTCAGGCGTGCCGTCTTCCAGAATACGATCGCGATCGTTGCAGTCGATGTTCATGGGCGTTACCTTGCTCCTGCCGCGCTCGGACTACGCGGCGGTTCCAGCACTTGACGGAGATTCTTCTTCGCCTGAAATAGCGTGTTCTTGGAAGCCGTTTCGGTAATCTCGAGCATGCCGGCGATCTCCGCGTGATGAAACCCTTCTACTTCATACAGCAGGAAGACGTCGCGTTGATGTTTGGTCAAGCCAGCGAGGGCACGCTCCAAAGCCATCCGCAGGGAGGGATGCGCGCCGGGGGCGCGTGGCTCGGGCCGCGGCGCTTCTTCGTTTTCGCTCGGCTCGCTGGAGACTTCTTTTTTTCGCATCCGGCTCCGCCGCACGTCATAGCACGTGTTGATCAAGATGCGGTAGGTCCAGGTGACAAAGCTGGACTGGCCGCGAAAGCTGGTAATGCTGCGCTGCACTTTCAAAAAAGTTTCCTGCACCGCGTCCTCTGCATCGCTGGCGCTGCCCAGCAGGTTGCGTGCGACGTTTTTCATGCGCGCACCCTGCAAGGCATAGAGACGCTCGTAACCGGTTAAGTCGCCAGCCAGACAGCGCGTGGCCAATTCCGTGTCCTCGGAGGCTGCCCCCACGGAGACCAATGGCACGGCGCTTTGAGAACGGTTCATGCGATCTTCGGAAGGTTCCACTCGCGGCTCCCGTTGGCGCGCCACGGTTGAGATTTTAGTCTCCCAGGGCAGCGCAAGTCCCATAGTTCCCATTCTTCGCTCCTGGGGTATAGACGCCGCAGGGAGGTCAAATGTCAGGGTAGCCGCAAGACGCAGTTGCACCATGCAGTCGCTAACCGACTGAATCGAGGCGAGATAGAGTGTGGGGAAGGCGTTGCCGAACTAGCCCGCCGCGGCATCTGGCAGAGCGCCGCGGGTACGTTCGCGCCGTACAAACTCACGGAGGGCACTTTCCAGGTCAGAAACACTGAAATCGGGCCAGCGTTTTTCGATAAACACGAATTCGGCAAACGCGCATTCCCAGAGCAGGAAATCCGAGAGCCGTTGTTCGCCGCCGGTGCGGATCAGTAGGTCCACTTCCGTCGAACCCCCGCGATGAACTTCGGAGAGAACGTCTGAGAAGGACTCCGGCGAGAGTTGGGTGACTTTGTAGAACTTGCAGGCGGCATGAAAAATGGCTTCGCGCGCCGAATAATCAATCGCCAGGCGCAAGTGCAAATTCGTCCCGTGAGCCGTGGCAGCTTCGGAATCCGTGATAGCCTGGCGCAGCGTTGCCGGAATGCGGTCCCGCCGGCCAATGACGCTGAGGCGCACGCCTTCCGCGATGCAGTGCGACGTTTCGGTCAAAAGATACTCGTGCAGAAGACGCAGGATGGCATGCACCTCGGCCGGCGGCCTCTTCCAATTGGCAGAGGAAAGCGCGAACAGCGTCAGCGTGTGAATGGCCAGGCGGGGCGAAGCTGCAATGATTCGCCTAGCGGCTTCCGCTCCGGCGCGGTGCCCAGCGGACCGGGGCAGTCCGCGCGAGGTGGCCCAGCGGCCGTTGCCATCGGAAATGATGGCCACGTGCAAGCCGGAGCCTATGGTTGGTTGTGAAGCGGGAATCGACAAGTGTTCGAGGGTAAGAGGCTGCATGATGGTCACTTCTTTCTCCGCCGCGGAGAACTGTCATAAACTACTCTGTATTGCAAAGTAAAGCCGCAAAAAAATTTGGCTTTCAGCCCTCGCGTGTCGCGCGAATTAGTGCCTCCATGTGATTCAGGTAGCGTTCCAAGGCCTTGCGGCCGGATGCCGTAAGGCGATATTCCGTTTTGGGCAGGCGTCCATCAAAGGATTTGGCGCACACGATGTAGTCCGCTTCTTCCAGCTTTCGGGCGTGCACGCTGAGATTTCCGTCGGTTGTCTTCAAGAGGGCCTTCAGCTCATTGAAGGTCAGCGAACGATTCACCGCCAGCGCGCTGACGATGCCCAGCCGGATCCGTTCATGGATCAGGCGGTCCAAATCCGGAGAAACCGCCTCACGCGCTGACGGTGCCACTAACGCCGGTGTTTCGCGTTCCCGGCGCTGCAAGCGTTCCTGTCGAGCGGTAGACGATTTGGCCATGCGGACCTCTTCCTACCCTCCGTGATGGCGCGCAATCCACGCGCCGAATCCGATATGCACCGCGCCAAACCCGGCGGCCATGAAAGCATTTCCCCAAGCTGCCGGCGCAAAAAGCGCCGCCGCGCCGAGACTCATCAGACAAAAGCCCATAACTGGCACGACGCGAACCGAAAAGGCTCCGCCCGTCACGATCGCCGTCCCATAAAGCAGCAACCAAACACCCGGCAAAGCCGCTGCAAGGCCGGCGGAATACAACGAGAAGGTTAACAAACCTCCCACCACAATCGGAGGGGCAAAACTCAGAAGAAATTTGCGTCCCGGCCCCGAAAAGAGGGGCGAATTGGCACGATGCGCCTTCGTGGTGGCGGCCGGCGCAGCGATAGCCACCGCGACGAATGCCTCAACCAGCCAGATCCCCAACCAGGCGCGCGGCGTAGATTGGCGCGCCGCAAAAAAGGCTGCCGCCAAAGCCGTGATACCCATAGCCACGCCGCCCCACCCGGGCACGGCGGTAAACTCCCCAGCACGCTGCATAGTCTCCCGGATGTAGCGAAGATGATCGGCGGCGCGGGAGTCAATGGGGATCGGCTCACGAGAAGGAGCGCGTAGCGGGCCAACGGCGGACATGAAAACAATCTAGCACAGCCGGGCCAAGGCTGTCAAGTACTTTGTACCATAAAGCTATGGCAGCATTTAGCTGCGGTTTTTTGGATACCGTCCCAGCAGTGCGTTCGAGCGGATGATAAACACGTCCACGAACATCTGGATGCTGTCTCGCAGCATATTCACTTTCGTGGCCGGCGAATGGGCCCAGCGCACGGGGATTTCCGCCGTATGCAGCCCGTGGTGCCGCGCCAGATAGAGCAGCTCCGGGTCAAAGCCAAAGCGTTCTATCCGCTGCTGGTCAAAAATGATTCGACAGGGCTCGCGCCGGAAAGCCTTAAAGCCGCATTGGGTATCCACAAACGGCAGGCGCAGAACAATGCGCACAATGGTGTTGAAGACAATCCCCGCAAATTCTCGGAAACGCGACTCATGTACTTCGATAAGGCTGCGGTCCAGGGCGCGGGAGCCGATAGCGACATCAAACTGTTGAAGTGCTGTGATTAATTTTGGCGCCTCTTCGATGGGGGCAGACAGATCCGCGTCGGTAAAAAGCACATTGCGGCCGCGAGCTTCCAGCATGCCATGCCGCACGCTGTACCCCTTGCCGCGGTTCACACCATTGGAAACGACCCGCATGCCGGGAATCTTCGTCCCAAAGGCCTGCGCCACGACACTGGTCTTATCTTTCGAACCATCGTCCACAACCATCACTTCGGTTTCGCCGCCGAGCGCCGGAAGAAATGCGGCAATGGCGTCGAGCGTTGCGGGCAGCCGCAATTCCTCGTTATACGCGGGAATGATGATGGACAAATCGGGGGAGTCGAGGCTCATCGTATCGGCGGTTCCTTCCACCCATGGTAGCCGACAAGCGGGACAAAGCGGCAAGCTTCCAGGACCACAGTGTGGAAGACGTCGCCTCGTCGCTCTAACAAGTGTAGCTCCTGATTTTCAAAGTCGCCCAGAGGGGCGATCATTCTGCCCCCTTCGGCCAACTGGGAATAGAACGGTTGCGGGATTTCTGGTGCTGCGGCCGCCACGACGATGGCGTCGAAGGAGCCAAACTCGGGTAGCCCCAGCGTCCCATCGCCGCAATGGACGTGTATGTTCGCGTAGTCGAGGCGCACGAGACGTTCGCCGGCAGCGGCCGCAAGTACAGAACGCCTCTCGATCGTGAAGACTTCTTTTGCCAACCGAGCCAGGACCGCCGCTTGGTATCCGCATCCCGTTCCAATTTCCAATACCCGCTCCTCGCCGGTGAACCGGAGCGCGGCCGTCATGGCCGCAACGATGTAGGGCTGCGAGATGGTCTGGCCGTCGCCGATTGGCAAGGGTGCGTCATCGTACGCCTTTTGGCGAAATTCATCTGGGACGAACTCCTCGCGGGGTACGGTAGCCATTGCGGCAAGGACGCGCGGATCGCGGACGCCGCGGCGGCGAATTTGTTTTTCCACCATTTCCGCGCGCTGGGCCGCGAAAATCTCTGCAGTCGACATGCCCGATGTAAGACCCGGAGTACGCAAATCGCCAAAGAGCTTAAGTCTCATTGCCAGTCGTCAGTGTGCCCGGATCGATAAAACGGCGGCGCTTACGCGTGCAAAACGGCTGCCGAGTGTCTTCCCCAAGCTCGGGTTTTCAGAATTTCGGCGATCTGCTCGATAGCGAAATCGCATTCTTCCTCGCAGTTATAAAAATGAGGCGAGAGGCGCACGCCGGCTTTGGGCCGGTAGTCCACCAGAACTTCGCGGGCCAGCAGTTCCCGGCAGACCTCCGGTGCGTGCGGGCAATCCACCGAAACGGTTCCAGCGCGCTCCGCAGGATTCGCCGGGGTATTGACCCGCCAACCCTGCGCTTTCGCGGCTTCGAAAAGCCGTGCCGTCATGCGCATCGACTTCTCCCGAATCGTACCGATTCCCGCTTCGTTCAGAATCTCGAGCCCCGGTTGACACGCGTACAGCGCCGGTACGTGTGGCGTGCCATTTAGGTAACGAAACGAATCCTCGCGTGCGTCGATCGCTCCCGGTTCGAATCCAAATGGGCGCCGATGCGCAATCCAACCCGTGATTGCCGGGGACAAGTTCGCCCGCAAGTCTTCCCGAACATACAAATACCCGACCCCGGGGCCACCACACAGCCATTTCAGGACGCCGCCAACGGCAAAGTCCGTGTTCAACGCGCGCAAATCAATCGGAATGGTTCCGGCCGCCTGAAACAGATCGAGAATGACATAGGCTCCAACTCGGTGAGCTTTCTCGATGATGGCTCGAGCGTCCACGATGAAGGCGCTGCGAAACAACACCTGCGAGATAGGCACCAGCAGGGTCGTCTCATCAATGGCCGCCAAAAAACGGTCCAAATCGAATCGCACCGGGTCATCGCTGGGCACTAAGTCAATCCGCGCGCCATTGCGCCGCTGCTCGTGGTAGAAATACTGGATTGAGGGAAACTCCAGGTCGGTCATCACCACTTTGTTGCGTGGCCCGCGAAAATCAAAACATGAGCTGATGACGGCCTGAATCAACGTGACATTTTGATGTAGCGAAATTTCGCCGCTGCGTGCACCGATGAGCGGAGCAATCTTGTCTCCGACTCCGACGGCCATATCCCACCAGCCTTCTTCCCAGGCGCGGACCCCGCGATGAGCCCATGAATCGGCGTACTCTTGCATCTCGTGGTACACGCGCTGCGGCATTGCGCCGAGCGAGTTGCTGATCATGTAAGTCGTGCGCTCGAGAATCGGAAACTCTTTGCGCCACTTCAGTAGTTCATCCATGCCTCAACGCTCCGCCAACGCCTTCTGCGACTTTTTTCTCCACAGCCAGTAGCATAACGAAATAAAGACCAGCCAGGGAACACCCGCCTGCAGCGTAATCCGCAACCCGGGGACCCACCAGGTGGAGATGAGCACCGCCGTCAGAGCGAAAAGCCCCAGCAAGGAGGACCAGGGGCCCCGCGGCGCCAGGCGCATAGGAGGCTGCGGCCAAGCGGCGGTGCGGCGTCGAAACGCCAGGTGCGTAACGAAAATCATCTGCCACACAAAAATTCCGCCTAAGAACGCCGAGCCTAGCATGTATACGTAAGCCGATTCGTGGAAGAAATAGTCCATGAATAGCGCGGAAATCATGCCCGCGCTGGAAATGAGCAACGCCAGAACGGGAGTCCCTCGTTTACTCAGTTTGCCAAGCGCCGCCGGCGCGTAGCCGCCACGGGAAAGTGAAAAAAGCATCCGCGACGTCAGATACAGATTGCAATTCATGCTGGACAAAGCAGCAGTCAGAACCACGAAATTCATGACGCCCGCCGCTGCGGGGATGCCAACGGTCTCGAACACACGCACGAAGGGACTTTCGCCGAGACCGACCTGATTCCAGGGGACGATGCCCACGACAATCGCCAGACCCCCGATGTAGAAGAGCCCCATTCTCCCGAGCGTCCAGCGCAGCGCCTTGGGCAGCGCCGTGGTCGGATCCTTGGCTTCCCCGGAAGTGACGGCCACCA
>Ga0335073_10003778_pt1 | contig 21152 bp, 20 predicted proteins | sample Lox_Sample_22_FD_207093 | JGI IMG/M metagenome (GOLD analysis project Ga0335073, IMG submission 207093) | Soil microbial communities from Loxahatchee National Wildlife Refuge, Florida, United States - Lox_Sample_2.2 | ecosystem: Environmental > Terrestrial > Soil > Wetlands | place: USA...
CCGATGTTCGAGATCGGGCATTTTCAGCTGCGCGGCTTTTCGCGGATGCAGCTGCTGTTCGGACCGCCGAACACCTGATCGGCGTTCCGCGGCGCTCAGGGTTCTTGCGAGTCGAGGAGCACGAACAGGATCCGGCAGGGTTGCGTACCGTGATTGATCCAGGCGTGATTGGTCGCCTGCTGCACAATCGCATCACCGGCCTTCAGGTGCACGGAGGTGTCGTCGAGCACCATGTCGATCTCGCCGGAAAGGATCACGGCATAGTCCAGAGTGCGTGTCCGATGCATCATGGGATGGTTCGCGGGACGCCCCTTTGCGGGGGAAGGTCCCACCCGCTTCATCAGCATATCGGACGGCAGGTGCGCCTCGGCCGCGGGATCGATCGGTGCAAACTCGACGATGCGGAATATCGTCCCGCTATCCGGTGGTGAAATTCCGATTGGCCGGTCTGCGGTGTCTTTACGGGATAAGTCCGGCGGGTAGCTATCGGTGATCCATAAGTTTGCCGACGCGATGCCCGGCGATCGGGCGGCGAGCGGCACATGGCTGTCAAAGACGACGACAGCACTATCATTTTCGTCAAGACCCGTCACAACCCGGCGTATCGCGTCGGCTACCATCTCGACCTCCCTGACACACGGCGTCGCCATTACGTCGCGCTCTCCCCAAGCACGGTACGGTCGAGGCTGAGCGCACCCGCTCCATAGGTCACAACGAACAGCAAGCCGCCGGCAATGGCCAGATTCTTGTAGAAGTGAATCATGTTGTCATAGGCGACCATGGCTTCGGTCGAGGTGAGTGCCGTGTCCAAGTGAACCGCGAAGCCGGTGATCACGCACCAGATCGCAAGCGCGCCGGCAACCCATCGCGTCTTGAAGCCAACGAAGAGCGCGATACCGCCGACGAGCTCGACGAGTATCGCGACCCAGACCGCCAACCCCGGCACCGGCACGTTGGCATGGGCAAAATACTGAACCGTCCCGGCAAGGTTCGTCAGCTTGCCATAGCCGGCCCAAATGAAGAGGCCGCTCAGCAACAGGCGTCCGAGCACCGGCAAGTAGGCTTGCAGGTTTTTCATGGCGTTTTGCTCCCCATATCGGCCGCGGGCGTAATTTCACCCGCCGCAGCGAGGATACCGGCAAACCGGTTGCGGCGGGAGCTACCCTCGTTGATGCAGCTCGATCACGTTGCGGTCGGGGTCGCGCACGAAGATGGCTTGCGCCTCGGCGCTGAAGCGCACGGGGCCGCCGCTGAGCGGGATACCGGCCGCTTCGAGACGGGCCTTGGCCGCCAGGATGTCGGGGCAGAGCAGCGCGACATGGGTGATGCCGGGGTGCTTCTCGGCCAGGTCCATGAGCACGTTGGGTGCGCTCGCGCTGGGCGCATTCAAGATGAGGTTCAGTTCCAGGCCGGACGCGTGCTCGAGGATGGCAACGGGCTCCGGGCCAAGCGGCCCCGCGGTCTTGGTGAAGCCAAGCAGCTGGTAGAACCGCACGGCGCGCTCGAGGTCATGCACGCGAATGCCGATATGGGCAAGCCCCGAGATCGGGATCACGTCGGTCGTCGCGTCTGGCCGCTGCATCGCTCGCTCCCTGTGGCCGTTCGGTGCCCGGCGGCCATGATACAATTTCCGGCCATTTTTCGCGCGCCTATCGCAGGCCGGCAAGGCGCCGTCAGCCGCGGCGCCGCGCGCGCTGCGTCTTCAGTCAAGCAAAAAGCGCCGGGAGGGGCCTACGCCTCCGGTGTACACCGGCGACATTTTTTTTGCGGCCACACGCCCGGGGCCGATGCGCGTTGCAGGTGAAACATAGGTGCACGATGTCAAAGAGCGCGGTGGTGTGCGCATCCTATCACAGCACCCCTTGCACAGAGGGCGGTCACTGCGTGCTATCCTGTTGCTGCCTCGAAGGACGGTCAGGGAGATTTCGGTAAACATGCCAGGTATCTTTTCCGGGCTGAAGGTGCTCGACGCGGCGAGCTTCATTGCGGCGCCCGCCGCCGCCACGATGATGGCTGATTTCGGCGCCGACGTGATCAAGATCGAGCCCCCCGGGGAGGGCGACGCTTACCGAACCGTCTCCTTTCAGCCGGGCATGCCGGTCAGCGACAGGAACTACTGCTGGACGGTCGATGATCGCAACAAGCGCAGCCTGGCGCTCGATTTGAAGCATCCGGAAGCGCGCCAGATCCTGCATGCTCTCATCGCCGCCGCCGATGTGTTCATCACCAACTATCCGCCGCCGGTTCGCCGCCGCCTCGGCATCGCCTTCGACCAGCTTTCGCACATCAATGCGCGCCTCATCTATGCATCGCTCACCGCCTATGGCGAGCGCGGTGCCGAAGCAGGGAAACCGGGTTTTGACTCGACGGCGTGGTGGGCGCGCTCGGGGTTGATGGACCAGGTACGGCCCGACGCCGCGAGCCTGCCGTCGCGATCGATCCCCGGCATGGGCGACCATCCAACCGCGCTGGCTCTCTATGGCGCCATTGTCACCGCGCTGTTCCAGCGCGAGCGGACTGGCGCGGGCGCCTATGTCGGCACGTCGCTCATGGCGAGCGGCGCCTGGGCAAATGCCTGCTACATCCAGGCCGGTCTCGAGGGCGCCCGCTTCATCCCCCGGCCGCCGCGCACGGAGACCCTCAACGCGCTGTCGAACCATTATCGCTGCCGTGACGATCGTTGGATCATTTTGGCCATCGGCGTTACGCAGGATGCGCGGTTGTGGCCGGTGTTTACCGAGACCATCGAGCGGCCGGACCTCGCCCAGGATCGGCGCTTCGTCGATCGCCCCGAGCGGCTCAAGAACGCCGGCGCCTTGTCGGCGCTGCTCGACGAGGTCTTTCTGCAGCGCGACGGCGCGGAATGGATGCGCCTTCTCGAGTCGAAAGGCATGGTAGTGGCGCTGGTCGCGCAGCCCGGCGAAGCGCTGCACGATCGACAAATGCGGGAGAATGGCGTGATCGTGCCGCTCGGCGCCGGCTACACCGTCAGCAGCCCGCTATGGATGGAGGGCGTGGACAAAGCCGTCGCGGCGCCGGCGCCGACGGTCGGCGAGCACAGCGACGCGATTTTGCGCGAACACGGCATCGCGGAGGAGAAGATCGCCGAGCTCCGTGGTCTGGGGGTCATCGGGTGACCGGGATCGGCGACCGCCGGATGTGCCGCCAGTACCAACTATCGCAACTCCGTGATTCACCCGACCTCACCCCAACCCTCTCCGCCCCTCAGGGGCGGAGAGGGAGGGACCCGCGTAAGCGGGAGGGTGAGGTGGGGCGTCAATGTCGTCTTAGACTGTCTCAGGCAATACTGCTGCTGAGTACTAAGGGGCAGGCGCCCAGACCCGGGCGCGCGAGCGGCTTTGACGTCGGACGCGACTTCTGCATATTCTAGAGGTCAGGGTGCGGAGGTGCGTCGATGGAACGCGGGCACCAGATCGAGATTCGGAACACGGCCTATTTTCGCCATGACTACGATGGCGAGCACGCCGATTTGCGCCGGCTTTACGAGCAGGCGAAGCTCGACCAGTGGAACGCCGCCAGCGACATCGACTGGGCGCAGCCCCTCGACAGCGATGGCGGCCTCATCGCCGACGATCTCGTCGACATTCACGGCACGCCGTTCTGGGACCGCCTCGATCCCGCGGCCCGCATCGAGCTCAACCGCCGCGTGGCGCGCTGGCGCCTCTCGACATTGATGCATGGCGAGCACGGCGCCATGTTGGTCTGCAGCCAGCTCGTCGAAAACGTCGTGGGACAGGACGCCAAGCTGTTCCAGGCGACGCAAGTGGTCGACGAGGCTCGGCACAACGAGGTGCTGCACCGTTATTTTGTGCTGCGCCTCGACGGACAAAGCTATCCCCTCGCCGGCAATGTCCGCGAAATCTTCGACACGCTGCTCGGCACCTCGGCCTGGTATCTCAAGACCATCGGGCTCCAGCTCGTCGCCGAGACCTTCGCGGTCTCGCTCTTCCGGATGCTCGCGGAATCGTCGAAGGATCGGGTGCTCTGCCAGGTCTGCCGACGGATCCTCCAGGACGAGGCGCGCCATATGGGCTTTGGCATGCTGTCGCTGCCGGCGCTGGTCGCCGAGGCGAGCGCGGCCGAGCGTCGCGAGATGGAGGATTTCGCGGTCTGGGCGCTGCAACGGACGCTCACCGGGCTCTTTCCGCTCGCGGCTTACGAGGAGATGGGCTTCAGCCGCGGCGAGATCGCCGAGATCAAGCGCTTGCGGCGGGCGCGGGCGGCGGGCGGCGACGAGACCGCCTTCCGCAAGTTCTTCCGACGGGATCTTCACGTCGGCCTCGTGCGCAACCTGAAGAAGGTGGGACTGATCACGCCGCGCATCGCCCCCCAGGTCGAGGCGTTGGGGATTTCGCTCGCCGCCGCTTGAGCACGCCGTCGGCGGCTCGGTAAACACGCCCGGCGACCTCATCGAGTTGCACGCGTAGAATGACGCATAAGTTCTAGAGCGACGAAGCAAACGGTCGCCGCCATGAGGGAGGATCGCAATGAAGTTCCAACATATCGGTTGGGGCGCGCTAGCCCTGTGTATCAGCTGGCTCGGTCCACAAGCCGTGAGCGCCCAGACGCCGGCGCCGACGGCAAGCCCCGCAGCGCAAGCGCCAACGCTGGGCGCGCACGCGCCGCAGGCCGAAGGCCAACCGTCGTGGATGGAAGGCATGACGCCAGACCAGAAGAGCTCGCCGCTCCATCCGAACGTCGCGAACATGCTTGGCCATCCCGCAAGCGAGATCCCGATCGACCACTTCAAGTTGCCGGCCGGCTTCAAGATCGAACTCTGGGCAGGCGACCTGCAAGAGGCGCGCTCGATGGCAATTGGCGCCAAGGGCACGGTGTTCGTCGGCCAACGGACGCATGACGCGGTTTTCGCCATCGTCGACAAGGGCGGTCGCCGCGAGGTCAAAAAAATCCTGACCGGACTCAACGCGCCGAACGGCGTCGCGTTTTCGAACGGCACGCTCTACGTCGCCGAGCGCGAGCGTATCCTGCGCTACGACGATATCGAGGACCATCTCGACAGCCCGCCCGAGCCGGACGTCGTGATCGATGGGCTGCCGCACCAGGACGGGCATTTCTGGAAGTTCATGGTGATGGGGCCCGACGGCTGGCTCTATTTCAATCAGGGCTCGCCGACCAATATCACGATGCCCAACTACATCCAGGCCGCCATCCTCAGAGTCCAACCCGATCAGCATCATCTGCAGGTCTATGCGCGCGGGGTCCGCAACAGCGTCGGCATGGCGTTCAGCCCGGTGACGCAGCAGCTCTGGTTCACCGATAACGGTCGAGACTGGCTCGGCGAGGACGCTCCCTCGGACAAGCTCAATCATGCGGCGCGGCAGGGCGAGAATTTCGGCTATCCCTTCTGCCACCAGGGCGACACCCTCGACCCGGTCTACGGCAAATACGCGAACTGCGCCGATTTCGTGGCGCCTGAGGTCAAGCTCGGGCCGCATGTCGCTTCGCTCGGCATGCGCTTTTATACCGGCACCATGTTCCCGGCCGACTGGAAGAACAACATCATCGTCGCCGAGCACGGCTCGTGGAACCGCAGCGAGAAATCGGGGTACAACCTGACCCGCGTGATCCTCGATCCGAGCGGCACCAAGGTGGTGAAAACCGAACCGTTCATGACCGGGCTGCTCGACGGCCAGAAGATTCTGGCGCGGGTGGTCGACGTCCAGGTGATGCCCGACGGCTCGCTCCTCGTCTCAGACGATTGGAACGGCGCGATCTACCGCATTTCCTACCAAAAGACGTGAGCTGCTCAGCGCGCTTTCTCCTTGGTGCCTTCGGCGCGCTATGGCTCGCTGCCGCTCCGGCCTTGGCCTATGACGCCGAGGCCGGACGGCAAAAGGCCGAGGAGATGTGCGCGCCGTGCCACGGCAAGGACGGCATTTCCGAGCAGCCGACGGTGCCGTCGATCGGCGGGCAGTGGAACGATTATGTCGTGCTGGCGCTGTTCCAATTCCGCAACGGCCACCGCCCTTCCGACATCATGGGGCCCATCGCCAAGCCGCTGACCGACAACGACCTCGGCAACCTCGCCAAATATTATGAGTCGTTGAAGCCGTGGGCGCCGTCGCGCCAGTCGAGCGGCGCTGCGCTGGCCACCGGACCCGCGCTGACGCAGCAGAAGAATTGCGTCCAGTGCCACGCCCCCGGTCTTCCCGGGCAACAGAGCATCCCGCGCATCGCCGGACAACACATCGACTACCTGACAGCGCAGCTGCGGGGCTTCCGCGCCGGTACCCGCGGCGACATCGACGGCAATATGAGCGCCGCGGTGAAGGATTTGACCGACGCGGACATTGCGAGCCTGGCTGACTACATCTCGGGCTTGTCCACTCCTTGACGGGTGGCGCCGCGCGCGCTGACGATTCCGGCTGAGTGATCCGTCAGGGACGTTCGGGCACCTGCAGCAGGCGCGCGCGCACAAGATTGATGTCCTGGCGCAACCCGTAGAACAGGTGCGCGAAGGAGCTCGGCACGCGGAGATGGGCGACCCGGTGCTCCAATCTCTCGAGGTCCGATAGCGCGGCGGGCCGCTCCTGACGGTGATTTTCGATGGAGAGCTCGAGCAGTTTGAGCTCGCCATAGAGCGTCGCGATGCGCTGCCGGACGGTCCAGTCATAGGCGGCCGGGAGCATTCGCAGCAACGGGTAGGCGAGCGCCGCCAGCGGCAGCACGGTGATGGCGAGCTGCTCGACCAGCACCGCCAGCCAAAGCGGCAGATAGCGCTGCAGGAACGGGACGCCCGTCTTATAGAACTGCGCCGCATCGGCGCTCAGCGGCAGATCCGTCCCCTCGGCGGCCGGAAACTCGCCCGCTTTTTGAAACACGCCCGGACGGCCGTGGATCTGCGTTGCGGCTTCCAGCAGCAGGTACTGCACCGCGGGCTGCAAGTCGCGACGCACGAGGAGGCTCATCTTGACCGCGAGCAGCCTCACATCGGCAGGCGGCCGGTCATGCGCCAGGTCGGCATATCCGGCCGGCATCAGCACCGTCGTCAGAAACGGATAGAGCGCGACATAGGCATCCGCGCGGGTGAGCGACAGAAGGTGGACATCGGGAGCGACGAGCAATTGTTTGATCGCGGGCGCCTCCGGGTCGGCCAGCATCATGGCCGCATCGATATCGCCGGCGGCGAGATGCGCCGCAGCCTCGGCGGGCGAGAATGGGAGAAACTCGGTGTTGCTCGCATCGACGCCGTTGCGCGCCAGCAATTCGAGCGCCAGCTGTCGCATCGAGCTGTCGGTCGGCCCGACCGAGAGCCGGATACCGCGCAGTTGCCTCAAACCCTCGCGCGACGCTTCCGGGCCGCGGTAGAAGATCCACAACGGCACATAAGCGATGGTGCCGAGGGACGCGAGCTCCGGCGATTGTTGCGGATCGGTGAGACCATTTTGGACGAGGGCCACGTTCACGCCGGACCGGCCGGAGCGCAGCATGGCGAGATCCTCGAACATGCCCGAGGTGGTGAGCACCTTCAGCTGGACGCCTTGGCGCGCCAGGATCTGCCGATAGCGCTCGCCGAAGTCGCCATAGCCGGTCCCCGCGACGCCCGTCGCCATCACCACGTTGCGCGGCAGGATGGGATAGAGGACGGTCGTAACGCCGAAGACGCCCGCCACCAAGACAAGCCCGGCGATGGCAGCGCCCAGCAACAGAAAGCGCCGTCCCAGACGGCGTGGCCTGGCCGCGGGAGCCGCCGCGTCGCAAGCCGCACCAAGCACCGCGCCCGCATCAGGCGACGCCGGTGCCGAGCTGTCCCGATGCTGCATGACGATCCTTTCGAGCCTTACGACGTCGTCTCAGTGCGCCAACAAGACCGGCAACCGGCTCAAGCCCTGTCATCATTTGCAGCTCGGCGAACCACCTGAAAGCAGGCTTGCGCCGAGCAGATTGGCTTGTCTCAGTTTGACCCGCAACGGTCATTCCGCGTGAGCGAGACATTCGCCCGCCATGGGCGGAAAGCCGGCGAGCTCGAGCCGAGCCGGCTCAAAGGCCGCTCCATCGCACCGGTCAAACCCGTCGTCACGGAGGTTGGGCCGACCCTCGCACTGGCTTGCCGCAAGCTGGCACCGGGGAGCCGTTAACCTTGCATTACGGTTTTATGACGGTAATTGTCAGGAGACAGCCGGCGACGATCGTTGGGCGAGCTCAGCGCGGGGCCCAACGTCCTTGACGCGACTGCGTGGGCAATCTTGCCGGCCGTGAATTGGTGATCGACATGCGCACGATATCGGGAACGGTCTTCGAAAAATCGCATGTTCTGCCGACGCGCAAGCCGCGGCTTCAGTCGGGCGCGCTCGCTTATCGGGTCGACCGCCACGGCAAGGTGCGCGTCCTGCTCCTCAGGACGCGCCGCTCGAAACGCTGGGGCATTCCCAAGGGCGAGCTGAAACTGGCACTGTCCATGGCCGAGAACGCGGCCAACGAGGCGTTTGAGGAGGCCGGCGTAAGAGGCGAGGTCGCCACGGCATCCTCAGGGATGTATCGCAGGACGAAGCGGGCCTGGTACGGCGATGCGATCGTCGAAATCTGGGTCTATCTCCTGCGCGTCGGCGAGCAGCTCAAGCAATTTCCGGAGAAGGGGCAGCGAGAGATCAAGTGGGTATCGTGCAGCGCCGCTGCGAAAATGCTGCGGGAGCCGTTGCTCGCCCAACTCTGTCTCGCTCTTCGCGGACACGCCCGCCATGGCCTCGCGCGGGGGCCGGCACCGCCGGTGCTGACGCCGCGCGCTGTACCGGCGGGGCTTTAGGAACACTCAGCTTTTGTCGCCGCCACCGAGGGCGCGATGGGCCTCGGCTTCGGCCTTGGCGCCGATGGTCTTGAGCCATGTCCGGAACCGGCGAGCAGCGGGCCGTTCCGGCCGGTCGTCCGGCACGTAGACGTAGTATCCGCGGGACCTCAGGAGCGGCCCGGCGAGCGGCACAGCGAGGCGTCCCTCGCGCAGCTCGTCGACGACGAGGGTGATCGGTCCCATCATGACGCCGAGACCGCCGGTCGCCGCCTGGATGGTCAGATAGAAATGCTCGAACGCCTGCTCGCGCGCGGGCCTGAGGCCAGCGACCCCGGCAGCCGCCAGCCAGCGCGGCCAGGCGCTCGTCATCGTCTCGGCGTGCAGCAGCGTGTGCGACGCCAGATCGGCGGCGGTCCGCAGCGGCTGCCGCTTGAGCAGCTTCGGGCTCGCCATCGGCACCCTTGCTTCGCCGAGAAAACGCTCGCCCGTCCAGCCGCGGCGCGTGACGGGACCATGGATCACGGCGTCGACCTCCGGGCGAAACTGCTCGGCGGGCGTATTGGCGGTGACCAGGCGTATCTCGACGTCGGGATGCGCTTCCTGGAAGGCGGGAAGGCGCGGAATGAGCCAGCGCATGGTGAAGGTGGGAAGCGCCGAGACGCGCAGGGAGGCGCGCGGCCGCGGCCCGAGCCGCAGCCGTTCGGCGGCACTCGCGAGGCGGTCGAGAGCGGCGCCGACCTCGGCGAGGAGCGCGGTGCCGGCCTCGGTCGGCACCGCGTTGCGGTTGCTCCGCACGAAGAGCGGCACGCCCGCCCAGTGCTCGAGCGCCTTGACCTGCCGGCTGATGGCACCCTGGGTGACGTTCAGCTCCTCGGCGGCGCGAGCGAAGCCGCCGAGGCGCGCGGCGGCTTCGAAGGCGCGCAGCGCATTGAGCGGCGGCAGTCGGCGGCCGGTCGGCATGGACATGAGTTTTTCTCACGGCGGCGGTGAAGACAACTCGTTTGTCATCGTCCTGTCACGGTCCTTAATTCAGGGCAGGAGGGTGAGATGACCGCTGTCAGCAACACCACCGGAAGACTCTCTTCGCTGCCTTCGGCATCGGCCAGTAGGCGGGGCGTGCTCGCCGTGGTCTGCGGGGCGCATGCGCTCCATGACGGGCTGACCGATCTCCTCTACGTGCTGTTTCCGATCTGGCAGGGGGCGTTCGGTCTCGACTATGCCGCGGTCGGCGTGCTGCGTGCGCTGGCCGCGGGCACCATGGCTTCGATGCAGGTGCCGGCGGCCACCCTGGGCAAGCGCGTCGGCGGCGCGCTCGTGCTCACGGTCGGCACCGGCATCGTCGGGCTCGCCTATGTCCTGGCGGGGGCGAGTGCCAGCCTCCACAGCCTCGCCTTGGCGCTGGTGCTCGGCGGGATCGGCTTGAGCACGCAGCATCCGATCGCCTCGAGCCTGGTGGCCCGGGCCTATGACGGCAGCCGCTCGCGCGCGGCGCTGGGCACGTACAACTTTGCCGGCGACATCGGCAAGGTGATCGTGCCGGCCACGACCGCGTCGCTGATTGCGTGGATTACCTGGCGGCCCGCCGTCTCGGTGGTCGGCGCGGTCGCACTCGCCGCGGCGGTCGTCATCGCGCTCGCCCTCAACACGCTCCGAAAGCGCGCGGGCGAAGCGGCACCGCCGCCTGACGCCGAGCCGGAACAGGCGCTCGCCGACAGCGAAGCGGCGCCGGCCGGCGCGCAGCGCGGCTTCCGGGTGCTCCTGGCCATCGGCGTCATCGACAGCGCGACGCGGATGGGATTTCTCACCTTCCTGCCGTTCCTGTTGAAGATGAAGGGCGCGGAGCTGCCGACGCTGGGCGTGGCCTTGGCGCTGGTCTTCGCCGGCGGGGCCGCCGGCAAGCTGGTCTGCGGTTTCCTGGGCGCGCGGCTCGGCGTGCTGCGCACCGTCTATCTCACCGAAGGCCTGACCGCCGCCGGCATCTTGGCATTGCTGCCGCTGCCGCTCGGCGCCAGCCTGGCGCTGCTGCCGCTCCTCGGCGTGGCGCTCAACGGCACATCATCGGTGCTCTACGGCACCGTTCCCGAACTCGTCGCCGCCGACCGTCGGGAGACCGCCTTCGGCATCTTCTACACCGGCACGATCGGCGGCGGCGCCTTGTCGCCGATCCCCTATGGCTGGCTCGGCGACATGGTCGGTGTCCACCCGATGATGGCCGTCGTGGCTGTCATCTGCCTGGCGACACTTCCGCTCGCCATCATGCTGCGCCCGGCCTTGGCCACGCGATAACGGGGCCGCCGCATCCGAGGCCGAGCGCGCGGCGACACCCTCGGCACACAAAGAAAGGCCCCGCCGCGGGCGGGGCCAGTCGTTGTCTTGAACCAACACCGGCGCAGCCGGCGCCGAAACCCTTTTGGCAGAAATCAGGCGAGGTCGAAGCGATCGGCGTTCATCACCTTGGTCCATGCCGCCACGAAGTCGGTCACGAACTTCGCTTCCGCGTCGTCGGCGCCGTAGACTTCGGCAAGGGCGCGCAGCGTGGAGTTCGAACCGAAAATGAGGTCGACGCGGCTGCCGGTCCACTTGAGTTTGCCGCTTTTGCGATCGTGTCCCTCGAACACATTTTCATCCGCGGTCGCTTTCCACTCGGTGCTCATGTCCAAGAGGTTCACGAAGAAGTCGTTGGTCAGCATCTCCGGACGAATCGTGAAGACGCCATGCTTCGACTTGCCGTGGTTCGCGCCCAAGACGCGCAGGCCACCGACGAGAACCGTCATCTCCGGCGCGGTCAGCGTCAGGAGTTGCGCCTTATCGATCAGCAACTCCTCCGGCGTGACGTTGAACTTGGCCTTGAGGTAATTGCGGAACCCGTCCGCGACCGGTTCGAGATAAGCAAAGGACTCCGCGTCGGTTTGCGCCTGCGACGCGTCGGTGCGGCCGGGCGCGAAGGGAACAGTCACGTCGTGCCCGGCTTTCTTCGCGGCCTGCTCGATGGCGGCTGACCCGCCGAGAACGATCAGGTCGGCGAGCGACACCTTCTTGCCGCCGCTCGCGGCGCCGTTGAAGCCCTTCTGGATTTCCGCAAGGGTGTCGACCACCTTGGCCAATTGCGCAGGTTGGTTGACCTCCCAATCCTTCTGCGGCGCCAGACGGATGCGGGCGCCGTTCGCCCCGCCGCGCTTGTCGGAGCCGCGGAAGGTTGCCGCCGAGGCCCAGGCGGTCCCGATCAGGTCGGAGATGGAAAGGCGCGTCGCGAGGATCTTGGCCTTGAGGTCGGCGATGTCCCTCGCGTCGATCAGCTTGTGATCGACCGCCGGAAGCGGGTCTTGCCAGATCAGCTCCTCTTTCGGGACCTCCGGGCCGAGATAGCGGACGCGCGGGCCCATGTCGCGGTGCGTGAGCTTGAACCACGCCCGGGCGAACGCATCGGCGAACTGGTCCGGATGCTCGTAGAAGCGCCGGGAAATCTTCTCGTAGGCTGGATCCATCCGCAGCGAGAGGTCGGTGACCAACATGGTTGGCACGTGACGCTTCGACGGATCGAAGGCGTCCGGAATCGTCGCGGCAGCGCCCTTCGCCCTGAATTGATTGGCCCCCGCCGGGCTCTTTTCGAACTCCCATTCGTATTTGAACAGGTTCTCGAAAAAGCTGTTGCTCCACTTGGTCGGCGTCACGCTCCAGGTGACTTCCGGACCGCCGGTGATCGCGTCTTTGCCTTTGCCGGTGCCGAACCTGCTCGTCCAGCCAAGGCCTTGTTCCTCGATCAGCGCCGCTTCCGGCTCGGGGCCGACCAGCGCGGCATCGCCGGCGCCGTGGGTCTTGCCGAAACTGTGTCCGCCGGCGATGAGCGCAACCGTCTCCTCGTCGTTCATCGCCATGCGCTTGAAGGTCTCGCGAATGTCGACCGCGGCGGCAACCGGATCCGGCTTGAAGTTCGGCCCGTTCGGATTGACGTAGATGAGGCCCATATTCACGGCCGCCAGCGGGTTCTCGAGATCGCGGACGCCGGTGTAGCGCTGGTCGCTCTTAGGATCAGGGAACCAAGCTTTCTCCTTGCCCCAGTAGACGATCTCGTCGGGCTCCCACACATCCGCGCGCCCGCCGCCGAAGCCGAATGTCTTGAAGCCCATGGTTTCGAGCGCGACATTGCCGGCAAGGACCATGAGGTCGGCCCAGGAGATTTTCGAACCGTATTTCTGCTTGATCGGCCACAACAGCCGGCGCGCTTTGTCGAGGTTCGCATTGTCCGGCCAGGAGCCGAGCGGCGCGAAGCGCTGCTGACCCGCGCCCGCGCCGCCACGGCCGTCGCCGATGCGGTAGGTGCCGGCAGCGTGCCACGCCATGCGAATCATCAGCCCGCCGTAGTGGCCGAAATCCGCCGGCCACCAATCCTGGCTGTCCGTCATCAGCGCGGCGAGGTCTTTCTTCAGCGCCTTGTAGTCGAGTTTCTTGAATTCTTCGGCGTAGTTGAAAGCCTTGCCCATGGGATCGGACTGGGGCGAGTTGGCGCGGAGAATCCTCAGGTTCAGCTGATTCGGCCACCAGTCTTTGTTCGACCTCATGCCAACGTTCGTGGTCCCGTGCACCACCGGGCAACCGCCTGCTCTCTTGTCAGCCTCTGCGTCCATGTTTTCCTCCGGTCGGGTTTTCTCTTCGAATGGTTTGAATTCAGCTCAAAGCGCGTCGAGCGCCTTTTGGAAGCGGCCGGCATGCGACTTCCCGGCCTTGGCCAGCGTCTCGAACCAGTCGGCGATCTCGTCGAAGCCTTCCTGGCGGGCGGTGCGGGCCATGCCCGCATACATGTCGGCGTGCTCGTGCGTCTCGCTGGCGATCGCGGCCTTGAGGTTGTCGCCGGTCGAACCGATCGGCTTGCGGGTCCCAGGGTCGCCCGCTTCCGCGAGATATTCGAGATTGCCGTGCGCGTGCCACGTCTCACCCTCGGCCGTCGAGCGGAACACGGCCGCGACATCGTTGAAGCCCTCGACCTCCGCCTTCTCGGCGAAGTAGAGGTAGCGGCGGTTCGCCTGACTCTCGCAGGCAAACGCGTCCTTCAAATTCTGCTCGGTCTCCGTTCCCTTGAGAGAAGGCATGTGCCCTCCTCAGCCTGGTCGGGAAAAGCCGGTGACGGTGAGAACTGTGCGCCCGCCTGCGCCGCGAGTCAATAAACCTTAGAAAATTTCTAATCTGCGGCCGGAGCCGGATCCCGATCGACGCGGATGATCACGTCCACACGGCGGATGACGGCGCCCGCGGGCGGCTTCGGCAGGCCGGAGACAGCGACCTGCTCGCCCGGAATGTCGAGCAGCCGGCCGGTGTCCTCGAAAAAGAAATGGTGATGGTCACTGACGTTGGTGTCGAAATAGGCGCGGCCGGAATGCACCACCACCTCGCGCAGCAGCCCTGCCCCGACGAACTGATGCAGCGTATTGTAGACGGTCGCGAGCGACACCCGGACCGCAGCCTCGACCGCTTCGCCGTGCAGCTGCTCGGCGGTGACGTGCCGGTCGGCGTGCTCGAACATGAGCCGGGCCAGCGCCAGCCTCTGCCGGGTCGGCCGCAAATGCGCCGCGCGCAGCAGCTCAAGGGCGTGGGTGAAGGGCCGCGATGGCGTCATGGGGGCCCGGCAAACCGAAACTGAAGGGCGATATCTTAGGCGCGGCCGCCGGCATCGTCAAACCGCGCGGCACGTCGAAGCGGCACTCAATCCGCATGATCCCCTCTGACACGTGCTCGCCGGACACAGGCCGAAGCTATCGGCGCTGCAATGCGTCCAAGCGATCGGCCAGACGATCGAGCTGCCATTCCCGCGCCAGAGCGCCGGCCCTGCCCCAGCTCGGCGTCTGATGGCGAAGCGGCGGGAGCGGCGCCGATTTGTCCATCGTGGCGATCGAGCGGTAGAGACGCAGCTCTTGCGCCTGGCCGGCGAAGCGGCCGTCCTTGAGCGCTGCCTCGAGGGTTCCGTATTGCCGCAACAGGGCGGCGGCGCCCTTGGGTCCGACCCCTCGCGCGCCCGGCAGCTTGTCCGAGGGATCGCCGCGCAGGGCGATGAAATCGGGCACCTGGCGGGGCTCGACGCCATATCGTTCGCGCACTTCCTCCGGCCCGATGCGGGCCATCTCGCCGCCGCCCAGCGGCTGGAGGATCGTGGTCTTGCGCGAGGCGAGCTGAAAACTGTCGCGGTCGCCGGTCGCGACGATGACCGTGCCGCCCCGGCGCTCCTCCCGCGCAACCGCGGCGGCGAGAAAATCATCGGCCTCGTAGCCGGGCGCCTTGGCACAGGCGAAGCCGCAGGCATGCACGAACTCCGGCAACACCTCGAGCTGCTCGCAGAGCTCCTCGTCGAAGTCGCGCCCGGCCTGGTAACCGGCGAACGCCTGGTGACGATACGTCGGCGCGTCGAGCGTATCCCACCCGACCAGCACGGCGCGGGGATGTATGTCTTCGTAAAAGCGCAGCAGGAAATTCGCGAAGCCGATGATGGCGCCGGCGCCCTTGTTGCCGCGGCGTCGGAGCGTTTTCGGCAGCGCATGATAGGCGCGATGCGCGAAGGAATCGCCGTCGATGACCAGCAGCGGCCGGCTCACGATGGCGGCTCGCGTCCAAGCGCCTGGCGAGACGCGAGCCGCGACTGGCGCGCGGCCCGGTGAGGGTTGATAATCGGGGCGCCTGGATCGCCAAGGGAGGGACCGATGGGCGTGCCGAGGAGGGGAGCCTTGCGCGTTGTGACGGGCGGGTTTGTCGCGGCGCTGGCGCTGATGCCGGCCGCCCGGGCCGCCGAGCCCGGCCATCTGACGGTCATGACCTCGGTGGCGCTGACCGCGGCGCTCGACGAACTGAAGCCGATCTTCGAGCAGCGCACCAACATCAAGCTCACCATCACCTACGGCCTCATCGCCGACCTCAGGAAGCGCGTGCTCGCCGGCGACAGCGCCGACGTGATCATTCTGTCACAGCCGGCGATGGAAGACCTTGAGAAAGCGGGCAAGCTGATGCCGGACAGCCGCGCGACCGTGGCGAGCACGGCCGTGTCGTTGACGGCCCGGGCGGGCGCGCCCAAGCCGGATATCAGCACGGTCGACGCCTTCAAGAAGACGCTGCTCGCGGCGAAATCGATCGTCTATGCCGATCCCGCCAAGGGCGGCGCGAGCGGCGTCTATTTCGCGCACGTGATCGAACGCCTCGGCATCGCCGATCAGCTCAAGAGCAAGACGATCCTGGTGCCGGGCGCGCAATCCGCCGAGGTCGTCGCCAAGGGCGAAGCCGAGCTTGGCGTCGGACAAGCGTCCGAGATCGTGCCCGTGGCGGGCGCGCAACTGGTCGGGCCGCTTCCCGGCGAGCTTGCCAGCACGACGGTGTTCGTCGGCGCCATCGGCGCGGGCGCGACGTCAGTGGATGCGGCAAAGGCGCTCTTTCAATTCCTCGCCAGCCCGGACGCGAAAGCGCGGCTCAGGACGAAGGGGTTCGAGCCGGGGTAGCGGCACGGCCCCCTCACCCTCCCAGCGCTACGCGCTGGGGACAACCCGTTCGATCGCTCTGCGATCGAACCCTCCGGGGCCGACCGCAGAGCGGTCGGCCGGGTTGTCCCTCTCCCGCAAGGGGAGAGGGGATTTTACTTGGTGCTGGAGCCGCTCATCGGCGCTGCTGGGGTCTGCGCCGTTTCGGGCGACGGTGGCACGTTTGCGCCGACGCTCAGCATTCGCACCTTCAACCCATCGCCTTCCGGCGCATAGATTGCGGCAACGTGATTGCGCGTCGTCGCTGCTCCGCCTTCCACGGTCGCATGGACGATGGCCCATGCGCCTCCGTCGCTCAAGGCGTGCGCCTGGTCGACCTTGCCTTCGAACGACTTTATCCCGCCCATGGCTTTGAAGATGGTGGCATAGGCGTCCGCGATTTGCTGCTGACCGGTGAAGACCTTGCCGGTTGCCGCGACGTAGACACCGTCTGGCGTATAGAGTTTGGATAGTGCGGCGGCGTCTTGGCTGCGGAACCCTTGGTCGAACTGCGCCACGACCTTCTCGACCTTTGCCATGGCGTCGGCATCGGTCATCTTATCCTGAGCAAATGCCGGGACTGCCAGAGCGATCGCAGCGACGAGCGGAATAGCGATTACGACGCGCATGGGCGTCCTCCCCGTCTGATTTGATGGTTGGTCAGGCGGTATTTTCGATACCGCCCACTCCATGAAGCCGCTTTTCCGGCGGGGAAATCAACCGAGAAATCGGTGCGGGAATGTGGATGGCGCGCGCTCGGTGGCGCGCGTCCCCTCACCCTCCCAGCGCTACGCGCTGGGCCCCTCCCTCTCCCACAAGGGGAGAGGGGATTCGCGCGTTCGCCTAAGCAACGCGATCGCCCTTTTTGATCTCGATGGTGCGGCTGTCGATGGCGGGGAGCATTTGGGCGGGGTCGCGGGTGACGACCACGTCGATAACCGTCGGGCGGTCGCGCTCGGTGATGCCGGTCGAGAGCGCGGCGGCGAGCTGGGCCGGGTCTTCGACGCGGAGACCGCGGCAGCCCATCGCCTTGGCGATCTCGGCGTAGTTCATCTCCACCAGATCGCTCGACTGGTAGCGCTTGCCGAACATGGCGTGCTGCAGCGCCTTGACGTAGCCCGAGGCAGCGTTGTTGACGACGATGACGGTGAGATTGGCGCCGGCGCGGCGCGCGGTCTCGAGCTCGCCCAGACCCATATTGAAGCCGCCATCGCCGGTCACCGCCACCACCGGACTGTGCGGCGCCGCCAGCGCCGCGCCCATGCCGCCGGGCAGCCCATAGCCGATCGACGCGAGGCCGCGATCGGCGATGTAATGCCGGCCGGCGGCCTTGGTGTCGTAGAGCAGCCCGGTCCAATGCGCGGCGAAGCCGCCATCGGCGACGAGGATGCTGTCCGCCGTCAGCACGCGATTGAGCTCGTGGCAGAGCCGCGCCATGTTGATCGGCCGCTCTTCGGAGAGCAACCGCGGCTCGGCCTCTTTGCGCCAAATTGCCATGCGCCGGCCGAGCTCGGCGACATAGTCGGCGCGCTCGGCGCGGAGCCGCTTCCCTTCGCCCGCCGCCGCTGCAGCGAGATCGTCGAGACCGGCCCCAGCATCGCCCCAGAGCGCGATATCGGCGGGATGGCAGCGGCCGATCTCCTCGGCGACAATTTCGAGGTGAATGACCGGCACGCCCTTGGGCAGCAGCGCATAGCGCTTGGTCGGGATCTCGCCGAGCTTGCAGCCGACGACGAGCAGGCAATCGGCCGACGCCACGAGATCGTTGGCGATGCGGGAATAGCGGCCGAAGAGACCGGCGGAGAGCCTATGCGTGCACGGGATGGAGCCCTTGCCGCTCATGCTGTGCGCGACCGGGATCGCGAGCGCTTCGGCCAGGCGCAACAGCGCGCCCTGAGCGCCCGAGAGATGAATGCCGCCGCCGGCGAGAATGAGCGGCCGCTTCGCCTGCACCAGCAGCGCCGCGGCGCGCGCCGCCGCGTCGGCGGCGGGGCGGATGCGTTGCGCCGGCGCCATCAGCGTCTTGGGGTCGATGGCGAAATCCTCGGCGGCGAACTCATGCTCGCCATGGCAGACATCCTCGGGCACGTCGAGCAGCACGGGTCCCGGCCGGCCAGAGGTAGCGACCGTGAAGGCGCGGCGCATCAGCTCCGGGATGCGGCCGACCAGCTCGATGCGGATCAGCTCCTTCACCGCCGGGCGCAGGATCTCGGTCTGCCGGCATTCCTGCGTCATGTTCTTCCAGGAATGCGCGCGATGCGTATCGCCGGCGAACGCCACCATCGGCGTTCCGGCGTTGAGGGATTCGACGAGGCCGGTGACGAGGTTGGTGGCGCCCGGCCCGAGCGTGCCGTCGCAAATGCCGGGCCGGTTGGTGACGCGCGCGTAAGCGTCCGCGGCAAACGCGCCGCAGCGCTCATCATTGATGAGGCAATGGCGCAGCCCGAGCTGTCCCACCGCGTCGTAAAACGGCAGCAGCTGAAACCCGCCCATGCCGAACATCGGTCCGGCACCAGCGAGCCGCAGCATCTCCGCCATGGCCCGCCCGCCGCTCATGCGGCCCGCGGGACGATTGGCGAGGGCGGAAGTGGTGGTCATCTATGTTTCCCCTATTGCCGTCTTCTCGAGAACGGTGCGGCGTCGCGATGGACCCCCGCTTTCGCGGGGGTGACGGAGAATTAAAGCAAAATCAAAGTGCTCCGTCATTCCTGCGAAAGCGGGAATCCATGCGATCGACACAGCATCGCCGTCGTCGAAAATCGCTTTTCTCACGTGGTCCGAGGATGAGGACTTTTCCCGCCGCTCTGGATCACCGCCTCGGCGAAATCCGGCACCGGCATGCCGAGGCGGCCGCCGGCGCGTTCGGCGCCGGGGGTCAGCGCGGAGAGGCGGCCGCTCTGCCAGACCGAGCGCGCATCGCCGATGCGGGCGCTGTCGCCGGCGACGGTGGCGGCGATGATGCCGCGCGCCTCGAGCGCCGGCAGGCGCGAGATGCCGGCACGGTCGATGCCGATGCCGGCGTCGTGATAGATCGCGGCGAGGACGGCTGTCTGAATGGCGCTCGCGGGCTTGCCGCCGAGCAGCGCACCATGCGAGCCGGTGACGACGATCTGCCCTGCATCGGCCGGCCGCACCATGGAATTGCTGTCGAGCCCCCACACCGCCGGCTCGCCCGGCTTTTGCCGCAGCAGGAAGCGCGCCTCTTCATAAGGCGGCGGCTCCGCCGTCGCGGGTGTCGCCTTCAGCATCGTTTCGGCCGCGGCGCGGCAGGCCTGACCCGGCGCGCAGCCGAGCGCGGCGGCGGCGCGGTTGACGTGGCTGACGCGGCCGCGCGCCGCCATGTCATGGCCGTCGCCGATGCGGGCGGTGAGATGGCCGATGGTGGCGGCCGGCATGCCGAGCCGGTCGAGATAGTCGAGGCAGGCGATGCCAGCCTGGTCAAGACCGAGCCCGGCATCGTGCAGGACGACGCCGCGGAGATGGGAGACAGCAGCGAGATAGGCGGGAAAGAGCCCGCCATGCGAGCCCGCGACGATCACCGCGCCGGCGTCGCTGTCGTCCAGCTTGGTGATGCTGTCGACCACGCGCACCCCTGCCATCGCCGTTTCTCCCTTGTCGGCGGCGCAACTCCGGGATAAAGGCCGGGCTACCGGGAAAAAGCAAGCCGGGAGGCAGCCATGGCAGGACCGGTACGGGCCAATTTCGACGCCGAGCGCATGCTCGGCCATTACCGCCTGATGAACCGCATCCGCGCCTTCGAGGAAACGGCGGAAGCGGCGCTCAAAGCGGGCGAGGTCAAGGGCGCCATCCACCTCTCGATCGGCCAGGAGGCGATCGCCACCGGCGTCTGCGCCAATCTCCAGCGCGACGACCTCATCGCCAGCAATCACCGCGGCCATGGCCACACCATCGCCAAGGGCGCCTCGCCCGCGGCAATGATGGCCGAGCTCTTCGGCCGCGCCACCGGCACCTGCCAGGGCAAGGGCGGCTCGATGCATATCGCCGATTTCGCCATCGGCATGCTCGGCGCCAATGGCGTCGTCGGCGCCGGCATCCTCATCGCCGTCGGCGCAGCGCAAGGCGTGAAGCTGCGCCGCGAGCCCCGCGTCGTCGCCTGCTTCTTCGGCGATGGCGCGATCAATCGCGGCCCGTTCCTCGAAGGGCTCAACTGGGCCAAGATCTACACGCTGCCGGTGCTGTTCGTGTGCGAGGACAACGGCTTTGCCGCGACGACGCGCACCGCCTCGCTCACCGCCGGCGGCGGTCCCGATGCGCGCGCGGCAAGCCTCGGCATTCCCGCCACCATCGTCGACGGCAATGACGTCGCCGCGGTCGACGATGCGGCGCGCGAGCTGGTGGCGCGCATCCGCGCCGGCAGCGGGCCGCAATTCCTGCTGGCGCGCACCTATCGCCTGAAAGGCCACACCGCCGCCGATGTCGCCGCTTATCGCAGCGCCGAGGAGGTGGCGGCCAAGCAGCAGGACGAGCCGCTGCGCCGCTGCGCCGAGGCGCTGGCGCTGAACGGGGTCGGCGCGGATCGCCTCGCCGGCGTCGTCGCAGCAGCGCGGGACGAGATGGCGGCAGCGGCCGACGCGGCGCGCGCCGCGCCGTGGCCCGATCGCGCGCTCGCCTGGGCCGATGTGCAGGATGTCGGCGCGCCGGTGGAGGCCGCACGATGAGCGCGCTCAGCTATCTCGATGCCGGCCGGCTGGCGCTGCAGCAGGAGATGCGGCGCGATCCGCTGGTCTGGGCGCTGGGAGAAGATCTGGGCCGCGGCGGCGTCTTCGGCCAGTACAGGGGTCTCGTCGAGGAGTTCGGGCCGGAGCGCATCCTCGATACGCCGATCTCGGAAGCGGCGATCATGGGGACGGCGGTGGGCGCGGCGCTGGTCGGCA
>Ga0335073_10003779_pt1 | contig 21151 bp, 19 predicted proteins | sample Lox_Sample_22_FD_207093 | JGI IMG/M metagenome (GOLD analysis project Ga0335073, IMG submission 207093) | Soil microbial communities from Loxahatchee National Wildlife Refuge, Florida, United States - Lox_Sample_2.2 | ecosystem: Environmental > Terrestrial > Soil > Wetlands | place: USA...
TACCGGAGCCAGCGACCCGTTCCCCGTGCTGGTCGAGTGGGCCAGGCGCCATGGCGCGTGGGTGCACGTCGACGGCGCGTTCGGGCTGTGGGCCGCGGCGGCGCCCGCGGTGGCCGGCCAGGTCGCCGGGGTTGGAGAGGCCGACTCGTGGGCGACCGACTGCCACAAGTGGCTGAACACCGCCTACGATTGCGGCATCGCCCTGGTCCGCGACCGGCCCGCGCTGGCCACGTCGATGCAGGCCGCCGCGTCCTACCTGCCCGGCAGTGACACCGAGGCCATGCACCTGACGCCTCAGTCCTCGCAGCGCGCGCGGGGCGTTGAGGTCTGGGCGGCGCTCGCCGCCCTTGGCGCCGACGGCGTAGCCGCGCTCGTGGCGGGCTCGTGCCGGCTCGCGCGGCGGTTCGCCGACGGGATGCGCGCCGCCGGGTTCGACGTGCTCAACGACGTGGTGCTCAATCAGGTGCTCGTGTCATTCGGCCCGGCCGAGCGGACGGGCGCCGTGATCGCCGCGGTGCAGGAGGACGGCACCTGCTGGTGCGGGCCGACCACGTGGCAGGGAGTGCGGGCGATGCGCGTCAGCGTCAGCGGCTGGAGCACCACCAGCGACGACATCGACGCGAGCGTCGCGGCGGTGCGCGCCTGCGCGGCACGGGCGGGCGGGTGACCGGCGGGCGGGGAGAGGCCGTGTCAGCGCGACAGGGGCGCAGTCAGCGGGATAGGGGCGCAGTCAGCGGGATAGGGGCAGGCGGACGCGGCTGGCGCTCAGGTCGGCCAGGATGGCCTCGACTGTCTCCTGCGCGCTCTGGTCGGTCGTATCGAGCCACAGGCCGATCCGGTCGGTCTCGTTCCGCAGCACGGCCTGCAGCCCGCCGACGGACCAGCGGCCGGGCCCGTACGCGACGCGGTCCCGCTCCCGTTCCCGACGTTCGATGGCCGCCGCGTCCGGGTCAAGGAACACCAGGTGGAATTCGGGCACCGGGACCAGGCTGAGGAACTCCCGCAGGATGGGGCCGATGATCACGTCCTCGACCACGACGTCGAAACCGCCGTTGAGGAAGACATCCGCCACCGACAGCGCCCCCGCGTAGCGCAGCGCCAGCTGGCGCAGCGGTTCCGCTCCTGAGTCGGGCCGCACGTCGACGCGCCCGCTGACGATCATCGCCCTGATGGCGTCGCCGGGTACGCAGACGCCCCGCTCGAACCGCTTCGCGAGCAGGTGACCGACCGTCGACTTTCCCGACGCGGACACACCCGAGATCACGAACAGCGCCACGCCGCCGATGATGGCACCAGGCGGCGCTCATGTCGCGTCAATATCGTGGCCGGGCGGATAACCCCCGGTCAGTCGGTTCCGGACTCCATCGCGGCGAGGTCGAGCAGTTCCTCGTCACCGGCGACCTCGGCGCGCAAGGCTATCTTGCCGCGGGCGGCGATCGCCTTGGCCCCGCCCTCCGGCATCGCGCCGATCAGCCCCGTGGCGGCCGCCTGCTCCGCGCCGATCAGCGCCGGATGCCGGCTGCCGACCATGCCGATCCTGGCGTACTGCTCGAGCTTGGCGCGCGAGTCGGCGATGTCGAGGTTGCGCATGGTCAGCTGGCCGATCCGGTCGACCGGGCCGAAGGCGGCGTCCTCGGTCCGTTCCATGGACAGCTTGTCCGGGTGGTAGCTGAACGCCGGCCCGGCCGTGTCCAGGATGGAGTAGTCCTCGCCGCGCCGCAGCCGCAGGGTGACCTCGCCGGTCACCGCCGTGCCGACCCAGCGCTGCAGCGACTCGCGCAGCATCAGGGCCTGCGGGTCCAGCCAGCGGCCCTCATACAGCAGCCTGCCCAGCCGCCTGCCCTCGTTGTGGTAGTTGGCCAGGGTGTCCTCGTTGTGGATCGCGTTGACCAGCCGTTCGTAGGCCGCGTGCAGCAGCGCCATCCCCGGCGCCTCGTAGATGCCGCGGCTCTTGGCCTCGATGATGCGGTTCTCGATCTGGTCCGACATGCCCATGCCGTGCCGGCCGCCGACCGCGTTAGCCTCAAGGGCCAAGTCGACGGCGGTGTCGAACTCCTTGCCGTTGATCGTCACGGGCCGGCCCTGCTCGAACCCGACCGTGACGTCCTCGGCGGGTATCTCGACGTCCGGGTCCCAGAACCGCACGCCCATGATCGGCTCGACGAGCTCGATGCCCGTGTCGAGATGCTCAAGCGCCTTGGCCTCGTGGGTCGCGCCCCAGATGTTCGCGTCGGTGGAGTAGGCCTTCTCGGTGCTGTCCCTGTAGGGCAGCCCGTGGGTGAGGAGCCACTCGGACATCTCCTTGCGGCCGCCGAGCTCGCTGACGAAGTCGGCGTCCAGCCAGGGCTTGTAGATCCGCAGCGAGGGGTTGGCGAGCAGGCCGTAGCGGTAGAACCGCTCGATGTCGTTGCCCTTGAAGGTGGAGCCGTCCCCCCAGATCTGGACGTCGTCCTCGAGCATCGCCCGCACTAGCAGGGTGCCGGTGACCGCCCGGCCGAGCGGCGTGGTGTTGAAGTAGGCACGGCCGCCGGTCCTGATGTGGAACGCGCCGCAGGCCAGGGCGGCCAGACCCTCCTCGACCAGGGCCGTGCGGCAGTCGACAAGCCGGGCGACCTCGGCGCCGTACGCCGTCGCGCGCGCGGGCACCGAGGCGATGCTGGGTTCGTCGTACTGGCCGATGTCGGCGGTGTAGGTGCAGGGAACGGCGCCCTTCTCGCGCATCCAGGCGACCGCTACCGAGGTGTCGAGACCGCCGGAGAAGGCGATGCCGACACGGTCGCCGATGGGCAGGGAGGTGAGCACCTTGGACATGCTTACAAGTATATGCACAGCAATGCATAATCATGCAATGATCCGGCCACGTTGGCAGCCGTGGCCGGACCGGTTACGAGCGGCCCCCGTACAAGTCCTGGAACAGGCTGGCGGTGGACGGGCACTGCGGCGGAGTCGGCGGGACAACGTTGTCGTACGTTCCCCCGAGGGTCTTCGCGACTCGCGTGCCGCCGCTCTTCGCGTAACTGGTGACGGCCAGGGTCAGGGTGATGTTGCCGGGAACTTGCGCGGTTCCGCAGGTGGCCGTGATGTCGGTGAACTTCGCGGTCCACCGGCCGTTCTTCAACGCGATCGGATGCGACTTCTTCCAGATGTAGTCCAGGCGCGTCATGGTGCACTCGGTCTGCGAGCAGTGGGTGAACTTCAGGACCATCGGAGTGTCGTAGCACGTGTCGACGACACACGAGATGGTCGACCGGATAAGCGTCCACGTCCCGGCGATGCCGGCCGTGGTGTCGGCTTTCGCGAGGAACCTCTTGCGCAGCAGCGTGCCGATCTGCCCGCCCAGAGTGCCGGCCAGCCAGAAGCCCGCTTCCACGCAGTCGATGGCCGGCGTGCCGACGAGGCCGAACAGGAAGAACCCGGGGATGCCGCTGTCGCCGAGGATGTCGAAGACGACTTTGCCGAAATCGAACTCGCTCTGGAAGATTTGCCCGCCGCTCACGTCATAATCGACCTCGAGCGTATCGCCGACGATCGTGAGGCCCTCGATAGCCGTGTCGGCTTTCTCCGCCTGGCTGAGCGGCAGCAATGAGAGGACCGCGTTCTCGATCGCCTGCTCGGTCAGCGAACTCTCGATCGACTGGGCACAGGAATTCCACGCCTGCCCCACCGGCGCCAGCGCCGACACGGACAGCGCGGCTACCCGCGCGCGAGCCGCCGCCTGGCTGGCCGATTCCGGCGGCAGGACCGTGATCTTGGCGGTCACGTGGCCGCTGTTGTCGGCGATGTAACCGCTGTACGCGTCGGCGTTCTTGAACAGCCACAGCGGGCCGCTCGCGAGCGCCTGCGCCTCGTAGCTGCCGCCGACGTAGAAGACCCGTAGCGCCTGCGGGCGCACGGCGGTGGACGCGTAACTGCCCGGCGGTGGCGGGGCGGTGCCGACATACCCGATCAGGGCACCCCAGTTGGGCGCGTCTGTGGTGGCGCAGTCCGCGCACACGCCGAGATCGGCGAGGTTGAAGAAGTTGTCCGGCCAGGGCTTGGCGGCGCCGTTCGGGCCACTGGTCGTGGAGCCGTCGGTCCACGCCCCCGTGGCGGTGATCCGCAGCAACTCCCCGGCCCTGACACTGACTCCGGTCGGTGTCCACTTCGTCGCGGATACCGAGACCGTGACCGGGCCTGCCTTCGACCCGGCCGGCCCATGCGCCGGTGCCAGCCGCGCTGACGCGGCCGGGGCGGCCGCCGCGAGCAGCCCTGTGAGCATGACCGCCGCGAGCACGGCCAGAACCAGTCGCCTCATTGCCTCAGCGTGCGCCCGCTGGCCGTCGGTCGCATGACCGCTGTGCGGGGATCACGGCGCGGCGGTCACGGCGTGAAAAGATCTGAGCGTGCGGCTCGACAAGATCACGATCGTCGTGGACGACTACGACCAGGCCATCGATTTCTTCACCGCGGTCCTCGGGTTCGACCTGGTGGAGGACTCGCCGTCGCTGACCAACGACGGCCGGCCAAAACGCTGGGTCGTGGTGCGGCCGCCCGGCGCGCAGACCGGCATCCTGCTGGCGCGCGCGGACGGCGAGCGGCAGGCCGCCGCGGTCGGCAACCAGGTAGCCGGCCGTGTCGGGTTCTTCTTGCACGTGGACGACTTCGGCGCCGCCTTCGAGCGCATGACGGCCGCCGGCGTCGACTTCCGCACGGTGCCGCGGACAGAGCCCTACGGGCGGGTGGCCGTGTTCGCGGACATCGCGGGCAACCTCTGGGACCTGATCGGGCCTGCCTGACCAATATCGGTCAGCTGACCGATGTCTCTCACTGCAAGTTGCAGAACTATTTTCGGCGCAACTGCAACCGCAGCGAGGGAGAAACCGCAATGGTCAAGTCATGGCTGCGTGCCCTGGCACCCGCTACCGCGATCGTTCTGCTCGCGGCCACAGGATGCGGTCTGGGAGTCGGCGGAGACGCCGCCGCGGGCAGCGGGCTCGAGCAGACCAGCCTGAACGTGGCCGTCGTGCCCGCGATCGACTCGGCGGGCTTTTTCGTCGCGCTGCACATGGGGCTGTTCAAGGCACAGGGGCTGACCATCCACTACACGCCCGCCACGAGCAGCGACACGGTGATCAACCAGCAGGTGGCGGGCCAGTACGACATCAGCGCCGGCAACTACGTCTCCTACGTCCAGCACGTGGTCAACCAGCACCAGCCGCTGCAGATCATCGCCGAGGGCTCGGTGATGCAGCAGGGCGACCAGGCTATCTACACGATGCCGACCTCGAAGATCAAGACGCTGGCGGAGTTGCGAGGCCATCTGCTCGGGATCAACGCTCCCCAGAACATCAACTACCTGCTCGCCGCCGCCGTGCTCACCGAGAACGGCGTGAGCCTCAAGAGCGTGCGGTTCCCCGCCCAGCCGATCCCGTTCCCTGACATGGCAGGCGAGCTGGCGGCCGGGAAGATCGCCGCGGCCGCGCTGCCTGAGCCGTTCGCCACCATCGCCGAAGAGCAGTACGGCGCCGTGGAACTCGCCGACCTGAACCAGGGCGCGACCCAGAACTTCCCCATCCTCGGCTACGTGGCCACCAGGTCCTGGGTGCGGCAGCACCCCAACACGCTGAAGGCGTTCCTCACGGCGCTCGACCAGGGCCAGGAGATCGCCGACACGAGCAGGTCGGTGGTCGAGCAGGCGATGGAGGCGCTGAACGGCCCCCAGGACGGGCAGGTGCCGCCGATCGTCGCGGCGGTGATGGCGCTGAACATCTACCCCCTGGCCATCGACAAGGTCCGGCTCCAGCGGGTCCCCGACGTGATGCTCGAGTTCGGGCTGCTGCATAGCCGGTTCAACATCGGCCAGATGCTCGGCCCGCTGCCGTGAGGCATGACAACGGGATGGTGGTCGCACGCGTCAATGAAGTGAGTGTGGTACCGGGGGACACAACAGCGGAGGTACTCCATGGGGCGCCGGAAGCCTGCCTGGATCGTCCTCTCCGCAGTGGCGATGGCCACATCAGGGCTGGCGGCGCTCGCGGGCGCGGCGAGCGCTGTCACCGCCGTCGGCAGCCCCGCCAGCGCCCCTGCCCCATCCTGTAATGCCTGGACCGGACACCATCCCCCGTACGAGGTCGAGATCACCGGCGTGGTCGCACTGTCCCGTTGCGACGTCTGGGCGACTGGCAGGCCCGGGCAGACCCTGACGGCCACCTCCCAGACCGACCTCCTGCACTGGAACGGCCAGAAGTGGTCGCTGATCACCAGCCCGGCCGTGCCGGTCTCCTCGTTCGGCATCGCGGCCACGTCGGCCAGCGACGTCTGGGTGGCGGGCAGCGCGCAGGATCCCAGCACCCAGCAGGAGCTGACGCTCATCGGCCACTGGGACGGCGCGGCCTTCAGCCGCGTCGCCAGTCCGGACCCGGCCGCCGCGCCGGCGCCCAACGGGCTGAGCGGCATCTCCGCCACGTCGCCACGCACCGCGTGGGCAGTCGGCCAGTACAGCTTCTACGACCCTGTCTACGAGGTGGCGTGGACGTGGCCGCTGGTCGTCGCCTGGAACGGCCAGACCTGGACGCGGGCGCCGGCCGCGATCCCGCCGACCATGGGCGGCCCGTCGAGCTTCGCCGTCTTCCTCGCGGTCACCGCGCGCTGCGTGTGCGATACGTGGGCGGCCGGCGACTACGAGGCGCAAACCGCGAACGGCGAAAAGCAGCTCACGCTGATCGAGCGCTGGAACGGACACGCCTGGATGATCGTGGCGAGCCCGAACCTGCGCGTGCCCAACCAGCTCAACGCCGTCTCGGCGGACGCCGCGACCGACGCCTGGGCGGTGGGCTGGCACGGCACGGTGCACGAGACCTCGGCGACGCTGACCGAGCGCTGGAACGGGCACACCTGGACGATCGTGCCGAGCCCGGACCCCGGTCACAGCGACGTTCTCCTCGGCGTCGCGGCAGTCCGTCCCGATAACGCGTGGGCCGTCGGCTTCTACATCGCCAAGCCCGGCGGCAGGCAGCAGGCGCTGCTGCTGCACTGGGACGGGAAGTCCTGGGCGCAGGTCGCCGTGCCGCACTTCGGGCCCAGTTACGCGCCGAACCTGCTGCAGGCCGTCTCGGCGTCGTCACCGCGCAACGTCATCGTGGCCGGGTTCTACTCCGGCGTCGTCGGCGTCGGCCAGCAGGCCCTCGTCCTGCACTACGGCTGAGGCTGGCACCGCGGGAGCTGGCACCGCCCCGGGAGCTGGCACCACCGCTGGAGCTGGCACCACTGCGGACGGCTGGCGGTAGCGCCGGAACGCGGGCAGCGCCGCGCCGATCACGACAGCGCCGGCCATGGCGAGCAGGCCGCCGCTCAGCGCGCTGATCACCGGGGTGGTCAGCGAGCCCACCGCGCCCGCCTCCAGCGACCCGAGCTGTCCCCCGCCCGCGCCTACGATGTAGTCGGCGGCCGTCACCCGCCCCCGCAGCTCGCCTGGGGTCACGGTTTGCACGATCAGGCCGCGGAAGACCACCGTGACCGTGTCCGCGGCGCCGGCCACCGCGAGCGCGAGCAGCGTCAGCCACAAGCTGGCGGCGACGGCGAACACCGCGAACCCCGCGCCCCACACGCTGACAGAAACCAGCATCGCCAGCCCAGGACGCGCCACCGCGCGCAGCGGCCCGGACAGCAGCGCGCTGACCAGGCCGCCAACGCCGATCGCGGCGGTGAACAGCCCCAGCGTCCGCGGGTCGTCGCCGAAGCGTGCCGCGTTGATCGCCGGGAACAGCGACGTCGGCAGGCCGAAGAACACGCCGGTCAGGTCCGTCAGGAAGGCACCGGCCAGCACGGGGGTGCGCCCGATGAACGACAGTCCCGCGGCGACGGCAGCCAGCCCGGCTCGTTCGGGAGAAGACCGCACAGCACGCATCGCTGGCAGCCGCCCCACCCCGTACACAGAAGCGGCGAAGCTCGCCGTGTCGATCGCGTAGCAGCCGCGCAGCCCCAGGTGCGGCGCGGCGACGATGACCCCGGCTAGGGCAGGGCCCGCGATCAGGGTGATCTGGAAGGTCAGCCGCTGCAGCGCCAGGCCCGCGGTGAGTTGGTCCGCGGGCAGCAGCGCCGGGGTGAGCGCGCGGCGCGCGGGGGCGCCGATCGCGGCGATGGCCGACTGGACGGCGACGAGGACGTACAGCTGCCACACAACGTCCGGGCCCAGCAGGGCCTGGACGGTCAACGCGGCGGAGACGGCCATGTTGCCGCAGGTGCAGGCGAGGATGAGGGTGCGCTTGCCGACGGTGTCGATCAGCGGGCCGCCCACCAGCCCGACGACGAGCAGCGGCACCATGATCGCCAAGCCGATCAGGCCCACCGCCAGCGGCGATCGCGTGATGTCGTACACCTGCAGCGTGACGGCGAAGCTCGTCAGCGCGCTGCCCGTCGTCGACAGCGTCGTGCCGATCCACAGTCGACGAAAGTCCGGGGATGCCCGCAGCGGGGTCAGGTCGGCGAGCAGTTCCACATCGCGAACTATAACAGCACTTATACAAGTGCTGTTATAGTTCTGCCATGACCGACCCTACCGAGCAGAGCCTGTGGCGTCCGCTGCGGCTGCTGCTCGACGCCATGGACGCCGACATCGCACGCGTCTACGCCGAAGCCCAGGTCGCTGGCCTCAAGCCGGCCTGGGTGATGGAGCTGCTCCGGCTGCACGCGCGCGGCCCGATGACGATAGCCGACCTGGCGCGCTCAGTGCAGCGCACCCACTCCGCGATGAGCCAGAAGGTCGCCGCCATGCGCGCGGCGGGCTGGGTGCGCACCAGCCCTGGCGCGGACGCGCGCAGCAAGCAGGTGGCGCTGACCCCCAAGGCGGCGCGAATCCTCCCGCTCCTGGCCGCCGAATGGCGGGCTACAGAGGCGTCGATCGTGGAGATCGAGGCCGAGATCCCCTACCCGCTCAGCCAGGTGGTCGCCGACATCGCCGCCGCGCTGGGCCGCAAAAGCTGGCACGACCGAATCGCTGAAAAGCTCAGCGATGACGCAGACTGGGACTTGTAGGAAATGAGGGGAGCATTGTGGAGGAATGGGCGGACGGCCCGGCGCGGCCTGAGGCCCCCGCCGACGCTCGCGTCCGCGGCCGCTTCCCTCCCCTTTTCCGAGCGGGCCTCCTTTCCCGGACCCGCGGTTTCCTGTCCCGAACGGGCACGTTCCGCCGTGTCACAGTCACCGCGGCCGTGGTCGTCGTCCCGGCCGTCGTCATCGTCCTCTTCCGGCACAGGCTCGCGCAGTCGCTGCAGGTGCTCGGCACCGCCAACCCCTGGTGGCTGCTGCTGGCGCTGGCGGCCGAGGCGGTGTCGCTGACCGCGTTCGGGATGAGCCGCCGCGGACTGCTGCTCGCCAACGGCGACCGGATCTCGCTGCGCTCGGTCCTAGCGACGACGTACGCGAGCAACGCGCTGTCGCTGACGGTCCCATTCGCCGGCACCGAGCTCGCCGTCGTCTTCTCGTTCCGCGAGTTCCGCAACAAAGGCCTGGACGCGGCGATCACGAGCTGGGCGCTGACCGTCTCCTGGATCTGCTCCCTGTCCTCGCTCGCGCTGCTGCTCGTCGCGGGCGCGGTCGCCGAGGGAACGACGGCCGCGTCGGCCGCCGGGTTCGCCGGCGCCGCGCTGTACTTGCTGCCCGGCGCGGGCGCGCTGCTCGCGCTGCGCTTCGACCGGGTTCGCGCCGCGCTCGTGTCGGCGCTGACGTGGCTGGCCGGGCTGAGCAAGCGAGCGTTCGGCAGGCCACGGCACGGCGCCGCCGGCCTGGACCGGTTCCTCGACGAGGTGTCGGTCACCCGCCTGTCGCTGCCTGGCTACGCGTGGGTGTTCGCCCTCGCGGTCGCGAACTGGGCCTTCGACTGCGCGGCGCTGGCGTTCGCGATCCGCGCGGTGGGCCAGCCCGTTCCCTGGGACGACCTGCTGCTCGTCTACGGTGCCGGCGCCGCGGTCGGCAGCACCGGGCTGACGCCCGGCGGGTTCACTCTCGTCGAGCTCGCGCTGACCGCGGCGCTGACCGCCTCAGGGCTCAAAGCCGACCACGCGCTCGCCGCCGTGCTGGCCTACCGCGTGGTCAACTTCTGGCTGGTCCTGCTCGGCGGCTGGATCACGATGGGCTTCCTCACTCATCCCCTGCGCCGCCGCAGGCTGCGCCAGTAGGCGGAAGTCGCCGGAGGCTGCGCCAGTAGACGGGAAGTGCCCGGTGGCTGCGCCAGCAGGCGGGGGCCCTGGCAGGCCAGAAGACAGGGCCATAGGAGCAGCGGCGGTGCCGCCGCCTGTTGCTGTTATCAGCGAGGCTGGCCGGCGACTAGTTCCGCCAGCAGGTCGAGGGCGTCGCGCAGGCCGTCTTCCATGCCGCTGCGCACGTGCATGTCACGGTTCTCCTGGCTGGAGTGCTTGACCAGCACCGTGAGCCTGGTGCCGACGCCGGTTTCGGCGAAAGTGACCGTGCTGACCGCCGCCGCGTCCGGCGCGCCCTCGTAGATCTCCGTGGACACGATCCGCTCGTCAGGGACGACATCCAGGTACTCACCGTGGAACGCCACCTCGAACCCGCCGTTGGCGGTCATCACGTACCGCCACGCGCCGCCGGGCCGCAGGTCCACGTCGATGGACGTGATCGTGCCGCGCTTGGCGTGCCACCACCGCGCGATGAGCTCCGGCGTGGTCCACGCCCGGAACACCAGGTGCCGCGGGGCGGCGAAGTCCCTGGTGATCAGGATCTCGGTGTCGCTCGGGAGCGTCACGAGCGGTGCCGCGTCAGTCGCTGCCATCGTCTTCACCCGCACTTTCTGTCTCGCTGTCTTCACGTTCACCGCCGGCTTGGCCGGCCATGAGCCCGGCCAGCACCTCGTCCAGCGCGTCGAACCGGTCGGCCCACGTCTGCTCGAAGGTCTTCACCCACTGGTAGATCGGCTCGAGCGGCCGGCCGTCCAGGCGGTACAGCCGCAGCCGGCCGGCGTCGCGCACCGCGACGAGCCCGACCTCGCGCAGCACCCGCAGGTGCTTGGAGACCACCGGCTGGGCCACGCCAAGCCGCGCGACCAGGTCGGTCACTGACAGCTCGCCGCCGGCCAGCAGGTCCAGGATCTGCCGCCGGCGCGGTTCGGCGACCGCGTTGAACGCGTCCGCCGTCGTCGCCGCTCTTGCCATGCCCCCATCATATTCCGATATAGGAATATGTAAAGGCCCGGCTCATAATCGAGCGGGTGGTGATCGACGCGCGGCAGCGCAACGCGGCTTTGCTGGTCTCCGGGTGTTTCTTCATGGAGATGCTCGACGGGACGATCGTCGTCACGGCGAGCCCGCAGATCGGCCGGTCGCTGCACGTCCCCGCCGCCGAGGTCGGGCTCGTGGTCACCGCCTACCTGTTGACGCTCGCCGTGCTGATCCCGCTGAGCGGCTGGCTGACCCGGCGCTTCGGCAACCGGGCCGTGTTCCTGACCGCGATCGCGCTGTTCACCCTCGCCTCGATCGGCTGCGCGAGCAGCACCAGCCTGCCCGAGCTCGTCGCGATGCGGGTGCTGCAGGGCGCGGGCGGCGCGATGATGGTCCCGGTCGGCCGGACCATGGTCGTGTCCATGGCCGCCAAGGAGGACTTGCTGCGCATCACGTCGTTCGTCGTGTGGCCCGGGCTGCTCGCCCCGGTAATCGCGCCGCTGGCCGGCGGGCTGATCACGACGTACGCGTCCTGGCACTGGATATTCCTGATCAACGTGCCGCTCGGCGTGATCGCTTTCTGTGTGGCGTGGCGTCTGGTGCGGACCGGCACCACCGCCGCTCCCCCGCCGCTTGACTGGACCGGCGTGCTGCTCACGTGCGCGGGGCTGGGCGGGCTCACCTACACCGCGCACCTGGTGTCGCTGGCCGCGCCGCCGGCCGCGCAGACCGCGCTGTTCGGCGTGGCGTCCGCCGCGCTGATCGCCGCGGCGGTCTGGCACCTGCGCCGCGCCCCGCACCCGCTGCTGAACCTGGACACGCTGCGGGTGGACACCTTCCGTGTCTCCCAGGCCGGCATGGCGATGTACGCGCTCGTCGTCGGCGCGATGCCGTTCCTGCTGCCGCTGCTGTTCCAGACGCAATACGGCTGGTCCCCGGTCAAGTCCGGCGCGGTCACGGCGTTCATCTTCGTCGGCAACGTCGGCATCAAGCCCGCGACCACGCCGCTGATCAACAGGTTCGGGTTCCGCCGGCTGCTGCTCGCCTCCACGGCGGGCACGGCGGTCGTCGTCGCCGCGCTCGGCTTCACCACCGCGGCCACCCCGCTGCCCGTCATCGCGGCGCTGACCCTGGTCAGCGGCGTCACCAGGTCCACCGGGCTCACGGTCTACAACACGGTCGGCTTCGCCGACATGCCGCCCGGCCAGGTGCGCGACGCCACCACCTTGTTCGCGACCACGCAGCAGCTCGCGACGGGCCTGTCGATCGCGCTCGCCACGGTCGCGCTGCGCGTCGGCGGCCTGCTGCCCGGCGCGGACGCCCGGACGGCGTACACGGCGGCGTTCTGCCTGCTCGCCGTCATCGCCGTCGCCACGACCGCGGAAACGCTGCTGATGCGTCCCGATGCGGGCGAGTCGGCCCGCCGCCCGCGGCCTAGCGTCGCGGCGCCGGCGGACCGGCCGGGCTGACCGCGATCGCGAGCAGGTCGGCGGCCGGGCCGGTGAGCTGCCTGCCGTCGGCCCAGACGGCGAGCAGCCGCCTGGTCAGGTCCAGGTCGCGCACCCGCACCGCGCGCAGCGTGCCCGCGGCCAGGTCGGGCGCGACGGCCAGCGAGCTCAGCACCGCCGGGCCGATACCCGCCGCGACGGCCGCCTTGATCGCGGTCGTCGAGGACAGCTCGGCGACCGGCGGCACACGCTCAAGGCCCGGCTGGGCGCGCAGCGCCGCCTCCAGGGACCGCCGGGTGCCCGAGGCCGGCTCGCGGGCGACCAGCGGCGCCCGCGCCAGCTCGGCGGCGGTGATGCCGGACCGCCGCCGCGCCCACGGGTGATCCGGCGGCACCACCAACGTCAGCGTGTCTTGCCCCGCCTGCCGGGCGGACAACCCCGGCGCCAGGTCAGGTCCTTCGACGAACCCGATGTCGGCCGCGCCGCCGAGCACCGCGGCCGCCACCTCCGCGGAGTTGCCCGCGGTCAGCGCGACCGCGGTGTGCCGGTGCCTGCCCCGCAGCGCGGTCAGCCAGCCGGGCAGCAGGTACTCGGCGACCGTCATCGACGCGGCCACCCGCAGGACCGCGTCGCTGCGCTCGCGCAGCGACGTGACCCCGGCGTCAAGCGCCGCCGCCGCGCCGACCGCGGCCTGCGCCCACCCGGCGACCAGCTCGCCGTGCGGGGTCAGCCGTGAACCGTGCGGCGACCGCTCGATCAGCGTCACGCCGAGCCGCCGCTCCAGCCGCCTGATCCGCGTGCTCGCGGCCGGCTGGGAAATTCCGTGCGCCTGCGCGGCCAGGCCCAGGCTGCCCAGCCGCGCGACCGACAGCAGCAGGTCGAACGGCATCAGGTCGGACACACGCGCCGGCAAGGTCATAACCGCATGTTATGTCTTCATACGCGGTTGGCGGCTACGCGGGGCGACCGTCGCCGGCCAGCCTTGAGTCATGATCACTGAGTTGCGGGCCACGGACCAGCAGCGGGTTACGCGGGAGAGCCGGCTGGTCCCGTTCGGGATGCTGAAAGACCTGGAACGGCCCGGGGACGTTTTCCGCGACCTCGGCCCGAACTGGTTCGCCGCCGTGATGGGCACCGGGATCGTCGCTGTCGCGGCCGCCACGCTGCCGTTTCGCGCCCCCGGGCTGCACATGGCCGCGCTCGCCTTCTGGGCGCTGGCGGCCGCGGCGCTTGTCGCGCTGGCCGGCGCCTGGACGGTGCACTGGGTGCGTTACCCCGAACGCGCGCGCGGGCACGCCGACAACCCGGTGATGGCGCAGTTCTGGGGCGCGCCGGCGATGGCGCTGCTGACGGTCGGCGCGAGCACGCTGCTCGTCGGCCGGGACGTGATCGGGCTCGGCGCCGCCGTCGACGCCGACTGGGCGCTGTGGGGCCTTGGCACCGCGCTCGGGCTGGTGACCGCCTGCTGGATCCCGTACCTGATGATGACGCGGCACGAGATCGGCGAAGACGGCGCGTTCGGCGGCTGGCTGATGCCGGTCGTGCCGCCGATGGTGTCCGCCGCGGGCGGCGCGCTGCTCGTGCCGCACGCCGCCGCCGGGCAGGCGCGGCTGACGCTGCTGCTCGGCTGCTACGCGATGTTCGGCGTCAGCCTGTTCGCGTCGGTGATCATCATCACGCTCGTGTGGTCCCGGCTGGTCACGCACAAGACGCTGCCCGCGCTCCTGGTGCCGACGCTGTGGATCGTGCTCGGCCCGCTCGGCCAGTCGGTCACCGCGGCCGGGAACCTCGCCAAGGTCGCCGGGCTGGCGCTGCCCGCCCCGTACCCGGCGGGCGCCGACGTGCTCGCGCTGCTGTACGGGGTGCCCACGTGGGGGTTCGCGATGGTCTGGCTGGCGATCGCCGCCGCGGTGACGGTGCGCGCCGCGCGGCGGGGACTGCCGTTCGGGCTGACATGGTGGAGCTTCACCTTCCCCGTGGGGACGGTGGTGACCGGGACGATCTCGCTGGCCGCGCGCACCGGTTCCGACGTCCTGCGCGGCGCCTCCTTGGTGCTGTTCGGGCTGCTCGTCGTGGCGTGGGTCGTGGTCGCCGCGCGCACCGCCGCGGGCAGCGCCCGGGGCCGGCTGTTCCTCCCGATGGGCGCGCCTGTCCCGCGGTGACCGGGCCGGGACCGGTTACACGCCGGCGCGGCGGCGGGCCGAGATGATCGCCGCCACCTCGCCGGCCAGGGCCACGCACATCACGGCCGGAAGCACGGTCACCCGCATCGACGACACCCACCCGGCCCCGACGCGGCTCAGCGTCAGCGTCGCCACCGCGCCGAACGCGAGCGCGCCGGCGGCCAGCCAGGCGAACAGGCCCGCGGGCTTGGGCAGCCAGATGCTGTACTCGGGGGTTCCGGCGTGCAACGGGACGCGCGCGCCCTTCGGCAGGCGGACGACCGCGTAGCCGGCCGCGGCGACCATGGCCATCAGCAGCACGCCGCTGACCACCAGCGACGCTACCAATGCCCGGTCCCGACAGGTGCCATGCGGCCCACGGTACCGTCGCCCCCCGGCCCCGGCAGGCGGGTTTGGCAACTCGTAAGGGATGCCGCGCACCGGCGCGCCAGGCTCTTGAATGCTCGTGCTCTGGGATATCGTCCGCCCCTGGGACCCCATCTGCCCCGGAATATCTGCCGTCCCCAGCCCTCAAAGGGCCGACTTCAAGATCATGGGATATTCCGGGTAGCCATAGCTACGCTGGCTATCCCCTATCTTGTGATCTTGCTGCTGCCCCGTCCACGACGCACGGCCTTACACAATTGCCGTGAAGTATTTGGACACGCGAGTAAGTAACTTGTCGAGAAATGTGCGGATTGGGCGTGGGAGGCTGGTGTGGCCCGCGATGTCACGTCGGGAACCCGGGCGGCGAGACCGGACTAGGGAAAGACCTGACGCGGGTGACCGGCCGGGCTTCACCTGCCGTTGGCCAGCCAGAAACCACCCGCTAACCAGTCCTAATTAGCCAGTCGCATCGTCCATACGGGCTAAAGAGCGCCGAAAGTCGCAAAACGATCTTTATGGGGCTCTAGGTTAGCGCGATGCATTTCAAATCAACGGGCGCCATCGGCGCCGCTACCGCCGTTGTATTGCTTGCTGTGGGGGGTTCTGTCGTAGCTGCTCGTGTTTCCTCGTCTGGGCTTTCCACATCATTGGCAGGTTCTTCGCCCACGGCCCCGCCGGTGCACGTCGGGACCCCGGCGACCGCGCGGGTGCCAGGCGGGCCGCCGACCGGTCCCGGGACTGGCGGCGGCCAGGCGCCCAGCGCGCCCGCGTCGTCCGGGCCGGCTACGCCCGGCCACGCGCGCAAGGGTCATCCGGCGCCTTCGCCGTCGCCCTCCGAGGCCCCGCCTGACAAGCCCGTGGCGATCGCGGGCGAGTCCCACACGGCGCTGATGCTGGGCGACGCACGGGCCGCCGACGAGGCGCTGGCGCACTCGCCGCTGCTGCTCAGCCAGCTCGCCGACCCGATCGGCCGCGGCAAGCAGGGCGGCCGCACCACGACCACGCCCGTGCCAGGGATCGACGTGGCCGCGTTCCAGCACCCGAACGGCGCGGTGATCAACTGGGCCGACGTCGCCGCGGCCGGCTACAAGTTCGTGGCCGTCAAGGCCACCGAGGGCGACTACTACGTCAACCCCTGGGCCGGGAGCGACATGTCCGTCGCGCGGTACGTGGGGATGTACGTCACCCCGTACCACTTCGCGATACCGAACGTGAGCGGCGGCGCGCAGCAGGCCCAGTTCGCGGTGGAGTACTCCGGGTACGCGACCGGCTCCCAGATGCTTGCGCCGATGCTGGACATCGAGTACGACCCGTACATGGACAGCGACGGCACCAACATGTGCTACGGGCTCAGCGCGTCGCGAATGGTGGCGTGGATCTCCGCGTTCGTCACGACAGAGCGGAGCCTGACCGGCCAGTACCCGGTCATCTACACCACCGCGAACTGGTGGGACATCTGCACGAACGACAGCACCGCGTTCGGCTCCGACCCGATGTGGATCGCGGCGTACGGGTTCACAAGCCCGCCCATGCCGGCCGGCTGGCCCGCCTGGACGTTCTGGCAGAACACCAGCGCGGGCACGGTACCCGGCGTCGACACGCCCGGCGGCACTGACCTCGACACGTTCAACACGGGCCTGCCGGGCCTGATCGACCCGGGCGGCCAGGTGACGAACTTCGGGACCAAGGTGGCGCTGCAGCTCAACGCGCTCGCCGCGCTGGCCAAGCAGCCGCTCAACTACACCGCGACCGGGCTGCCGCCCGGCCTGCTGATCAACACCGCCGGCATGATCAGCGGCGTGATCGGCGGCGTCGTCGCGCCGTCCCAGGTCACCAAGCCCGTGACGTACCAGGTGACGATCACGGCCTCGAACACCACGGGCACGGTCAGCACGGTCAGCTTCCCCTGGCAGGTGACCACCACGTCGTGACGGGCGCGGGGCGCTCGTCACAGACCGCGGATGGCCTCCGCCGCGCCCGTCGCGGCGGAGGCCATCCGCGCGCGCAGGTCCGCGTTCGCGGCGCGGTCCGTCCGCGCCTCCACGATCCGCAGCCCGGTTCCTGTCACTGCCTTGCCGAGCTCGCCGGGCTGGGCGACGAGCGCGTACGGCACGCCGAAGGCGGCCGCGAGCAGCTCGACCGAGGCTCCGTGCGGCGTCCCGAACATCCGCTCAAACACCCCGCCGGCTCCCGCTTGCCCGGGGGGACGCCCCCCCGGGGCCCTCGCGAACCTTGCCTGCTCAAGGGCCTCGAAGATCCCGCCGCCGTCGTTGTTCACCACGACCAGGCACAGGTCCGGTCGCGGCTCCCGCGGCCCGATCGCGAGCCCGGCCGCGTCGTGCAGCAGCGCCAGGTCCCCGATCAGCGCGAACGCGGGCGCCCCGTCGGCCGCCGCCGCGTGCGCCAGCGCCGCCCCGGCGGCCGTGGAGGCGGTCCCGTCGATCCCGCTCGCGCCCCTGCTCGCCAGCACCCGCACATCCGCCCGCGGTGGCATGAGCAGGTCGATATCCCGAACGGACAGGCTGTTCCCCGCCCAGAGCAGCGCGTGCTCTGGCAACGCGGCCAGCAGTTCGCGGGCCAGCAGCGGCTCGGTCAGCGCGGGCTCGCCGTCGCGGGTGGCCGCGTCGAGCACCGCGCCGGCGGCCCGCAGGGCCGCCGCGTCCGCGCGCCGCCAGTCGCTGAGCCAGTCATCGCGGTGGCTCGCGAGCGCACCGGTCAGCCGGACGCTCCCGGCGACATCGGTCGCCGCCCGCTGCGGGTCGGCCCACCGCCCTGGTCCCTGCGCGATGACCACGTGCCTGACCGGCGCGCCGGACCGGCCGAGGCTGAGCAGCGCCGACTGCGGCCGGGACAGCCCGGGCCTGCCCGCCGACACGATCACCGCAGGCCGGTGCGACGCCATGAACGCCTTCGACGCGAGCAGGTACTGGTAGCCGGCGAGCGCGTTCGGGCCGCGGCGCGCGCCTGACGACGGCTCGGCGAGCACCGGCCACCCAGCCCGCTCGGCCAGCTCAAGCAGCGGCTCCGCGTCGTAGTCCCCGTCCCCGCAGACGATGACCCCACGCGCGGTCCACGGGACTGCTACCACCGGGTCGGCCCACGCGCCCGATGCCGCGCCGCTCACGGGCTCGCCCCCCCGGCCAGGCTCGCCTCCCCGGGCAGGCTCGCCTCCCCGGGCGAACAGCGTCCATGGGGCGCCGTCCGGGCGGCCATCCAGGGGTTCGCGCCACTCGGTGTCGTCGTCGGGCACGAGGGGGTCGCGGAACGGCAGGTTCACGTGCACCGGGCCGGGAAACGTGCCCAGATCGCCGGCCGCCTGGGCCCAGGCCTGGCAGGCGAGCGACCGCCAGTAGCCGACCGCCCCAGGGCGCGCGACGGGAACCTCGGCCTCGGCGTACCAGCGGACGGCTCCCCCGTACATCTTGACCTGGTCGACCGTCTGGCTCGCGCCCGTGGCCCGCAGCTCGGGCGGCCGGTCGGCCGTGAGCACGAGCAGCGGGACGCCCGACTCATCTGCCTCGATGACCGCCGGGTGGAAGTTGGCCGCCGCGGTGCCCGACGTGCACAGCACCGCGACCGGCCGGCGGCTGGCCTTCGCCAGGCCAAGCGCGGTGAACGACGCGGACCGCTCGTCGATCCGCACGTGCAGCCGCACCCGGCCCGCCTTCTCCAGCGCGTAGAGCGCCATCGCCAGCGGCGTGGACCGCGAGCCAGGCGCGACCACGGCCTCGCGCAGCCCGCACCGGGCGAGCTCGTCGGCGAAGACGGTACCGAAGGCGGTCGACGGGTTCACCGGCCCGCCCCCGTCGTCTCCGCCGCCGCGGCCCCCGCGGCGCGTGCGGCCCCGGCGGCCCCCGTCGGCGGCGAGCCAGCCGCCGGCTCGCCTGTTGCTGTTATCAGCCTCACTGCGTCGCTCCCGGGACCTCAGCCAGGTATTCCGCGGCCGCCCGCGCCCGGCGCCGCCACGGCTCGGGGTCGACCTCCCAGCGCGCGAGCTCGTCCGCGTCGACGGCCGGCCGGCGCACGGGCAATTCGCCCGCGCTTTCCGCGAGCGGCTCGGCGGTCACGTCGCCGGCCAGCAGCGACATCGTCGCGAGCCCGCACGCGTACGGCAGTTCCGGCAGCGCCGCGGCGAGCGCCACCCCGGCGGCCAGGCCCACCGAGGAATCGACCGCGCTTGACACGACGGCGGGCAGCCCGCACGCCTGCGCCACGCGCAGCGCCGCGCGCACGCCGCCCAGCGGCTGCACCTTGACCATCACGATGTCCGCCGCGCCGGCCGCCCGCACCCGCAGCGGATCCTCCGCCCTGCGGATCGACTCGTCCGCCGCGATCGGAATGTCGACAAGTCGACGAAGAGTCGCGAGCTCCTCCAGGGTTGCGCACGGCTGTTCGGCGTACTCCAGGCCAAGCGACGCGAGCTGCCGCAGCATCCGCGTCGCCTCGGCCACCGTCCAGCCGCCGTTGGCGTCGACCCGGATTTTCCCCCGGGGGCCCAGGGCATCGCGGACCGCGCTGACCCGTTCCACGTCCTCGAACTCGGACTGGCCGCGCTCGGCCACCTTGACCTTCGCCGTCAGGCAGCCGGACGCGGCGACGATCTCGCAGGCGCGTTCCGGCCCCACGGCGGGCACGGTCACGTTCACGGGGATCTGATCCCGCACCGGCCGCGGCCACGGGACGGTCGCCGACTCGATCGCGCTAGCCAGCCACCGCGCCGACTCGCGCGGCCCGTACTCGGCGAACGGGGAGAACTCTCCCCACCCGGCCGGCCCCTCGATGAGCGCGCCCTCCCGCACGGTGATCCCGCGGAACTTCGTCCGCATCGGGATCGCGAAGGCCCGGAGGGTACCGAGCAAGTCCCTCACATCACGTACGCTCCCGAGATCACGCACATCGCTCACCGTGCCGCACCCGCCGCGTACCACATGCGCATTCCGCCTGCTCTAGCGGGGCCACATGCGCATTCGGCCCAGTGGTGGCGGGGGCGCGCGACATAGTGGCAGGGGCGCGCGACGCGCATTAGCGTCATGGACGGCGGGGGAACTTGGCGAAGTCCGGTGTCCGCTTCTCCTTGTAGGCGTCGCGGCCTTCCTGCGCCTCCTCGCTCATGTAGTAGATCAGCGTGGCGTCGCCCGCGAACTGCTGCATGCCGGCCGCGCCGTCGGTCACCGCGTTGAGCGCGCCCTTGAGCATGCGCAGCGCGATCGGGGACTTCGTGAGCATCTCATCGCACCAGCGCAGCGTCTCCGCCTCCAGGTCTGCCAGCGGCACGACCGCGTTCACCAGCCCCATCGCGAGCGCCTCCTGCGCGTCGTACTGCCGGCACAGGTACCAGATCTCGCGCGCCTTCTTGAGCCCGACGGTCGCGGCGAGCAGCCACGAGCCGTACCCGCCGTCGAACGACCCGACCTTCGGCCCTGTCTGCCCGAAGATCGCGTTGTCGGCCGCGATCGTCAGGTCGCAGCAGACGTGCAGCACGTGGCCGCCGCCGATCGCGTAGCCGGCCACCATCGCGATCACCGGCTTGGGGGTACGCCGGATCTGCACCTGCAGGTCGAGCACGTTGAGCCGGCCGATGCCGTGGTCGTCGACGTAGCCGTCGTCGCCGCGGATCTTCTGGTCACCGCCCGAGCAGAACGCCGCCTCGCCGGCGCCGGTGAGAATGATCACGCCGATCGTCGGATCGTCGCGGGCCACGTTGAACGCGTGCGACAGCTCGAACAGCGTCGTCGGCCGGAACGCGTTGCGCACTTCGGGCCGGTTGATCGTGATCTTGGCGACACCCCCCATGGTGTCGTACCAGATGTCGGAGTAGTCCTTGCCTGGTTCCGGACCAGACCGCTGCCATTCGGCCACCTGTAATCCTCCCTTGGTCAAGCATCTAACATTAACGACCGTGAAGAAGTCGCTCAGGGGGGGCAACCCCCCTGGACCCCCCGCTGGGGGGGGGGGGGGGCGCCCCCCCCCCCCCCCCCCCCCCCCGCGGCCGCGGGGGAGG
>Ga0335073_10003780_pt1 | contig 21149 bp, 16 predicted proteins | sample Lox_Sample_22_FD_207093 | JGI IMG/M metagenome (GOLD analysis project Ga0335073, IMG submission 207093) | Soil microbial communities from Loxahatchee National Wildlife Refuge, Florida, United States - Lox_Sample_2.2 | ecosystem: Environmental > Terrestrial > Soil > Wetlands | place: USA...
GACCCAGGTAGCTTCTAATAAACAAAGAGCGGGCGGGGAGTCAGACGCTCGAGATCAATACTGCTGCGGGCGGTTTCGGATGAAGGTTTCCGGGGTTCCGTCCGCGGGATTGACGAAGATGATGTCCTTGGGGTCGCGTCTGGGCGCGTCTACCGCGAAGAAGACGACGGGCCACTCGAGGATTTTTGGCAACGCATGAACGATACGGCGCTTGAAGAAGAGCAGGTCGCCGGGAGCGAACTCGGCTCCGTTTTCCGGGTATTCCATCCAGAATGTGCCTCGACCGGACAGGATGTACAGGTACTCGTCTGAGCCGACGTGATAGTGCGCGGGTGTTTCGCGGTAAACGCGAAATACGCGCGCGCTGGCGGATTCTTCGTTGGTCAGGTAGGTGTCCAGTAACAGGGTTTCCGCGGTGTCGGGAAAGTTCTTCGCGATTTGAGCGAGATTGAAGCGCTGGAAACTGGGTTTGTCTGCCATACGGTGGTTAGCCCCTGGAGTCATGATACCGCCCGGTACTGCCGAGGCGGGTCGCCGGGGATTCCTGGGCTTTGCTCGAGCCGGCCTGTCCCGCCGTCCCGTGGGGGGATCCGCAGTTTCTCTCCGCGCGAACTCCGCCTCAAGGCCGTTCCGGCCAAGAATGCCGCGGATATCGCCGCATCAATTCCCGCCGCACTTGTGGATACAGCCGTTCCCAGAATCCGGCCAGGTCCGTAGTAGTCTGCACCGCCCGCTTATTGGGCGCTAACAGGTGAACCACCAGCGGCGTCCTCTCCTTCCCGATCCGCGGCGTCTCCCGCATCCCAAAAAAATCCTGTAAGCGCGAAGCGATCCATGGTGGCTTCCCTGCTTCGTAATGAACCTTCGTCTGCCGCCCGCCAGGCAATCGGATCCGTGCAGGAGCAATCTCGTCCAATCGCGGCATTGTGCGTTCCATGGCAGGTACGAATCCAGCGGCCGCATTCTTCAATTCGGAAAAACTGCGCAGGCCCAGGCACAAATTGCGCAACTCCTGCGCAAGATCCGGCTCCGCAAAACCCGCAAACGCAACCCGCGCCAAAAATTCGTCCAGAACATCCTTTTCCACGAATCGCGCGATATCCGCCTGCAGGGCCTTTCGCGCCAACAGCTCAGACGCTGCCTCAGCATCAGGAATCGCACCCCATGACTCCTGGATCTTCAGCTCGTCGTAAAGCAGGGCGCTCACTGCCTCCACCCGCTCGGCGGTCCGGTTCCATTCCACTCCCGAATGTTCACGCACTCGCTCTGGAAATAATTCAATCAACCACTCCGGCTCGATTCGCGCCGTCATACGTACCAACGGAAGTGGCTTATCCGTCCGGTCTTCTGCATCGACCACGGTCATGAACTCGTAGCGCGGAGGCTCTCCGGCTATCTCCGCGGATCCCCCTGCCGAGAGCAGTACCTGGTTGCCGGTGCGGCGCCGCGCTACCCGATCGGGAAATCCTTGCAGCACTGACATCAGCAAAGCATCGTCATCGTGCCTCGCCTGCTTTGCCGGCCGGGCGATTCTACGCAGTTGCTCCGTCTGCTGCCGGGTGCGGTAGTCCAGTTCCGAATCCATCGCACCAAGCAGATCATTTTTATCCAGACGAGCACCGGAACCCAGCAGCGCGGCAACGAGACAACCATCCTCACCCACGCCACGCTCCAAGGCCGCAGTCAGAATGCGCGACAGCCGCGGGTGCAGCGGATAACGCGCCAGCTCCGCAACGCGCCCTCTTGTCGCGCCCAGGCGGTTGAGCAACTCTTCTGCGTGTTCCCATGCGGCTTGGGGCGGGGCATCCAGCCATTCCATGTCTGTGATCCGCATGGCTCGAAGGGCGAGGCAAAGTTGAGAAAGGTCGCTGCGTAGAATCTCCGGAGTATCGTGTTCCGGCCGTTGCCTGTAATCCTCTACCGAGTAGAGCCGCAGCACACGCCCTGGTCCTGTGCGTCCTGCGCGACCCGCCCGCTGCTGCGCCGACGCTTTACTGATCCGTCCAACCTCGAGAACCGGTAAGCCGGTCCAATGCGAATAGGCCGCAACCCGCGCCAGTCCGGTATCGATCACAGCGTTCACGCCCTCAACTGTCACGGAGCTCTCCGCCACGTTGGTAGCCAGGATGACTTTCCGTTGTGCCGCCGGCGTGATCGCGCGATCCTGCTCCGACGGCGGCAGATCACCATAAAGCGGCAGGACCAGCAAATCCGCTCGCCGCGCAATCGCGTGGCTCTCGCGCATGGCGCGCCGTATTTCTGCCGCCCCAGGCAAAAACGCCAGAATGTCGCCCTTGTTCCCGTCGTCGACGATTCGCTCGATCGCATCTGCCACCTGAGCCTCGGGCGTCTTGGCGGAATAGGGAAGGTGAGTGATCGAGAGCTCGTAAAGACGGCCCTCCGATCGGAGGATGGGACATCCGCCCAGGTACCGAGCCACAGAACCCGTATCGAGCGTCGCCGACATGACGACAATCCGTAATTCAGGCCGTCTGTGCTGAAGCCGCTTTAACAACGCCAATGCCAGGTCGCTATCCAGGTGCCGTTCATGGAACTCATCCAGCACCACACCGTCGACACCCTTCAACTCCGGATCGGAGAGCAGTCGCCGGGTGAGCACTCCCTCAGTTACAAATCGAAGACGCGTGCGCGGGCCAACCAGCTCCTCAAACCGCACCTGGTAGCCAACGGTCTGCCCAACGGCTTCGTCCATTTCCGAGGCCACGCGGCGTGCCGCCAAACGGGCAGCAATCCGCCGCGGCTCCAGCACAACCACGCCGCCGCGCACTGCCTTCAGCAGCGCAGGAGGCACCCGGGTCGTCTTGCCCGCGCCGGGAGGCGCTTCAATCACAAGGTTGGGAAATCGTTGCAGAGACTCGAGAATCTCCGGCAGAATCTCGTCTACCGGAAGAGCAGGTATGCGTTCCACCAAGTCTCATCGAAACACGGCTTAACCCAGGCGTCAACGCAGCCGACCTTACAGGGTGCTTTGAGCGCAGCGCCTCGCGGATCTATCCCAAAGGAAGCGGCTTGTGCGCGGAGTCGAAGGACCCCGAGGATGAGAGCAGGCAGATGCTCCTGGTCAGCTTTCCGGCCATGAATTCCAAACGAATTCCAATAAGTCACAAGCTCCGACCGAATGCGACCTGCTGTTTGCTGATCCAAAAAGAATTCGTTCATTAGGAGCACCCGACTTGCCGCACCCACGCGCCAATGACTAAACTCCTCCCCATGCAGATCATGATGCCTCGAGCCCTCAAGTTTGCCGTCGCGGCACTCCTGTTTTCGCTTACCGCAGCGAGTCTTCACGCTCAGGAATGGGCCAAAGCCCGCCTCGATGCATCTCCACGCCATCACGAGTACGTCGCTCTCAAACACGGCGACCGCACCGTCCAGGCTTTCGTGGTCTACCCCGAAGTCAAAAACAAAGCCCCGGTGATCGTTCTCATCCACGAGATTTTCGGCCTGAGCGACTGGGCCAAGGAGATGGCTGATGAACTCGCCGCGCAAGGCTACATCGTAATCGCCCCTGACCTGCTTTCCGGCGATGGTCCCAATGGTGGCGGTACCAGCGAATTTCCCAGCCAGGACGCCGTCATTAAAGCTGTTTCCGGGCTCAATCCGGACACTGTAAACGCCGATCTCGATGCTGCTGCCGATTATGGTAAGAAGATCCCCGCCGCCAACGGCAAGCTGGCTGTCATAGGCTTCTGTTGGGGCGGCACCAAGTCCTTCGCCTTTGCCGCCCACCGCAAAGATCTCTCCGCTGCCTTCGTCTTTTACGGCACTGCCCCAGCCGACGTGTCCACCATCACGGCACCCGTCTACGGTTTCTATGCCGGCAATGACGCCCGCGTGGGCGCCACCATACCCAGCACCGTCGCAGCCATGAAAGCCGCCGGCAAGAAATACTACCCGGTCACCTACGAGGGAGCGGGTCACGGCTTTATGCGTGCCGGCGAAGACCCCAACAACACTGTCCCCGGCAACAAAACCGCGCGTGAGCAGGCCTTCCAACGGCTGACAACGCTTCTCAAAGGGATGTAACGCAAAAAGGGAACAACATGGCTAAGGTCGTCTCCGTCGAGGCGCGTACTGTTCATATTCCGCTCGAGAAGGCCACCGCCTTCGCCCGCCGTAAAGTCACTTCGCGGGACTACAGCCTGGTCAAGATCCGCACCGATGACGGGATCGAGGGCATCGGTCACTGTTATGCCGGCCATTCCGGAGGCAACGTCGTCACCACCGCCGTGCGTGAGATGCTGGCCCCCATGCTCATCGGCGCCGACCCGTATTCAACCGAGCTCCTTTGGAAGAATATGTATCAGGAAGTGTTGCTGCATGGCCGCGTCGGATCCGTCATGCGCGCCCTCAGCATCCTCGATACTGCCCTATGGGACCGAAACGCCCGGGCAGCCAATCTTCCTCTATACAAATACCTCGGCGCCGCTTGTGGAGACATGGTTCCTGCCTATGCCAGCGGCGGATATTATCTCGACGGCAAGACTCCGGCAATGCTCGGCGAAGAATTGGCCGGCTACGTCGCCATGGGTTTCGACGCCGTCAAGATGAAGATCGGCCGTGGAGATGTGAAGTCAGAGGAAGCCAGGATTAAGGCCGCGCGCAACGCCATCGGGCCCGATGTGCTGCTCATGCTCGATGCCAACAACGCCTGGTCTGACGTGCCGACGGCGCTGCGCTTCATCGACCATTACGCGCCCTACGATCCCTATTGGGTGGAAGAACCCTTCAGTCCCGACCAGATCGAAAACCACGCCAAGCTGGCTGCCGCGACCAGCATCCCCGTTGCCACCGGCGAGATCGAGGCTGGCCGCTGGCGCTTCAAAGAGCTCCTGGATAAACAGGCAGCCTCAATCCTGCAGCCCGACGCCCTGGTGTGCGGCGGCATCAGCGAGTTCCGCCGCATCGCCGCCCTGGCCGACTGCTACGGTGTAACCGTATGTCCCCATTGGTTCGCAGATGTACATGTCCATCTGGTGGCCGCTTCGCCCAATGGCCAGTACGTCGAGTATTTCCCCGGAAGCAAGATTTTCAATTTCGCCGAAATCATCGATCACCAGCTCCAGGTGCGCCCCGGCGGCCTAGCTCTGCCGGATCGCCCCGGTCTCGGCTATGTATTTGATGACAAAGCAATTGCGCGTTTTGAGGCCAGCCAGTGGGAGTGACTTTTCTCTCTTTTCACTCACGTTTTTTCGCAGCCACAGGAGCCGTTCCATGGATCTTGGTCTACAAGGGAAAACAGCCTTAGTCTTAGGCGGTGGTGGCGGCCTGGGCCGGGCCATCGCGACATCGCTTGCGGCCGAAGGCGCAAGTATTGCCGTGGCCGGTCGTCACGCCGAGTCGGTCGAAGGCACGCGGGCGATCATCCATGGCAAAACACTGGGGCTCGTCTGGGATCTTGCCGAACTCTCGCAGATCGATGCCCACGTTTCGCGGATTGAGAAGGAGTGGGGGCCCGTAGATATTCTTGTGAACAACACTGGTGGCCCTCCGCCGACCACGGCCAGTGGCCAGGATCCGGATTTATGGCTGAAGCAGTTTCAGGCCATGGTTCTTTCGCTGATAGCCATTACCGATCGCGTGCTGCCCAACATGAAGGCACGCAGTTGGGGCCGCATCATCACCAGCACCTCCGCGGGGGTCATTTCCCCCATTCCCAACCTCGCTCTTTCCAACACACTTCGTGCGTCGCTGGTTGGTTGGTCCAAGACCTTGGCCTCTGAAGTGGCCAAATACGGCATCACCGCCAACATCGTTGCCCCCGGCCGCATCGCCACGAACCGCATCAAGTTCCTCGACGAGGCCAAGGCCAAAAGGGAAGGGCGAAGTGTTGAGGAAGTGACAGCGGAAAGCCTCACCGCCATCCCGGCGGGACGACTCGGCAAGCCCGAAGAATACGGGGACGCGGTAGCCTTCCTCGCCAGCGAACGCGCCGCCTACATTACCGGCTCCATCATCCGAGTCGATGGAGGCATGATCCCAGCTATCTAAGATCGCGAATGGCACGGGCTTCAGCGTCTGTGTGTGAACCTGTTCCCGCAACCACGGAAAGGGTTCCGGAATTCCTCTCTCCCCCACCCTGTATAAAGAACAGGGAGCCCGACATCCGTGGACCTAGACCAGAACACAACCGCCATCCTCTCCTCCATCGCCACCGCAACCCTGACTACAGTCCTGCTGAAAAAAGGCCTGCGCAACGTCTGGCTCCGCGGACCCCGCCCCCTGCACTCCGGCCAGAAGCGCCTGGTCGGGGCAGCCTTCACCCTGCGTTTCGTCCCCGCACGCGAAGATCTCGCCACTCCGGAATCCTGGAGCTCGCCCATCTCGACCCGAGCGGCCATTGAAGCGATGCCCGCTGGATGCATCGCCGTGGTCGACGCCATGGGCATCACCGATGCCGGCATCTTCGGTGACATCCTCTGTGCCCGCATGCACGTCCGCGGGGTCGCCGGTCTCGTGACCGATGGCGTCGTCCGCGACGTTGCCGGCGTGCTCAACACCGGCTTGCCCGTCTGGTGTCGGGGCGCGGCCGCGCCTCCCTCCGTGGCGGGTCTTACCTTTGTGAATTGGCAGCAGCCCATTGGCTGTGGCGGAGTGGCCGTATTCCCGGATGACGTAATCGTGCTGGATGAAGACGGTGCGGTCGTCATTCCCAAAGCGCTGCTCGGTGAGGTGGTGGAAGCAGCAGCCGACCAGGAAAAACTGGAAGCCTGGATCATGAGCGAAGTCCAGGCCGGCGTAGCGTTGCCCGGCCTGTACCCGCCCAACAAGGAAACCAAGGCTCGTTACGAAACCTTCCGCGCTGCGGAGGCCAAGTCTATCCGGTAGTAAATTCGCTTTTGCCGCGAAGCTATCTCGTCATTGCCGTGATCCAATCCTCAACGCGCGAGCGTATGCGGCTGAATCGACTCGCAAAAGTAGTGCAGTGGCTGCGCCGATCGTTACATTCCTCTCTTTCCTTCGCGTGCGTGTAACGTTTGTCCCTCCCCCGCCACTACTCCGGCATGGACAACCGGTCCGCGCTCGCTCCAAGTCATGTCGGTAGACACCCGGGGCAGCGTATCAGGTGTAAAGGAATGGGCCCAGTGAGAAGGCGCCATGACTCGGCAGTGCTCCTGGCAGGCTCCCCCGGCAGTGTAAACTTGAACCCGCCCACTGTCGCCGCGGAGGAGTCGCGCTTGGAATTTTATGCGTTTGACGCGTCCTACATCGAAAGACTCTGCTCCGGGGATGCGCAAACCGAAGGCCATTTCGTCCGGTACTTCAGCGAGTTGATTCGCCTCAAGCTACGCTCGCGGCTGAATTCCAGAGAAGCCATCGAGGATGTCCGCCAGGAAACCTTCATGCGGGTGCTGGCCCTCTTGCGGGGAGAACGCGGGGGACTGAAGCAGCCTGACCGTCTCGGGCCCTTTGTCAATTCCGTCTGCAACCATGTATTGCAGGAACACTATCGCTCCAAAAAAAGAAATGAACCCAGCATCGATGAGGAGGCCGAGTCGACCATTCCCGGCCGCGAACCAAGTGCCCTCAGCCTTCTGGAATCCAAAGATACCGAGCGCGTCGTCCGGCAGATCTTGAACGCATTACCGGAGCGCGATCGGCGCCTGCTCCAATCGGTCCTTCTGGAAGAACGCGACAAAGACGAGATTTGTGCCGAGTTCGGCATATCCCGGGACTATTTAAGAGTACTGTTACACCGCGCCAAGCAATCGTTCAAGTCGTTTTACATTGACCGCTTAGGGTTGCATTAGAACCACGATGAGGCCCTGACTTATATGGACCATACACAAGCCAAAGAACTTACAGCAGTCGAGCGGTATCTGTTGGACGAACTGACTCCGCAGGAACGCGACGACTTTGAAGAACATTTCTTCGATTGCCAGGAATGTGCCACCGACCTTCGTGCCACCGAAGCCTTCATGAGTGCGGCCAAAAAGGAGTTCAAGGCTCGTCCGCTCCCTAAGCCCAGCAGCGCCAAAAAGAACACATCGTTCTTTGCCTCGCTTTGGCCGTCGGCGCTGGTCTGGTCGGCGCTCGCCGCGTCGCTGCTGGTGATCGCCTACCAGAATACTGTGACGTTTCCACGCTTCAAAACAGAGATTGCCGAGTTGAGAGCTCCTGAAGTGCTGCCGGTCATCTCCCTCGTCGGCGGCAACAGCCGTGGAGGGGAAGTTCCGACTTCCAGCCTTCCTTCAGGAAAATCTTTTCTCGTATCACTGGATATTCCCACCCAGGACCGCTTTTCGAGCTACACCTGCCTGCTGTATTCTCCTTCGGGCACACTTCTTGGCCGAATCCCCGTTTCCGCGCAGGCTGCCAGAGACACAGTTTCGATTCGCGTGCCATCAGCCGGAGGAGCAGGGCAGTATAACCTGACGGTGCAAGGAAATGCGGATCGAGGGGAAACGCCGGTCGAACTCGGTCACTATCCATTTGTTCTCCAGGGTTCTAAATAAAAATCTGTTGGAAAGAGGTTCTCCATGCCTTCTTCGCCAAAATTTTTCTACTTTCAGGCATCCGCAAACGCGCTGGGTGGTGTTCTAAAGACTCCTCACAAGAAGGTGGTTCCTTCCCAGGCTTCCTCTTCGCTGCCGCCAGTTGGTGGTCATGCGACCGCGCGAACGGAGGCCTTCAATTGCGACGAGATCGTTTCCTGCCGCGCAGCGTATACGCGGATTTCTGGCACAGAGATTGAAGAGGACGGCTCATGGGCCACACTTGTCACCTCTGTCGTCGAGGGCTTGAATATTCTGGATGCTGTCAAGGCGGAGCGCATCGTTGGCCAGATCTCGATCGAACATCCAGCAGACGGGGGAAGCCCGACGTTCTCCCTTGCGGGCAGTCACTTCGATGGACTAAGCCTCGGCGGCCGCGATGTTTCCCCAACGTTAAATTCCACTTTGTTGGGCATCGGTTCCGGGGACGGCCTTGGCTGGCCAATCTTTCAGCAGACCGGCTACGACCAAGCTGTCAAAATGGTACAAAAGGCAAAATCCGGAAAGAACACCCAGTGGGTTGGAGACCGCTTCGACTGGATGACCCGGAAGCCCAAGGGAGATGGATGCGTTCTTTGTTCGTTGGTGGATGGCATCGACCAGGCAGTGCCGGGCAGGGCTTTCGGCCACGTCCTGGAGCTCCCGCATTTTGGAAAGATCCTCTTGGGAGAACTGCTGGTTTGCCCATCCTCGATTCAAATCACGATGGTTCGGGCAGAACTGGGGTGCGCCACCACGGGAAATATGGGTGTGGCTATGGCCCGCGGCGGAGGCGGTACCTACCCGCCCTCTTAGCGGTGAGCGCTTTACTTGTCACCACCGGGGCTGGGTGCCGGTCCTCCTCGAGAGTTAATCCGGAATCCGTGAAACCCGATCCAGCAGCCACCTTTCAGGAGATTCATGCCGATTTCCTACACGGTGATCTCAACCTAGCCGAGCAAAGGGCGGAGAAGTCACGCAACGACTTTTCCGCCGACGGCGAGTGGGCAATGAGATTTCGCCTTCTCGAAGCCGAGATTCTCATGGACGAGGGTCGACGGCCGGAGGTGATTGCTCTTCTTGATAGTCCCGGTGTGACGTATCCCACCGCGGGTGACCTCGCCATCAAGCGGGACCTGCTCATCGGGTTAGCACACGAAACGTTGGGACACGCGGAGCAGGCGGACGAAGAACTCCAGCAAGCGCAACGTCTTTATGAAACAAGTAATTCCCGCCTGGGTGGTGAGGTTCTTCGGACTCAAGCTGTGGTCCAGATACACCGAGGCCATTTGGCCGAAGCCGTGGACCTCTCGCAAAGAAGTCTCAAAATTGCTCGTGAAGAGCGAGACTCCTTTCTCGAGTCCAGCGATCTCTTGAATCTCGGTCTGGCAGCCATCGAGTTGAGGCATTACGACGAGGCGCTCCAACTGTTGAGCGGAGCTGCAGATTCTGCGCGGCCAATTCAGGCACGGGTGATCCTCGAACTGGCCCTGGGAAATCTCGGGCTCGCTTATTTGCGTCTTGGCGACTTTGAGAGAGCTCTCTCGAATTCCCTTCAAGCGGCAGAGGAGGGGAAGCACATTGGAACCGAGAGCCTGCGGGTCACTTGGTTGTGGGACGCTGGTGCCTCCCAATACATGGCTGGCAACCTCAATGAGGCGAGGGCCTCATATGAGCAAGCGCTCAAGGCTGCAACGGCCATCGATGCGCCCACTGAGGTGGCCAACGTCGAGGCTGAGCTGGCTTATCTGCTCTACCGGCAAGGGCAGTTCGATCTGGCAAAGGCGCAAAACGAGAGAGCTATGCAGGCGGCCAGAAGAACGGGTGATAAGACAGATGAGCTGGAGGCGCGCTATACAGAGGCGCTTCTTTCCACGCGGGAAAAAAAACAGCACGAGGCAGAACGGTTGTTGTTAGAGGTCAGCCACGATTCTGCGTTCGACCCCGCTATGCAAGGCGAGATCGATGGCGCTCTCGGCGATTTCTACGCGGGCAAGAAGCAAACAACGAAAGCAGATCTGTGGTATCGAAAGGCCATCGGCACCTTTGAAGAGCAACGTGCCGATATTAAAGATGAAGAACTCAGGCTGCCGTTTTTTGGCAACGGTGAAGCGCTCTATCAGCAGTATGCAGACTTTCTCATCGAATCGCATAAGCCGGACAGCGCCTTGCAACTTCTCGACGCTGGACGTGCGCGGACTCTGGAAGAGGGCTTAGGCCTCGCCAGGCAGAAGCCGGATACGTCAAAAGAAGTCCCGGTCGATGTTGAAGGGGTCGCCCGGAAACTCGGCACGGTGATCCTGTTTTACTCTCTGGGATCCGAGAAATCCTGGTTGTGGGCCGTCACGCCTCATCGTATCCGGCTATTCCCGCTTCCTGCCCAGCCAACCATACAGACCCAGGTGCAGAATTATCAAAATGCCATCCTGAAATCGAGCGATCCCTTGCGTGAAGAAAATCCCGCCGGGCAAATGCTCTATGACACTCTTGTGGCCCCGGCTGCGGCCATGATCCCGAACGGCTCAAAAGTCGTGGTCATCCCGGATGGCGCGTTGAACGGGCTAAATTTCGAAACCCTGCTTGCCCCGGGTTCCGGTGCGCCTGGCGGCACGGCGTCGAATCGATTCCACTACTGGATCGAAGACGTAACCCTCAGCAGTGCAAACTCGATCCGCATGCTTTCCCGCGTTGGCCCGTCTGCTTCGCCGGAAAACAATAAGAAACTGTTATTGATTGGAAATCCCACGGCAGCGGGGACGGGTTATCAAACCCTGGTAAATGCCTTCGCCGAAATTCGGGGAATCGAAAAGCACTTTCCCCCGGACTCACGAACCGTGGTGACGCAATCCGAAGCTGTCCCCAGCGCCTACGAGGCCGAAACACCGGATAATTTTGCCTATATTCATTTCGTGGCCCACGGCACAGCCAGCCGGCTGGACCCGTTGGACTCAGCGATCGTACTCTCGCCCTCCCCTCAAAATCCCGAGAACTTCAAGCTATACGCGCGCGACATCATGCGCTGCCCTCTCCATGCGAGGCTGGTCACCATTTCCTCCTGTTATGGATCAGGCCTGCGCGCCTATGCCGGCGAGGGATTGGTAGGCTTGTCCTGGGCCTTTCTCCGCGCCGGAGCACACAACGTAATTGGAGCTCTGTGGGAAGTAAACGACGCCTCCACACCATTGCTGATGGACCGCTTCTACGGAGAGATCCAGGCCGGCCATCCACCGGATGCCGCCTTGCGAATCGCCAAGCTTTCGCTCATCCAATCCCAGGCCGTATATCGCAAACCCCTCTACTGGGGAGCCTTCCAACTCTACGAAGGCTCCTGATTCCGACCTGCAAAGGCTGCGAAAGCACGCCTTCATGATTGGCCGGCTGGGATTTGGGGAGCTTACGCTTTGACCTGGAGCCGGGACCGCGACGAGATGATCCGGCTTCTGATTACTGGAATTTGGCCGCGCGTGGATTTCCGATTCGGTCTCCATGGTCAGACTGTCCAAGCTCATGAAATTGCTGGGGTATGCTGTATGCGTATTCCGAGTGGGCAACGATCATGGCGAAACAGGCGGGGAAGAAGAGAAAGCTGCCGGCGGCGGAGATGTCCGGCAAATTGGATATTCGCACGGTAGCCCGGCTGGCGAATGTATCGATTGCCACCGTGTCGCGAACCATCAATCGGGTCTCCACAGTGAACCCCAAGATGGCCAAGCGGGTGTGGGAGGCGATCGAGAAGCTGGACTACTTTCCTAATACCCAGGCGCGAGCGCTGGTCTCGGGGCGCAGCCGCCTGCTAGGGTTGATCGTCTCGGAAATCACCAATCCTTTCTTTCCTGAGTTGATCCAGCGATTTGAAGACATCGCGGTCGAGCACGGCTACGAGATCCTGATTGGGTCGACGAACTATGATCCGCGGCGAATGTCTTTGTGTATCCGGCGCATGCTGGAGCGCAGGGCGGAAGGCGTCGCGGTGATGACCTTCGGCCTGGAGAAGCCATTGCTGGAGCAACTGGCTGAGCGCAATGTTCCGTTGGTGTTTGTGGATGTTGGTCCGGAGAGGCCGGGAATCAGCCTGCTACGGGTGGACTATCGCCAGGGCATTCAGCAAGGCGTGGAGCATCTGGCCGCGCTGGGGCACCGGGATGTTGCATTTATCAGCGGACCGAAGCGGTTGCATTCCGCGCAGTCGCGGTTGACGGCTTTCACCCGGTCGCTCGAAGAGTGCGGCCTCAAGGTTGATCCGGCATGGCTGGTGGAGGGCGATCACACCATGGAAGGCGGCACCGGCGCCATGGAGCAACTGCTGAAGTTGAAGCGTATGCCCACGGCGGTGATGTGCTCCAACGACATGACGGCGATTGGGGTGTTGCATAAGCTCTACCGCGCGGGACTCAAAGTGCCCGACGACTTGTCCGTGATTGGCTTCGATGACATACACATTGCGCAGATGACCATTCCGCCGCTGACGACCATCCAAATGTCCTGCTTTGATCTGGCCCGAGCGGCGGTCACGGCGTTGCGTTCCCATCGGGAAGAGGGCCTCGAGCCGCAGCGGGCTTACAAAATACCCACGCGGTTGATTGTGCGCGAGTCCACGGGGGTTCCTAAGGCGGGTACGGGTTCGCGGCGGAGGCCGGCTGCGAAGCGAAATGCGAAATTGGTGCCTGCTGGTTAGGGGGCTCTAGAGTCTGCGTGAGAACTACCATATGCAGGGTTTCGTCCCGAAGGGACTGACTCGTCTCCTACACCTTTTCCCCAGGATTGACGTCCTGAGCGACTTTCAGCCGTCCCTTCGGGACTGACTCGTCTCCTACACCTTTTCCCCAGGACTGACGTCCTGAGCTACTCTCAGCCGTCCCTTCGGGACTGACTCGTCTCCTACACCTTTTCCCAGGACTGACGTCCTGGGCTACTCTCAGCCGTCCCTTCGGGACTGACCCTGCATATGGTAGTTCTCACGCAGACTCGAAAGGCGGGTTGTTGCGGGTTATTGAGTGTGGATTTGTGATCGGTGGAGAGAACCGCAGGTCTCTTCCCTTCGCTTCGGTCCCACGGCAGCCACGACGGGTGGTGCACCGTAGCAGTGTTGCCGCTTATCTTGGCGGGGCTGCGGTTGCCGGGATGGGCGCGTTTGCGGGATGGCTGACGGCGTTGGCGTTGCCGGGACCTCCTACTTGCTGTACGACGGGGAGCCTTTGGTCAACTGGAGGCAGGGGCGGAAAAGGGGCGTGGGGCTCTGTTTGGTACCAGTAGGCAACGGAATAGTAGTTGTCGGAGCGGTGGTTGGCGTTTCCGTGCTCGATGGTGGCCTTGAAGGATCTTCTGAAGGTGATGGGTGCGTCGAGATGGAAACGGTAGACGCTGGAACGGCTGCCGGCCAGCTCTGGTCCTACGACCGGCGCTCCGTAGAGCTGGTAAGAGAACGGCTTTCCGCCAAAGTCCCAGGCGCCAAGGAAGTAATCTTCTGAGCCGGTGCCATTGATGGCAGGGTTGGCGTCGTCATCGATGAAGAACATGTCATCGCCCTCGCCCCACCAACCATCCTGATTTTGTAGAACGGACATGGTCACTCCGACAAATTGGCCGCTTCCCTTCGCCTCCATCCAGACATAGTTGCCCTGACCATTCAGATTTCGCTTGTCATCGACCAGAGGATCACCGTTGCTGGTCCAATTATTGGTCCAGCCGTGATTTGGCTGGGCCTGGCGATACTGAGCGTGGAAATAGAGGGTGCCAGCCGGGAGGGGGTGAGAGTCGGTTTGGTAATCGATGTTGTAGTAAAAACTCCCGATGGGCTGCTTGCCTTCGTTGGTGATGGTGATCTTGGCGTGGCGCTGGAAGGGCATGGGGAAAAAGCAGTTGAGACTGTTTTCGCTTCCGACGGAGAGCAGCTCAGACTGCCAGGAGTAGTAGTCGCCCAAACCCAGGCCGAAGAAATCGCCAATGGGGGCTTCGACGCTGGGCGTCGCTTCATTGTCCCAATACATACGAAGGACGATGCGCTTGAGATGGTAGGGCTCGTCGCTGGCGATGGTGAACCACATGTGCGAAACCTTGCCGGGGCCGTCGGTGTCGAGCACGGTGAGGGAGGCGCCCGGCTCGACACGGCGAGCATCGGCATTGGCGCCGGTGGGGTCTGAGCTGGAGGCACGGTGCGAGGTGTAAGTCTGCAGGCGAGTCAGGTCCGGTTGCCAACCACCATTTTGATCTTGTGCCAGGAGCGGAATGCTCGCAGCCAGGAATATGAACCCGACAAGTCGCCTCACAATAAGTGCCTCATGTTGAAAGAGAGATTATACCGGCGGGCGCGGTTCAGCTTCCCAGGGCGATGATGTGTTGCAAAATGACTTCACCGGTTCGGGAATCGGCGGTGTTAGAGCGACAGGCGCGGGCGTTTTTCTCAAAACGCAAATTCCTTACTTCCTCAATTTTTCTTAGGATGGTCAGCTTGCCTTCACGCTCTAGAGCTGCGTCCACGGCACCTGGTTGGCCTGCAAAAAGGCTGTAAGCAGGCGTCCCCAGGATGGCAGCTTCACGGGCCATGGTGCCGCCTCCACTCAATACCGCATCGGAGTGCGCCATCAGGCTGAGCGCATCGACGGCCTGGTCGGGGACATGAAACGGGGCCGACTTCATACCGTAGGCACTGCGCATTTCCTCACCCTGTTTTCGGGTTCGGGGTAAAACAACAACCTGCGCATCGCGATCATCGCGCAGACGCTCCACCAGCGCCCGAAACAGAACTTCCGAGAACGGATTCTGATAGTGGGCCCAGGTGGCCGGTGGGCGCACCGTGATAATCAGTTTCCCCGGATCCAATTTCAACTCATCCACGATGCCGGGCGAGTTGTGCCAGCCGCTCAAATAGACGTTTTCTTTGAAGCCCGGGTACCGGATCACCCGGTTGAGATCGATGTGCCGGCGCACGAGTGTTTCTGAGGGAATGGTTTCCGGCAGGAGCAGCTTGGTAGCCAGCCTGGAGAATACGCTGGAATCTACGAACTCGTAGTCGTAGATGGTCATTACGGGAATGCCCAGCAGCCACGCCGCAAGTACCTGGGCACGCGAACCGTGATTTACCGCAATGGCCGGGCGCAGTTTGTAGCCATACCACAACAGCCGGGCGGCGCGGATGACTGTGGCGGTGGCGCGTGTGAGAAGGAAGTGGGGCGTGCGATGTTGACCGATGACCACGTACCGCAAGCCGTGGGAACGGGCGATCTCTTCCACCTGGCCAAAGCGCCTGGCAGTGATTTCCACCTGGTAGCCAGCTTCTTCGAGTTTCCTGATGATGGGCGGGAAGAACTGCACGTGGGGCGAGTTATCGAGGTCAATCCAGATACGCATTTTTTCTTCCCGCGAGCATGATAATCGAAGGAAACGTACCTCAGGGCTAGAGTTCAGCGAACCGCTTAAAGGGAACCTGGGATTTCATCCTGGTAGATTCTCACTCGTCCTTGCGACAAGCGCCCGAAAATCCGAATCCAGAGCCAGGGGTTCAGTGAAGCAGGTTTGTGCCGTCCCCTAAGGGGACTCGGTTGTCTTGTCCCTTCCTTTCCAGGCACTGGCGTGCCGGGCTCTGGATTCTGCCGTTCCTTCGGAACTGGTTTGCGGCTTTCTATGCTGCTTACTTACAAGCAGCAGCCTGGTCAGGGCGCGGAACATCCAGGCCTGCCCCCAGCGCATGTAAGGGGTACGGTTCGTCCACAGACGATGACGCTGGTAGTAGAAGGAACCGTCAGTTGCGCTCATGTTTCTCATTGCCCAGTGGAAGGTTTGCCAGGCGCGGTCCAGGGCGCTGGAGTCGAGGGCAGAGAACGCGGCAAAGTGCAGGATCGCCTGCGCGCAGGCGTGAACGTCAATGGGAAATGTCCGGTCGTGGAAGTACCTCGGGGCTCCGTCGCTGGTAAAGAAGGCGGTCTGGTAATAGCGATGCCCACGGAGCATGGTTTCGCGGAAAGAGCAATCCCCGGTGGCCTGCTGATAGTCGAGGAGAGCGCAAAGATTGTAGGAGGTGTGAAAGCTGTCGATCCAACTCTGGCGGCGGAGCCGTCCATAGTGCCAGCCGCCGGTGGGCAGTTGCGCCCTTTCCAGAAAGGCCAAGGCTTTGCGCGCCAGGACGAGATAGTCGTCGTTGGCGAACAACCCGCCTGCCCGGGCCAGGAACGCGCCGACCAGCGCGCTGCTGTTGTAAATCAATGTCCTGTCGTTTGGGGTGTAGCTAAAGCAAATTTCATGTTCGGTTTCGACGGAGCGATTCAGACGCGAAGCCATGAAGTGCGCGGCCGACCTGACCATGTCGAGCGCCTCAGCGTCTTTGAAAACCTCGCCCATCTCGAGAAGAGCGATCGCGCAAAAACAAGTCGCGATGCAGTTGGGAGAGAAGGCGGGCAGCCTCGAGCCGCGCAAAGACAGATAGTCCCAGTCGTATCCCCAGCAGTAGTCGGATTCCTGCGGGGAGCGAATGCGTTGCAATTCGCTCTTAAGCCACGCTGCGTCATCGGAGACGTCGTCGTACCCGGCTCGCGCCAGATCGCAGTAGGCGGATAGACAAAGGCCCAGTGCTTTGGGGTTGCGACTGGAGGGAACCTTCAGCAGACGGCGCAGGCGCAGGCCGCCCATGCGCTTGCCCAGCTGGATGAGCAGGATGCCCGGCAAGGGCTTGCGCGCCCATGATGCGTTCAGGTACGGAGAATTCAGCAGGTCAAACGGGTCGTACCCTGCGAATTGCCTGCTTTCGATCCATGTGCGCAAGGAGCCTATCGCCTGAATCAGGCTGTCTGGCTCGCCTAGAATCACAAGGGCACACGTTCCGCGGCACAAGCACGATCGGGCTGGAGGACTTCTTTGAGTATGCGCACTATCCTCTCGGCGGACCGCCCATCCCAAAGCGGCGGCCGTGACCTTATCGCGCGAGCACGGTTGCGCCACGGATCTTCCAAAACTTCGGTGGCGGCAAAGAGCAATTGCTGAGGATCGCGTCCCACCACCCGGTTGGTTCCGATGGAGACGGTGACCGGCCGCTCGGTGTTGTCACGACAGGTCAGGCAAGGAACGCCAAGGAACGTTGTCTCTTCCTGGACGCCTCCAGAATCGGTGATGACCATGACAGCGTGCGCGATCAGGTCAAGGAAATCGAGGTAGGATGCGGGGGGCATCATCCAGAGGCCCGGGCCGGGAAGGGCTCCGCCCGGCCAGGTACGGGCTGTCTTGATGCCGGCGACCTCAATATTGCGCGCGGTTCTTGGATGAGCAGGGAAAACCACGGCGATTCGCCGCGCCAGCTCGGCGACGGCTTCGAGCATGCTTTGTAGTTGGTCGGGATTATCGACGTTGGCAGGCCGATGGAGCGTCAGGACCGCATAGGGAGCGCCTTTCAAGCCCAGCTCGGCGCGTAATGGAGATTCCCAGCGTATTTTGAGGGCCCGCACCAGGGAATCGATCATGAGATTGCCTACAAAAAAGACCTTGGTGGGGGGCGCTCCTTCATGGGCGAGATTCTGATTTGCGCTTTCCTCGGTGGTGAAGAGGAAATCTGCCAGCGTATCGGTGAGGATGCGATTGATTTCTTCCGGCATGGTGCGGTCAAAACTGCGCAGGCCTGCTTCGACGTGAGCAACGGGAATGCCCTCTTTTGCGGCTACCAATGCGCAGGAGATGGTGGAGTTGACATCTCCGGCTACGACCACCAGGTCCGGGCGGTCCTGCTGCACGAGGTCCCCAAATTGGCGCATGATTTCGGCGGTTTGGGCGTAATGGGGGCCGGAACCGACGCCCAGGTTGTAGTCTGGCGGTGGAATGCGCAGTTGTTCGAAAAAGACCTGAGACATGGAGTAGTCGTAATGCTGGCCAGTGTGGACCAGCAGTGGCTCCATATCGTCGTGCCGGCGCAACTCCGCGATGAGCGGGGCGATCTTCATGAGGTTCGGCCGAGCCCCGACGACATTCATAATTCTCAAGCGGTTGGTGCCCATCTGTTCTAATAATCCCACCTGGTTTCGGAAGATGTGCGGAATTTCCGGCGTAGTCGCGTTCCAAAGCAGTAACTTCGAGGTGACCGCACCCTACCTTTCCGGGATGCGGGACACGATGGTCCATCGCGGACCCGATGGCGCCGGATTATGGATTTCGCCCGACCGCAAAGTGGGCCTCGGGCACCGGCGGCTTTCCATCATCGACCTGTCCTCTGCCGCATCGCAGCCCATGACCCACGGGGACGGCTCACTGACGATTGTTTTCAACGGCGAGATCTATAACCACGCGGAAATCCGGCGTGAGTTGGAGGCCCTGGGACACAAACGCTGGAAGACGGACCACTCTGATACCGAAGTCATTCTTCACGCTTTTGCAGAATGGGGCATTGACTGCCTGCAGAAATTTCGTGGCATGTTTGCCATGGCTCTGTGGGACGCGAAGGCACGCCGTTTATGGCTGATTCGCGACCGCATCGGCATCAAGCCGCTCTATTACAGCATTCATCATGGGCGTATTACGTTCGCTTCGGAGATCAAGGCGCTTCTCCAGGATCCGGACCAGGCTCGCGCGGTCAACGAGGAGGCGCTGTTTCACTATCTCTCCTTTGTCACCACGCCGGCGCCAGACACGATGTTTGCCGGGATTCAGAAGCTGCCGCCCGGCTCTTTCCTAACCGTTGACTCTGAGGGAGGTTGCCGCGAACAGAAGTATTGGGACGTCCTGGACCACACCACGCCTCTGATCAATGTGTCAGAAGAGGAGATGGCCGGGCGGCTGCTTGCGGAATTGCGGACCAGCGTCGCTTTGCGCACGGTGAGCGATGTTCCGGTGGGAGTGTTTCTTTCCGGGGGGATCGACTCCAGCACCAACGCGGCCCTTTTTTCGGAATGCGCGGGGGAGAAGGTCTCGACGTTTTCCGTCGGATACGATCGCGATTATCGCGGGTGCGAGAGTGAGTTGCCGCTTGCCAGAAGCATGGCGGCCCGCATTGGGGCGATCCATCACGAACGGGTTCTGACGCAGCAGGATTTCCTAGATTTTTTGCCGCATTTGATCCATTTGCAGGATGAGCCGATTGCCGACCCCGTGTGCATGCCGATCTACTTCCTTTCCCGGCTGGCACGCGATCATGGTGTGATCGTCGCGCAGGCGGGGGAAGGGTCGGACGAGCTGTTTTGGGGCTATGCGCACTGGAAACAGATGTTGCAGTTGATTCGCTGGAATGAATGTCCTGTTCCCAATGCGACGCGGAAGCTCGGCCTGTTTGTGCTGGAGATGGCGGGCAAATCGGGCGGGCCGGCCTACGAATTCCTGTGGCGGGCTAGCGAGGGGTATCCGGTGTTTTGGGGCGGAGCGTATGCGTTTACGCAGCGCGCAAGACTGGAGTTGCTTTCGCCTCGATTGCGGCGCAAATTTCAGAAGGAAACCGGTTGGCAGGTGATTCGGCCCATCCATGAGCGATTTCTGCAGAATGCCTGGGAAAAGACGCCGGTCAAGTGGATGAGCTACCTCGACCTGAGTTTCCGCCTGCCGGAATTGCTGCTGATGCGGCTGGACAAAATGGGGATGGGTGCGAGCCTCGAGAATCGGGTTCCCTTTCTCGATCACAAATTTGTGGAGCTTGCCATGAGCATCCCGGAGCGGGTGATCACGCGGGGGAATGAATCCAAGCACATTTTGAAGAAGGCGGTTCGCGGGCTGATTCCGGACGAGATTATCGATCGCCGTAAGCAGGGGTTTGGCGTTCCTATCTATGAATGGTTCGATGGGAGGCTTGGTGAGTTTGCCCGGCGGGAGCTGTCGGCTTTCTGTGAGCAAACGGATTTTTTGGATTCAGGTGCGGTGATGAAACTTCTGCAGCCGGGGCGGGGACGGGATGCGTGGTTCCTGTTGAATTTTGCGCTTTGGTGGAAGGAGTTTATTGCCGGGGGAAATGCATGCCTCCATGATCGGAATGAATCGCTGGCGGCAATGCGGTAGCATTCGCAAAGCGAAATGGATTAGCTTCATTGAAGATTGTTGACTCGTTGGAGCAGACTATGCCCGATGCTGCGCAGCTCGCCCAGGATCATTGGAACGAGACTCCTCTGTTTCTCACAGAAGAAGAGAGGTATTCCATTTATCCCTGGCTTTATGAGGCGGCAGAGTTTCGGAAGCATCGGGGAGAGAAGGTGCTCGAGATTGGATGTGGAACCGGGAGCGATCTGCTCCAATTTGCAAGACATGGAGCGATCGCGACAGGAATAGATTTGACGGCGAGACATTTAGAACTAGCGCGCGAGCGCGTGGGCAATCTGGCAGTTGTTTATCGTGCCGATATGCGAAATCTTCCTTTCCCGGACGGAACCTTTGATTACGTTTACTCTCACGGCGTTCTTATGTGCACGGACGAGCCGGAGAAGGTAGTCCGTGAGATATACCGGGTTCTTCGCCCGGGAGGCAGGTTCAACGTGCATGTCTATGCCTTCTGGTCTTATTTCACCTTGTGGCGTTTTTTGAGATACGGCCGGAATTTCAAACTGCATTTTGAAAACAGCACCGCACCGGTCCACGTAGATCTCTATACAGCGCGAAGGTTGCGACAATTATTTCGTACCGGAATTTCCGTCGAGAAGCATCAATGTAAGCCGTTCGAATGCCTTGCGCCGTTATTCGGATGGTTTCTGGTGGCCAAAGGAC
>Ga0335073_10003782_pt1 | contig 21143 bp, 25 predicted proteins | sample Lox_Sample_22_FD_207093 | JGI IMG/M metagenome (GOLD analysis project Ga0335073, IMG submission 207093) | Soil microbial communities from Loxahatchee National Wildlife Refuge, Florida, United States - Lox_Sample_2.2 | ecosystem: Environmental > Terrestrial > Soil > Wetlands | place: USA...
GGCCGCGCCGCAAAGCCAGAAGAGATTGCCGCGCCCATCCTGTTTCTATGCACAGAACACGCGAGCTTCATCACCGGAGAAGTCTTCAACGTGAATGGGGGCGCGGTCCTGGTGGGCTGACGGAGAACACGATGGCAAAAAACGGCGGTCCGGAGCTTGCGTTCTCGCTCTTTCCTGCATCCAACCAGTGAAAGGAGCTGTATCGCCGCGGGCAGAAACTCCGCAAGAAACGCTACAATTCTCATTGCGCGTAACCAATTCCACAGATGGAATGAAACAGATTCTGCCTATCATTGTTCTGCTGTGCGTTTCGGTGTGTCTCGCTGGCTGCCTGGCGCTGGCACAGTCCGAGAGCGCCGGATCGCAGGCCACAACACCGGCTTCGCCGCAGGACGGCGCTTCCTCTGCTCCTTCCGGTCTTTCCGCTCCATCTTCTATTCCACAAGACGCGGACGCGCGCAAGGCCAAGGCCCTGGTCGTGCAAGGCATTCAGGCATTGGGCGGGCAGACCTACCTGACGATTCGCGACCGCGAGCAGCAAGGACGCGGTTTCAGCTTCCATCATGGCCGTCCGAGCGGAACTGGCGCGGTGTTTTGGAGCTTCTCGGAGTTCCCCGACAAAGAACGAGTCGAAATCACCAAAGAGCGCGACATCGCTGAACTCTACATTGGCGACAAGGGATACGAAATCACCTACAAGGGCGTCCATCCCATGGACGAAAAAGATATGGTCAATTACCTTCGCCTGCGCCGTTTCTCGCTCGAGACGATTCTTCGTACCTGGGTCAACGATCCCGGCGTGATATTTCTGTACGACGGACCCGCCACGGCGGCGCAGCATCCTACCGACCAGGTGACGTTGATCAATTCCAAGGACGAAGCCGTCGATCTCTTCTTCGACGTGGACACACATCTTCCGGTCAAGAAATCGTTCCAATGGCGCGATCCGGTCGACCGGCAAAAGAATCTGGAGGAGGAGATCTACGAAAACTACCGCCAGGTGTCAGGAGTCATGGCGCCTTACAACGTCACTCGCTACTTCAACGGGGACATGGCGGCTCAGCGTTTCCTCAATTCGGTGACCATCAACCTAGGGCTCGATCAAGCGATGTTCAACCCTTACTCTGGCTACAATCCCAATAAGCCGGCCGGAAAGCGCTGACCCGCCCACCACGTCGCGGCCATCGAGTTAAGTTATTTATTATTAGCGATTTATGCGCCTACTGGGCGTGTTGTCGAGAATGGTGCCCAGTTCTCACATCGCCACGGAGTGTGGCTTTTCTGCCACAGACAGTTTTTCAAGCGTCGGGAGTAACCTAGCGTTTACACGGGAAAATCTGCCTTTTGATCTTGACCCATGAGCAGACAATTCGCTCCGCGGTGGAGTGCAGTGGCATCGGCCTGCACAGCGGGGCTCCGGTCTCGATGCGTATCCTGCCCGCACCGTCCGGCACTGGCATCGTCTTTCGGCGAACCGACCTCGACGGCTTCCAGATCGAGGCCATCAGCCGCAACGTGGCTCGCGTCAGCTATGCCACCAGTCTCATGAAAAAAGGCGTGCTCATCTCTACAACTGAGCACGTGCTCTCGGCCTTCATCGGATTGGGCATCGACAACGCGATCGTCGAACTCGACAACCTGGAATTGCCGATCCTCGACGGCAGCGCGCGGCCGTTTGTCGAAATGATCCAGAAGGCGGGGGTTCGCAAGCAGCGCCGTCCCCGCAAATATCTCAGGATTCGCCGCGAAGTGGAAATGCGGGAAGGTAACAAGTTCATCGCCGTCTATCCCGCCGATACTTACTCCGTTTCCTACTCGATTAACTTCCCTCATCCCCTAATCGGAAAAGAAACTTTTCAGGTGGAACTCAGCAACGGGAGTTATCTGCGGCACATCGCGGCGGCACGCACGTTCGGATCTCGCGAAGATGAGCAAGCTATGAGGAATATGGGGTTGATCCGCGGCGCGTCCCGCGAGAACTGCATCGTTCTTACGCGCGATGGGGTGGAGAACGGCCCGCTCCGCTTCCGCGACGAGTTCGTGCGTCACAAGGTGCTGGACCTGGTCGGCGACCTTGCCCTGCTAGGCAAGCAGATTCTCGGTAAGGTAGTCGCGGACCGCGCCGGTCACGCCATGCATACTGCGCTCGTCTCCCTGATCCTGCGTGACACGACGCTGTGGGAGGAAACAACCATCTCGGATCAAGAGGTGGGCGGCGAGTTGCTTTCCAGCTCTCAAGCCGCCGCCGGATCATCGGCCTAGCGGATTTTCAGCCTTGGGGTCGTCGGCCTAACGAATTTTGCAGAGCGGCTTGACTTTCTGCCTCAGTCGGCCGGTTCGCAGGGAGGATTTTCGGGATCGCTCCCGTCGTGTGGCCGCTGTTCGAGCAATCGCCGCAGCTCGGCTCTCGTCTGATCGATCACAGCGCTGGCAAACTTCCGCGCGGACTCCTGCCGCTCTTTCGAGAGCTCTCTTACCCGCATATTCAGCAGAGGGATATCGTCCTCAAACCAGCGCAGGGTTCTCTGCACGCGGGCAATCCGATAATCATTTGTCAGCATAAAGTGGGGTTCCCGGCTAGTCTCCTAGAATGCCACGCCCGGGAATTGGTACAAGTCTCAGAGGAGATTCCCCTGGGCTGGAAGTTTGATCGGCAGTGGCAGGAGCGGGGCTGGGGATTTGAATCTACTGCAGCGGTCCAGGTTCGGGGGCGGAGATGCGATCTTTGGCTCCGGGAAGTTCTTCCTCGAGGCGCTCATCGAGCCATCTCTCGATACGCTCCTGCGATTCAGTCGGAACGTTGCGGAAGCGGAGTCCGGCTCGGCCCTTCACATCGGCCCAAACCACTTCAGCTTCCACTTCCAGCCTGCGATTAGTGTCTGGCAGTGCGAATTGAAGACGAGGCACAGCGCCTTTGGGCAGGGCTTCCCGCAACATCAGGGCGATCCCGCTTTCGCTGATATTCGTGCTGGTCGCCTTCACCATCCTGTTGTCGAGAACGATTTGCACCATCATTTTCACCGGATGGCGGAAGTAGCGTCGGCGTTCCTTGATCATGAAGTTCAGCGCCGCATGAAAGCAGCGGGATGCATTCAGTGCGCTGATTGGCTTCTGCAGAACGAAGTTGGCGCCCATGCCAAACGCGTCCTGTGTGGTCGTTCTTTTGCCGTTCAGGACGGCGAAGGTCACCGAGTTCTTGTTGCTGGGCGTGTTTCTCAGACCTTGGAGGAGTCCCAAGCCGCCTTTCAGGTCGTCACAGTCCACAATGACGGCGTCGAACTTCTCGGAGATGAGGATGTCGGCGGCGGCACGCGCTTCATGGCAGATTTCCACGTCGATCGAGAGTTTCTCGAGCGTGGGCCGGAGCACGCGCACTACATCCGGGTCCTGGCTTAACAGGAGAGAGTCCAACGTCATATCAGCGATTCTATGGGTCCGCGCGCGAACTACGAAGGTGACAAAGGTAACGTCCAAAGGCTGGCCTTGCGGACCTGGACACTAGGAACGATCGAGTTGTTTTTCATGCTCTAAACAACCCCCAAGCAGCACGGTTTGTGGTATGCAGACGCCCAGAGTACAAATGGACTGCGGACGTTCATGCTGAATCTCGCCTATCTTTCACTCGGTTCGAACGTTGGCGATCGGGAACGCAATCTTCACGATGCCATCGAGCGGCTCGGTCGCGCCGGTCACGTGGTGGTGACCTCTTGGTTCTACGAGAGCGAGCCGGTCGATTTCACGGAGCAGGCGTGGTTCCTGAACTGCGCGCTTGCTTTGGAAACGGCGGAAACAGCGGAACGGCTGATGGGAACTCTGCTGCACATCGAGCAGGAGATGGGCCGGCAGCGAACGCAAGTAAAAGGTCCACGCACGATCGACATCGACATTCTTCTTTTCGGCGACGCGATTACGGACTCTCCCAACCTCACGATTCCACATCCCGCCATGCACCGGCGCCGGTTCGTACTCGAACCGCTGGCTGAAATTGCAGCGCAGGCGCGGCATCCAATATTCAAGAAGACGATTCACGAGTTGCTCGATGAGCTTCCGGCAGGACAGGTCGTGCAGAAAATCAAAACTGCTCCGTGAGATTCCGTGGCCGATGATTACGGGAGGACGATGCGGCTGCCCGCCTCCTGCGGCGTGACGACCGCCGATTCTCTCTCTGGAAATTGCGCGAACAGAAACTCTACAAACGCCCGCGATTTGGGCCGGCCCGAAGTCCGTCCTTGACCCAGTCTGACCAGGAAAACGAGGGCCTTCAGCACTTCGGAATCCTTCAGGCTCGAATAACCGACGTGTTTTTGCTCGGCCTCGCGGTATTCCTTCACCATGTTCTCGACCTCGGCGGCCACCCTGCGCTGCGACTCGCTGGTCAACGGTTGTTCGTAGTGCAATCCGGAATTGATGCGGCGCTCATAACTCTTGGCCAGAACGGAGAGGGCGGCAATCAGATCCTGATCGTGCAGGCTCCGGTCGGCACGCGCCGCTTTTGCCAGGGCGTAGGTGAGCCCCATCAGCAAGTGCTCTTTCTCGTAGATGAACTGGTCGGAAACTTCGATCTCGAGAAACAACCCTGCCGGATCGATCTGATCCGCGGAACGAGGCTTTTCGTGTTCGCGGGCCTGCAGAAGATACGGGCAATCGCTGGGACAGTCGAGCGTCACCTCGCGCTGCTCGCCGCAGCACTGCGCGCAGATGCGCCCATGGACCGCAGGACAGAAGCGTTTTTCCTTGCGGATTTCGCAGATGGAACAGCTCAATTGCGGGCTCCCCGCTTCATTATGGCATCCGGCGCGGGGTTTCACCACGCACGCGGAAAACGACTTCAGAATTCGATCGGTTGATTGCGAATCGAAAGCGTGTACTTCTCATTTTCGAATCTGCATCTGAAATCTGCAATTGGAGGTCGCTCCCGTTGTGACGCTGGTACGCATCTCTGTTCGCTCAGGAGCCGAGCCTCTCGCGAAGCCCCGTAGACAGGGCCTCTGGCGCATATGGATATTAGAAAACCCTTGTAAAATAAGGTGTTTTCCACAGGTCCGAGGGTATAAGATAAGCCCCGCTGGTATTAAACCGATTTTTTTCAAGGAGGAAGTAACATGGCTGCAGGTTTGACGAAGACTCAGCTCATCCGGCAACTCGCTGAGAAGACCGAACTCCCCAACAAGACCGCGGCGGCGTTTCTGGAGCATCTGGCTGACACCGCGATCAAAGAAACGAAGAAGAACGGCATTTTTGTCGTCCCCGGGCTGGGCCGTCTGGTGAAAGCGCACCGCAAAGCTCGCGTAGGACGCAACCCGCAGACTGGCGAACCCATCCAGATCAAGGCTAAGACTGTCGTGAAGTTCCGCGTCGCCAAGGCCGCGAAAGACGCGATCGCTCCCAAAAAGTAGTTTCTGTTTGAGCCTGAATTTCGAAGGCCGGCCCGCGCCGGCCTTTGATTTTCTGCATCCAAATTCCTCATGCTCAACTGGATCGTAATCGGGATCGGCGACATCACGACGCGCCGCGTTATTCCTGCAATTCAAGCGGAACCGCGAAGCTACCTTTACGGCTTGGTCACTCGCGACCCTGCACAAGCTTCGCCTTACAACGCCCGCGTTTGGCTGACGCTCGAAGAAGCTCTTGCCGATCGCGCCATTCATGCTGTCTACGTTGCCACGCCGGTATTTCTCCACGCGCCGCAAACGATTCAGTCCCTTCGCGCCGGCAAGCATGTGCTCTGCGAGAAGCCCACAGCGATGAGTGAAGCGGAAGCCCGGACCATGGTTCACACGGCGGAAGAAAGCGGCAGGACCTTCGGGGTCGCCTACTATCGCCGCTGCTATCCCAAGGTGCAACGCGCGAAGCAGCTGCTTGAGGCCGGAGCGATCGGCAAGTCGGTGCTCGCTGAACTCACGTGCCACGGCTGGTTTGACGGAACGGGCAGCCGCAGTTGGCTCGTCGATCCCGCGAAAGCTGGGGGTGGGCCGCTATTCGACATCGCCTCGCACCGCATCGACGTGCTGAACTTTCTGTTTGGCCAGCCGCTGCGTGTCACGGGCCAGCAATCGAATGTCGTCCATCACTATGCCGTCGAAGATAACGCGAGCGTGATGATCGAGTATGCGGGCGGAGTACGCGGCATGGTCGATGTTCGCTGGCACTCGAAAGTGAGTCGGGACGAATGCCGCGTCCGCGGAACCGACGGCGAGATCGAAATGTCCCCGCTGAATGGGCCGGACCTCATCTATCCGGGTGGCCGCGAGAATCTCCCTCCACACGCGAACCTGCATTATCCGATGGTCAAAAACTTTGTGGATGCCGTTGAAGGAACAGCTCCGCTGCTGTCCAGCGGAGCGTCAGCGTACTGGACAGACTGGGCTACGGAGCGGGCCAAACGCGGCAGCCGCGAAGCCTAGGCCAGCGGTGCAGGTGGCGCGAGCCGCCAGTCCTGTAACAGCAGCAATAAATCCACTCACTCCTACTGCAGCCTTGGTCGCGTTTTCGGCGGAACTCTCATCTTCGATGGTCGGCCAGTACCAAGCCATGGGAGCCTCCCAGGTACCCTGAATCGCGGCTATTCTACTGTTCTCACTTCCCGTACTCGTTCTTCACCACTTCGCCGCCCTTCATCACAAATTTCACACGCTCCAGCGTCGTAACGTCCTTGAGCGGATCGCCATCGACGGCAACCATGTCCGCCCACGCACCCGGCTCTAACGTTCCGACCCTGCCGGACCATCCCAGCAAGTCAGCGGCATTCACCGTGGCGGCCTGAATCGACTGCAGCGGCGTAAGTCCCAGCCTTACCATCACCGCGAACTCATGCGCATTTAAGCCGTGCGGGTAGACGGCGGCATCGGTGCCGAAGGCAACTTTCACTCCGGCGGCGAACGCGCGAGCAATATTCTTGCGCGCCGCCGGAATCACTTCGCGAGCCTTAGCCAGCAGCGGCGGAGGCAGATGCGTCAGCCCCGCGTTATCGATCATCCAGTCGCCGAGGTAGAGAGTCGGCACCAGATACGTGCCATGCTCTTTCATGGCGGCGATGCCGGCATCGTCAATGTAAGAACCGTGCTCGACGGAATCGACGCCGGCCTCAACCGCCCAGCGAATTCCCTCCGCGCCATGAGCATGCGCTGCGACCTTGCGCCCCAGCCGGTGTGCGTCAGCCACAATCGCTTTCATTTCCTCCAGGGTGTACTGCGAGGCTTGCGGATTGTCTCCCAGAGAAAGCACCCCGCCGGTCGCGCAGACCTTGATCAGATCAGCGCCATACTTGATGTTTTCGCGGACTTTGTGCTGCACGGCCGCGATGCCGTCCGCTACGCCGTCGCTGGTAGCGTGATATTCGAAGGGCAGCATGTTGTTGTCGCAGTGTCCGCCGGTGATGCTGAGTGGCGGCCCGCTGACCAGCATCCGGGGGCCCGGTACATCGCCCGCATTGATGGCGTCGCGCAAGGCAACATCGGTGAAGCCGCTGGCGCCGACATTGCGAATCGTGGTAAATCCCGCGAGCAGCGTGATGCGGGCATTCTTGGCGCCGATCAGCGCCTCTCGCGGCTCGGAGATCGCCAACCGCTCGTAGCCGAACTTGGGCTCCATGGTGATGTGCGTGTGCGCATCAATCAGGCCAGGAAGCACCGTCGCATTCGGCAGGTCGATACGCACCGCGTCGGCGCTCGCTTTCGTTTCCGCGGCCGCTCCGGCAGCTATGATCTTTCCGTCTTCAATGACCAGCATCTGGTCGGCCAGCATTTTGCCCGTCTTCACGTCGAGCACGTGGCCGGCATGCACGACCACTTCACGGGATGTTTGTGTAAAGGCGAATGGTCCCAGACAGAACAACGTAACGGCAGCGAGCAGAGCTCTGCGGAGCTTTTTCATGATGACCTTCTCCCCTTGGCGGGATTCGAATGTTTAAGGATGGCAGCAACCATTTGCGACTAGCCGAAACCCAACGTCGTTCCGCTTCAGCGACGAGAGAGTGAACACATAGCAGCAGTTAGGCAGCTTACAGAAAGAAGACGCACGTGGCAATGCACATGCCGGGCGTTCGGCGAATGGTTTGAGAGCACGGCGGCGAACAGTTCTCCGCGTTGCCCGATCCCTAGCCGCCCGGCCCATCATTGGAGACATACTGCTCGAGCGACTCCAGTTCGCGGCTGAGGTCATCGACCCGCCACTCCAGCAGATTCCGGATGGAGAGAATTCCGAGCAGCCGGCCATTGTCGTCGGCCACGGGCAGATGACGGAAATGACGTTCAAGCATCGTGGTCAGCGCTTCACCCGCGCCGGTGCGGCGAGTCGCCATTTCCACCGGGGTGGTCATCAGATCGCGCACCGGAGTCGATTTTGGATCGACATGGCTGAGCGACATCTTGCGCAGCACATCGCGCTCGGTAAAAATTCCCGCGACCCGGTTTTCGCTGTCCACCACCGCAACCGCGCCGACATGATGATCGAGCATTTTATGAATGGCGTCGGCCACGCTGGCTTCCAGTCCCACTGCTGCGACTTCCCGGTCACAAAGCTCTAATACGCTCATAAACCACTCCCCTTGCCCCGCTGTCACCAAGGGCCGAGTTCGACCGAATCAACGGGATTGACGCATTATGCTCACGGCGAACTGATTGTCAAGAAAATTGCGAACGGATCGGGCCAAGTCAGTCCAATTTAGTCCCTGGGGTAGCCAATCAGGGAATCTCTGTTTACTTCGCCCGAAAAACTTTCCCATCCTTCATCACAAACTGGACGCTCTCGAGCAATTTGATGTCGCGCAGCGGATCTCCATCCACCGCGATGATGTCGGCGAAGGCGCCTGGCGCGACCACGCCGATCTTGCCTTCCATGTCGAGCATGACTGCCGCGCGCGAAGTAGCACTCTGGATCGCATCCATTGGCGCCATGCCGAATTCGACCATGCGCGAGAATTCCTGGGCGATCGGCTCCGTCCACGAGATTCCGCCCATATCGGTGCCAAACACGATTTTCACTCCCGCCTTCAAAGCCCTCTTGAACGACGGTTCATGCAGGGCGGCGCGCAGACGGTCGCGTTGACCGGCGGGGGTATCCGCCGGCGCCCAATCTTTGTAATACACGCTTAGTGTCGGGACGTACCACGTGCCTTGCTTCAGCATCTGTGCGATCGCGGCATCGTCGAGATCGAGCCCGTGCTCAATCGAATCGCACCCTCCATCAAGCGCTCGATGCAGGCCGATTCCGCCATAAGCGTGACATGCAACCTTTTTTCCCCAACCGTGGGTTTCGTCGACGATCGCGTGCAGCTCCTCGACGGTGAGAGTCGGCTGCGAGACCAGCTCGCCATTCTTGCCCACCCAGGACCGGTGAGTCATGTATACCTTGATCCAGTCCGCGCCATGGTCGAGTTGTTCCCGAGCGGCCTTCCGCGTCTCCACCGGTCCATCAGCGATCTGCACACCTTTTGGCATCTCCAGTTCGGGAGCGTATCCCTCCAGGGGATAGCCTCCTGTCGAGGAGATGGCTCGAGTGGCGACAAACATCCGCGGCCCCGGAATGTAGCCGCCCTCAATGGCCTCCTTGATGCCGACATCGCCATATCCAGCGCCTTCGGTTTCCACATCGCGCAGGGTCGTGAAGCCTTGCTCGAGCGCCCTGCGCGCCGAAACCGTGGCTCGCGCCGCTCGCAACGCCAGAGGCGCCATCAGAATGTTGGCGTCATACCCGCCCTGTGCCGGATCTTCTCCTTGAAGGAAGATGTGCGTGTGCGAATCGATCAGGCCGGGAAGAACAGTGGATTTCGAAAGGTCGATCACGTTCGCGTCCGCGGGAATTTTTGCGTTCGCCGCATCGGAAACACTTTCAATGCGATTGCCCCGAATGATGATCACCTGATCGTTTCTCGGCTGGCCCGAGTTGCCATCGATCAAAGTACCGGCGCGAATGACTGTAATCTGTGCCGGTGTGGAAGCCGACTGTTGCGCCATGGCGCACGTCACTAACGTAAGAGACAAGATCAAGAGCTGGCGTTTCATTCGTTCTCTCCCCATGAGCGTGTGCAACGATTCAGTGCCGTAAGATGATGGGCGGGAAGGATTCTATACCAATTGGGATCGCCAGCCTCGGGGGTGTAGGCAAGGCACCCGGTTGCGGAGGAGGAGCTTTTGGAACTGCGCGTGGCCGAGCTCCGGGACGCTGAAAATGTCGTCTCGGTAATCAATGCTGCCTTCCGAAAGGCCGAGAGTTTCCTCATCGACCGGAATCGCATTGACTTGGACAAAGTGCGCGAATTGCTGCAAACCGGGACTTTTCTTGTCGCCGACGACCACGGCCTTTTACGCGGCTGTGTTTATGTCGAGCTGCGAGGCGATCGATCTTACTTAGGCCTGCTGTCCGTCGATCCACGACACCAGAAATCCGGACTGGGGTCGACTCTGATGACCGCTGCTGAAAACTATTGTGCCCAGGCAGGCAGCCGGGCGATGGACCTGCAAATAGTGAACGTGCGGGAGGAATTGCCGGCCTTTTACCATCGGCGGGGATACATTGAAACCGGCACCGCACCTTTTACTTCCGGCTTGAACCCGAAAGTGCCTTGTCACTTCGTGAAGATGTCGAAAGCATTGCAGAAGGCGATGCTCTGAAGGCCACGACGACTACGACACCACCGCATCCGCTTCAATCTCGACCAGAATCTCCGGTGAGATCAGTGCGCTCACCTCGACCATCGATGTCGCCGGCCGGATGTCGCGAAAAAACTCTCCATGCGCTCTTCCGATTTTTTCCCACTCCCCGATGTTGGTGACATACATGCGCGTGCGTACAACATCTTTCAGGCTCACGCCCGCTTTCTTCAGCGCGCTTTCAATATTCTTCAGCGTCTGCACCGCCTGCGCATAGACGTCTCCCAAGCCCACAATTTTCCCGTCGGGGCCAGTCGCCGTCGTACCCGAGACATGAACATGCCCTCCAATCCTGACCGCTCGCGAGTACCCAACGACTGGTTCCCAAGCCGTGCCGCTCGAAATATTCTGCCGCTCCATGCGATTCCTCCGTGGCCTCTGATTCTTCGAATTCTACAAGGAGAGTCGAGCCAACTCTCGAAAGTTGGCAGCCACGCCGCTCGACTGCCAGCAAAATACCGGGGAAATCCGCGTCACCTCATTCGTCAACATGCGTTCTCACCGGATTCCGTGCACAACTTGAGCAGGAACAATGGTGTTCTAACTCATTAGGAAAACGAATCGTGCCGATAAACAAAAGTCACTTGCGTTAGGGAATGAAAGTGAGGTATCTACTCACGCAGGCGGCTGAAACTCTGTGTCTGACGCGGAGTTCAGGGGGCTCAATATTATGATTCCGGAATCGCATCCCTTGCAGGAGTTGTTTCAGGAGTTGGTAGGACGGCATTACGCCCAGGAAATCGGGATTCGCGACCCGCAGGTCGTCGCCTACGTTTCTCACCTGCTGGCCGAATTCTGCGAAGCCGATCAGGTCTACAAAATTCGTGACGCCTCCAACCGCCCGCTGGCCGACGTCGGGGAAATGCTGCTCGAATCCGATCCGGTTTACGGTCCCGCGCCATCATTCGACCACGAGCGCCAGGTGCGCAAACACATCGGCGACTACACGCTGTTCTTTGCCGGTATGTTCCCCGAGAGCATCAACCACTTTCGCCTGCGGCGTCATCGGCTGGAGAATTTCGTGGAGTGGATCAAGGCCGGCAAGGAAAGCTACTACATCGTTTCCAGGTTCGAACACTTTGAGTACTCAAAGGTCGCGCCGCTGTTCGCGAACCTTTCGCAGAACTTTGAAAGCTGCGTCTACGGCTTGAACATGGTGAAAAACGATCTGGAGGAGATGCAGCATCCCATTGTTCGGCGTGGGGACCATCTGCGCGGCGACGATCTGATCATGTAGCGGGAACCAGCCTGGTTGTTTTCCGGATCATGCCAATCTGCCGTCAGACGCGCATGTCCCCCACCCCTCCCATCCGGTAAAAACTCAGCGCCGAGCTGCCTTGCGTCAGCTTGCGGAACCGGCGCAGCGGCCCGAATTCCTCTCCCGGATCGAACTTCCTTTCATGTTCGGCGATCACCACCGACATTGCCCACACCAGCGATGAATCCGCTAAAGCGCGAAGCGTATTCGAATACGCATCCCTCAACTGATACGGCGGATCGATGAAAACCACGTCAGCAGCCACATGCTGCCGCTCCATGCGCCAGAACGCCCGCGGCAATTCCTCCTGCAGCAGTTTGAAGCCTTCGACAATCCCCAGGATTTCCAGGTTCTCTCGAATTACGGCGGCCGCGGCGGCAGATCGCTCCACAAAGTAGACTTCCTTGGCTCCGCGGCTGAGCGCTTCAATTCCAACGGCTCCCGTTCCCGCATACAGATCGAGCCAGAGACTACCTTCGAGCACGGCTGGATTCCCCGCGGTCAGCACGTTGAACAATGTTTCCCGCAGCCGGTCGGAAGTGGGGCGAATATCCATGCCGCGCAGAGAACGCAGCGGACGGCTCCGGTATTTGCCAGCGATCACCCGCATGGCTTTGCACCTTCGCTTGACCAGGCCAATCTGTCCACCCATGTAGAATAAAAGCACCGAAGCCATTATGCGAAGCTGGTCCATTCCGGTAGGGCGTCTATTCGGCATCGACGTACGCATTCATCTCACATTTTTTGTTCTGCCCCTGTTCATTTTCTGGACGGAATACGCCGCGCATCAGGGCAACGCCAACGGGCCACGGGATCTCGCCCTGGTCGGCATCATTCTCGCGTGCGTTGGAGCTCACGAATGTGGGCACATGTTTGCTGCCCGCCGTTTTGGGTTGATCCCGAAGGCGGTGATTCTGTTGCCCCTCACCGGCGTCACTTTGTACGACGAAGCTCGCACCGAGAAGGCTCAGCCAGGCGCATTACCGTGGAAGCGCGAGATTCGGGTCGCGCTGGTTGGTCCGCTGGTGAATCTCGCGCTGGCCAGCCTGGCGGCAGCGGTTCTCACCGCTGCGGGGCGCGGAAGCGATCTTTGGCAGTGGCCGTGGATGCAGGCCGCCAAGTTGCCGAAAAACCTGGTGTGGGTGAATCTCTATCTCGCGATTTTGAATCTCATGCCCGCGTATCCGCTCGACGGCGGCCGCATTCTGCGTGCGTTCTTTTCCCGGACGCTCGACGGATCGTCGGCCACGCGGCGCGCCGTTTCCATCAGCAATGCCATCTCCATGGTGTTGATGGTCGCCGGCCTGTTCAGCGACAGCTGGCTGACGATGGTCGGCGTCATCGTATTTTCGGCGGCTCAGCTTGAAGAACGCGCACTCGTTTTCCAGTCTGTGCTCGACAATGTCCGCCTGGAAGAGGTGATGCTCACCGATTTCGCTACACTCTCTCCCGCTGACACGCTCGAAGATGCGCTGGAGAAGGCGGTTCACTCCCTGCAAGATGATTTCCCCGTGGTTCGCGGCAGCGATATGGTGGGAGTCATTTCGAAGCAGCGCATTCTTGACGCGCTGCGCGCGGAAGGGAACGGCTATGTGCAGGCCGTGATGAACAAGATCTTCGAAGTCTCCCTGCGCCAGGATTCGCTCGGTTCGGCTTTCCGCAAGCTGACTGCGCGCAACTCCAGCATCATCCCCGTGGTCGAAGACCAGCGACTGATCGGTATCGTCACTCTTCAGAATCTGATGCACTCCATGGCGCTGCTCGCCGAAAGCCGCAAGCTGCGGAGAGACGAAGCCGAGTCGTAGGCGTTAAATACAAAAGACGCGACCTGCCAGGAAGTGTTCATACCTGGTGTTCATGCCTGGAGCATTCCGGCTTAACTCTGTGTCCTTTGTGGTTCGTGGATTCCACTTCTTCCTAAAACAGCCGCACCGCCTTCGCCTGCTGCACTGCCGAAATCTTTCTTAACTTCGTCAGTACCTCGTCGGAAACGCGTCCGTCGACGTGGACGACCGCGATCGCTTCGCGCGGCTGATCCGGCGTCTCTGCGCTCCGCCGCCCCAGTGAGAAATCTGCGATGTTGATCGATTCCTCGCCCAGAATCGTCCCCACCTTACCGATGACTCCCGGCACGTCTCGATTGCGCAGATAAATCAAATTGCGCTCCAGCGGCGCCTCGACATCAATGCCATCAACATGCAGCAGGCGCGGCGCATCTCCGTGGAGCACTGCGCCCTTCACCATGTGCTCCTCGGTCGCGGTTTTCAGGAAAATCGAGATCACGCTGCCCGCCCCTCCGGTTGACGCCTTCGCTTTGTGGGATTCCAATACTCGTAGTCCGCGATCATCGGCAATCGTGGCCGCATTCACCAGGTTCGCTTTTTCCTCGAGCGCCTGGTTCAGGATGCCCTTGATCGCTCCGTTGCGAATCAATTCCGTCTTCCATTCCGCGATGTGCCCGCCGTAGCGAATCGAGATTTCCTCCAGCGATCCTTCCGACACCTGCGCCAGAAAGGCTCCCATGCGTTCCGCCAGCACAATATAAGGCTGCATCGTCGCGTACTCCTCGGCGGAAACCGAGGGGACGTTTACCGCATTCTGAATTACGCCGTGCTTCAAATATTCCTTCACCTGCCGCGCAATCTGCACGCCGACGGCCTCCTGCGCCTCAAACGTCGAGCCGCCGACGTGCGGCGTGAGCACAACGTTGTCAAGCGCTGTCAGCGGCGAATTTTTCAATGGCTCTTCCACAAATACGTCGAGCGCAGCTGCCGCGACATGCCCCTGCTTGAGCGCGGCTGCCAGTTCTGCCTCGTTGACCAGTTCGCCACGCGCGCAATTCACCAGGCGCACGCCTTTTTTCATTTTCGCGATCGATGCCGCATTGATCATTCCCGCGGTCTGCGGCGTCAACCCCACGTGCAGCGTGATGTAGTCCGCAGCCGCGTACACTTCGTCGAGACTCGCCAGCCGGATCGCTTGTTCTTTTGCCACCGACACCGAAACGAACGGATCATGCGCCACCAGCTCCATGCCGAAGCCGCGCGCCCGCCGCGCCACTTCCATGCCCACCCGTCCCAGTCCGATGATGCCCAGCGTTTTCCCGCGCAGCTCCGTGCCCTGCAGCGATTTCTTTTCCCACTTGCCCGCGTGCATCAAGGCGTCGGCGCGGCACAGGTGGCGGGCCATCGCCAGCATCATGCCGAGCGTTTGCTCGGCCACAGCGACGGCGTTGGCGCCGGGCGTGTTCATCACGGCGATGCCTTTGTGCGTGGCGGCCTCCAGATCGATGTTGTCGACGCCCACGCCCGCGCGGCCAATCACACGCAGCTTCTTCGCATGCTCCAGCAGCTTCGCGTCGGCCTGGACCGCGGAACGCACAATCAGCGCATCGGCCGATTCCAGATGCTCCGCCAGCTTGTTCTCCAGCTGATCAGCCGTAAGAATTGTCCACCCCGGCTCCTGCAACTGCGCCACGGCCGACGCCGAGATTTTTTCCGCTACGATGATTTTCACGAATGAGTTTCCTTTGACATTCAGGGAAGAACTGGGCTTCGGGATTGCGCTGGCTTATGCGCCCACCAGTGGCCGTTTCTCAGCCATGGCGCGGGCATAGACTTGTTGCGCCGCCCGCACTGCCGCGCCATACTCGATGCTCTTCTCGGTCACGCGCGCCAGCACATGTTCGAGCGCGCCCAGAATGCCGATCGTGTCGAGATAGTCGTAATACCCGATGTGCGCGATGCGAAAAAGCTTGCTCTTCATCTCGCCCTGTCCATTGGCCACAACCGCATCGAACGATTCGCGGAATTCCTTCACAATCTTTCCCGAATCCAGTCCTTCGGGCGAGCAGATCGCCGTCAGCGCCGCCGCCGGCGTCGAAGCGTAGAGTTTCAATCCCAGCGCTTTCGCTCCCGCGCGCGTCATCTCTGCGCAAAGCTCGGCATTGTTCACCAGCTCTTCCCGTCCCTTGGCGAGATCGCCGTTGCCCATGCCGCGCACGAACTCCAGAGCCGCACCAAGCGCCGCAAACAACGATGTCGCCGGGGTATAAGCCGACTCACCCTTTGCCGCCGACTTTCTCTCTTTGCGGAGATCGAAGTAATATCGCGGCGAAGTGGTCGTATCCATACGCTTCCACGCCCGCTCGCTGACCGCACAGTAGGCCAGTCCCGGAGGCATCATCAGCGCTTTCTGGGATCCGCCAATGATCACATCCACGCCCCAGCTGTCGACAGCGAGATGCGTCGTGCCGAGACCCGTGATCGCATCCACGATCAGCAAGGTGTGATCGCCGTGTGCGCGGACAATTTTCGCAATGCCGTCCACGTCATGGCGCGCCCCGGTCGAGCTCTCCGTCGCCTGCACCAACACGGCGCGCACATCCGCGGTCACCCGCGCACGAATCTCCTCCAGCGAAAACGTTTCGCCATACGGCGCGCTCAAAACATCCACGGTGCAGCCGAAGGCCTTGGCCAGCCCTGTCCAGCGCTCGCCAAACTTTCCCGCCGTGAGCACCAAAACCTTGTCGCCCGGTGAGGTCAGATTCGATACCGACGCTTCCATGACGCCCGTGCCTGAACACGCCAGCACGAGCACGTCGTTTTTCGTGCCGATGAAGTCCTTCATGTCCGCCAACACGCGCTGAAACAGCGCTCGAAAATCGGCGGTCCGGTGATGCGCCGCGAACGATGCCATCGCCGTCTGCGCCGCCGGCAGCAGCGGCGTCGGTCCGGGAGTAAAAAGACGATTCTTATGCAACATGGTCTAAGTCCTTATAAGAACGGAATAGTCTTACAAGTTTACCGGAAGTGGCCGCGCGCAGCGCGCACGAGGATGGCCTTTGCTCTCAACCGAGCACGATCATCTGGCAATCAGAGCGCCGTTCTCGGGAGAAACGGGCTCTTCACCGGCGGAGGCTTTCAGCGACTCAGCGATGTTCGCTGCCCAGCCATTAATCTCTGCCCAGTCGCGGAAGTCGCCCAGCGGAAAGATCGCATTCTCCCGATTCACCGGCAGCTTCAGCATCAGCCGATGAGTGAAGCCCAGCTTCTCGCGCCCCAGCGCGCCGAAGAATACCCGATGGTCCCGTGGCTGAATGCTCTCTCGAAACTCGGCGATCTCCTTGGGTACGGTAACCGCGCACTTGTCCCGGCCCTCGGAATCGTTGGCTTCGCTGCCCAGCGGACCGCTGCTGAACAGCCAGACCGGCCGCTCCGCTAGCGCGGTGCGGTGTCGCCGCACGAACTCGGTCGCCTTCTTCATCCAATGAAAATAGTAAGTGGCGCTTCCGACCACGACGGCGTCATAGCCCGCCGGATCACCGGCATACTGCACTGGTTTCAGCGCGACCTCCACGCCGTGCGCACCCAGAATGGCGGCGATGCGTTCGGCGATTCCTTGCGTCGCACCGTAACGGCTTGCATAAGCAACCAGTACTCGCATGTTCGACACCTCCGGCCTGATCTTTGGTGGATCGCGACCGCGTCCGCCGATGTTTCTGAGCGCGCTCGGAACCCGCGCGAAGATTACGCCGTATCAGCCGTCTCCGCCGTGATGTCCATCACAGGGCCACCGTCTATAATTCCTCCATGCCTCTAGTCGACCAGATCCAGAAGGACATCGTCACCGCCATGAAGGCTAAGGACGAAGCCCGTCTCTCCTGCCTGCGCATGGTGAAAAGCGCGCTGCAACTCAAGGCCGTCGAAAAAATGTCGCCGCTCGACGACAAGGAATCGCAGGCCGTGCTGGCCACGTTGATCAAGCAGCGCAAGGAATCCGTCGAGCAGTTCACCAAAGGCGGACGCCAGGAGATGGCCGACAAAGAAGCCGCCGAGATCGGCGTGATCGAAAGCTATCTGCCCAAAGCCGCCAGCGAGGCCGATATCGCCGCCGGAGTGAAGGCCGCCATCGCCGAAATGGGCGCGCCCACCATGAAAGAAATGGGCACGGTGATGAAGAATGCGATGGCAAAGTTCGCAGCGGCCGGCATGCGCGTGGACGGCAAGATGGTCAGCGAACTGGTAAAGCGGGAATTGGCAGGAAAGTAGCACAACGCACGTAGGGACAGCTGCCCTCGGCTGTCCGGTCGAGCGCAGCTCGAACGCGGACACTCGCGTTCACTTTGATTGAGGCTGCCCGGAGAGGCGGGTTGCAAACTCGGGATTGTATTCCTTGATCGACTCCGCAAAATTGTCCATCATTTCGTTCCGGCTATCCTCCGGCCACAGATTCAGATCAGCCAGGGCCTCGTCATATTGATGGCATAGGACGCGCTGCTGGGCCCGCGACAGCAGGGCGCTTACCGCATCATCGAGATCGAGGGTCCGACCAGATCCAAACTGCTTTGCCGTCTGCAGCTTCTTGATGTTCTCCGGGGTGAGTGCGCGCGTCCAGGCATCGTAGTCTGGATTTGCGGGGCTGAGGAGCTTGTCGCAGAACTCCGGCGTTACGTCAGCCAGTTTGCCCGACTGAACACGAAGCGCTCGCTCCGCGAAAGGCCTGGCAGCCCCGGAAGTGTACTCGTACGTTCCGCCCACTCGATCCCAGATGGTGACCCTGCCATCCTTCTCTTTGACGAAATCAACCGCAGCGCCCTCGCCAACGTCGAACAGCTTGTGCGGTTTCGGAGCCAGCGAAACGACATTGTAAATCCAGCAGCAGTGAGCTCCTCCCGCTTCATCAGTTTTGAAAACGACTTCGCCCTTGCCATCGCCGTCGAAGTCCATCCCGGTGTGGTCCTCATCGAAGATCACACCGAATCCAGTCGTCCGGAAGACAACTTTGCCCGCCGCGTTGTAAATTGCCGCGGTGCAATCGTCACCTCCGCCGCCAGAGGCATTCCTCGCAGGACCCAGGGAAATCTCATATCCATCCCATAACTTCTTCTTGAAGGATTCAGTTGTCTTTGGATAGGAGTAGCAGGCGATCTTGTTATCATCCTGTGCGCAGCTGAGGGCGACACAGGAAGCGAAGAACAGAAGGAACAGAAACATCCGCGACATATGCGGATCTTACGTCCATGACAGAATCCGGACAAAGTTACTTCCGGTCGCACTTCTCCCTCTGCCACTCCCGGTATGCGTCGCTCTTCGACACGCCCCGTTCCTTCGCCACTTTCTTCAGCGCGGCTTTCTCATCGATCTTTTCGTCGGACATCAGTTGCTTCATCCGCTCCCCTACCGTCGGGTAGCCGGGGGCGGCAGACCTTCCGCGAGCATCTTCCTCCGCTTTCCCGATCAGCAGCGTGATCTCGCCCTTCACCGTCTCGCGTGATTTCAAATTCTCCAGCACTTCATGCGCGCGGCCGCGCAAGAACTCTTCATGCAGCTTGGTCACTTCGCGCGCGACTACGACGTGCCGGGCTTCTCCTAAAACCTCGCAAACGTCTTCCAGCGTCTCAATAATCCGGTGCGGAGCGTCGTAAAACACCTGCGTTCGCGGAGAGTTCTTCACCGCCTCGAGCGCCGCCCGCCGCTCACCGCGCTTCGCCGGCAAGAATCCGCTGAAGCGGAAGGAATCCGTGGGCAGCCCGCTCGCCACCAGCGCCGCCAGGAACGCCGACGCCCCCGGCACCGGCACGACCGGCACATGATGCCGAATCGCCAGCGCAATCAGCCGGTACCCCGGATCGGAAATTCCTGGCATGCCCGCGTCGGTCACCAGGGCGACGCTCATGCCCTCCTGCATCTCCTTGACAAGCTCCGCCGACCGCGTCATCTCGTTGTGCTCGTGATAGCTGGTGGTGCGCGTTGCGATGTCGTAATGATTCAGCAGCTTCTGCGTCTGCCGCGTGTCCTCGCAGGCGATCACGTCGACTTCTTTCAGCACGCGCAGCGCCCGCAGCGTGATGTCCTCCAGATTTCCGATTGGCGTGCCGACCAGGTACAGCGCCGGGCGAGCAGAACCCGAAGTGGGCTGTTTCGTATCCTCCATCGCCGGAAGTCTACCACCGTCCACTTCGCCAAAGCGCCACGCGAGGCAAGGAATGGCACATCCCGAAACCCTCCCGTTTTCTTCAGCGGGGCGAGCGCCTTCGCCAGTCTTAAGAACGGCTCCGGTCGGGATGACGCCGTGGCAGGATGGTGAGGATGTCCGACTATGCTAGCGTCTCTCGCAGGAGAAATTCGTGACCTCCAAAGACTTCCGTCAGATTGCGCTCTCGCTTCCCGGGACCGAGGAACGCCGACACATGGACCACCCTGACTTCCGGGTTGCCGGGAAAATATTTGCGACGCTCGGCTATCCCGATAGAACTTGCGGCATGGTCAAACTCTCGCCCGAAGAGCAGCATTATTTTTCAAAGGATTACCCCGATGTCTTCATTCCCGCGAAAGGCGCGTGGGGACGCCGCGGCGCCACCAGTGTGCGTCTCAAAGCGGCCCGGAAGGACATCCTGGCCAAGGCGATTCACGCCGCCTGGCGCAACATCGCCCCGAAACGCCTACTGCCCTCCAAGGAGTTATGATGTAAGTGTCTGTACGTACATATTGACACGTACATCGTTGATATGCACCTCGGGGAGACGAAAGGCTGGGCCGCATCGCCTCTAAAATGCCTTTTGCGGGGCCCGTCTTCGACGTCGATGCGGTGGGCAGGGCAACCCATCGTCCGCGGAAAGACTGCGCCTCCAGCAGGCTGCCAGCCTGCTTCTAGGAATTTTCAACTACTTGCACGAAGGCTCAACAACTTGCAGCAGATGGATCGTTGCAGCGCCGGTCACGCAAGGCCAGGTGGAGCGAATTGACGCCGCCGCATCCGCACCCTAGAATCAATACGAAACTGAGTTGTTCCTCACAACCGTCTCACACTCATGCCACTTTACGAATACGAATGCAAGAAGTGCGGCCACCGCTTCGAAAAAATCCAGAAGTTTTCCGACAGGATGGTTAAGAAGTGCCCTGAATGCGGCGGCCAGGTCGAGCAGATGATTTCAGCTCCCGCCGTGCAGTTCAAAGGTTCGGGCTGGTACGTCACCGACTATGCCAAGAAGTCCTCGTCGCCGGGAGGCAGCGGGGATTCTTCTGGGAAAGAAAAGAAAGACGACAAGCACAAGTCCGACGGCTCCTCGAAGGAGAGTTCGTCTAAAGAGGGCTCCTCGAAGGAAAGCACCGCCAAAAAAGCCGACAAGCAAAAATAATTTGTCATCCTGAGCGAAGCGAAAGGACCCAGGTAGTCCGCGTGCGAGATGCTGCCGGCACGTCGTAATGGGTCCTTCGGCCCGCAGAACATTCGGG
>Ga0335073_10003783_pt1 | contig 21135 bp, 28 predicted proteins | sample Lox_Sample_22_FD_207093 | JGI IMG/M metagenome (GOLD analysis project Ga0335073, IMG submission 207093) | Soil microbial communities from Loxahatchee National Wildlife Refuge, Florida, United States - Lox_Sample_2.2 | ecosystem: Environmental > Terrestrial > Soil > Wetlands | place: USA...
AGCACCGAACGCCGGTTAATCATCTGTCGCGCCCCCTTGATTTGTTGGACCATGTCGGAATTGTGAGTTTGTTGCAAGGCCACGAGCGACGCCTCTCGCGGTCAGTAAAGTCAGCAAAGGCTCGCTGTTCGCCGGTGCAACCGGGATGGATCAGCGGAATCGCAATCAGAGACGGTCGAAATTACAATAACATAGGAGTGCCCAGTTTCATCCTGTCGGGCGCGCCACTCGCAAGGCTTTGAAATCTCTAAGTTTTCTTTTTATACCCCAGTTCAACCTGAGAACCTTACGAAAATCTCTCATAATTTCAAAGACTTGTCGGTCACTATGGAGCACATCGCACAAAGATTCGGGGCTAATTCCGCAGATGCGTTGAACGTGGACCGCGGTAGCGGAGGGTCTCCACCAGTAACGCAAACGCGGCTGACGGCTGCCGACGGCTCGGGTAATAGAGGTGATGGCCTGAGTAAGGTGGACACCAATCGCCCAGCACCTGCACCAGACGCCCGCTCTGCAGGTAAGGCTGCACCTGGTCCTCAGCCAGATACGCCAAGCCAAATCCGGCGAGGGCTGCATTGACCATCAGGGAGATGCTGTTGAGGACCAGTTGCCCGTCGACGCGCACGCGCAGCTCGCGGCCTCCCTTCTCGAATTCCCAGGCGTAGATCCCGCCATGCGTCGGCAGGCGGAGATTGATGCAGCGATGGCTCGTCAGGTCCTGCGGGATTTTCGGCGCAGGCGTGGTCGCGAGGTACGAGGGCGAGCCGACGACCACCATGCGAATGTCGGGGCCGATCGGCACGGCGATCATGTCTTTCGCTATGATATTCCCGGTTCGAACGCCGGCGTCGAAGCGCTCCGCCACGATGTCGATCAAGCCGTTATCGACGACGATTTCCGCTTTGATCTCGGGATAGTTCGGCAGGAAGCGTTCAAGCGCCGGCCATAGAACCATGCTGGCCGCATGTTCGTCGGCGCTGATGCGAATGGCGCCCGCTGGTCTATCGCGAAGATCGCTTAGGCCCGCAAGTTCGGCCTGGATTTCATCGATGCGCGGCCCGACGCTCCTCAACAGGCGCTCGCCCACTTCGGTCGGGGCGACGCTGCGGGTCGTGCGTGTCAACAGCCGCAGGCCTAGCCGCGATTCCAGAGTGCGGATGGTCTGGCTCAGCGCCGATTGAGACACGCCAAGCTTCGCCGCCGCCCGCGTAAAATTCTGCTCGCGCGCGACCGCCGCGAAAGCCGCGAGATCATCCAAATGGCCCTGATTCATTCATAAGTATCCCTTATAACCGTATGCACATTATAGCGACTAATCGATCATCGGAGAAAGGATTAGATTTTTAAGGAGCGAAACAACCTCCGACCACGAGGGGAAACCATGGAAATCAAGCGAAGCGGCTCGCAGCCCTCAGGCAAAGGTCCGGCCGACTGGTTCACCGGAACAGTCCGGATCGACCCCTTGAACAACCCGCCCGAGCCTGCCCGCGTCGGCATGGCTCTGGTCACCTTTGAACCCGGCGCCAGGACCGCCTGGCACACGCACCGCTCGGTCAGACCCTGATCGTCACGAGCGGCTGCGGCTGGGTGCAGCGCGAAGGCGGCTCCGTTAAGGAAATCCGTCCCGGCGACGTCGTTTGGTTTGAGCCCGGCGAAAAGCATTGGCATGGCGCGACGGCGACGACGGCGATGAGCCACATCGCCATCCAAGAGAAGCTCAACGGCTCGCCCGTCGACTGGATGGAACAGGTTTCGGACGCGGATTACCGCAGCTCCGAGCCTCTGAGGACATAGCTATGAAGACCTTGGCCCTCGTGACGGCAGTCATACTTTCGAGCGCGGCCACGGCGCTCGCCCAGTCGAGCGCGGAGCCACGTCTTCCCGTGCCCAGCGACGACATCGGATCGGTTGCGCCGGCGCTTGAAACCTATGCGCAGGCTACGCTTGCCGACAAGCTGTGGAGGCGGCCTGGCCTTTCGGTGCGCGACCGCAGCATCGTGACCGTGGCGGCCCTGATCGCGCGCAATCAGACGGCAGACCTACCGGCCTACATAAAGCTCGCTCTCGACTCCGGCGTGAAACCGTCCGAGCTGTCAGGAATCATCACGCATCTCGCCTTCTATGCCGGCTGGGAAAACGCCATGGCCGCCGTTGCGGCCGCGCGGCCCGTCTTCGTTGAACGCAAGATCGGGACAGAGCAATTGGCGCCGGCACATATGCAACTTCTGCCCGCCGACGAGAAGGCCGACGAGGCGCGCGCGGCTTCGGTTGAAAAAGCGATCGGCTCCTCGGCGCCGCAGCTCGCGCAGGACACGACGGATGTTCTCTTCCGCGATCTCTGGCTGCGGCCGGATCTGACCCCGCGCGATCGCAGCCTCGTGACGATCAGCGCCTTGATCGCGACGGGTCAGTTCGGGCAACTCGCCGGCCATCTCACCCGCGCATTGAATAACGGTCTGACGCAGGCCGAAGCGTCCGAGGCTATCGATCATCTTGCCTATTACGGAGGCTGGCCGAACGCATTTTCAGCCGCGACGATTGCGCGCACGGTGTTCGAGCAGGCGCGGCGCGCAAAAATAATCCTGAATACCAGGGAGAGCCAATGCCCCACGTCATAGTCAAGCTCGCGTCCGGAAGGTCAGAGCAGCAGAAAGAGCAGATCGCCGCCGAGGTGACGAAAGCCATCATGGCGACCGCTAAGGTCGGCGAGGACGCCGTCTCCGTAAGCATCGAAGATTACCCTGAAACGGAATGGGCGGAGAGGGTCTACAGGCCCGACATCATCGGCAACCCCGCAACGCTCTACAAGAAACCCGGATACACGATCGACTGAAGATTGAAGCAGGACAGACCATGAACCCTACCTATGAATTCAAAGGCCAGGTCGCGCTCGTCACGGGCGCTGGCGCCGGCATCGGCCTTGCGACCGCGCAGGCCTTCGCTCAAGCCGGCGCCGCCGTCGTGCTTGCCGATCGCAATGAAAAGGCCCTGGCCGGCGCGGTCACGGCACTTAAAGATGCGGGTCACCAAGCGATTGGCGTTCCGTGCGATGTCGCCGACGAGGCGCAGGCGGCGGCCATGGTGGAACGCACCGTCGCGGCCTTCGGCCGGCTCGACATGGCCTATAACAACGCAGGCATTCTCGGGCCGATGTGTCCCATGATGGAGGAGACCGCCGCGGGGTTTGACGAGGTCAATGCCGTCAATCTGCGCGGCGTTTGGACCTGCATGAAGCATGAGCTTCTGCAGATGAAGAAGCAGGGCGGCGGCGCGATCGTGAACTGTTCCTCTCTGGGCGGCCTCGTTGGCCTGCCCGGACGCGCCGCGTACCATGCGACCAAACACGGCGTCATCGGCCTCACAAAGAGCGCAGCTCTCGATGTCGCGGCGCAGGGCATCCGCATCAACGCCGTCTGCCCCGGCTGCATCGATACGCCGATGGGCGACAGCATCGACCCTGCGGCCATGAAGGAATTTCTGAAGGAGCAGCCGATCGGCCGGATGGGGCGTCCTGAAGAAGTCGCCGCGGCGGTTCTTTGGCTCTGCAGCCCCGGCGCCAGCATGGTGCTCGGCGTGGCGCTGCCCGTCGACGGCGGGTTTGTGGCCCACTGAAATGAACGGTCAAACTGTTGCAGAGCCGGCCGCCCAAGGGAGAACGATGATGCAGATGCGAATACTTGGAAGCAGTGGATTGGAGGTCTCGGCGATCGGCCTCGGCTGCATGGGTATGAACCATCATCGCGGCGTGGTCCCTGACAAAGGCGAGATGATCGCGCTCATCCGCACGGCGGTCGAACGCGGCGTCACTTTCTTCGACACGGCCGAAGTCTACGGGCCGTTCACGAACGAGTTTCTTGTTGGCGAGGCCCTCGAGCCCTTCAAGGGCCGCGTCGTCATCGCCACGAAGTTCGGCTTCGATCTCGGCCCCGGCGGCAGCGGCGGACTCAATAGCCGGCCCGAACGCATCCGGCAGGTCGCCGAGGAGTCGCTGAGGCGGTTGCGCGTCGATGCGATCGACCTCTTCTATCAACACCGGGTCGATCCCGCTGTGCGGATCGAAGAGGTGGCGGGAACGGTCAAGGATCTTATCGCTGCGGGTAAGGTCAAGCATTTCGGCTTGTCCGAGCCAAGCGCCGGAACCATCCGCCGCGCGCACGCCGTCCAGCGCGTCACGGCCATCCAGAACGAGTATTCCCTATGGTGGCGACGCCCCGAAGAGGAGGTGCTGCCTGCCTGTGAGGAACTCGGGATTGGCTTCGTTCCTTATAGCCCGCTCGGCCGAGGGTTCCTCACCGGAAGCATCGACGAGACCACCACCTTCATCAGCGGCGACAATCGCAGCACCTTGCCAAGATTTACAGCGGATGCGCGCAAGGCGAACCGGCCGCTGATCGAACTCCTGGAAAGGATTGGTCGCGCAAAAGGAGCAACGCCGGCACAGATTGCGCTTGCGTGGTTGCTTGCCCAAAGGCCCTGGATCGCGCCAATCCCCGGGACCACGAAGCTGCATCGCCTGGACGAAAACCTCGGCGCGGCCTCGATCGAGCTCACGTCAGACGATCTTCAACAGATCGGCGATGAGCTCTCGAAGATTGCCGTCGAAGGCGATCGTTATCCCCAAGAAGTGGAAGCGCTCACGAACCGCTGAGAACGCGAGAACAATTCTTTTTTGAGGAAGGACAATTCGGAGTGCTGTTTGATGGAAAAGTTGCGCTTGTTACGGGTGCTGGCGGCGGCATCGGTCTCGCGACGGCAAAGGCTTTTGCCGAAGCGGGCGCCTCTGTCATCCTCGCTGACAACGATGCGGCGTTGCTCGAAAAGGCAGTAAATGGGCTGCGCTCTACGGGCCATAAGGTCCTCGCCATCCCCTGCGACGTAAGGGACCGCAGCCAGGTCGGGGCGATGATCTCTGAAGCGGTCGAAACCTATGGACGGCTCGACACTGCGTTCAACAATGCAGGCATAAACTGCGACGGCGCCCCGGTGCTTGAAACCGATGATGACGAGTTCGACACCATCATCGACGTCAATCTGCGCGGCGTATGGAATTGCATGAAGGCAGAGCTTCGGCAGATGACGGCTCAGGGAAGCGGAGCGATCGTCAACTGTTCCTCGATTGGCGGAATGAGGGGCTCCAAAGGACGCGCCGCCTACTCCGCCAGCAAATTCGGGATTATCGGCCTCACGCGCGCCGCCGCCCTCGACTATGCCGGCCACGGCATTCGCATCAACGCGGTGTGCCCGGGGATCATCGGCAATACGCCGATGGTGAGACGCGTCTCGAAGAACAACGACCCGGACATCATCAAGGCATTCGTCGCCGCTGAGCCGATCGGACGCCTCGGCGAGCCGGAGGAGATTGCAGCCGCCGTCTTATGGCTTTGCAGTCCCGCCGCGAGCTTTGTGCTCGGTCACAGCATGGTTGTCGACGGCGGCATTCTCGCGTGAGCCGAGCTTATCCAAGAACCCCAGACCCTGACGGAGCTGATCGAGATGCTGGCAACAATTTTACACGGCGCGCGGGACGTTCGATGCGAAGAGGTCTCCGAGCCAAAAATTCAAAAACCAACCGACGCCATCATCCGCCTGTCGGCCTCCTGCATCTGCGGCTCCGATCTTTGGCCCTTCCGCGGCCTGAACGATGTGAAAGCGCCGATGGCTATGGGCCATGAGTATTGCGGCATCGTCGAAGAGGTCGGCAGCGCCGTCAAAACGGTGCATCCGGGCCAGTTCGTAGTCGGGTCGTTCTGCATCTCGGACAACACCTGCCCGCATTGCCGGTTTGGGTTTCAGTCGTCATGCGAACAGCGCGAGTTCATGAGTGGCGCTCAGGCCCCGCTGGCTCGCGTGCCGCTAGCGGACGGCACGCTCGTGGCCACGGCTGAATTGCCGCCTGACGATCTGATCCCGAGTCTGCTTGCGACCTCGGATGTGCTCGGCACCGGCTGGTACGCCGCGGCGGCGGCACAGGTGCAGCCCGGCTCGACCGTTGTGGTGGTCGGCGATGGCGCGGTCGGCCTTATGGGCGTGCTGGCGGCGAAGCAGATGGAGGCCGGGCGGATCATCGCCATGAGCCGCCACAAGGCGCGGCAGGAACTCGCGCTCGAATACGGCGCGACGCACATCATCTCCGAGCGCGGCGACGAGGGCGTGGCCAGGATCAAGCAGCTGACCAACGGCGTCGGCGCCGATGCCGTGCTGGAATGCGTCGGCACGCAGGAGTCAATGACACAGGCTCTTCAATGCGCCCGCCCGGGGTCGATGATCGGCTATGTCGGCGTGCCGCACGGCGTCCAGTTCGATGGACAGCAATTGTTCTTCTCCCAGGTCGGTATGCTTGGAGGTCCGGCCCCGGTGCGTCGCTTCCTGCCGCACCTGATGGACCTCGTGCTTGAGCGCAAAATCAACCCCGGCAAGGTGTTCGACCTCGAGCTGCCGCTGGCGGAGGTTGCGGAAGGTTATCGAGCCATGGACGAGCGCCGCGCGATCAAGACCCTGCTCCGCGTGTAGCTGCTGGAACGGCACTCTGAAGAAAGGGACGCTCAGATGATCAAGCTTGTCATGCACGCGGCGGCGGGACTGTTCATTCTTGTGAGCACAGCCGCAGCCGACACTACGACTCCAATGGGCCAGACGGTTATTCGCGCCGGCTCGGGCCACATATTGCCTGCTCCACCATCGCACTTCACAGGGACGGCTACTGTCAGGCGACTTGTCGACCCTGTGGCGCCGAGCCGAACATCAGCGTCTTTGGTTACGTTTGAAGCCGGCGCACGCAGCAACTGGCATACTCACCCCGCCGGCCAAATACTCTATGTCGAGGATGGTTGTGGTTTGACCCAGGAGGATGGCGGGCCAATCTCGCGGGTCTGCAAGGGCGACGCGGTTTATGTCCGGGCCGGCGTAAAACATTGGCATGGAGCGACGGCCTCAGCGCCTGTGACCTATCTCACCATAACCGAGACCCTCGACAACAGAAATGTTGACTGGCTCGAGCCGGTGAGCCCCGCGCAGTACGGCGCTGGCGAGTGATCGAATTGTTCGAGCAGGTCCACAAGGACCAGCTCGGATTATTGTCTTGGTTCTATTGTGGAAACAATGATATAGGAGTGCCCAGTTTCGTCCTGTCGGGCGCGCCAAATCGGACACCACTCCGGAACAAAACTGGGCACTCTTAGGCGTCAGCTCGCCCTTTCCACGGCAGGCCTTTTGGCACGTAGGCGCGGAAGGTTAGCGAAAAAGGCTTTCCCTCGGGCGAGGGCAGCCAGTTCGATTCAGGAACACCCCTCACAGGTTTCTGCCCTATAGCGATCTTGAGCGAGCCGTCGTTTTCGCTTTTCAACGGCGAATAATTGTTGAAATTGTAGCGTTTGAGATCGTTTGGCACGACCCGATAATCCGGCACGCTGACAAGGATGACGGACCAGTAGGCGTCAACCGCCGACTGCGGCAGTTTGTCCGTGGGGAAATGGATAACGTACCATTCTCGGCCTTGAGTTGGGAAAAGCTTCCGTCGGCTCGACGGCGCACCCAACGGCGCGCTATCCGGGTTTTGCTGAAAAGCTCCTGGAAACAGCCAAAGAGCCGATCGTATGGGCGCCGGTGCTCGCCTTCTTGCTCGTGCTGTTCGATGTCAGCATCCCTTCACTCCTCGGCCACGGACTTTCGCTTTTAGGACAGGCGTCGGGGGGCGTTGCGCTGTTCGCCTCCGGCATCATGCTTGCCGCCCACAAGATCAAGATCGACCGGATTGTCTTATTGTTGGTGGCGTTGAAAAACGTCATCCAGCCGGCGCTGGTTCTGGGTAGTTTGCTCTGGCTCGGCTACGAGCCGCCCATCCGAGCCGAGGCGGTTTTGACGTCGGCCATCCCAACCATGCCGATCGTGATCGTGCTTGCCGTCCAATACGACGTGTTCGAAGCGCGTTCTTCCTCTGCGCTATTTCTCAGTGTGATCGGTTCGATCTTCACTATGGCGGGTTTCATTGCACTAACCCGCTAGCACATGTTCACTCCAAAGGGGTACGCGTCATGACCCAAGTCGAGGCCCTTGCCAAGTATGCCGCCCGCGCTTCGTTCGCCGATCTGTCGGCTCAGTCGCGCAAGCAGTTGCCGATCCATATTCTGGATTCGCTCGGGTGCTGTATCGCCGCATTGGGCGCGGGCCCGATCGAAGCCTGTCGGGCGCAGGTCGCGGATTTCGGCGGCGACAGTCCGTGCGCCCTAATCGGCGGCGGCAAAGCGAACCCGATCTACGCGGCATTCTGGCACACCGCTTTGGTGCGCTATGTCGACTTCATGGACAACTTCCTGGCACCGACCGAGACCTGCCACACCGCCGACAATTTCGGCGTCGCGTTGACAATCGCCGACTACATGGGCGGCAGCGGGCGCGATCTGATGCTCGCCGTCGCGCTGGCCTACACCGTGCAGTCGCGTTTCGTCGATCACGCCAACTTCATGATGCGCGGCTTCGACCACACCACGCAGCTCGCTTTCTCGCTCAATTCGGCCGCGGGCCGGCTGCTCGGCATGAGCGAGCCGCAGATCGCCAACGCCATCGCAATGGCGGCGACCAGCGACGCCTCTTTCGCCGTCGTGCGGGCTAAGCCCTTGTCGCAGTGGAAGGGCCTCGCCTCGTCACAATCGGTGCTCGGCGCGATGAACACGCTGTTTCTTGCCCGACGCGGCGTGGAAGGGCCGCTGCAAGTCATTGAGGGCGCCAATGGCATCGATCACCTCCTGCACAGCCAGGTGCGCATCGACTGGACCAAAGAGGGTTATGAGGGCGTCCTCGAGAGCACCATCAAGAAGTACAACGCGATGATCCATACCCAGTCCGCCGTTCACTGCATGGTCGAACTCATTCGCCAGAATAAGATCGACCCGACCAAGGTCGTGGCGATTGAGGCGGATGTGACGCGCATGACTTACGATTTCGCCGGGGGCGGCCTCTACGGCGTCGACAAAGTCATTCGAACCAAGGAACAGGCTGATCACAGCCTGCCTTACCTGCTGGCTGTCGCCCTCCTCGATGGCGATGTGATGCCAGTGCAATTCGAGCCGGACCGCATTACGAAAGCCGATGTGCAGCAGCTCCTGAAGAAGGTGTCAGTCAGGAATTCACGGACCAATATCCCGGAAAGATGCCCGCCAAAGTCACCGTCCGACTGCAGGACGGCAAAGTGATCGAAAATGAGGTTCAGAATTTTCCAGGCCTCCCTTCCCATCCGTTTACGTGGGAAGAGTCGGTTGAGAAGTTCGACCGGCTCGTGGTCGGCCATGCCGACGAGGCAACGTCCCGGCAGATTAAGGACGCTGTGCGTTCACTTGAGGCCATCCAGGTCGCGGATTTGATGGAGCCGTTGGGACGCGTAAGGGCACTAACGCGAGGACACTGACTTTAGAGCAGAGCTTTATCGTTGCGTTCAACCCGGACTGCGATGCCGGAAATGCGGCACCCTCAGGAAAAGGAGGAGAGCCATGGCCAAGCCGACGCACTACTCGTCGAAAGTCGCGATCCCGCTACCGTCCGATGAGGCGGTTCGGCAGATCATCGGGCAGTCATACAACTCGGAGAAAACGCTCAACGGGGGTTGTCACGAGAATTAGGCTTTGGCCGAATGAAAGTGAGGGGAGCTCGGCGGAGCTTAGGCCGCCGTCGCCGCCCGCCAATTCTGCAACGCTTCACCTCTGAGGGCGCGGAGGGTGTTGCGGGAAACAAGATGGCGCTGAACGTTGAACGTATTGTCGACCGCGGCGTGAACGGATAGGAGCCGTTGCGCTGATCCGGGCGACTTGAAGCGCTGCATCTTCCGCTCGCGTCGTCGCACCGGGAGATGCGAATTCTCGGCCCGATTGTTCTTCCGCAACGCCTTGCTCATGGCGAGCCGATAGGCCCAGTTGGGTCTTGGCAGCTCCATAGGACCGCAGCTTGTCGGTGATCAGCGTCTCAGGCGCAAAGCCCTGACTTTTGAGCAGTTTACGCATGAGCTTCGCCGCCGCTCTCGCGTCGCGCCGCCGCTGCACCAGCAGGTCGAGAACCTCGCCCTCGTCGTCGAAAGAAGCGATGGGCGTGCCGGATCTCGAGTTCCTCATGCTCGACGAATGGATGGGCGGCCGTCGTTTCTCGGTGGTGCGTCTCCAGGACTATGCAGAAAAGGCGCAGGCCAATTCGGATAGGAAGGTGGCCGTGCGGTTGAAGCGTGTCCAAGCTCGATTCCCGGCTCAAAGGAGCTGACGGTGCAACCCCATCGCAGGTCGTGTTGGCGCCCAGACACATCGGACCTGTACTCGAGTTTGGGCCTAACTCAACCGGCCACGCCGGGGACGCCGCCGCCGGGTGCGCCCTTCCGTACTCGCGAGGTCCTGGGATGACCAGTCCTGCCCGTCTTCGTGCTCACTTACCGACCAACCGGGAGCGCGCGATGTCCGCTGTCGTGAGTTCATGTCATTGGGCTCGAGGCTACGCTGGCCGGGGAAGCTCGCATCCTGGCTCGGCGGCCATGGGATAATCGGGTCTTGGTCGAGGCGCGCTCATTGACGAATAAAGCTTGCGATCATGAGGTCTGCGATCATGAGGTAGTGACCGACGTGCGCCAGTCGGGGCCGATGGTGCTCGATAAAGCGGTGTCGGACGCGCGTGGTTGATTGTGTCGAAGACCGTGGACGCAGTTGCCGCCGCTTCCTAGCACATAGGCGGGCGCCCCAGCGCATCGGGTGCCGTCCAAGCTAAGGCCGGGCTGACCGTCATCCGATGACAATCCATGTCGAACGTTGATTCTGTGTGCGGAATGGCGGGGGAATCATAACGATTCGCTTCTGTTCTACTTAATTGGGCACAAGTATTGGGTCTTCTCTTCATTTCCCAGTGTTCTCCGCCGTTCGTCTTGGGCACATTCGATCGTTCTGCATGGAATATATTCTTGGCACTCTCTTGTAATGAGTGCCAAGGATGGCCAGATAGGGGTCGTCGTCAGATTGCCGTCAGGAGCCAGGGCATGATCCCAGGCCGGGCGAAGCACCTTGACTGAAAGCGATGCTCCATGAAATTCCGTCCGTTGCACGACCGCGTCGTCATCCGCCGCCTCGAGGGTGAGGAAAAGACGAAAGGCGGCATCATCATTCCGGACACCGCCAAGGAGAAGCCGCAAGAGGGCGAGGTCGTCGCCGTCGGGCCTGGGGCCCGCGACGAGAGTGGCAAACTCACGCCCATCGAACTCAAACCGGGCGACCGCGTCTTGTTCGGCAAGTGGTCTGGCTCAGAGGTCAAGATCGACGGCGAGGAGCTCCTGATCGTGAAGGAGACCGACGTCATGGGCGTGATTGAAGGCTGGGCCGCCTCCAAGAAGGCCGCGTAAAACAAAATCCCCTTATCAAGAATTGAAGGATCCAAACCCATGTCAGCCAAAGATGTCCGTTTCTCTTCCGACGCCCGCGACCGAATGCTGCGCGGGGTCGATGTCCTCAATAATGCCGTCAAGGTGACGCTTGGGCCCAAAGGCCGCAACGTGATCCTCGACAAGTCCTACGGGGCGCCGCGCATCACCAAGGATGGCGTGACCGTCGCCAAGGAAATCGAGCTTTCTGACAAGTTCGAGAACATGGGCGCGCAGATGGTGCGCGAGGTCGCATCTAAGACCAACGATCTCGCCGGCGACGGCACCACCACTGCGACCGTGCTCGCCGCCTCGATCATGAAGGAGGGTCTCAAGCTGGTCGCCGCCGGCATGAACCCGATGGATCTCAAGCGCGGCATCGACATCGCGGTGACCGCGGTCGTCAAGGACATCGAACGCCGCTCCAAGAAGGTGCAGTCGTCGGAGGAAATCGCGCAGATCGGAACCATCGCCGCCAACGGCGACAAGACGATCGGCAAGATGATTTCCGATGCGATGAAGAAGGTCGGTAACGAGGGCGTCATTACGGTCGAGGAGGCCAAGAGCCTGGAGACTGAGCTCGACGTCGTCGAGGGCATGCAGTTCGACCGCGGCTATCTCTCGCCCTATTTCGTCACCAACGCCGAGAAGATGCTGGCCGAGCTCGAGGACCCCTACATCCTCATCCATGAGAAGAAGCTCTCCTCGCTGCAGCCGATGCTGCCCGTCCTTGAGGCGGTTGTGCAAGCTGGCAAACCTCTGCTGATCATCGCCGAGGATATCGAGGGTGAGGCGCTGGCGACGCTGGTCGTCAACAAGCTGCGCGGCGGCTTGAAGGTCGCGGCGGTCAAGGCTCCGGGCTTCGGCGATCGTCGCAAGGCGATGCTCGAGGATATCGGCATCCTGACCGGCGGCACGATGATCGCCGAGGACCTCGGCATCAAGCTTGAGAACGTCACGCTGCAGATGCTCGGCAAGGCCAGGCGGGTCAGGATCGAGAAGGAGAACACCACGATCATCGACGGCGGCGGCAAGAAATCCGACATCGAGGGCCGGATCGCGCAGATCAAGGCGCAGATCGAGGAGACGACCTCCGACTATGACAAGGAGAAGCTGCAGGAGCGGTTGGCGAAGCTCGCCGGCGGCGTCGCCATCATCCGCGTCGGCGGCTCGACCGAGGTGGAAGTCAAGGAGAAGAAGGATCGCGTTGACGACGCCATGCACGCGACCAAGGCAGCGGTCGAGGAAGGCATCGTTTCCGGCGGAGGCGTTGCGCTCTTGCGCGCCAAGGCGGCGATCGGAAAGCTCGCCAACGATAACGAAGATGTTCAGTCCGGAATTAATATCGTGCTTCGGGCGCTGGAAGCCCCGATCCGGCAGATCGCCGAAAATTCGGGCGTGGAGGGGTCGATTGTGGTTGGCAAGATTCTCGAGAACAAGTCGCAAACCTTTGGTTTCGACGCGCAGACCGAGCAATATGTCGACATGCTGAACGCCGGCATCGTTGATCCGGCGAAGGTGGTTCGGGTCGCGCTCCAGGATGCGGCTTCGATCGCCGGCCTCATGATCACGACCGAAGCGATGATCGCCGAGCGGCCCAAGGCCGACGCTCCGGCAATGCCGGGCGGTGGCGGAATGGGTGGAATGGACTACTGAGCGCCCCATAAAACGAAGACCGGGCCTCGGCGACGGCTCCAGTGCGATGTGTCGCCCAATGCTCAGAAAGGCTGGAATCCTTCCGCCCGATTGCGAGGAGAGGCTCATGCAAAACTTGGCTTGGTATCAGGGAGACTCGCTAAAGCGGCTCCTGCAAGGCGCCGCCGTCGGCGTCGTCGCGACTGTCGCCGTCGGCTTCGGCTGGGGCGGGTGGATGCTCGGAAGCTCGGCGAAGACGCTGGCGGACAACACAGCAAGCAGCGCTGTGGTCGCGGCCATTGCGCCGATCTGCGTCGACCAGTTCCAACGCAGCGCTGACGCTGCGGTAAATCTAACGACGCTGAAAAAGACCGACTCTTGGCAACAGGCGGCCTATGTCGAAAAGGGCGGCTGGGCGACCATGCCGGGGAGTAAGGCGGCCGATTCCGGCGTGCCCCAGGCATGCGCAACTTTGCTCAGCAACCTGAAATAGGTTCGGCGGCAAAGCCGAACACGGTGATCGACGGTCTGCACGATCCCCGCGCCTACCGCCCAGCCATCGATGAGGGGCTAGTGACAGATGCTGGCCCGTTACGATTCCAAGACTACGAACTGCCACGCCCACAAAATTCCTGAAAGGCTAATCCATGGCGGATATTCAAGTCGCGAATGTCGAGCAGCACCGAAACGGAAGATGGGTTTTTAGCGTTCGGGTGCAGTCCAGCGAAGGTAGAATGGAATTTCCGATCGCGGTGCAGGATCAAGGAACTGCGGCCCGGAATGAAGTAGCCGTCCTTCGATCCACACTTCGCTTTGCCGAGGAACTGACCCAATCCGTCCGGCTGCGTCTCGGCTCATGAGCTTCCGAGTCGCCGAACGATTTCGCTTCCGGAAACGCGCGAACCAAGCGCGTCAGGTCAAGGCACGGATTTGCTGGAAACGCGGGGCTGGGATGCCCTTAGGGGCCAGCGGTCCATGCTGATAAATTACGGCTACGAAATCACGGTCACTTGCGCGCAGCCGACCCCGATGGTCTGCGTTATGTCGGTGAGCGAAGATCGGAAGGCCGACATCCGCGTCGCCGAAAGGACGTTTACGACGCCAATCATCGCGACGACGACCTATGTCGACTCGTTTGGCAATCGTTGCCGCAGACTCGTTGCGCCATGCGGCGACCTCACAATTTGGGGCGACGCTACAATCGAAGACGATGGCAAGATCGACCCGGCGAACTTTTCCGCGGTTGAAGTCCCGGTCGCGGAGCTCCCCGATTCGTGCCTCCTCTATCTGATGGGGAGTCGATATTGCGAGACCGACAAGCTGAGCCAGACGGCTTGGGATCTATTCGGCAAAATCCCGCCTGGCTGGGGGCGCGTGCAGGCCGTATGCGATTTTGTCCATCGGCACATCAAGTTTGACTATATGCAGGCGCGATCGACCCGAACGGCGCTCGACGCCTTCGAGGAGCGGATTGGAGTATGCCGCGATTTCGCCCATCTCGCCGTGACGTTCTGCCGATGCCTCAACATTCCGGCTCGTTACGTGAACGGCCATCTTGGCGATATCGGCGTGCCCGTCGTTGACCCAATGGATTTCAGCGCCTGGATCGAGGTGTACCTCGACGGGTCATGGTGGACGTTCGATCCCCGCAACAACGTCCCACGGATTGGCCGGATCGTTGTCGCGAGAGGCCGGGACGCGGCGGATATCCCGCTCATCAACTCGTTCGGACCGCACGCCCTGAAGTCGTTTCGGGTCTGGACTTACGAGGTCTTTGAACAGCAAACGAGCGCGCTTAGCGTGAATTCCGGCCGACTTTCGGCGTGAGGTCCCGGCCCACCCGCTTGATATTTCGAGGCCTTGATCCCCTGCCCTCGAAAACTGGCCCACGAAGCAGGCCGGGCACGCGGCCACCGAAGGGGAATAGATCGCGCGCGCAGACACACGCGATGGCGGCTTTCCCTATTCGTGCCCGAGCCGCTTGAAATCATCGAGCACCGCGGCGATGAGCACTTCTGTCTGCTGAGGTCTTGCCCGGCCATGGACCCGGCGAAAAGATTGAGTAGATATCGCGCCTTTTCGGGCGGCTTCGCGCCAACTCGCAGACGGCCCTGCAAGGAAGTGAGCTTCCAATTCGTCATGTCGAAGGCGCAAAGCCTTCTCCTCGGCCTTCACATCTGCCAACAGCCCACATCCCGCGATGCTGATCCAGATCATCGTCTTCTCGGTCATGGGACAGTTCGATTTTTTCCTCGCGGATTACCTGAACGCGCCTCCGGGCTCAGGCTTGGCTAACGACAAGCAGAGAGACGACATCGCGTTGTCGCGATCCTGTGCCGCCTGCAGGTCGCGCGGATCGATGGTCACCATCTCGACTGCAGAGCCATGCGGCGAGTCGCCCGGCACGAAGATCACGGTCGAGGTGCGACGATAGACCGGAAACGACAGCTCCTCGATCAACCGCTCGTCGGTCATCACCCGATATTCTCCTTGCGGCAATGTTCGATCGACGCCCCTCAGCTCGAATGGATGGCGGAAGACAACGAGCGTATTGCTGGTGCGTGTGATCATTGGCGCTAGGCAGCCGCTTGCGGGAACGAAGGAAAATCCGCCCTATCGTACAGACGGCGAATGTCCTCACCGCAATATCTTTCACCATCGACTTCAAGAACCGCTCCGAGGAGCAGTTCGGGCGGAAGCTCTTCGATCGCGAACCGAATGGCGTCCGCCGCCACAGCGAATCGTCTGTACCCGGATCGTTGGTGCGGTGATTTGCGAAGTCGGGGCGGGAACAGCTCCGCCCGGGCGTTGTAATCGAACGTGGCCATGGCGCGCTCCGGCCAGTGCGTGATTGCCAGGGCCGCAGGAATGCGGTCCTGGCGCGAGATCAATGCTCAGATATGGCGACCCTTCATCAGGGCGTCGACATCGCGCTGCGCAACGGACTTTTCCAGGCCATACTTCGCAACAACCTGCGCGACGAGATCATCCTTGTTCTTGCGCGACGATAGGTCATGTTCGGAGAACTTGCTCCATTTGGCGCCGATCTCCTTGAGAACGATCTGCTTGTTTTCGGCGGATGGGCCTTGTTCCGTGGCGGCGTTCGTGTTCGAAGCGGAAGTTGAGGGTGAGGTTGTCATTGAAGTATCTCCAAAATATCTAGCAAATAATCGTGAGAACGATTATCGTTAGGACGACGTTTCTGATATATGATCTAGCCGTCGTACAACAAGTCACGAGCACAGATTTATTTTAAGAACGGCGTCATAAACGATGATTGATCATCAGCGCCAGCGGCGTGATCGCCCTCTGGCGCTTTCCTCTGGATCCTGCCGACCCTCCTCGGGGAGCCACCGGATCGCGACGCGCTGGGGAAAATGGAAAGCGCCGGACTGCGCCGACTATTCTCAAGCGTGTGCTGACGCACGAAAGATAGAGTGAAATTGAGGCCACGTGTTTTTTTCTCACAAAGCTCTTTGCATGAGCCTGGCGAGAATGACCGCCGGCCGCAAGCGGGGGCTGCTCCCGCCTCGGTCGCGCCTCGAATCCCAGACATGGTTGGCGGGATGGAACAAAGAATGACTGCCTTGAAACGAGCGTTTCAGCTGGCGAGGTCTGGCCGCGTTGCCGGAGTTACGGATATCGTCACACTTCTTAATCGCGAGGGATATCACGGCAGTCAAATTGAAGGTCGGCATCTAAAGCGGCAACTGGCCAATTTGATCACAGCAGCGCGGAATATTAATCCGCCCGGCTCGCGAAGCGTCGATAGTGATTAGGTCCTCAGTCCGGAAGCTGATAGCGTACTGATAGCGTACCTGCCATCATCGATGTCGGTGACTGAGAGCGAACGCGCGTTGCATTTGAAGGAAAAGCGCGAACTCCCTCGTCCACAGTGGGAGTTTCAGCATGCGGTGCTATTTCATGCGCGGCGGCCATATTGAGGCCGTCGAGGAACTCGGCAGACTCCCGGGCGGCGAGGCGATTGCAAAAGCTCATGCGCTGTTTTCAGAGCGCAAGCTTCTTTTCGAGGGCTTCGAGCTGTGGGACCGCAAGCGGGTGCTTATCCGCTAACCCGAGTCCGTCGCCCCAAACAACGTCGCGGTCTGGCCCCTTCATAGGGGCCTGAGACACGCAGCCCCCTAGGTTCGCCTCGGGATAAGTCCGTAAAAGGCCGTGTCGGCCCCAAGCCGCCATCCAGGTTCTAGGTCTGGCAACCCTGCCTGGCCGCTGTCGACGACCGCAGCGCGTCCTGATTTCGTAGGCTTTTTTTATGGGCTGGCCTAGATAGGGAGGAAAGGCTATCTGGATCAGATGGTTAGGGTTGGTCGTCGGAGCCGGTTGCCGACAAGACTTCCGGAAGAGCTGAGCAAGTCTTTCGTTGGCGGGCCGACGGCGGTCTGCGGCTCTTTTGAGTGGCGTCAACCGGCACACGGCGACCTCATTCTTCCGCAAACTGCGGGAAGTGATTGCTCAGCGCCTGAATGAGGAGGCGCCCGGGGTGCTTGGCGCCGAGGCGGAGATCGATGAGAGTTATTTCGGCGGCCACCACAAGGGCAAATGGGGGCGTGGCACTGGCGGCAAGGTTCCCGTCTTCGGACTGCTCAAGCGAGGCGGCAAGGTCCATACGGTGATCATCCCAAACGCGGGATCGAAAATGATCTTCCCGATCATACGGGCGCGCATCAGGCCCGATGCTGTGGTCTATAGCGACAGTTTCCAGGCCTACGACGTGCTCGACGTGTCCGAGTTCCACCCGCCATGCGCCTCAACCATCGCGAGCAGTTCGTCGACAGGAGAACTCACATCAACGGCATCGAGAACTTCTGGAACCAAGCCAAGCGCCATCTACGCCGCTATAATGGCATCCCAAGAACCCAGTTCCCCCTCTACCTCAAGGAATGCGAACGGCGCTTCAATTGCCGCCCCGCAGACCGCTTGCTCGCAACCTTGAAAACCTGGCTTAACGAAACTCGATTGTAACCGGTACGAGCACCCCACGCGGCTGACGCGGAAGAGGTGTGCACGGCGCCCTGTCGCGGATTGACGATCGTTCGTCGGGATGTCGTCGTGCTGCGCGAGGAGCAGCGGCATGGCGATCGAGGACGAGCTTCGCGAGCGATTGAGGAAGGTTGAAGCGCTGTTCTTCGGCGCGACGACCGCGGGCGAGCGCGAGGCGGCCGGCGCCGCGGCCGAGCGGCTGAAGACGAAGCTCGCCGAGGCGAGCGGCCTCGATCCGCCGGTCGAGATGAAGTTCACCATGCCGGACCAATGGTCGGCGCGGTTGTTCATCGCCCTTTGTCGCCGCTATGGGTTCAGGCCTTTCCGGTATCCGCGTCAGCGCAGTACGACGATCATGGTCAAGGCGCCGCGGCGCCTGTTCGATGCGGTCGTGTGGCGGCAGTTCTCCGACGTGCACACCGATCTCTGGACCCATTTCGAGAAGACGACGGAGCGCTTGATCCGGGAGGCGATCCACACGGACACGGCCGACGCCGAGCTCGCTCCCGAGCCGATCGGGCTGCGGTAGGCGCCGCGCTTCAGGCGGCCATTTTCGGTTGCGCCGCTTGCGGCTTCCAGTTCCAGGCCAGCAGTTCGTGCAGGCGGTCGTTGGTCGTGCGGCCGGAGACCATCCGCTCCAGCACGTCGGTCAGATAGGCTTCCGGGTCGAGCCCATTCAGTTTTGCCGTGTTGAGAAGCGAAGAAAGAATGGCCCAGGTCTCGCCCCCGCCTTCGTCACCGCTGAACAACGAATTCTTCTTTCCGATTGCGATCGGCCGGATCGAACGCTCGACCGTGTTCGTGTCCGGCTCGAGCCGCCCGTCGTCGAGGAACGCCGTCAGGCCCTCCCAGCGTTCGAGCATGTAGTCGATCGCCTTGATGAGCGTCGACCGGCGCGAGATACCGTCCTTCACCGCGACCAGACGGGCCTTCAACGCCTCCATCAGCGGCTTCGTCTCGGCCTGCCGCGCCGCGCGGCGGTCGTCGGCGTCGAGGCCCCGGATCCTCTCCTCGATGGCGTAGAGGGCTGCGATGCGCGCGATGACCTCGCTGGCGAAGGGCGAGTTCGTCGTCTTGTGCACCCTCACGAAGTTGCGACGCGCGTGGACGAGGCAATACGCCAGCCGGATCCTGCCCGACATCCTGGCGTCGCCCGCGAGCGAGACGTAGGCGGCGTAGCCGTCGACCTGCAGCGCGCCTTCGAATCCGGCAAGCTGCGCCACGATCTCCTTCTTGCCGCGGCCGCCCGCGAACAGGTAGGCGACCGCCGGCGGCGCCGGCCCCTTCCAGGCCCGGTCGTCCGTCGCATGCGCCCAGAACTGGCAGATCTTCGTGCGGCCGCGTCCCGGGTCGAGCACCGGCATCGGTGTCTCGTCGCAGAACAGCCGGTCGAAGCGATGCATGGTCTTCAGTTGCAGATCGTAGAGGCCCCGGACCATCCAGGCCGCGCTTCCCATCCAGCGCGCCAGCGTCTGGCGGTCGACGACGACCCCCTGGCCCGCCAGGATCTGCGTCTGGCGATAGAGCGTCGACTGCCAGGCGTACTTGGCGACGGCGATGTGCGCGATCAGCGCCGTCGTCGCCATGCCGCCCTCGACGAGCCGAGCCGGCGCCGGGGCTTGGACGATCGGGCCCTCGCAGGCGCGGCAGGCGTATTTGGGACGGATCGTGCGCAGCACGCGCAGCCACGCGGGAACCCGATCGAGCGCTTCGCTGGTCTCCTCGCCGATCCGATGCATCCGACCCGAGCAGCACGGGCAGAGCGTCGACGCCGGGTCGATCACCTGCTCGACCCGGGGCAGATGCGCCGGCAGCGCGCCGATGTTGCGCCGGGCTTTGCGCCGCTTCGGTTTCGGCGCGTCCGATTCCGGTTCGTCGTCGTTGGCGGGAGGCGGCGCGTCGGCTGCTCGTTCCAGATCCAGCGCGAGCTGCTCGGCGCAGATGATGGCCGAGCGCTCCGATCGCGCGCCGAAGATCAGACCCTTCAACGTCGCGATCTCGGCGCGCAGATCGTCGTTCTCGCCGTCGAAGGCCAGCACCATCTCGGTAAGCGCCGCAAGGTCCTTGGGGAGATCTTCGGGGCGAATCGCCATGTCGGAGAGCTATCCGAAAACGCTCGGAGTCGCCAGCAAAACAAGGCGAGTCAGGCGACTTTCGTCGGCCGCTTCGTCACCTTCGAGACCACCCGCGACCACTCCGAGAGACCCTCGATCAGCATCGCCAGTTGCGCTCCCGTCACGCGCATCGTCCCCTCCCGAACAGGGGGCCAGGCGAAGCCGCCTTCCTCGAGCCATTTTGTCGCCAGAACCAGACCCGAGCCGTCGAAAACGAGCAGCTTCAGCCGGTCCGATCGCTTCGAGCGGAACACGAAAACGTCGCCGCTGTAGGGCTCGCCGCCCAACCCCTCCGCCACCAGCGCGACCAGGCCGTGTACGCCTTTGCGGAAATCGATCGGTTGCGTCGCGACGAACACCCGGACCTCCGGGCCGAACGATATCACCGCGTCGACCTCACCGCCGCCAGCACGCGCTCCAGCGTCGCGGCGTCGACACCGACGGGCACGCGCACCGTCACGCCGGCGATCATCACCTCGATCCGTTCCGCCGGACACGCCACAACGCGAGGCGGGTCGATCGGGTCCGGTCGCTCCCCGACGCCGTCATCGAGCCTGAGCTGCACGAACAGCGGCCCTTCACTCGACGCGAGCCGCGCCTTGCGCCGCCAAACATTGAGCAACCCCCGGCTGACCCCGTTGCGCCGCGCCACCTCGGATATGTTCACTTCTGGATCGGCGCTCTCCGCCAGAATCCGGGCCTTTTCCGCATCGCTCCAATCGCGCCGTCGCCGCCGCCCCGTGATCACCTCGACGCGCTGATAAGAGTCGTCATCATGCCTGGACTGATGCATGGAATGAGCACCCCGCACATTGTCGAACCACGCGCGAGTCTCGCTCAGCCTGGCGCCCCCTGCCAGGTGGGGCCGTCGTACCGGTTACACTCGATTGGTCCCTATCCAGCCCAGCCCCTTTCTTATTCTGTTGAGGCCGGCCAAATCGAGTTGAGCTTTCGGACAAACCGTTCTGCGTCGCTCTGGGCTTCGCGTCGTGTCGCAAAGGAATAAAA